>Ga0247777_1000155_pt1 | contig 16935 bp, 16 predicted proteins | sample UWRJL154409C5_FD_179937 | JGI IMG/M metagenome (GOLD analysis project Ga0247777, IMG submission 179937) | Plant litter microbial communities from Arlington Agricultural Research Station in Wisconsin, United States - UWRJ-L154-409C-5 | ecosystem: Environmental > Terrestrial > Plant litter >...
TCTTTAGCCTTGCCACGTTGGCTCACCACCGTCTCGGAAAACACGTTCCACCCATCCCAACGCCAGATTCCTGTCAGACTCGGAGAGTGACGACGATGCGCTATTTCCTCTCGCTCCTGCTGGCGGCCTCGTCCGCGCAGGCCCACTGTCCGTCCTCCTCCCCAACCCCGTTGTCGTCTGCGCGGGCGGCATCCCTGCTAACCGCCAGCCCGCGCCTTGGGGGGGCGGAAACACATCAGACCGCTTCTCGAAGCTCATCGTCAACGGCTCGGCCGACGCGCGGGAGTGGGTGCACGTGCGGCAGACCAAGTCGTACCAGGGCAACCAGGGCGTGACGGACGTGGGGTCGGCCGACATACGCTGCCACCAGCTGCGGGCCGGCACGGCGACGGCTACGGCGGCCGCCGGCGACACGCTCGGCTTCGTGGCCATGACGCAGATCACGCACTTCGGCCCCGTGTCCTTCTATATGGCTCGCGTCCCCGACGGGGCCAACGGGAATACGTGGGAGGCGGCGGGGAATGTGTGGTTCAAGGTCGCTAGCCTCAGCGCCGTCAAGGGGCCCGCTGGTCTGACGAGCGACGAGGCGACCTGGCCTGCTTATAGTGAGCGTTTCGCCGGTTTTGATTCTTTTACTGCCCTCTTTGCCTCTCAATCTCTTTTTGATGTCGGCGGGACTCGCGACGGGCGGGAGAGGATCGAGGGGTGGTGGTGAGCGGGTTTATTTACCCCTGAACCCGCGCCCCATTTCCTGTGCTCCAGGCGGACCTTCAGGGGTGTAAAAAAACAAAAATCAAGACCACCCGTCTAACAGCGCGCCGCGCCCCAACAGACAAGGAGAAAGTCACCTTCACGATCCCGGCCGCGGTCCCGAGCGGTTCCTACCTGGTGCGCGTCGAGAGCATCGCGCTCCATCAGGCGCAGAAGGCGGGCGGGGCGCAGATCTACCTGTCGTGCGCGCAGGTCAACATCACCGGCGGCGGCAACGGCAAGCCCGGCCCGCTGGTGGCCTTCCCCGGCGCGTACCGCGCCAACGACCAAGGGCTGCTGTGGTCCTACTATCCGATGCGGACGAGCTACCAAGCGCCGGGGCCGGCCGTTTGGGAGGGTTAGTGGGTGGTGGTGCGTCTGGTCGGATACAGGACATGGGGGGACCGGGCGAGGATGGAAGGGCGAGGCGTGATATTCCATCGCGGACACGACGTCCCGATGGCTGATGGGAAGAGCGGCGGCAACTGCCCGGCGGCCCCCCATGTTTGGACCGCTTGGTCGACCCGAAGAGCCACCCGGCGTGCCAAGCGGCAGGCAACGCCGGAGCAGATATGGAGAATCACCATGATAAGCCCAAGTACTGTGGGTGGCTTGGGAAGCTTCCTTTTGCGCATCCTGGAACATCCAGTCGTCGGTGGCCTCGGGTCCGGCTGGACTTGTCCCGCGTCTGCCCCCCCGTCCCAACTCGAGGCCACGGAGCAACACGTTCCACGGCTGCCACCGCGCTAGAAGAACGCAGAGAAGGCAGGCGCACCATGGGCAACCCCTGCATGGCCGTAATAGTATGCGGGAGCGCCTAGGGCCAACCGTCGACGGTGACGACGGCGGCGTCCGGCATCCGTGTTCGTCGCATGATTTCGAGGCTGCCGCTGGCATCGAGGCGGGCGGCCCAGCCGCGTTTCATGGGTCCACACCACGGCTGGTTAAATCCTTCTGAGACGGAGGATCTCACAGATCGGGAGACGAGCGCGCTGCGTCGGGGCTGGGGGATTGCCCACCACCGTTGCCGGCCACCGTGGGCAAACTTCTAAATTAGCTTCGATGTCTGGCGGACTCGGCTTGCTCATGGGCTTCTTTGATGAACGAGGCTGATGTTGTGAGAAGCTGGGCTGCAAGTGTGTCGGAATCCGGTGTGGGGCATCAGCAGATGACGGAGGGCGAGACGGGCCCCAAATGCTCACAGCGAGACGTGAGCCCCAGTGCGGGGAAGGGCTGGCAGGGCCACAGGAGGTGGGGGGAAGGGGCCGTTGGGACTTGTGGGGGAGTCGATGGTGGGGCCGATGCAAGTGCGGCCGACGGTGAGGTGGTGGTCCTAGCACAGGCTGACCAGAAAAGACATGCACTCGTTGGAAGCTGATGCGTCCCTCAGTACATCCGCGAGAGGCACTGAGGGAGACCTCGTAAGGTCTCCCGCAAGTGCAGTTTCGTCTCAAACTCTCAGATCCTTTTCCGGCCCGAGTCCCTAGGTACCAAACCTGCGTACTCGCATTGGACGGCGACGACTGCTCGCGGACCTGGAAAGCTGCTGGGATGGCGCTCGAAAAGGCAAGCGAGGGAATTGGTTGGGCGTCCGAGTCGACGACACCTCGGCTCGCTTCCCGCAGCTGAAGGACCACAGCAGTCGCGCCTAAATCCACGTGGTGTTTGAAGCTGGCTCCCCGTCCAATGACCTGAAGCCCTGAGCCTGAGCTTTCGAGGAAAATCGAGAGCCGCGTCGATCGGCGGTAGCTCGGGTCGGGCGGCGTGTCACAGCCAAGGAACGCCCTACAAACCGAACGGAAGACGGAGACTCCCCCGGCCTGGAACAACCCATCTCAATGCTTTAGACTGGAGCTGATGTCCCCCTGCAGCGGATCGCCATGCCATCCTACGACAGGGCGGGGGAGGAGGTTTCCTCCCCAGCCTACCTAAGACGGCGTCGTATCCCCCACAGACGGCGAAACCTGCCCTCGATCCCCCATCCTCACCTCCTCGAGCTGGGCCTCGAGATGCGAGAAAGGCGAACCGCAGTCGGCTTCACAGAACACACCGAACGACGCCTCAGCTCGGGGACACCACAGAGGTGAGCCCCTGAGCGCACGACATCAGCGGCGCTTCGGCCCCGAGAGCCTCCCTGGAGGCGCGACCTCGCCGCCATGTCGTCCCTCACCGGCGTGATGCCGCCGCCCTTCGACTTTGGCGACCTGTCACTCCTTCCGCACGACACGAAGCAAGACGACATCATCGCCTGCCTTGTGGTCACCTGGGCCATTGGCGCCGCCTTCGTGGCCGCCCGCTTCTACACGCGCGTCGCCATCAACGGCAGCACCCTCGGCGCCAGCGAGTGGACCATCCTCGCCGCCTGCGTACGTCGCCACCGTCGGACGACACACCTTTTGCGGTGCAACGCTGACTTTACCTCCAGGTCTTTTCGCTAGCGACCTCGATATGTATCATCATGCGTATGTTGCGTCTGCCCCCATTTGGGAGCCGAGGGGCTACGTCTTGCTTGCGCAGCAGTGCTAACAGGTAGCAGAGGTCCAGTTTGGGATAGGGGCGCACATTTACGACCTCGACCCCAGCAGATTTAACCCTATCGGCAACGTCCAGGTAAGCCCCCTCGACCCGACTCGTCGACGGCGTGGCCTCGAGGGCCACCCATCGGAAACAAAAGGGCCTGGCTAACAGATTGCAGGCACAATGGATCTCCATCGTCTTTTACGCCACGACACTCATGCTGACCAAGGTGTCCATCCTACTCCTGTACATGAACGTCTTTTACCACTCGTGGGTGCGACCGGCTAGCTACGTCGTCTTCGGGATCATCATCATCTCGCACATCTGGGCTTACTATGTCATCTTCTCGGCCTGTCGCCCCATCCAGGCCTTTTGGGACCCGAGCACACCCGACGCCGTCTGCAACCCGCCCCAGTACTTCCTGGCCAACCAGTACCTGGCCATCGCCACCGACTTCATCATGTTCTTCCTCCCCATCCCGGTCGTCTGGGCCCTCAAGGTCCGCTGGAAGCAAAAGGTGCTGCTGCTCAGCCTGTTCGCTCTGGGCTTCTTGTACGTGATCCTCCTCCGTGCCAGGTTGGTTGCTTTCCTAACGCGTGATTGCAGCGCCTGCACGCTCTCGATCCTGCGCATCGTCTACATCGGCCCGCTGCTCGCCAACTCGGGCATCGATTTCACCTACAACAGCGCGCCCATCTTCTTCTGGACGGCCGTCGAGATCAACCTCTCCATCGTGGTCGGCTGCGGCATCACGCTCAAGCCCTTCCTGCGCCGCTTCATGCCCTCGCTGCTCTTCTCCAAGGGCGACGCCACCACCAACGGCGGCACCCGCACCGGCGCCGGTCCCGCCCGCGCCGGCACGGGCGCCATGGGCACCTGGGGCTCCTTGCGCGGCGGCCCCGCCGTTCGCAACAACCACATCCGCGTCGACAGCTCCTTCACGGCCGACTACGGCAAGGACGACGAGGAGATGGTCGTCAAGCCGAGTATGAGCAGCGAGCAGAGCCTGAGGACGGCGTACCTGAGCTGAACCTCCCCATCCCTCCTGCCAAGGACGAGGGGGGCCGTGCGGTGTTGCCGGCCCGCCGCGGGTGAAGAATGGCAGTGGTGGCGTGTGGCGCCCGTGTGAATGTGTGTCGATACCTCTTTTACCTGCGTTGTACGATCGGAATTACCTTAGTCAGTAGTATCTAGTGCGAATGGAAAGAACGATAATCGCTGTCAGACGCTGCAGAACAAGTCCGGCGGGTAATGGGGCAGGCGAGGCAGGCCAACGCCGGACCGGAAGAGGTGATCGTTCGCACCGGAACCGACGTTTCGGCCGAACCAGGACTTTTCAAGACCGCCATCGGTGGGTCGCTTCCCAGTATCCCGGACCGTTGCTCTAGCTTGAAATGACTGGCGGTATCTGCATTTAATGTCCGGTACCTGGCCCGAGCCCGGTCACCCACCCCTTTTCGGAAGCAAAAGGCGACGAGGGCTGCCCGCTTGCCCGCCACCCGAACCGTCCTCGGGGGTGGGGGTCTCGGGGCCTGCGCGACCAGCTGTCAGCGCCACGTCTTCAGCAGCCCACGGACAACGACCCAACGGCGCAAGGGCTGAACCCCAACTCCCAATTGGAGGGCCCTGCGGGCCGTCGTGCGCTGGGCTGACGGCGTGGGGCCCACCGTCTCAGCCCTTCCCGCATGCGGCGGCAGCGCCCGGGGTCTTGGCCAATCTGATGGGTCGTGAGACTGGGTGAAAGTGGGAGTCGCGTCCAGGTGATCTCCCAGCGCGCTGCCAAGGGGAAAATGTGACAGGCCCTGGATGACGAAAGTCAGAGAATCCCGTACGGAATACGGTATTCGCACGGCAGCATGGTAAATACTTGTATTTTGCATGCCTCGACCTGCCACGGCGCGTCAAGATGTTGTCTCTCTTCAGGCCACTCCCGTCTCCATTCGACACCACGTCTCCCTCCGACCCTGCGTAGGGCTTGACTGCGAGCTTGTTTGAACGACACGACATATACCGGCGGGCAACTTTTGTCGAGTGCTTTTCTGTCTCGGCGTTCGACATCTGTCCAGGCGCTTTGTCCACGGCAACTGACGGCCTGCCAACCACTTGAACGGCCACCCGGACGAAGCGCAACACCTCGGGCCCTCCTCGCTACCTCAGAGACGTCGCTATGGAGTCCGGCTTGTCAAAAGGGGCCATAATCGGCATTATTCTCGGCGTTGGACTATCGCTCGTCGTCGCCATAAGTCTCGTCTTCGTCCTCCTGCGGCGGCGCAATGCCAGAAAGACGGGCCGTCTCCTCTCCGTGGCCACCTAAACGCTAGATGCTGCGGCCGCCGGTGTTTCCGGAGAGGACCCAGCCGTGTGTCAGTGGGAACAGAGATTATAGGAAGATCATCGGGGCATACACGGAAAGACAAGATCATTGGGATTGAAGATCGACACTGAAGGTGGAGGTACATGGGGTCAAGGTCAGGGCCGCGAGGACCTGTCCAGGGACGCCACACTGGGCCTTACGATGAGGGCATCCATACGGCTGGATAAACCACTACGGATGTTGCGTTCCATGCATCGTAGGTTGGCGATTTTCTTCAAGGGTTCGGTGTTCTCCCCCGCGACGTTACGACTTACTCGTTGTCTAGGTCGTCTTCAAGTCAGTCAATAATTACATCACAGGCACTCGGGGACCTTCACAGTCGATAAGTTCTCCACAGTTGTCCAGACGAATTTTCTGCCTTACGATACTCCGAGCGAGCGCAATATTCCATGCGTAATATTATCCCTTACTTTAGGCCGAGCTAGACTAGTTCCATCGAGACAGGCCCGGGACACTCCTCGAGCGTAGCCCAGCCCATGGAGCCCCTCACTAAGAGCACGAAGCGCACTTTCCATTCTCGTCAATCTTCCACTCCCCGCCATGGTATGCGTGGCAAGGATTCGATTCCGAGTGGTTCTTACATGGCTGGCGGTCGCCCAGCTCGGCGGCGTAAACCTTGCCGCAGTCCTTGCAATGATAGTCGGTCCTCTCATATAAGCACATTTTCAGTGACTCTTGCTGGTTGATACTCGCGCTAGAGATTTCCTAGGGTGGAAGAAGCGAATACGGGTTCTAGTGAGCAGGTTGAAGCGTATTGTCGTACGTGATGTTTGAGTGTGGCGGAAGAACCCCTGAAAAAGGAAACCCGGTAGTCACGACCCGGTCCGCTTTTTATACTCGAAAGGTAGGCTCACATCGTGACACTCGAAGCTCAAATGGTGACACGGTGATGATGGAAGCTACCAACGCACCGTGACAAAGGAAGGGTCTTTCACAAAGCGGACCATCCACCTGTCCCTGCATGGCGGAGCGATCCGTGGACTTGATACCGCAAGGACGGACTGCCGAGCCGCCCCAGGACAGAGGGATCGAGGGTGTTTCCATAAGCCATTCCATCAAGCAGCAGGTTCAGGCACGGGCGGCCGTCGGCTGATGTAGAACTATGTCAATCATTCAGGTCCGTACACCCTCATTTCGAGGAAAGTCAAAGGGCGTGAAGCCTACCTCACAGTGAGCGGCCGACGCCGCATACCCCACATCACAATACGACGTCCGTGCCTGTTCCTTCCAGTTTGACCCGAATGGAGCGGGATATGATATAATATTGACTACAACCCTGGCTGGTTTTCACGTCGAGAGAGCCGCGTGGCGTTTCTAATAGACGTCTTCGCATGCCTATCGCTGGAATCACGAGGCAGATCGCTCGCCCGGGTGCCTCGAGAAGTTTCTCATCCTCAAAGATGTCTTTGGTCTCTAGTTGGCCTGTTTTTTGTCCCAGTACTCAGTTCGGAGGGTAAGAAGTGCGTAGAGGTCGATAACGTGCTTCAGGAAGACATCGTAGATGAACATAACCCAGAAATGCTTGAAGCAGATGGGATAGGCGCGCAGGAAGGACGAGTAGCCCGTAACGTAGCCATAGACGTTGTAGATCCCAAAAAGCAGGCTATCGGAGATTCTTGTCAGTTCGGTGTTTCCGTGAGGCAAGGAGGCCGCTTCATGCAGCCCAGGGTCGAGACCTTACCCAATACCAGGGCTAGTGAACATGACGTACACCCAGACACCAAAGTGGAAAACTGAGAACCAGGGGCGCAGGGCGCGGGACACAGTTTTGCCGCCTAGGATGGGGTGTCTCTTCCACAGCTGCAGGATGTCGGGCTCCTTGAGCCCGAAGATGGTGTTCAGGGCCGCGATGTACCCGGTACGAGACCAGCGAGTGAGCTGACTGATGTGGCGACTGGTGCTTGCGGTGTAGATTCCCACTTCAGCGAGTTCGTGACGTTGCCATACCGTACGCCAGCCGTTATTTTGAATCCAACGCGTCAGGCAGTGGTCGTCACCGGTGGTTCGGCGTTGACCGAAGTTGACCTCGTTCGTGTACTCTTCGCAAAAGTCTTTTTTCTTGAGGAGACTCCGTCGAACTGCGACACAAGCACCCGTTAGAGTCGTTACGCCGCCACCCGCGCCGTAGCGGGTAGCCATTGTCCCATTCAAGCCGTAGGCGGTTCGGGCCGAGAGCGTTTGGAAGACCGAAATGCTGTCGGGTTCGTCGATCAGGGGGCTAGAAACGCTAGGGTCAGTTGACCGGCACTGCAGAAGGTTTTGAGACCGTGATATGGGCATGAGGTAGTGGGGTCACTCAATAGGCCTAGCGGGTGCACTACAGGGGCAGCGTGGCTCCGTCGGTGACAGATTGCGAGTGTCCTTACATCTGAGGACCGCCCACGGCGCCGACATTTCCGTTGTCGAACGGGGCCAAAAGGTATTCCAGCGTTGCCGGATGCTTAGGACGCACTCCGTCGTCAAGGAGTAGCATGAACTCCGAGTCGACTTCGCCGACGCCATTGACCTTCTGCAGTCGAATGTCGGCCACGGCGGTAGCTATGACCCTTATCTTGTCGGGTTGGCTCTTGAGGGCATCCACTATCCGTCGGATGTTGTCGTAGTCACGATCGATCGTGGAGATGATGATCTCCCGGGGCCCTTGTGCGAGCCACTCTTGGATGACAGTGCCCAGCTTCTCAGATGGTTGCAAACAAGACAGAATGATTGTTGTGTCCTTGACGCGTCGTTTGGCCCATTGTGACGTTGGGAACGGCGTGCATTTCCTTGCATGGAGCTGTGACTGGGCCTTGTCCAACGCAAACCACAACCTATGAGACGTCATCGATTAGCGGGTGACGAGGTTTTCAACCGTCCGACTGGCCTATGGAGCAACCTCTATCCCCAGGGGGAATGGAGCGTCAGGGCATCACTTGCGCGAGCGCCCCTAGTATGGAGGCCATCCTTGGGGACTCGGATTTGAGGCAACCCAATCTTGGTTCTCGAGTAGTCTCAGGGGACCTGCGGGTCGCCAACGTTGGTGAACCTGTTAGGCAGGCGCCTGGCTGGAACCTCGGAGTCAGAGGGTGAGAGATAGTCCAGGACCGGCTGAAGAGAAACGTTCTTCGCAAGCGACCAAGATCTCCGGAACGAGTTCCAAAGTTTATGTAGGAGAAGACTACCATAATTCACAGGGGTCCATTTCGTTGGAGGCAGTCGGGAAGTGACTGGCGTTGTTATTTAACTTGACTGGGCCGACACACATTCCTTGGTTCGCTGGTTAATGCGGAGGGGTGACGGCTTGTTGAAGGAGTCACGAGGAGTTGGGTCATGGAGACCCGGTTGGCGGTATGGTAATTGGTGCGTTGAAAGTGTAGATATTGATACAAAGTCTATTACTCCAGAAGGCCTCTTGCCGCTCATCAGGTCATTGCGCCTTGACCGGCGCTCTATATCGATCTGCTTCACCGAGCCCCTGAACTGGATGGCGGCACCACCTGCCCTCCGTGCTCCACTCTCCACCCGCTGTCCGGTGACCCGGCCAGCCGCGGCGGGTGCTCTGCCATCCAATGCTCCTCTGTCGTTGCCGCGGCCATGCCCTTTGATTGCATCCCGTAGCCTCGGCCCTGGCGTCGGGGCCCGGGCGCTACCGGGTACAAGTCTACGGCAAAGGAGAAGACATAGAAGGAGAAGATGAAGGCTATGACCCACTCCAGGACGGCTCCGGCGTTGTAGTGCCGCGTCCAGGTCGTAGCCACGAAGCTGATGGCCAGCAGCAGCGTGACGCACACGAAAGCTAGCTTGATCCAGAAGGAGATGCGAAGGACGCGGTGGTCGCGATTCCCTGGTTTTTTGGTCGGCGGCGTCAGGACGACGGGCGGCGGCAATGCAATGGGGGCAATGCAATGGGGCTAACTCACGGATTCCCAGCCGCTGATATTCCCAGCAGATGAAAATGGCCGAGAGCACGAAGCCGCCAATGAAGAGCAGCAGGAAGATGTCGTGCAGGCGGTCGTGGTTGGCCGTGTCGAAGATAGACAGCAGGATGAGCCCGGCGGTGCCGACGACGGCGAAGGCGATGGTGAGCCCCGACAGGACCTTCTCGCCCGTCGTCGTGTTGGGCACGAGGCGTCCACGGTGCCGCAGCCAGCGGTCGGCGGCGAAGCCCAGGTCGAGAAAGACGGTGGTGACGACGCAACCAGCGATGAACAGCGGCTTCATCGGCCCGGCGCCGACGTCGCTGATGTACGCGATGGTCTGGGCCTCGGCCATGGAGACGTAGCGAGTGTAGTGCGTCGCCACGACCCAGTGGAGCAGCAGGCCGAGGACCGTCCCCAGCCACATGGCTCCTGAGATCAGGGGGAAAAGCTGGACGGAAGCGTCCGCGTCAGCACGAGGTCCATCGCGACGGCGGCAGCTGGGTTAGAGGGAACGGGGGAACTTGCCGTATACGCGGGGAATCTCATTGTGGCGGGCAATATCTAGAGGTTGACTACCGAGAGAGTGCTGGAGGTGAGGCTTCCCCGTTTACAGCAACGGTGGCGTCGTGTGCCTGCGTCGCGGTGGTTCGGCCGGGTGTGCCGGATCTCGCCATGACGTCACCGGTCCGACAAACCTCGTTGCAGCGGCCAGAAGCAGGCAGCCAATCAGGCACGACGGCTGGACGGTTGTCTGCCCCACATCGTCGATTCCTGTGTGTACTTCGTACTCCGTAGGTGCGCCAGAATTGAAAAGAGTCGTCACTTCAGAAGAAAACAGACTTGAGGCGATGGACGAGGAGATATGGGGCAGCACTCGGTAGTACAAACCTAGAGGTACGGGGCCTTGCGACCGAGTTCGGAGGAGAGGGGACAGGTTGCCCCCCCAGGCCCTAGTCCCAACGGAGGCTAGCCCCGGAAAGCTCCTCTGACCCCGGCAGTTCCCGACTTCATCGCCCCGCCGTTGGCGGATTTTTCAGCCGCACAGGGACCAGGCTGGACGTCTGGCCATCGCCGCCCCCCGCTCCCCCGAGGCTTGCCTCACCCTTCCCGTCCCCAAGGACGGTGAATATCATGTGTATAGCATTTTCGTCCCCTTGATATCCGTCCGTATCTCACTCGGTCTCACTCGGTCGTTGAGACCTCTGCCGGCAGCCCGATGGCGAGCGACATGTCCGTCTACCGGGTCGCCGGCCTTCCCACCGGGCTCTCCAAACCGACAGCCCGGTCCGTCATTGACCAGTTCTTCGGCGTCGAGACGCAGACTGTCATACGCTCACTGGGTCTGCATCCACAGACCAACTCTTCCGTCGCCATTGCCATGTTTTTCCCAGTTCCCGCCAGACTTCTCAAGGGTAGCTCCTGGAAGCTGGAAGAGACGGTCTCCTACGAAGGTGCCTTGGAACCACGGTTGGTCCGCCTCGAAATTGACACCCATTTCCTTGGCTTCACGCCGCTCAACTCTGTCGCCGACGGCGGAGAGGACAGCACAATCGACTGCATCCTTGTTAGTGGGCTCAGCAGTCATCCGTTCGGCTCGTGGAAGGAAAGGGGTGGCCAGTACATGTGGCTGGTAGACGACGAGGAGGCCCACCCGCCGCACGTTCGCACCTTTCTGTACGGGTACGACACTTCCCTCTTCAGGAGCGAGTCGTTCCAAGACATTGGGGACATTGGAGAGCGGCTGGCCATCTCGATTAGGGGCATACGACCTCGCGTGTCGCCTGGCAGGACGGCTGAGCCACGACCGACCGTCTTCATCGCTCATAGCTTGGGCGGGCTCGTTGTCAAGGAGGCCATTTGTCACATGGTCAGAGAGGAACCATCGGTGGTGGAGGACATACGCGGCCTTGTCTTCTTCGGCGTTCCTCACATGGGCCTCCTAGTCGACCCGTGGCTGCGGATTATCGAGAAGCAGCCAAACAAACAACTCGTCGAAGACCTGAGGCCGGGCTCCCGATACCTGCAGCGCTTGGACCAAGAATTTCGAAAATCGCTCCAGTTACAGGGATTGAAGGTGGTTTCAATATACGAGACACTGGTCAGCAAAACCACCAAGGAAGGGGAGGACGGAGCAATCACCCGATCGGGACAGAGCGAAGTGCTCGTTACCCCTACCTCGGCCCTGGGCCAATGGCCCGAATCGGTCTCCCACACCCGTATTGCTGCCAACAGGAGTCACGAAAACCTGCCCAAGTTCCGGGGCCGATTCGACGAGGATTACCTCGCGCTGAAGCCTTACCTAGAAGACAACTGGGCGGCCCCTGTGACGAAGGATGACCTTGGCGCGGTTCCCATATCCGGCAACGAGCAGAGACCCTCGAGAAGTGGGGGGCAGATTCCCGAGGCGCCGGACACGGTGGACGCGTCCTCCACTGGGACAATTTCTATTCCGAGCACACTAATACCGCTGTACCCTGACCCTGAGACGGAAGAGTCGGTCACCATCCCCACGACACTAGATGTAATCGCCATCCATGGCCTCATAGGCGACTCCGTTGCCACTTGGAAGGAGGGGGACAAGCTTTGGCTTAGAGACTTTTTGCCTTGGTCATTGCCCAAGGCCCGCGTGTTGACCTTTGGCTATGACGGAAACTCGCTCTTCGCTGGACCGTTGTCCCGCATTCGCCAACTCGCCACTATTCTATTGGACAACATCAAAGAGCTGCGGGAAAAGTCGGGCGCGACTCCTGAGCGGAAAACCGTCTTCGTATGCCACGATGTCGGGGGCATCATTTTCAAGCAGGCGTTTGTCACCGCTCTCGAAGACGAGACACGCTATGGCGACGTTGCCACTTCGATTACCGGAATCTTGTTCCTGGGCACGCCACATCGAGGACCCGACGTCGGCTTCTGGTCAGAGTTTCTGGCCAAGGTCACACTTCTCGACAAGTCCCGGGCCACCCTGTTACGTCACCTTGAGGCGAGATCGACTGAATTGGGTGCCATATGCTCTCAATTTGCGGAGCGCTGTCTGCCTTTGCAGGTTTTCAGTCTATACGAGACGCAGGTTGCGGCCGGAATCGGCGACAAGGTACTATCATCTACACTCTTGCTCTGGGCTTCCTGTGCTTACTCCTTGGGTCCCCGAAGGTGGTTGATGAGATGTCAGCCATCCTTAGGCTCCCTAACGAAACGGCTCTCCCCCTGGAAGGAGACCACATGAGCATGTGCAGCTACCTTACCAGCTCGAGCCACAACTACGTCAAGGTCGCCAAGTGCATCGCAGAACTCTTCGACACTATGTCGGGCAAACCGGAACAGACATGTATGTGCTTGAAACTGGCTTGGTCCCTCCCAGGGCCATGCTGGTGCTCCATAGGCCCTCCCAGCGACGCAAGCCCACCGCTGACGATGCCGATAACCAGACTTCAACACGTCCGAAAGGGACTTGTTGGCCCATCTCGGAGCAGTAGATGCGGTGGCCACCCTCAACCGAATCCCCAACCATGGATACGCGGCGTCGCAGTGGCTGCTGGATCATCGCGAGTTCCACTCTTGGACGCGACTGCAGGGACGACAGGTTCTCTGGCTTCATGGCCCCCCGGGAGCTGGGAAGACTGTGATGATGCGCAACGTCGTGGCACACCTGACAACGAGGAGTGAGGCGGGCACAACCGGCGCGGGTTCCATCATCAGCAAGCCTGTCTACTTCTTTTTCGACGACAAGGACTCGACCCGGAAAGACTCCCTGGCATTCGTTCGCTCCGCCTTGGACCAGATCCTCCGGGATAGCCGTACCTCCTACCTCATGACGTACATCGACGAGCGCGATATCCGAAAATCGGGGCCGCGTACCGAGGAGATCCTCTGGGTGTTTCTGTCAACTATCCTGGAGAGATCCCGAGGGATCATGTTTCAGTTCGTCGTCGATGCGATGGATGAAGTGCTGCGCAGCAGTCCTTCCTATTCCCTCACGATCCTGGACCGACTGGAAAGGCTCCTCGCCCTGGATTCAAGCGGCCGCATTCGGCTGTTCATCTCGAGCCGGAAGAGACCGCACACGGAATTCTTAAAGGCAGACGTTGCCTTCGTCGACGCCGACAACGAGAATACGCGAGGAAATGTCGAGTCGTTCGTCCATGCTCAGGTGCAAAAGTGCCTCGAAAGATCGTTTATATCCACCGTCGTTGGGGATAGCATAGAAAAGAAGATCCTGGAAGTGGCCCAGGGAAATTTCCTCCACGCAAAACTCGCTTGGGAGCAATTCTCGGACGGCGTTCAACAGTGGACTCGAGAGGACATCCGCGCCGGACTGGACCGGCTCAACCGGGTCTCCCAGGGGCTGGCTTCAGCCTACTGTGACCTTCTGAAAAGCATTCCTCCACAGCACAAATTCCAGGCCAGGGCAGCATTTGCCATCCTCCGGGTGTGCCGGCAGAAACTTACATCACGCCAGTTGGCTCTCCTGGCAACACTGTCCCATGACCGAACCCGCAAGAACGACCAGGCCAAGCTCGAGGCACTGGTGTCGCAGAGTAGCGACTTCGAGAGCTACCTCTCCGAAGCCTGTGGGTACATGGTTCGGCGATCGGAGGACGGCATCGTGGACTTCCACCACGTGTCCGCCAAGGATCTGTTCACGGAGCATCTCGACGGGCTACCTCCAGAGGACCAACAGGCGATCGCGGCCTATGCCATGTCAACAGCCGATGCCCATCTGATGATGCATCAGCTTTGCATGGACATACTGGAGCTGGAGAACCGGAATGCCAACACCTGGAGGACCACGTACTCCAAGTTGAGCAGGGCAGTGGTCGATCTGCGAGCTTCCTTCAAGATTCTATCCTCAGACGGACTTCCTTCCAAGGACGACACGGTCGAGATGACCGCGTTTGGCAGGTCGTACGTCAGCTCCATGGGGAAAACGCCATGCATGTTATACGCCATTCAGAACTGGATGGAACATTACGTGGTTGGCACCCCTGACAGCCAGGCGGACTTCCGGCTAGCCGCATTCCTACGGACCGTGTCGGCGTACTACTACCACATGGTATGGTTCGTCATCCAGGGCAGTCCGCTAACCTATCAGAGCTCGTACGAAATCCAACACACGCGGCCGAAGGCTTCCTTGTTGGACGGCCTCTTCCGAGCATTGGTTCGAGGGGATTGTCCTCGGGTCGTCAAAGCCCTGATCGGGGCAGGAGTCGACGTGAATGGGTTGACGGAAGAGACAGAAGGGGTCACGCCCTTGTCGTGGGCCATCATATCGGAACGGAAGGAGACATTCCTGGTGCTGTTGCGGAATGACCACGTCCAAGTCAACTATGCGCCAAGCGGAGCAGCAAAGCCCCTTCACTACGCGGTCAGGCAAGAGGACATATTTTACGCCGAAAGACTAATCCAGCACGCCAATATCAACGTCAACATCACCAGTCGGACCGGTACGCCTCTGCACACGATCATGCTATTTGTGGAACGAATCAACCTGGCAGCGGCCCACCTCCTGGTTGATCACCCGGACATCGATATCGGAGCGAAACATACCACCGAACACGGAACAACAACACCTTACATCCTAGCGTTTAAGCAAGAGATATGGGAGTCTGTGCTGGAGAAGATGATCACCATTCGCTCGAAAGACCTCACACTGAAAACGGAAGGAATGAACCAGCTGTTGATGGTCGGGGTCTACAACTGGGACAGGATCGAGGATATCATCCTACGACGGGATCCCTATCAAGTTCTGGACCTCGACCCCGATACCGGGATGGACGTTCTAGTGACCTACGCCTTCATGGGACGTCGAGAGAAGCTACTGCGGATCTTGGATCGCATTCCCCAGCGCGACTTTCCTATTCGGAGGACGCGCCAAAAGTACGACCTCCTTCACGTCTGCGCGGACCAGAACTGGCGGGACCTGGTCGATCTTCTGAGGGAGAGGTACGGCTTGACCTCGTTGGCCTCGGACCACGCCGGCAGAACGCTCCTCCACTGGGCCCTCGAGAACAACTGGGATCTAAGCGAGGGCGACTGGGAAGCCTACATCCCCGCCAGGCTGGACACGCAGGACAAAGACGGCCTGACCGTCGTCCACGCCGCCGTCTCCGCTCGGAACATGGATGCCATCCAGCGGCTGGTGTCTCGCGGGGCGAGTATCCTGGTGAAGGACAAGCGCGGCATGACGGCCGCGCACCTCGCCGCGGACCAAGGCTTCCGCGCGGCCCTGGAGTACTTCATAGACACGCCGCACCGGGACTTTGGACGGACCAGGACGGGCGCCAGCCTCCTGCACATCCTTTCGCTCTGGTTCAGCGGGCCCATGGTCCGCCGCTTCGTGCAGTCCAAGAAGGCCCTGGTCAACGTCGTGGACAAGTACCGGCGCACGCCGCTGCACTACGCGGCGCTCGTCAACAACGCCGCCGCCGCCGCCGTGCTGCTCGACCTGGGCGGCCGGCTCGACGCCCGCGACAGCAACGGCATGTCGCCGCTGCACGAGGCCATCCGCGGCGGCAACACGGAGACGGCCGAGCTCCTGCTCAGCCGCGGCGCCGACACGCGGCTGCGCGACGCCTTCGGCCAGAGCTGCCTGCACCTGAGCCTGCGCTACGGGCACAGCGCGCTGACGGGGCGCTTCCTCGCGGCGGCGTCGGCACGCGACGTCGACGCGGTCGACCACTTTGGCATGACGCCGCTGCACCGGGCGTGCGGGGCCGGGGCGACGGACGAGGCGCGGCGGCTGCGGCAGCGCGGGGCCGAGTGGGACGTGCGCAACCGGTACGGGCTGCACCCCATCGGGCTGGCCATCGAGGCGCGCAACACGGGCACGGTCAAGTTCATGATATCGTGGGCGCAGACGTCCGGCCGGAGCGCGGGCACGGTGCGCCGCCACCTCGAGGCGGCGCTGCGTCTGGCCTGCGAGACGGAGGCGGCCCGCATCGAGAAGATCCTGCTGGGCGAGGGCGTGCGCATCGACCGCGCCACCGTCCGCGTCCGCCGCCTGTACATGGAGGGTCCCGTGCCCGAGTCGCGCTGGCCGCTGTCGTCGTACGATCCCGAGACGGAGCGGCGCGCCCGCGAGCAGGAGTATGCCGAGCGGATATCGCGCGAGCGAGAGTACTACGGCAGTAAGGATCTTGCCGTGCACCTGAGCGAGGAGCGTCCTGACGCTGACCATCTACTTCTAGACATGGACGATTACTACAGAGGGCACTCGTAAGTTCTTCTGCGGGAGCGAGATGGGGATCGATGCCCTCTGGTGTTTGGGATAAGGGGGAGCGGGGATGCTCGCTCCAGAAGGATATTAGGGGGTGGCTGTGGTGGTCTCCCTCGCGTGACATAGCTGCTACCGCCACATCCGTCCGCCACAACCATCGATCAGGTTGCGCAACCGCCAAG
>Ga0247777_1000156_pt1 | contig 16918 bp, 21 predicted proteins | sample UWRJL154409C5_FD_179937 | JGI IMG/M metagenome (GOLD analysis project Ga0247777, IMG submission 179937) | Plant litter microbial communities from Arlington Agricultural Research Station in Wisconsin, United States - UWRJ-L154-409C-5 | ecosystem: Environmental > Terrestrial > Plant litter >...
AGTTGTCGGAGGAGAGGATTGCTGTGACGCGGGACCACGGCATCATCATCTGATGGTGTCTCGGAAGGCAGCCTTGCGGAACGATGTATCAGAGAGAATCTTGAGGCTATCAGGTATGCCCGTATTGCATACCTGAATCCGGCAGCCTATATTGACACTTGGCGACCTAGTTATGATGATTAACTACCTACCTACCTACCGACCGACCCATGATTTGCCTCTGGGAGAAGCCGGCGAATATCTTCTGTGGGATTGTTGTAATTGTCGCAGATCAGTAGCCACCCCGTGTTCAGAGGGTGATTTAGCCATCGTTTGACTGCCACAAGAGTCTCTTCTCCATTGCTGTCCGCGGCGATCGCGCCAGACTGAGAACCCGAACGTTGCTCGTGGACGATGTTCTTCGCATTTTCGGCATAGGTGTCTTTCAATGAATCTTCAGAATTGGTGTCCGGCCAGAAAATATTGGAGTAGTCGACTCTGTGGAGTTCGGTGTAAGTAACTGCGAGCTGGGTCTTGCCAACACCACCCATGCCCTAGCGGAAAGCTATCCCACTTCCATCTGCGTTGGTCAAGGCCTCGTGGATGTAAAGTAGTAGCTCCTTATGCCTGATGTAGTGAACCTTGCGGAATGTTCTTTGCATGAAAAGCCCCATCTTTTCCCCAGCATTGTTACGTTCCAGCCAAGAGGTTGACAATTTGAGCAGCGCTGAAACTTTATTTGAGCGGTTGTCTACCTACAGTAACTATACCAGGCAAGGTGCTGACGCCTCCACCGACAGACTTTGGTTGAGGTCGCGGAACTTGCCGTGGGTGTGTGCAGACGAACTGACATCGCGCGTCGAGGCTGAAGGGATTCCTTGGCAAAAAGCCCCCCCGACGCCGGACTCGCTGAGTCTGAACAGAGTGGCTGTCGTCACGAGTGTAATCGAGTGCCGATCGCTTGGTATCGTCGAGTGACGGCCGAGTTTTCCCCCCTTTGGGGCGTGCTTGGCGAACGCCACGACAGCAAAAATGCCGCTTCCAGACCGAGCTGGATTCGTCGCGCCTCTCAGCTTCGGAGTCGATTGCCAAATGCGTGAGAGGGCTGCAGCGTCGAGAGGTGGCCTTGCATCCCACTTAAAGAAGTTAAGACCTACCACCAGCTCCCTCCTGGGCCGTCCTGTCGTGAAGCGAGACCGCAGAAAGACGACGTCCGTGGCAATGAAGGGAGCTTTCATCGTCTTCCTTACTTTGCGTTGGCCGCTGGTGCTTGCGAAAGATGGCCTCGGGCGTCGAGTCACCGACGAAAATGTGACGACGCTGGCTTGCATCGAAGCTCTCAAGCCTTACTACCAGGCATGACTGACTTCTTTGGATCTTTGTTTAGCCGTCACCGTAGCTGACCTGGAATGTCTCTTACATAGCATATCGAAAGGGGCTGCCCGACCGCGATCCGTGACATGCAACATTGCCCCGCCGAGGATCAGCCAAGCGACCAAACGAACAAGATAGTGGGAAACATGGTCGTCTGCCTTGACAAGGTGTTCGTGTTCGCCCTAAGCTTCCACGGGTGTAAGGTGATAGCTGACACCGCTCGCCGCCACAGCACGAGAGGCGATATTTGGTGGCGCCCACGGGGGAATGAAGGCGGAGTAACCAACGGGCTGCTAGGAGTTATATACACCCCGATTGCCGGTGATGCGTACCAGGATTCCAACATATCTCTCTCCGCGAGCAAGGACGGTTGTGTCTACCCAGACTTTGTGCCGGTGAGTGAACGCGTGCAGTGGTGTGTTCCACACGGGCATCGGGCATCCCGACCGATCGGTGACCTTCGAGAGCCCGGGATCTTGGAACGCTAATCTGTACGAAGTTATTTCGCGCCGCGATCCAGGCCTTCTTGGCGAAGCAGAGCTGCTCCGCGGAATATGTCACATGGAAGACCGGAAACTCGACGAGAATCTACTACCAACGACCGGGCGACCCCAACGCCGCAGTCTTGAAGACGTGCGTTCCCCTCCTACCCACCACTCCGTATTGGGCATGGGAAGCTGAGCAAGTCACCATTAGTCCCAGCCAGTATCAGCGTTGCGCGGCGCAGAAACCCCATGGCGAAGTGGAAGGATGTGTCACCGATAGCGTGGCAAAGCTCAAGTGGATCGTCCCAGATCTCTATATCTGGGGCGGCGGTGGATCCTGTCCGTCGCACGCCCCCCTCTACGTGACCTTCGTCTTCAAGATGATCATTGAGGTTCTCGAAGTCATAGGCGAGATCTGGCTGGCGAAACGAAGGCAGAAAACAAACGAACAAACTCGAGGTGGTGCTACCACTGGCAGCAGGCTCCACGACCAACCCTTCTCCTTCTCCCGGCTGCTATTCTCTCTACTTCAGGGGATCGGATGGGAAGCGCTCGTCGCCTTTCTCCTCTACCGGGAGGCTTTCGTCGGCTTCTTCCCTGGCCTGCTGGCCGTCTTCCTTTTCACGCCGAGGGCGGTCCCCTTCACCGCCGCGCTGGCCGGACTGGCGGGCGCGCCCGTCTGGGGCGTCCAGAAGCTGCTCGTGGACGGCATGGTCGCCATGCTTGCCGTCTCGGCGCTCAACCCCGTGGCGCTCCGCGACGCGCCCTTCACGCTCGCGCCGCCCCGCCCGCAGGGCGCCGACATGCCCCCGGCCTTCCCGGCCTTGTTCTACGGCCTGTTCGTCGCCAACTACCCGGCGTACCTCCTGCTGGCCGCATACTTCCTCGTGGCCGCGGTGCTGCCGTTCATGGCCGTGGTCTTTCTCTGCCGGGGACGGGAGAAGCGCCCCAAGGCCAAGGCCTGCGTCAAGATGTTTTTCCTTCTGCTGATGCTTATAGTCTACCCCTGGGTCGTGCCAATCCTCGCCCTCGCCGAGATCATCTTCAACCTCGTTCACCGGAAGAACAAGTCGAGGAGATTTGGGCCGGTCCGGTGGGTGGATGAGCTCTTGGAGGGGGTTTCGCAGTGGAAGCTGACAGCACTGGCTGTCTTGTATTGGATGTGGTGTCTGTTGGCTTTTGTCATTTTCGTCGGACGCTGGATGGTAATTGTCAACCTCTTTACCATTGCCGGAGATGTGTTTTGTCCGTCTTCGCTGAAAGAGTTTGCTGGCGGTGGAATAGGCGTTGTCATCGCGCTCGTGGTGGGAAACCTGGGCCTGCAAAAGCTTGGTCTCTCGTACTAAGTAGGACGCGCGAGCAGGAGCAAGCTACCTCCGTTCGGTTTGTTACGCTACCCCCCTTTGTTACGAGTACTGTACCGTGGCTGATCGACCTGAGGGGGAGCACGTTATCCTGCCAGCAAAAATTTGGTACCCCTAATAGTTTCCAATTGACTACACGCGTCCGACATGGTGCTTGCGGTGTCGTAGGGGAAACTACCTAGGTACCTACTTCCTACGGCGTACGGTTACATACCTTACCTATTCGGCCGACCTCTGCTGTGCTTGTGTTTCAAGTTCGTACTCCGCCGCTTCCTCGGATTTCGCGGCCAAATGGTTCGCGATGAGAAGGATCGCTGCGGCTGCCTGTGCCACCGCACGGGCTACCGCACGGGCCCTATCGCGACTCCCGAGTCCCCCTTAAATCCACCGTGGCGTCCCCTTTCTGTCGCGCAGCTTGTTCTTGCGAGGCTGCCAGGATGGCGTCGCCCAAGGTGCACTGGCTAAAGCCCTCGCTTATGATCACGTGGCTCCTCGCTGGTATAGCGGTGGCTCTCGGCCATCATTTTCTTTATTCTTGGCTTGACGGACGTCTCGTGCAAAGCAAAGACGAGCAGGAATGGTACGGGAGACTCGGCACCGGCTTCGCTTTTCTCACCAAGACACTCCTGACAGCAGCATCGACTCTTGCTTACACGCAACTGCTATGGCGAACGCTGAGGTCGACGGCAGTCACCGTGTCGGGCGTTGACGCTCTCTTTGGCGTCACGGCCAATGCCTGGAACCTGTTCAACACGGAGCTCTGGCGACGTGGCTACCTTCCTGCCGTCGTTGCGGTCGTTCTATGGTGAATGTCCCCGGCGCCATCATAAGTCATTTCCATACTAACGACCCGTCTGCACAGGTTACTTCCACTGTCTGTGGTCGTAACTCCCTCGACACTAGTGGTCGTGCCATCGCCAATCCAAAACGCCACAACCTTCCGAACGCCCATCCCTCTCATTGACGCGGCACCTGGGAAATATGCCCAATGGGGTATGTCAGACGACGGCGGCGTCCGTTTCTACTCAAAGTACCAAAAGCCGTCTTCCCCAATCTCTCGGCTCGTCGCAAGTCTCGCATCCACTGGATCCATTCTACCGATTCAGGCTCCCGCCGCCAACTCGTCCTACTCGCTGAACTTCTACGGTCCATCGATTTCGTGCATCCCAGCAAACCCAGCACTCGGAAATAAAATCAACTCAACTATTGATAAAAGCTCCTTTATCATCACCTATGTAGCCTTCGTTCCCACCCCATTGAAGGCTGACGGAGAGAGCGGCATCGACGAGAGCATCGAGGACGGCGATGTGCTGAACGGACTCGACTCCGCGCTCAAAAGCGCGTCGACGGTAGCGAAGTTGATCACGTACGATTCGCGTTCGACACCTGGCCACGCAAGACTTTTCCTCGCCACCTACAGCCCGGCAAAAGACGGAGTTGGGAGGATTCCACGCCAGGTGACCGAATGCGGGCTCTACAATTCGTCTTATGCCGTGGATGTCAGCTTCATCAATAACCAACAATCCATCAACGTCACCAACCTAACCAGACTCAACGGTATCGGCTATGAAACATACTCCAACTTCAACAGGACCGCTCAAGAGTCGCCCGGTTTCTTCTCCGCGGTAGTTGGCTGCTCCCTTATGGATGCTCTTTCCAGGTTGCTTGTGGGCTATCTCCGATTCGCATCCCTTTATGATGGCTGGTGGGACGACGGCGCCGGCATCCAGATCCTGAATACGGTTCTGATGGAGACGCAAGAGCTGAGACGCGGGCGGCTTTTCACATCCGTCGCCAACCAAACCTCTCCTTCGGACGCGCCCTCCTCGTTCATCCGAGACATGACGCTTGCGGAAGCCATCGAAGAACTGTCTCAGAATATGACGCTCAGTCTTTTCAGCAACCCCTACTTCCTGTGAGCGCCCCTCCCTCTGCCACAGATCCCGGTAGTATAGGTATGCAAGCGGCTGACCAAAGTCTCTCCAGGGAAAACGCATCCGTTGCGGCTTCCGGCCTCGTAACGGTGCGGACCCCGCAAAACGCCTACGCGTACAACCCCCGCAACCTCGCTATCGCCTATGGGCTCGGCATTGTCGCTTCAACGGCCATTGTCATAGTCGGGCTGATCTGCATCCATGCCGCCGAAGGGTCTTTCTCGTCATCGTTCTCCACCATCCTGAGAATGACGCGAGGGTCGCAGCTCGATGGTCTCGTGCCGGCATCCGAGACACAAGGGAAGGACCCTCTGCCGGCACACCTCGCCAGGACCAAGATTCTGTTGCGGCAACGGCCGGGCAAAAACGAGGACGTGCTGACTTCGTTTGTGGTCGAGGGGGGCAAGGACGTGGAGGTCCTTGGTAGCAGAGACGACCAGAGGCAGACAAGCCACCAGGGCAGTAGTAGAGACGCGTCGGGAGTCTCACTCCTCTCGGAGCATGATCCGTCGAACCACGCGCGATGAGAGCTTCGTGGCGTTGTCCAGCAGCTTGCGACTAGCCTGACGCAGAGGAATATCAGGGCTGTCATGCCGCTGCCCACGGCGTCGCACCTGCGCCTGGCGAGGCTCTTGGGGCTGAATGATTTGTCTTCGTCGGCAAAGAGGTGCATCGACCGTGCCATGCGGACATCCTAGGCCGAGAGATCTCAAGACAAACCTAGACTGGTCGCGCGTTAATATAGAAGCAGCAACTAACGTACCCGTGAGCAGGCTGGTGTTCCCGCCACTTTAGCCTGTGTCGCCATGTGTGGACCTGTGCTGTGGGTTCTGACCGTGGCGGTGTCTGGGACCCCTTATTTTGATGCCTGTTGAAGTTGCACCTGTTCTGGCATGATGAGTCATTGCCAGGTTGGTAGAGAAACATAGCCGCCGAGAAAATAAGGGGGCGTGGCGCAATGGTAGCGCGTCGGATTCCAGACCCGAAGGTTGTCCGTTCGATCCGGGCCGCCCTCATCAACTTTTTTGCCAATTGTCATTCTACATCGTCAGTACCTACCCCTAGACAATGGGTTTTGTGTGTTCCCCCTTCGTCATCCCGGCATCTTTCCAGTAGAGTACATCAGGAAAACCGAAGTGCATGTTATCAAAACTAACCTTTTGCTGCACAGACACTAAAAGGTCAGGAGGCCCATGGTATATTCGAGTTCAGGAGAAATCAGGGGACACTTTCCGTGATGCCACACTGAGTGAGTGAGTGGTCTTGACCCAGCAGCGCCAGATGTGGTCGCTGAGCCATATAATTAAAACACTAAATAAAGATCATAGGAGAGCATACGAAAACGAAACAACCCCTAGAGACAACAAGGACAGAGTCCAAAGTCCCTGCATCTGCGGAGCCACACTCGTCACAACCCCGGTGCCACCGTTACGTGACGGGCCACTGGAGCTTCCGTTGATGGCAGTACTTTTGGACTCAAACTGCGAGAGGAACCCCCAGACCTCCGTCGGGGAGAAGCTGCTGTTCGACCCGGCGGGCCTAAATGCCGGCGTGTGCGGTCCATCAAAGACGACCCACGTGGTGGGGAAGCCAGAGTTGCACCCGTTGTACACGGCCTTGGTCATGCCCACCGCAGCCGCCTGCGGCTCCACCGAGAGGGCCTGGCACCCGTTGAGCCGGGCGAACCTGTCCCGCATGGGCGTGGCGCGCGCGATGGACAGGACCGAGTCGTTGGTGCCGTGCTGCTGGTAGTAGCCGATGGGCGTGGTGCCGCCGTCGCAGCCGCTGAGCGGGTTGCCCGACAGGATGGCCACGGCGCGGAAGACGTTGGCGCGCGCGCAGGCGAGCGCGTAGCTCATGGCGGCGCCGTAGCTGAAGCCGGTCGAGAAGATGCGGCTGGTGTCGACGCAGAGGTCGTCGGTGACCGTCTTGAGGATGGCGTCGACAAAGGCGACGTCCTCGCCGCCTTCGTTGGCCCAGCCCAGCGAGTTGCGGATGTTGGTCGTCTGGCCGTTGGGCGAGACGAAAATGGCGTCGCCTTTGGCCAGCGCGGACAGGCCGTAGTATGCCGACGTCCCGGCGCCGCCGCGGGCGATCTGAGAGGCGCTGCCGCCGAGTGCGTGGAAGGTGAAGATGAGCTGGTACGGCTTTTGGGCGTCATAGCCGCTGGGAATCTGAACGATGAACTGGCGATCTTTGTTGTTCGTGACTAGGGAGCTGTTCGTCCCGCTTACGAGCGTCGGGGTTTTGCCACAGCCAGCCGATGGTGCGGCCAGGACGCTTCCCCCAAACGCTGCAAAGAGCAGGAGGAGCCCGGTGGATAGGTTGCGGTCTTGCATACTGAGTTGAGGTGTGTCGGACAGCCAAGTCTAGATCGGGATAGGTTGCCCGAGGCGCCGCAGGGCACGCTCTTTTAAATGATCGATGAACATTCCTCAGGCGACCAACTTTAGAAAGAGAACGGCTTCTTTATTTGGTGCATTAGGTCGATCTGTCCCTAGTAAAACGTCGTTTGTTTGGAGGCGGGAGATCACTCTCATGATCGTATATCTCGGCAAGCCGGCGCCGATCATCATCCCAGATTTGCCGACAGAAGGTCCACACAACGGATGCGCTTAGTTACACCTCATTATTGCACGTGAATCTAGACGTCTGGACGGGCAGGAACTGGAGGCTAAAGCCGCAACAAGGCGTTGGGATGATTCAGGCATGGATCACCTTCTATTCTCTCCCCTTAGATGTCATTTTACGTCGCTTGGCTAGAACGTACGCACGGAGTCGCGGAAAGTGAGGCAGCCAGGTGAGCGTGGTCAGGCTATGTCTCGGGCGGTTCCAAAGGGGCTAGCATCGGCCCCAGAATCCCCGAGGCCGGGGCATTGGACACCTACCTCTAGAGAGCCAGGTACAGTACCTATCTCCCGTAGACTTATTCTCTCCGAGGTTGACAATTTGAGCAGTGCCCAAACGTTATTTGAGCAGTTATCTAACCATATGAGGTAAGGTGTCTCCCTTCAGCCAGGTTCTCCAGGCGCGAGGCGCCCGCTAGGCCTCATACCGAAGGCGGTTGCCCCGGGAGAGGCCCGGCGCCCGGGCCTCTCTCGTATATATCCTCCCCCCCCCCGATGACCTGTCCCCTCCTCCTCCCTCCTCCAACCAGTCCCCTCTGACGCCTCGCTTTTGAGGCTATCGCCAACCTCGCTATCGCCGTCGCTCGCGCCGTCGCCGTCGCCGTCATGGATGACTTCCAGCCTCCACCAGCAATCCCACCTACCTATCGTCGTTGCCCTTAGCAACGAGGAGGAGGCGGCTAGCGACGAGGGCGAGGAGGAGGCTGGCGACGAGGGCGAGGAGGAGGCGTCTTATTAGGTGCCTCGCAGGCGCGTTAGGTGCGTTAGTCAAAAACACCAAAAACACCAACAGCAAGACTGGGCCCGTGATGTTTGCCGGCGCTGGTGCCGCCGGCCTCACTTCGCAGCCCCCACGGTGGCAGAGGCTGTGCGGTGGCCGTGCACGATGTGTGGCTATGTACAGTTGACAGTGCTGCCAGCTAAAATAAGCGAGGGCAAGGTCCCCTGGCCATCGCCTGCCATATCAGGCCTAGCGGGCTGCAGACCCCAGCGGAGGCGTTGCACCTTGCCTGGTATGGTTAGAAAACTGCTCAAATAACGTTTGGGCACTGCTCAAATTGTCAACCTCTTCTCTCCACCCCCATCGCTGATGGTCATACAAGCGGGAAGCCGCCCAAACTACCTCGAGAGAACTGCAGGAGGTAGCTGTAGGCCGCGGTGACGCCTCGCGTGGTCAGCGAAATGTCCTGCATCTGCAAGGATTGCTGTACAATCATCGTAAGGACACCAAAATGCCGCCCGTCTTCTGAAATGCCGTGTACGAAGATGCCTTGCCATGCTGTCGATATGCCATGTCTTGTCCCGGTCGCTGTCTCCCATTTCAGCATCTGCCCACCCTATATCTTTCAAGAGTAAAGGTAAAGATGTGGCAGCTTGAGAAAGAGAATATAGGTGCGTTGTAGAATTAGGAATTGTAGGATGAGATCTCGTCTTAACATAGCGGTGGCTAAGCGGTAGAACTGGTAGATATGGGCAGTAACGAAAGGACCTACGGAGAGTCAGAGACACTGATACAGACTGAGGCATACATCGAGAGAATTCGCCATCTCCAGAGCCCGACGTCATCTCCAACGCTGCCGCTTGTGCGCCTCGTTGACCACCTTTGGTTCGTCTCCTCGGGTGGGTAGACGTTGTCTCGGGCAGAAGTCGCATTGTATGTATGGCGAGGTTTGAGCCGGCGACACCCACACCATCGTCGGCGTTTATAAACTGCTAGCACTCATACGAAGATTATTTCGGTTGGCGGACGTAGATTTCCGAGCATGGTTCAAAGGCATCTTGGACTCCTAGTTTGTGGTGGAGCTGCCGGTTCGGGTGTCCTTGAGGGAGTTGTGGAAAGAGGAGGTGTTGGTTGGTGTTCCGGGGGTTGGAGAAGAAGAGGAGGAGAGAGGACTTTTTAGGTGTTGGAGGAAATTAGGAGGGCGAAGACGGGTATGGATTGGGTGGCTCATTGAGAGAAATGGAATCATCTGGCATGATGTGTATCTGCATATTTCATCCATCTAGTTCATCAACTTCTGGTCTCAACAGCTCTATTGCCTCTAACAAGAAGGAGCTAGGCTCCCCTTCAGGTTCCCGCGAACGCGCCGCTACATCGAACGCGGTTTTCCCATCAAACATGACAATCAACTCCCCTTGCTAGCAAAATTTTGACGGCCTCAAGCCTTTTCTCCGCGAATAGATTGAACCCCAGGGCAGTGCCGCTGCTGCAGAACCACTTTAAAAAGTTGATATCAGCGCTGCGATCAAGGAGAAGGCGTACCAGATCCAAGTCTCCACAATAGCGGAGCACCTGGTTCAATATTGTGTTCCCCAAATACTTGACGTTGATATCCGCGCCTCGGCAAACCAACAGTTTGGCAACATTGTAATGTCTCTCCAACATGGCTTCCCAAAGCGCAGTAACTCCCCAGACACGCTTAGGCATGAGACATTCGACTTCCGTGTCCGCGTTATTGTCCAAGAGGAGTCCTACCACCTTCTCATGGCCCTTTGAGGCGGCTAAACAGAGAGGTGTGCTCTGGCCGTCTTCCATTTCGTTGGCGTAACCGGGGTGTTTTTTGAGGAACCAGGTGACAGTCTCTTCGTCTCCGTTCGACGCGGCGGCTGTAATACCCCCTTTGTGGTATGTTCTGATATGTCGCCTGAAGTTGTCTGCCCGCCACACCAGTTCCACTCGGCAGTACGGGCAGGTCCGGTGTCTCTCGGAAAGGGCGTGCGTCTGTTGGTGCCGTTTCAGGTCCTTCTTGGTGGAAAACCGGACGGGAGGGCTCTTTTGACGACATTTTGGGTGTTCACAAGCATGATTCTTAACGTGATATCGCCGATGGTGCCTACAGGTAGCATCGCAACAACAAGGTCAGTCTGAGTCAACACGGGGCCTTGCCAGTCGCTGACTTTGAAGTGTCCTTCTACCTACCCTATGTAACTACTGATAGCACGGAGGGCTAGAGGGCACAATGTAGGGTACTTCGGTAGGTAGGTAGGTAATTAATGAAGATCACTTGCCTCAGAGCGTCAGTTGAGCAGACCTTGCCGCACTCCTCACACGTCACAGTTGTTGGCATGATTCTCGTGGGGGGTTTGAATGAAGGGTTTGTGGATACCTCCTTGACAGGTGAGTGCAAACTTGGGTTCGAAGGGATGGCTCTTGGCGAGAGGTTTGCAAAATAAGAGCCCATGGTGATCGGGTGGGAGTTTAAGAGGTTGGCATGTCATTAGCGATTGGTCCGCCCCTTGCCTCGTTCCACCCTATATTTAGGGTGGTGGTGACCGCCACTTGCCTCGTTCCACCCCATAGGGTGGTGATTTGCCTCACGTTCCTGCTATGCCACACCGCTACCTCAAAATGTCCAGTAGACAAGCCGATGCCACCCTCACTCGCTCACCCCTGGCTCTCTCACCGGACAACATCTCCGACCAGCTTTGCTTCCTACATTCTTTCATCTCTGCCATCGAAAACAAACCTCAGGCAGCCCGCGGTGCTCAAACCTGCCGAAGACAACATGGCTTCAAAGGACGTCGAAACCACTCAAGATGCTGACCACACTACTGGCTTCGTCAATTCGAGGCTCTCGATCACCCCAGCTTTGAATCCGACAGCTGTGGAGACGCCAAGCTTGTGAGTTTTTTTTATTACTGACCCGCTTTTGAGGCCCCTCTTGCAAGTACCCCATTCGGCAACCGATACCGCTCGGGCCGGCTGTCCGACCAGAGCCAACGTCAACCCTATCCCCAACTCCGTTGAAAACCCCTGTGATGGCTTTTCGGAGGCCTGGGAGCCCATCGACTTCGACTTCAGCCTGTCATTGACCCCGGAAGTCGAACCGCCCCCTGTTCCCCTCACCACCCGCGAGGTTGCCACTAGACCTGTCTGTCTTTGCGGAATTTCGTTCTGCAGGCCCGACGCCCTCCGACGCCACATTCGGACTGCCTGCCGCCGCGCCACTCAGTTTACAGAGGCAAGCGGCGCCCCGGGACCTGCCGGATTGTTGCCATGCATGCTCTGCGATAAGCACCGCGACTCTAGCGGCTTCTCTCGCCGTGACCACCTGCAGCAGCACCTGGGAGTGTATCATAAAATGAACAAGGAGGCCGTCGTCGAGTACTTCCGCGCCTATCATTGATCACAGGAGACAGATCGAGGCGGCTGCCAGGGACGTGGGTGAGGTCGGCCTGGAGCCAGAGCAAGACGACCAGATGTGACCGTTGTCACGTAGTTTGCCAGGTTCGCACGTGCTTTTTGTTCTTAGTGTCGATCTTTACCAGAAACGAAGACCTACATATTGCTTTTAAACACTAGGCCTCACCTTGCGTTCACCTTCCCTGGGTGGTCTTGACAACGTCTGAAATGGATGCTCCGGATCAATGCCGAGCCGAGCGTGGGCAAGCATCATGAGCGAGTCGAGGGTCGTGAGCACTGATTACTCTTGAATTTGGGTGTGGCCAACTGGAAACTTAGCGCCTCCGCGGCCTCCTAACTGCCACTGCTGCACGTCTCCACGTCAACTTCTAGTGTTCGTACCTACCTACTTAGGTAACCTTGAAAACCACCCGGAGTCAAGCCGTCCACAGACGTAACTTGAGCCAATCCCTGTCTTCGAACGCCCGGCCAGTCCCATATCCAGCTCAAGACGTATGTTCGCCAAACTCGAAATCTCACAAGAATCCAACCAGCCATAACCCCTGAAGCAGCGCAGAAGAACCGCCCCCCTTTAGTACCCATTCTTAGGTCGCCACTGCGCCGGATGAGCCTGGAGCTCCGAGCAGCTGCTGTCAGGCCGCCGCTCGTCGTAACTAATGGTGATGACATTGGTGCGCATAATGCCCTCCTCGGGCGGGCGTGTCGGCGCCTGGTGGCCATGGTGGTAGTGGTACCCCGTGGGGCCGCCGCCGTTTCCACCACCGCCACCACCCCCGCCCGACGACGAGCCGCCCTGGCTCCGCGGGCTCCCAGACACGAGAGTACTGTCCTGGGACACGGCGTCCTCGGCCTTGGCGTCGGCCTCGATCTCGGTGACGGACTCGAGGTCGCGGCGCGTGCGACCCGCGCCCCGGCAGGCAAAGGACATCTCGTAGGCCGACTGCGGGTTGAGCGTGCGCGGCCGCGCGCCGCCGCCCGGCGGGTACGGCGAGAAGCGCCCGGCGCTGGGCGTGGCGGCGCGCGAGCGCTTGCCGCGGAGGCGGTCGACTAGCGGCTGTAGGATGGGGATGCAGGACGCGATGATGAGGGTGTTGGACTCGATGCTTGTCCAGATGACCAGGTCGGCTGTGTCGTCTGCGTGGGGGTCAGTTCCTGTGGCGCTGGAGAGGTGAGGAGGTGGAGAGGAGGGAGGCAGTTGGGTTCCGTGATGGGGGAACCGGCACGTACAAGAGAAGTCTTCGCTTGCGAGGGAGGGCAACCGGGTGCATTTGTACACGGCAACGATGGTTGCTCTGTCGCATGTAAGCTTCGTGTCGCAGTGGGAGAGCAGTCAACAAGAACGCGAGCAGCTTACATGGACCCGAAACCCAGCGCCACGCTCAAGCCCAACTTCTTCTTCAGCGACATCTGCAGGTGAAACAGCACGATGGCCGGGTAGACGGCGTAATAAAAGTCGACGGCAGCGGAGAAGGTGCCGGCGTAGAAGGCGAAGCCGACGAGGATCCACGGGTCGCGGCAGTGCTTGTCGACGATGGAGGCGTCCCACATGCTAGCCGTGGGCAGGCACTGCGTGTACAGCAGCGCCATGTTGACGACGCAGTTGACCTGCGTCGCGAGGGCCAACGCCCACAAAAAGTACAAGTGCAGCCGACCCGGGTTGAGCAGCCGCGTCAGCAGCGCCACCACGGCCAGCTTCGGGAAGCCGAAGGACATGATGCCCGGCGCGAAGCCGGCGATGGTCCACAGGTGCGCGTCGGCCTTTTGCTGCTCCGAGAGCACGTCCGTGTGCTTGCCGTCCCCCTTTTGCACGCCTACAATCGTCATGAAGGTGTACACCCAGCCGAAGCACTGCACGGCGGACATGGTGGTCAGCAAGGGGTTTGGACGCGGCGGGACATCGAGGGGCGGGCAGAGGGGGTAGGTAACGAACGAGTGACACGGTGATAAGGTAGTCGTCCCAGTGCATCTTGCCCAGCAGCCGTGACCGCACGAAGAGCCGGGCCGCGATGAAGAGCGTTGCTATCGCCGTTGTGATGCTCATGGAGATGATGATGGACGGCCCCTTATCCTCCGCTGCTATCTCCGGGGGGAGTGTTGTTGTTTCTGGTACCGCCATGGTTGCGATTGAGACCCTTGCTTGTTCTTCCAGTTCTAGATAGGAGACACGCAAGGCGATTCGGGGAATCGTCCCAGAACTCGAAGGCTGGTGGATCTGGTGATCGTTCGAAGCGCCAACCGCGACCCTCGTCCGACAGTTCGAGCCGGGAGCCGGCTATCTGCAAACTCGTGTTTGTCGGAAAGCCACCGGGGACGACGGGTCCCAGGGCTGGTTAAGGACGCTGGCCCTGCGTCCCACGACTACCGCCTTCGTCGAGACTCGCCTCCCACGCGCTGGACGACGAGCTGTTGGTATGTGTTCAGCATCCGGGGCACCGCGAAACCAGGCCGTGGGACGTATCTTCCTTGTCTCCATCATTTCGCGGGAACTTGAGGAGGCACACCATTTTGAATCCCGCCCTGCCGCGGCGCGCGGCACTTGGAGCGTGCAGAACTAGGCTTCGAGCCAAGTCTGTTTTCCCTCGTGGGGACGGCCCCGCGTGGTTAGTCCGTAAAGCCGCAATCTCGGGACCTGTGGCTTAATCCCCTGCGGGTGAATTGTCGTTGGCCGGCAGCGGGCTGGGTGCTATGGCCCTGCTGAGGTCCACGGTTGTTGGACGGGGGGGGATGCCAGCGTTGGGCCGGCAAAATCCAATCTTGCAAATTGGGGGCAGATTAAGGCGACGATGTCCCGAAGCCGCGCTGAAGAGAAGGGAGAGCGAGCACCGTACGCCATTCGCTCCCTTGTCGCGTGAGCGTCGGTATGTGGTGTATCTGTAGGGCTCGTTGGGCTATGAGGTTTGCGACCGTGGCTGTTGGCGCGACTCCTGTGCGCCGGAGAGCACGGTATCGGCCGAAAGGACGTGGCAGCGGGGAGGAGCTGTTTGCCGAAGCACGACTCTGTCGACTTGCCCGATCTGACAACAAAGTACGAATGATATGCGGGAAGATTTGATCTGTGTCTGCCACCTTGACCGATGGCAGACGTGGTTGGCATACGCACGGACGGCGAGCCTCCAGCCTACCTATGGAGGTAACTGGTATGGTGAAGACTGAAGCGGTGCCGCAATGCCTCTCCCCGGGTAAGCCATTCTCAACTTACGCAGAGTTCCCGGCGCTTGGCCTAGGATGGCCAGGCAACGTTGCGGATCACTCGAATTCCTACCTCTGTTTTACTCGTGATAGAATGGGTGACCCCGACTCGTCGGGGAGGCCTACAGTTCCGTCATTGGGTACCTACAATCACTCGACGCAGATAGGGGTGTCCCTGAGGCCACGGTGACAGGGCCCACGAACCTCAACTCCGCGATATTCTCGGATACGCAGGACGTAGCATGCAGCTGCCCTACGAACGTAGTGTCCAGACTTCTGGTGGTCATGATAGGTATGGCCGGGTAGCCGAGACCCCGGTTGCGACAGGTGCCAACGCTATTTGCACCTCGAGATATCGCACAGTGCCAACCGGGCCACGAGCCTGGACACGAGAGGATTTATACACCCCAACCAGGGACAGTTCTTCAAGGCCCAGATGTCCCGGGTTGAGTGACTGGCAAAGCTCCTGTCGTGGCAGTTTGCGGCCCCGACCCTCCCTGCAGTGGAAGGTTCTGTACCTGTGCAGGCCCCGGGCTGTTCACCGACGCCGTGCTGGAGTCGGCCCCCCAGACTGGAGGCCCCTGAACCGCCGGGTTCTCCACGCGCAGCACCGGCACGCGAGATCTGTCCACCCAGCACTTCCAATCCCTCAGGCCCGCGTCGGAGTCCCTCGACGCCTGCTTGACGCGATCGACGCCTTCGACGTCGACGAAGGGCCCGGCGGCGCCTCCCTTGATGCTGGTATCCAGGGCGGCAATGTACGAGGCTACGCCGTGGCTGTCGCGCAGGAGCAGGGCGTGGCCCAGGAGGCTGTCGACGTGCTCGGCCAGGATGTCCCGCCGGGCCATGACCCAGGCGGTCAGGACGAGCGTGGTGCAGTATGCGATAGCGACGATGGTGATGACGACGATGGCGGCCGACCGCACTACGAAGAGCCGGTCCTCCAGCACGGTCACGCTGCCCGGCGAGAAGCTCGCCTCGGACGGGGAATAGAGAAAGGCGCTCACGTAAGTAGCGTAGACGGCGCTGAAGACTTTCTGAAACGACTCCAGGACCTGCTGCGGGTTCGAGCCCGAGGGGTCGTCCCGGCGGGCTTTGGATGCGTGGGTGCGCGTCACGCTTCCGATGCTGTCCGTGTCGAACAGGCGGTTGCCCTCCGCGACGGCGTACAGGGGGAGTGACTGGAGCAGACTTGACGCGAAGAACGGCTGAAACTCGTCTTGGGTGGTAACCTCGACACTCAACACCTCCCCCGTGTCGTTGACCGACCTGCTCGCTACCGTCACACGGGCGAGGTGTCGCCAAAAGTGCGGCCAACACGACAGGAGGGTGAAGCTGCCCAGTTTGAAGGGCGCCCCCTGGTCGAACTCGGCGTTGATGATGCCGTAACGGAAGCGCCCCGCCGGGTATGAGCAGATGTTCGTTACCCACGTCTTCGTTATGTTCGGGGTCACAGGGGTGACCACTTGTGGAATCGTTGATCTGCAGTTGCGGTCACGGATATCGTACATGATTTCAACAGTGCCGTCCAGGCCCAGTTGGTAGGTCACGGAGCCGGCCCTGACGAGGTCCGCGGCAGAGTAAGCCGTGCACTCCAGTGTCGCCGAGTACGCGTCGGTGATGGCGCTCAAGTTGCCAGCCACGCCTTCGCGCGTCGCCTGGAAAGGGAGGAAGGAGTGGGTGGCCGTGGTCCATGGGTACAACGACCCGCCGTAGTTGACGTAGGCGGACACAACGTCCAAGGCCGGACGGACCGATAATCCCGAGTAGCGGGCAAATCCGTTCTCGTAGTCGTCCAGCCTGTGCGTCGTTCGAAACTCGG
>Ga0247777_1000157_pt1 | contig 16863 bp, 19 predicted proteins | sample UWRJL154409C5_FD_179937 | JGI IMG/M metagenome (GOLD analysis project Ga0247777, IMG submission 179937) | Plant litter microbial communities from Arlington Agricultural Research Station in Wisconsin, United States - UWRJ-L154-409C-5 | ecosystem: Environmental > Terrestrial > Plant litter >...
GTGGGGGTCGCTCGTCGTTAGACGCACCGTGCCTCCCGTCGGCCGTCACCGCGTTCGCCAGCAGCGGGCCGCCCGCGCTGGGCCATCGGCACGGAGCGGTAGGAGGCTCACCCCCGGGATATTCTGCCTAGTTCCCCTTGGCCGTATTCGGGCTTCAGATATGTCCCATCTCGGCGAGTGGCCACCGGATCCACCGCTCATGATCTTTGTCGACGAGTTGCCGCACCCTGCGAGCGAGATGGTCCGCCCATCCCTCCAACCAGCAGTGAAACTCCAGTTTCTTGAGCAGAACGCAGAAGTAGGCAAAGATGACGACAGCCGTTTGCGTCGGAGTCTTCAAGAGCGGGAAAAAGTCGTCTATTACCTCAAAGATCCAGATAAACACTTCAGATATGTCGACGGACGTCCGGGAATGGGTTGAGAAGGCGTGAAACTGGCCACGCAGTTCCCGAAGACAATGCCGATAGATTCTCAAGTTGTCTTGGGCGGCTGTCTCTCCTAGGAGGCCCTCCTCGAGTTCGTCGAGAACGGCCTGCTCGCGCGATGGGGGAATATGGTCGGAATGGAGAGTAGCCCATCGGTCCGTAAAATGCGTGAAAATGGGCTCGAGGGGCCCGTCGGCAATGGCTGCGCCCTGCATCTGAATAAGGGATTTGGTGCCGCTCAGGAGGAACAGCCAGTCTGGAAACTCGGTCTCCTCGATCAGGGGCACGCGTCCTTGCCCCGCGGATGCTCGAGGGCCGCCCAGGGCTGGAGAGAATAGGTGAGCGTGACACTGCGAAGTTGGGCGAGAGGAGAGCCCTACCGAAATAGATGGTGAGCGACGAGAAGACGAACAGGTTCCTGGCGTCGTCGTTCTTCAGGTCCGACATGAGGGACGTGGCAGATCTCAGGGCGGTCTGGTAGTACCCAAAAGCCGCAGATATGTAGACCTCCCTCTTCTCAGGCCGTAGCCTGGCCAGGTGAAGAGCGGAGACGGCCAGAACAGTCCTGAGAAGATAGTTGCACTCGAGCGCCAGCCGGACGACGGGGCCGCGCCAAACATCCTGCTGCGTGACATGGCACGATAGCGTGGTATAGGTGCAAGTCGAGAAGTGATGCATCAGCTCGATGTCCAGCAACTGGGAGGCCGGCATGGGGATGTCTTCGACGAGGCCGGGCGGGTACGCGCAGGGCAGCCTGGCCTTGTAACATCGCCCGCATCGCGGCCATTCCTCATCACACTGGAGTCAGCCCGAGGTGAGCGGCCGGCATCGAGAAAGACGATTCAGGCCACAGGTAGAAAACCATCTCACCTTGACTTTGCGCCTCTTGCACGTCTTGCAGCCGGTCCGGGATTTGGGTCGCGAACGTGCCGTGACACCGACGCTGTTCGATGATCCTGCCGGCGACGCGGAACTCTCTGGCATGATGTCCGTCAGGTTCATGCCGACGAGTCGCGTGCAAATCAGTATACTTCAGTACAAGTATATCCTGTACTATGGTGAGGTAGACGGTAGATATGGACCAGAAGGCGATGGCTACCAGCCCTGAGACAGAGAGGTTCGGTACATATCAAGGGCGGACGCGCGGACACAGATCGTTGGTCGTCGCTACGGGGAAATATCGGTGAATTGGCCGCGATTAGCGTCGCCTCCCCGCTCCAGGACGTGTTCGAGTCGGACCCAGGCGAGCCAGGCCAAGCCCGCAAAGACCTTTTCCAATCATTCCACATTAACTAGACCACCATCCATAGGTATTCTCCTATCATAGATCGCTTCAAAGAAATTACTCGTGTTTGCACAACAACCACCCTCCGTCACACCCAACATCTAGCGATGCCGTCGGCCCCGGCGGCGAGCCTGTCATCTGTCTGGACCATTCCCGTTGCTCTTCGAACCCGGGTTTGATGGCTGTCTCCAGCGGACTAACTGGGGGAGAGCTATTTGAGACAACTTCGCGGGTTTATGGAGGGCAGCCCTGTCAGGCACTTTCGGTCTATGCAAGCGCGGTAACAGCCTCGCTACACTCCCCCCATCTTCTGAATCCTCCAGAACAATACGACGAGGCCGGTCGACCGCTGGACCCAGATGAAGCTGCAAGGTGGGTGGATTACTAGAAGGACACTGACGCGGCAATGGTGCGAGAGGCCGAACAGGATATCAATACGGACCACAGGCCGTCTGGTGCTCTCCTCGATGGAGACACCGGGGACCTGGGGGCTGTTATCCACCTCTTTTCACAGGGTAAGTAGGATAGGGTTTCATAGCCGGGTTCTGGATTACTTCGAAGCCAAGTAGATTTGGGTCCTAAAGACTTAGAGACGGCGCGGGCCTCCCCCGGGAACACAACATGAAAGCCAGCTTTGAGGACTGGCGCAACAACGCACTGCCGGGTAATCTGCCCAGGAGTGTCGACTCGGCGCGGCATCCGTGGCTTTTCAAGGGCGCCGTCTACCTGCAGGTCTTCCAGGACGCCTTGGGAGAGCGCGAGGAGCAAGGGTACGCGACCATAGCGTACGGGAGACGTCTGGGAATGATGGAGAATAGCTGCCTCGCACTATTACTCGCCGGGGCGAGGGTCAGAGACGCCGTTGTCCTCTGCGAGGGCGGTCAGACGCCGCTAATCTTGCAACCCATGGGCCGGGCGTTCGAGCTCATCGGCGATAGTTATGTCCATGGGATGATGGAGGGCGAGTTATTTAGACCGCTCGAGTTGATGGCGATGAGTATAGTGTGAATAAAGCAGATGCATTTGCGCCCTGATTCTGAGAGTTCGTACGGTTACCTACCTAGATAGGTAGGTACTATCTGGATACTTATCTCGACAGGACTACCTGAATAGACTCTCTCGTCTGATTGGCTATGGTAGACCCGTCGGCAATCGTATGAGATGCTGTCAAAAGACCCCAGCCTGTCCGGCCCGACCTCCAGACCCTCCTTTGATACCTCGGTCCCGAGGACCGCCGCGATCATGCATGGTCCCGAGGACCGCCACGGGTATGTATGCTAAAGGTCCGATCTCCTAGCCTAGGTATATTGGCTGGGAGGCCCGGCCGCCAGCCATAGCTCAGAAGCCGAATATCATCAGTTCTTCTCTTCTCTCTCGTCACCCCTCCTGGCACCCACCGATGCCAACCTCCAACTCAAACAGCTTCTAGTCATCTTCCTTCTCACTTTCTCCGCTTACCTACAAGTTCGCGTCAATCTACCCGTCGCCCAAGATGATGCTCCGCATCCAAGTCCTGGTTGTAGCTATCCTGGCAGGCCTCGTCGCGGCTGTCCCAGCCCCCGATGAAGGTTCCGCGGTAGACAAGCGAGTAAGGAAACCCATGTCCGTTAGCATAGTCGCCACTCTCTAAAATATTCATCATCGGCGACAGCAACGTAAAAGAAACTGTACGGAGTTCTGTATTAGACAGTGCGTCAACCAAGGGTGGGAATGCTTCGAGAACTGCGTGGCGGAATGCCAAGCGGGCGACATACCTGATGTGGAACGCGACCCCATTCGAATGGATGATCTGGAGGGAAACGAAGCCACGACCTCAGCATAGGCAATCACTTTGGGGCGGAGCGCATGACGTGGTCTGCTCGCAGACTTGTGATGGTGCCCGGGGCGTCGTTGCGAACTGGGGTCAAAGGCATTGGACTTTATCGAAACTGGAACAGAAAAAAAAATATTCACCCAAGTCTCTCGCTACGTTACTTCCAAGAAGAATTATGAAAGGAGTTCTCCTTCTCGGTGCACAAACAACAGGAACAACGCCAACTAAGATGACATGATCGATGTGAATAAGAGGGCATACTACTACTGGACGTTTCCCAGGTAGGTTCGGGTTAACAGTCTAAGACATCCGTTCAACGGATTCATTCGGCCCAAAAACACAAGGACAACAATTCAGCCGGATCCTCTTGCTCATGGCTGGCTCAGGCCAATGTTTCGTCTGCTTACTAGGTGTAGAGGAGGCAACGGCGATACTATACAGTACTAGCAACTGATACACAGACGAACAACCTGAGTTGTTACTCTGCGTAACTAATATGAATATGGTTTAAACATTTAGGGATCTTAGTGTGCGGCCATTTACTTCCTTAGCAGACTCGTTACATCTCTAGAAAGGTAGTTAGGTAACGCAACAGATGTGACAGCCCACCACCCAAGTACTAAACACCAAGTACCGCACCGAGTCCTTGTCGAGCGGGCTCCCTTTCAGCCGTCTGACAAACATTCACCTCCCTTCCCCTATCAACCTATGCCTTCTCGTCCAACCTGCTCGCTCAGGTAGGGAAGCACAGGCCCAACGGCGGCCCATTGGGGAAGTAGCAAGCGCGGCAGAACACCAGAAGGCACACATACAAGTACTGACACGGATACCCTATGAAGCATTGCTGGCGCTTGTCAAACAGCAACGCCGGGGAGTTCTCCGCCTCGCTCGTTCTGGCCTGCACGTTGCGTGTGGCCTCAAAGTTGGGTTTTTCGGTCGGATGAAGCAGCTTGTCGAGCTCTGTGACGTGACGGCCGTCGACGTCGTGCGCGGCCTCAGCCAGTGCGACGACGGAGGCCGGGATCTCGTCCCCGTTCTCAGCAGCCCAGCGCTCCCAACCCTGCAGCTGCATGGTTGCGAACTCCCCCAGTTGATCCGGATCCAGTTGGCGGTAGTCCAGCACAGAGCCGTCGGGCGCGAAGCTGCGCAGGACGCCGTCAGCGCCGACGTTGAGCGCGCCGTTGTCGTCCTTCTTCAGGCCCTCGGCGGCCGTGCGGAAAGGGCCCGGCAGGTAGCGATCGGTGGACAAGTCAATCCTTGTCGTGGTGGAGGACGTGTTGCTTGGGAGAGCCGAGACGATCTAGGGTGCTTAGTTAGTATTTGGAGGTGGTGGTTGGGGATAGGGAGGGTCTAGACTTGCCAATGGGAGAAAGGAGAGATGGACGAGGGTAGAGAGACGCATTGTGTCATAAGGTCGCAGGGACGATTGTGTGCTTGTAGTGGGGCTGGATGGAAAATCAAGAATTCCCTGTCTTAGCAACTAATGGAGGCGTCTTTATTGTTCCTAGAAGACCAATGATCTTAGACTCTTTATAGGTGCCTACTGTAGGTACAGTAGGAATTGCCATTGTCCTCAGGCTCAGGTTCCCAGGCTTGGAGAAGTTCGTCTCGTCCCCGAGTCTCTGAGATCCTACAAAGGCTCCAAAATCCTGCCACTGCAAGGATTTTGTGACATGATGCTTGAGTTACAACTTAACCTTGAAGTACTGTAGAGCAGCTTTACCAAGAGCGAGCGGTTTCCAGTAATGCCTTCATAGTAACATTGCGGGGCTGACCTGTGTGGCGGCTTACGGCTTGTGTCGCAACGGCATAGCGCGGTTCCTTGCCCTCACCGACCACACCATACCTAAGTAGGTACAGTACCTAGGTAGGCGCCTAAATCGGTAACTAGGCCCGAGGGGGGCCTGAATTCTGGAGTGTCTTGGCCAGGCCGCTGCGTCATCTCTGCCGCTCCCGGACCCGGAGTTCCGGCCAGCTACATTACCTCGACTCGCCCCTATCCATAGACAACCAAACCTTGCAACATTCAGTGTCGAGCAACAGGAATCCGCGGCTCCTTTCCAAAATCTTCCCCATCGTCACACCGCAGCGTCGTATCGAAATGAACACCGGTCATGCCAACAACCAGCCGTCCCCAGTGGCCTCGCGCTGCCAAGTGCCTTGGGACCGCTCGGACCCAACGCAGGAGGAGCTCACCGCCCTCCTCAATTCGCTCAAGCACGACCCGACGTTGATGGGCATCCTCTCCCTCGGCAGGGACGGCGTGATGCGCTCCCTCACGGCCGACCGCCGCGTCGTCGACGCCGTGGGCTTGACGCCAGCGCAGATCACAGCGTTCGTCGGCCGCGTTCCTCCAGGATCCAGGGCCGAATACGAGGTATACGATGGCGCGGATGGTACAAAGGTGCCCCGGGAGCAGTGGTTCGCGCCAGACAGGGCTCTGCTCCCGGAGCCGATGAAGGCCGAAGACAGGGAGAGGATCGAGCGGACAATGCAGGAGCGGGAGGAGAGGGGGGAGGGGTCTGTTAAGGCGCAGCGGGAGGAGATGGAGTCCAGGGGCATGAAGTTTGCTTAGATATCGATTCCAAAGTAACGTGGTTGATCACTAACCCGAAAATGCAGTTGGTATCCTACCGTACTTACCTCTACCTAAGTACCGCTGTACCTAGGGATGGTAGAGGTATGCAACTGCCTGAGTGTATCGAAGTACGAATAGCCTAACTGATATCTGGTCCTCGTAACTGTTTGCGTTCTGAGAACCTGTCAGCGGCACACATGCATTCCTTGGTGCCTATGGTACATACCTCTAAGTACTTAGTAGGTAGCTAGAGCTGGCTGGCGGCGGCGAAGTCTGGGGAGGGGCCATCTTCTAGATCTAGCTGTCGCAGGTGTGATGTGACATCAAGAGGGCTTGACTCTCCGCTTCCAATGGGCTTGGACGTGAAGGGTCTGGGAAACGGCCTTGAGCACCGATCGGCTTCCAGGCCGTTCTCCTAAGTACCTACGGTAGGTACCATAGGTAGCGGGACGGGGTACGAGAACAGGTACAGCATGATAGGTGTGCCATGAATATCCCAGCAGCTCCAGGAACGCTGCTCACGCTGCTACGCTCTCAGCGGATGCTCCAGATCTTCGCCCTATTCAGCATCCACCTCCCGATATCTCACCATTCCTACTCGGCAAGTTCGTATCGGTGAGTGCGTCATCTGTCCGGCCAACTCCTCCCTGTCCGAGTGTACCTTCTCTCTAACTAACATCCATCCTCGAGAGAACCGCGGTGTACACGCTGCCCAGTGCCTAACTCTACCACCGAGCGGCTTACATTGCTTTCTGCTGCAACAGCGAGACCATTCGAGCCGGTGGCGACTCCCTCCTACTCCCTGATGGCCTCGCCCAGGTTACCTCGAGTCCGACAATGGTACCAACAGCCCCACGCAACGAGCGTGTGGATGGGCTAGAGATGAGCCAGGCATTTGACGACGTTCATGGATATTTCCGATTACGGGCACCCTTTTTGTATACCGAAGGGCCAACGATGTGTACCACGCGGTTTCGAAAGCTCGATACTCCTCTTTTCCAGACGTCCGAGTAGGACATTTCACCAGCAATATCCCGATACCTCCTGCCGTCTACAGTCCTCGCTTCCCAACCCACTTCACGCATGCGCCAGGTCACTAACCCCCCGACTCCTATGCCAAGACGCCTCGGTCAATCTCCTATGATCTAATTCGTCAAGGTGCGCAGCCGAATCATGCAGCGGATTCTTTGCTCGCTAAGGCGGACGTGTGTGAGATCCTTAGGCAACATCCTCATCCAAATATCCATTGCAACATACCTCAGTTGTCAAGTATTCGACACGAGAATTATCGTATTGATGCAAACGGTCAATCCTGACCATTATGTGAAGAGGAAGCTAAGATCGATCCGTCGAAGATTAGAAGACTATGGCCATGTGTTGCTGGGGTGCGTCGAGGCATGGCCGCGCGAGCGCATGGAATCCCTGCCGTCCAAAACGACGACAGCCACAAAGATTGCCCTGTATCCCGATTAGCAAGCCCCTTTATCATTTCCAAAAGCATACAAACATACCACAGGAAGAAGCCGAAAGCAACAGCCGCATTGATGGTATGGCACACCGAGTCGGCACCGCACGAGCCCGGCCCGCTGAATAGGGTTGCGACGGCGATGGAACCGGCGAACCAGAAGAGCATGGTGAGAGCGTCGAGTGCCAGGGCCACAAGCTTGTGGTGGAGGCGCGCGAGGTACAGGGGTGTCAGGCCGACATAGAGTAGGATGAGCAGCGTCCAGATGGAGCTGAAGAGCATGAAGCTGATCCGGCTCGGGCTGCCATAGTAGCCAAAGGGCGTGTACGTATAGGACACCAAGTAGCCCGTCATGCCGAGCTCAACGATGGCGAGGAGCGCCGCCACGGCATGCAGGATGGGGACGAGGCCGTACGCCATGGCTAGGTGCTTCGAGATCGGTGTTGTCGAGAGGTGAGCTGATGGTGGGCTTCACGGATTGGCGAAGTGGATTGGATCGATGCTTGTAGGACGGCGTCTATGTTGATGAATCGAATACAGAGAGTGGCGGATGTTAAGTGTCTTTCGAGAATTATTATGGCAGCCTGGCAGGCCGTAAAGGACGCGTAATCGAGATGACGGGGGGGCTGCCGCAGGAGACTCTCAAAGGCGTGAACCGTCTGCCTGCCGGGCACCGCAAGTCACTCGCATGATGAGACGACGGCACATGATATCAGCTTCACTCTCTCGTCTCTACGACACAAGTCGTCGTCGAACCGGAGGCGCCCACTGGCATCGCCAACTGTCCTCTTTACTACGATCAACTACGGCTGGAAACCTCCACTGTTCCGGACCGAGCTGCGAGACGGCGTCAGAGGGCACACCTCATTTGCACCTTGATTGACGTGTCTATCTGAAGAGACACCGTCTCGGCGCAGTCCCTGGATCGAAAAGTAGGTACCTACCGACGCGATTCGCACCCAACAACCTTCTTTCCAACTATCAACATACCTGATCGGTTCATCCTTCTTCCAAGCAGCGACCACTTTCATTGGTGGAAGGCATCCACTCGACCCAGGGGTGCGAGAGATACTGTAATCTAAGACGCCGGCCTCTTTTCTCGCCGCCTGCGGCGATCCTCCTTCCTCCTGCAACACCAACGGATTGCGCACCGCGCCGCGCCACAGGCCGGGAAAGGATGCCATCCTCCAAGTCCATTTGTGGTAGTGGGAGCGAGGCCGAGATGAGGAGAGGACGGGAGGGTGCCTTGGTGTGGGGTGCAGCACGAGCAGAGCACCGTCCCGTAGGATTTGCACCACGATCACCCGCTTCCAGGTTCCATCGCAGGATTTAAGGCCTCCCGCGTAACTCCTGACGTGTCGTTACCCGAAAATTTCAACTGTCTCGCCTTGGGCCCGTGTTCAACCTCATGACAGGTTCCTAGGACCCAACAGGCTAGCAGGATCGCCTGCAAGTACGGAGTAGGGCAAGAAATATGCTGTCTTGGCATCCGAACTCTGGCAGGGACTTATCTAATCGAGGGCCTCAGGTCTCTCTGTATTGCAACTTGAATTCCACGACCGAATCGGAAGGAAGAGAGGTACTGTACCATGCCATTCTTAGGCCATTTCTTTCTCTACATAGCAGGCTAGTGGATGCTTGACAGGAGCTTCGTCCGCTGCTCGATGAGAGCGTACCTGGGCAACACAAGGCCCCAGCATAGACACTGCAGCGTCAAAGTCCGGGGACTCTTGCCGGCCAAGGATCGACCGTGGCGCGCAGCTATGTGGGGCAGGTGGGCGTTGCCGAGGGCATGCGCTTTGCGTCCTTGCCTGCCACTGCTGCCGAAGTGACGGGAGTACCAGCCGCCTGCGCGTGGCGAAGTAACTGGACGTGATAACCTGGATGGCTACTGGCAAACCACAGACGTCGAACGCCTGGCCCTGAAGCGCGATGCTCGTTGGCAACGGACGAACAGCCCTTTCTGGAAATTGGACTCATCCTACGTCGGTGCAGCGGGTCGTTGAGAAGTGTGCGCCGGCGAACTTAAAAGGGGCCAATGAGTCGAATACTTTGAGCGTGTTGGAAGGCATCCCGCAACCTCAATATTGGAACATCCGTCTCGGAAGACAGATTCATCGCCCCCTCTCTCGTTACCAGTCTCCCTTCTTTCCATCACCGCCATGCGCTTCTCAGCCCCCGCGCTTGTGCTGGCCGCCCTTGCCGGCCGATCGTTTGCCAGCCCAGTGCCCGACCCGGCCGACGAGCCGGGTTCTGACCTACTAGTAGAGAGGTCGAACAACACGCTGGTCCGGCGCAGCTACATTGATAGTTGCAGGAACTGCAACATCTACAGGAGCTTCGGCGCCGTAGACCTCGTCTGCAACACCTGCTACCGTGCAGACGGCAGCGTTGCGTACTCAAGCCTCGAGCTTGGCACCTGCATTGGCAACCAGAATGGCGCCCTCATTTGGCAATACTAGTATGACCAAGGAACTCCGCCCGAATTACCGTGGGCGACTCGTCTAACATTGTTGCCAGCGGTGGATTCCAGGACAGCTGCTATGCAGAGAGCCTTGGCACTGCCGGCGGTGGCCATGTAATGTATGCTATTTGCAATAAATACGACGGGACGGGCGCCGGACCATCAATCGATCTGAGTAAGTCGTCTTGATGGCCTCCTACCTTCCTAGAGACGCCGACTAGTAGCTGATTGTTTCGTCAGATGAGAGGATCCACAACTCCAACGGTCAACTGTGGTGCCAAGTGTAACCGGAGTCGATGAGAAGGACAAAAGAGGCAGGGGGGGGGGAGAGGGGGGGCATTCCGAGCTCTAATTGTGTTATATTCTTGTGTGGAAGGATTTCCGCTTAACATTCTGTTCCATTCCCGTCTCTTGTGGGCTCGAAAGGCCCACGGTTCAGGGCTTACTAGGTACCTACCTGTACTTTACCTTGGTACCTTCTTGGTAGCGTCTCCCTAAAGGACCTATCTTATTACATTAGGTACCTACTTTCCATGTAATCCAGCCACGGCCTGCCTACCTAGTACCAGTTTGTAAATCATCCTCGATGAGACCAACTGGATGCTAATATCGATGGTTTGGCCACACATCTGAAGCGTTCTCTCGCCAGCAAAGAAAGGACCGTCTCACTCAAATCGGCCCCCTGATCGTCGAGACGAGGATGTTACAACCGTTCGCGGTGACTTCCAATTCCTCTACGATATTGACCCGTTCAGTGACGCCTGTTCAGGCGCTTTGGTGCTTTCGTCTACGCACTTGCTGATGCCGCCCTTCGTTCCCGCATCTCCCCGACATCCACATCATCTCACAGCGATTCTGTCGCAGGTAGACTTCCTTTTTCAGGTGGCCGTTTTATCGAACAGCTCAGGATGCTCCCCAAGTCGAAGCCATTGCCCATCGACATGCGTGACATGTTCGGGGACGACAGTAACCGGTTGTAGGAAGGAAATCATTCGCCTAGGAGCAAGCAATCCGCCAAAGGGACGTGTTCTCGGCCTGGTTGCGTAACAGGGGTGCATGATGCATTCCAGTTCATGTTCAGCTTGTCACTAAGTTTGCCATACCCGGTCACTGTGGACCTTGCTGGTCATCACATGGTTTGGTATAAATATCTGCCGTGTTCTGTCTTCCTTTTCGTGCCTCCTTTTCCTCTTCGCTGCCGACTTCACAGAATGCCAAAGCCGACCCAAGCAGAGCTCCGAATAATTAGCACCCTCACCTACATCATTACTCAACAACTCGCCTCGGCGACAGGTCCCTTACCTTCCTAAACAGGCGCCTCTTTCGGCCCGGGTCTTTGACAGGAATCTGGCCTCCATATCTCGAGACCGAGGTCATACCGAACAGCACAGCTCTCCTGCAACCCGTCACGACGCCGACATGGCTGAGATGTTCATCTGCTGCCGGTGCCGCAGCGCCGGCAACCCCGTTCGACGGCCGGATGGCACCAAGGCAACATGCCTCAACGTCCACTGTGGTCATTCCTCCTGCGGTAGCTGCACTCCATACGACGGGTAACTCTCAGACCCGCTGCGCTGGTGTATACGGGGGGCGGTGTCGCGGGCCCGGTGGTCGCGGGAAGAGAAGAGTAAACAGTCTACGCCAAGAGGACCGCCAAGGGGTGTTTGTATTGTTGTCGTCCTCCTCTCTCCACGGATGCGTTTGAGGTGGGTAATATGTACAAGTGGCCAGCCTGCCTTCCCCCACGGCCGGCCATGGGGTCTCCCCTCATCTAACACACCATCCGCCGCCTTGACGTCACCACACCACAGCCTCTGCAACTGGGCACCCCCAAAATACACTCCAGGGGATTTGAAAGAGAACGTTTTATCATGGCGGGAGCATTTCCTTAGCATCCAACTACTCATCGAATAAGAGCAGGAATACGGGGTCGCATATTCAAGCGAAGAATTTCATCGATAGGACTTTAAAAAGAACTATAGTGTTCTGTTGCAACGGGAAGCGTCCCATTTCCGCCGCTCGAGTGAGAAGATGACGCCTGGAAGGCTGGAATCATGCCGGCGAACATCGCCAACGCATCAGAGGAATGGTGGTGGCTGGGAGTGCTGCTGTCGAGGTCCTGAGTGATTCAATAGGTACAGCACCTGAGCTTCGGATAGAATGAAACAAACTCGGCTTGCAGCGCTGTGGCGAGCTGAGCCTTATCTATTCGGCAGGGCAGGGGCTGTATGGGTCCCGTCTACTCCGTACTCCGGACCGGAAGGTGAGCTACATACCGTACCTAGGTACTCCGTACAATACCTACCTACAGTACCTATACTCCGTTCTGAGTAATCGCACGCTTTGACATCTGCATCTGCGGGGGTTGGGTGATGTGGAAAGCTGAATCAATGCCCCTAGAGCGCCTTGCAGCGGAGGGCGGCATGTCACGACAAGCCGGCCCAATCGCGTCTTTCCTTGGTCCCTGTCGAGTGGGACGTCGACGTCGATGGCTTGGCCAGGCCGGCCCACGAACTTGCCAAAGAAATACACGCTCCGGGGAGCGCACGCCTGTGGAAAACGGGATGAGGAATGGAGCCGGACTAGTACAAAATGTACGACTGTCTCCCAACCGCCGTCCGCCGTGGGGAGTCGAGGTAATTCAGGTGCCTGGTGCCTGGATGCCCGCCGACCAGAACCTAATCCGTACCATTCCGCCACTGTACCGAAGCCTCCTTGGCCCACGTTCGCCGGCAGCACCGAAATGGCCGAACAGCCGGTTCCCCACGAGGCGTTGGCAGCCTTCCTCCTGGGAATGCTGCGCAAGAGAGAGGCCAACCTCGTCACCGGGTGGACCGTCCCCCAGACGGAGAGGGAAGCTGTTCGATGGGGGCTGAAATGTCTCTTGGATCACAACCGCGGTTTCGTCTTCGGCGGGAAGCCCCTCTCCGAGCTACAGATTCCTCGCAAGATATTCCAGCAGCTCCCCGAGGGTCGGGAAGCTCTGGTCCGGGAGGCCGTGAAGAACTTGCAACTGGCGGCGGCATCGGCACCGTCCTTCGAAACACTGCCTGCGCTCTTTCACGCCAGACTGTCGGCTTTCCGCGTTGCCCGGATGTCGCCTAGCCAGTTCGAACGAACCTTCGGGGGGGTCCTAGGCCCGGATGGCTCCAACCTGGTCCGCCAGCATGCTCTTCGGGTTTCCGCCCGCAACGACCGCGCCCTGACCGAACTCCTCCAGCGGGTCCAAGGTACCGGGGTTTTGGCCGTGGATGGCCCGGGGTCGCTCCAACAGAGACTCGACCGGGTCCGAAGCGCTTTGGATAAATACGTCACGACGCCCAATATCGCCAGACTGCTGGGAGATGCCGTCTTGTCTGGCGGGCAGGACGGCGGCCTGGGCATCACGAGTCCGGCCGCGTACTTTGTTTCCCTCCTCGGCCTTTTGAGGAACAGCGGCCCCGGATTGCTTCGAGACTGGTCCGGCCGCGAAGGAATGCCTACCCTGCGTGGCTCGGCCCTAGCCGGTTTTCTTCGGAGACGTCCAGACCTCGGCCGGCTGGAGCTCACGTCCGGCAATGCCATAATTGCCTTGCCCGTCATAGACCTAGTCAACGAGCTCCTGGTGTCACTTGTCTCCTACGAAGAAGAGAACGCTAGGCACGCCATAACTGGGAAGCTCTGCATCGAAGGCCACAACGCTGGCAGCGGCGGGGAACCACCGACCGAGCCACAGCATGTGAACGCTCGTGTGTATGAGACACTTGCTCGGGATATCGTGGCCGCCGATGGGAAGCTGCCTTACAACCAACCGCTCGATGCCGTGCGCCTGTTGCTCGCGGCCCTCGGCACTAGCAGAGCTGAGATTATGAGAGTATTTCGACGGCAGTATATTCCGCCGAGCGTCACAAGGCCGGACGCTTGGTCTGATACGGCTTGTCCCTGCTTTCTGGAGGGCCCCAGGCCCCCATCGGACCACTGGGATCGGAACGCCAACGACGACCGGGTGCTGGACAACAGCGATGATGAGAACAGCCATGATGAAAGCACCAAGCCCGTCCATTTCGAGCCGCACAAAGGCGAACCAAACATCCGGGAGCTGGGGGACATGCTCGCCAAAGTCCAGGCAACTTTGAACAAGCTTGGCGGAGGCAGCACTGCCTCCTTCGGCGACGTGGATAACGAAATGGCCGGAGACGATCATGACTGGCGGCGGATCCGCAACACGGCGAGAGTCATACCCGCCGCCGGCCGGGCCACTCTAAGCGAACTCCACAGCGAAGCCCTACGGCGTGCCGGCACCGCCGAGGAGCTTGCTCTGTCGCACGAAGAATACGTCATCCTCACCGAGCAGGCCTTCTGGAGCAAGGAGCACTTCGACGTCCTCCACGGCGATGTCGTCACGGCCGACGCCTACCAGCGGGGCATTGGCGTCCGCCAGCCCCGGGAGTTCTGGACCGGCTCGGGCGCCGGCAACGTGCGACTGGACGTACAACAGGCGCAACTCCCCCGGTCTGCAGCCGAGGTTTTGGCCCGCGCGGGCATCGGCATCGCCGACCTCGCCGAGATGCTGCGGACCCGCTTCGTCAACCCGAACCGACCCCCCGGCCGGTTCGGGGCGCTCGTCGAGCGGCTGCAGCCCAGATACCGACTCCTGGCCGGCCTGCGGGACACACGCGAGTCGAAGCAGCATGCGGCATTGAAACCGCTCCTCAAGTTTCTTCGAATCGGTTCCGGATACCAAGACGCTTTCGGAGCCGGATCGGGGGCCGCGGTGTCGAGGGCGCTCGGTGAAGAGTGGATCCGCAGATACTTTGAGCCGGCCGCCAGCATGATCGTCCTCTCGGCCGACAGGGTGGCCACCAAGGCGGTGAAAGCTGGTGACATAGTTGCCCACTTCCCCCTGCCGGCGGGCAAGAACGATAGCGAGCCGAAGCCTGTCCAGGGGAATGCTAATCAATGGGATTATGTGAAGGGCGATGAAGCTACCGATCTCACACCTAGGTCGCGAAATCAGGACACGCCGCAAACCACAGGCGAGGGCAAAGACCAGGACCCGGACCATGACAAGGGCAAGGACGAGAACGGCTTTGAACCACCGGTTTTCGACCGGACAAACGAGATGCGCGAGTCAGACGAGTTATGGGGGCACGTCCACGCCAACGGTTCCATCACCAAGTCGCTCGAGGACCTTCGTATTGTGGGCTATGTGTCTCTCGATGGAGTTGTATACGACCGCAGCGGCGTGCACTTGTCGCGGTCCCGCCCCTGGGGGGAGAAAAGACTTGTATTCCTACCGGAGGGAAGCCGGGAAGGCGACGAACCGATAGAGAAAATCCCAGTCAGTCGACTCGGCTACGTCTCCGCAGAGACATCAAAGCTCGATATCGAGGGCTATGAGCCCCCGGCGTCATGGAAAACTGCCGGTGCCGGCAACGACTTGACCAAAGGTGAGCAGATCGGTTGGACCTTTGAGCTCTAGTTCGGTTCCCTGACCGCTATGCGACTCTAGTGCGCCTACGGCACCTCGACGGGTCCCGCTTGACCTCGGGCAACTTCGACAGGCTTCACAGGTTCATACGCCTCTGGCGGAAGACGGGATGGACCATAGTCGAGCTGGATGCCGCCATCGTCGCCCTTGGCCCGGACAACGACGATGGTGACATGGGCTACAACAACTTCCGGACGCCTTGCGGTTGCCGTCCTCTGGTCGCCGCCTGCTCGAATGCCAGCAGTCCGAGACATGCCTGCCACGGCTGGCCAGTCGCTACCGATATTACGTCGGGCCTTATTGACCGCCTTGCCATCGTGGACAGGCTCGTCCGGCGCACAGGGCTCGGCGTCCTGATGATCCTCGCCTTATGGGCCCCAATCGATGCGTCGCTCTACGCCGAACTCTTCCCGGCCGATTCTTTCCCGGCGGCCGATGCTGGCCCCGGACCGGACGTCACTGATCATTTCCTAGCCCAGGGCCCGAAGATCCTGATTTCGGAACACCGTGCGGTCCTCCAGGCCGCCCTGCACCTCGATCCGGGAGGACTCGATGCTATCATGGCCCTCGCCGTTCCCCAGACAGATGACTTGACTCTTACCAACCTTTCAGCTATCTACCGGCACAGCCTTCTAGCCTCCTCGCTCAAGGTTCGACCCGAGGATCTCGGCCTAATTCTCAGAGTCATCGGGACGCCATGGGAGTCTCCGGGCAAGACGATGGAGCTGTTTGAACAGTGGGACAAGATGCTGGCCTCGGGGCTCAACATCAAGGAGTTTGCCTTCGTCTTCAACGACATCGGCGATGCGGCTCTCTCTTTAGGTCCCAGCGAGGCAACTATCCAAGAGCTGCACGATTTCCTGAAGGGGCGTCTGGGAAACGACGACTCGCGAAAGGTTGAGGGGGGGGAAGGCTTGACCCAGGCCATTGTGAGCAACTTGGCGTCGTTAGCGTCTCTCCCCCTAAGTACGACCGCTATCCTCTTGCGCGACGTTCTAGTCCTGGATAAGAACGCACCGATTGGGACAGGAGCACTGGCGACGCTGGAACTGGAAGCCACCGCGAGCCCCAGTAGCGTCGACGCCTCCCTCCTGAAGACGCTCACAGCCTTGAAGAAGCTGGCTCTACTGATCGACCGGTTCAAGTTGAGCACCGATGAGATTTTATATCTGCAAACCCACGGAGAAGACTTTGGCGGCTTGGACTGGAACAAGCTGAGGTTTGCGCACTGGGAGCAGCTCCACACCTACGGCGAGGTGAGGAAAGGCCTTCCCGGTCTACCACCGACCTCTCTGTTGGCTCTGTTCACTTGGGCGCGGAGCCCAGAAGCCCGACCTGCCGACCTGCCCGGGCGAATCGCGGC
>Ga0247777_1000158_pt1 | contig 16853 bp, 7 predicted proteins | sample UWRJL154409C5_FD_179937 | JGI IMG/M metagenome (GOLD analysis project Ga0247777, IMG submission 179937) | Plant litter microbial communities from Arlington Agricultural Research Station in Wisconsin, United States - UWRJ-L154-409C-5 | ecosystem: Environmental > Terrestrial > Plant litter >...
TAAAAGCCGCCATCTGCGCCGGCCTGAGGGCGAGGCTCTTTGTCTGGCGTGTGCCCCGTCCACTGACAGGTCTTCACTACCCAAACCAGTAATCTCATTTCCCCAAACCTGTGGCGAGTGCGGCCCGGCAACAAATGCCAGCCACGCTTGCCACGCTCGAAATGCCAACCGTCGGGTGCGAGGACGGACGGCATCGCCAGCGCGAGCTCAGGGGGCAACACCGCAAATCTCAGGTCGTCTGGACGTAAGTTTGGGATGCTGTACTATTCCAGCGACACGAATAATACCGTGTTAGATAGGCAAGCTCGCACAATCAATCGTTCGGCACCGCCTACGAGGCAAGGTTTCGGAGGACAGGACTTGGTTCAAGCAGACCCGAGTTGAAAATTGGCAGATTTCAAACGCTCCGGCCGTTGTCGCCAGCCTCGTCAGCACATGCCGCTCCGTCCGGTCCTCGGGGGCGCGAGACTGACCAGATGCCCATACGGAAGTCCGGGTTCGCCGTACTAAAGGATGAATGAATGGACTGCAGTGCTGTGAACGGCTGTTCCCCGCCATCCGCGGCAGTCTCGCACAGCAGAAAATCATTCCCTCCACCGTGGAGCCGTTGCAGCTTGTTCGGTGGAGCTAATCGCCGACGCTACCGGTGCGGGAAGGGCGATGGCGACAGAGCACGACATCGAACCCACAGATGGCGGAAGTCAACCAGATCGATTTGCTGTCTCCTACCCTCAAATATAGAGTCACCCGGGCCACCACTGCTGTGTGGTCACTTCTGTTCCGTGCTCTGCAGCGGATCGTGGTACTTGACCAACAGTTCCACCTTGTCCAAGATCCTATCGTCGTTTTCCAGCGCCGTCTCCAATCTCCCCATATCCTCGCCCAGCTCATAGGCCAGTGCCGCTCCCATGGCCAGCCGCAGGATGGCGAAGTCGCCCAGGTCCACCGGCTGCCCGATGAAGCACTTGACCGCCGCGGCCCGCCGTTCCAGCTCCGTCGCCCACGACGGGAGGCGATCCGAGACGTCCTGCGTCAACCACTGATGAATGCGACGGAGGGTTGCCGCGTCCAGCAGCCGCTGCCCGTCCTCGGACCTCACCTTGAAGCCGATGATGGAGTTGACGCCTCCCAGCTGCGACGGCTGCTGCCGCCCTTCGGACGCCTCGCCCAGGAGCAGTTCCAGCTGCGGCCTTCGCTTCCGGATCAGCTTCTCGGCGCCCAGCACCCACCCCCGGATGGCTTCGTCTCTAGCCTCGGGCCCGAGCCGGGCGAGCATCTCCATGGACGTTACCCCGCAGGTCCAGCGAAGCAGCAGGCCCATGTTGACCGTGTCCGAGGGCAGGGCGGCGTGGAGGCCCTGCAGGACCGACGGCACCTCGAATTTGGTCAGGTAGTCGCCCAATCCCTCGGGAACCGCCGAACCCTCCTTCAAGACGGACGATGCCGAGTCGGGCACCAAGGCCGCCGCGCAGAACCCCGGCGCGCCGTAAAACTTGCTGGCCGTGATCAGGACGACGGCGCCGTGCGACAGGTACCAGTCCAGCTCCTGCCTCTCGGTCCGCGCCTGGCAAGCGTCGAGCACCACCAGGACCCGGTCACCGTACCGACGTTGAGCCTCGAGGACGAGTTCCCGGCTGGTGATGTGCGAACCCAGCTTCGAGCCGTCCACGGCATGCATGATGAAGAAAGGCTTTCTCTGGCCTTCTTCCGCTTTCTTCATGGACTCCAGAACCAATTGGTCAAAGTCGGCGACCATGGTGCCGTCCGCCAGCCTCGCCTTGAGTTGCAGCACCTGGGTGCCGTTCTCAAAGTCTTGGACCAGCTTGGCTGTGCTCTTGACGTTGCCGTTGGGCATAAACTGACTGAAGTGGCAGCCGCCGGCGGCGTTGGGCGTGTTCGAGCCCACCTCACCGGCGCCGACCACGACATTGACGACACCGCTGCACCCGAGAATCCTCGCCATGCCCGCCCCGACGAGGAGCGGCGTGAACTCGGCGTCTGTCCCGGACGGATGGAGAACGACGTGATGCTGCGTCTCGATGCCCATCGCCCGCGAGATCCGAGCCCGAACGTCGTCGAACGCCTCCTCGAGCGTCTCGTCCTCGCTCCAGATACCCTTTAGCCTCCTGCAGGCCGCGTCGAAGCCCGCCTGTGCGGGCGGCGAACAAGTGCAGGAGCCGCGGATGATCATGTCGGCGACGGGATGGGGAGGACAAAAATACTTGTTCCCGCCCGAGGGAGACAGATGAAGGCGCTCGTCGCCGCCCTCGGTCAGGTGCTGCTTCACCGCCTCGCGGAGAGCAACGTCGGCCAAGGACGCGAGCGTCCTGTTGAGGCCGCGGGCGTCCAAGAAGTAGTCGCCGGGGTAGTGCCCCGGGCCCAGGGAGTCCAGTCGGAAGGTGCCCGTCGCCTCCATATACGACATGCCCGGGAGGGCGATGCCGCTGTAGGAGAGGGCGCCGGTCTTCAGCCATTCCCGGTACACCCGGGTGCTGAAGGAACTGGTGCCCGCTCTGTCGAAGATGGTGGGCGGTCTCAGGGCGAAGCCGTCTAGTCCGCCCGACGCCCGCTTGATGTTGTCGTAGGGCGATATGATCTCGGGAGGCATCTTGCCGCCGGGCGTCAGGACGTGGAAGATGTCGCTGGCGTCCCGGATGCATTCTTCCACCTCGCCGGCCGAGAGAAAGCGAGAACCCGAAGGGTTCCCCGAAGGATTCCCCGAAGGGAAATCCATGGTGTTTCTGATTCCCAGGAGTGCCATTTTTGGTGGTGGGGTGAGGGACTCAAACTACTTGTGTTGACTGCTGGACGGCTTAATGTGGTGGGCCGGCGATGATTGTGGTGGTGAGTTTATATGGGACGCCGGGCGGGAGAAGTCGTTTCCCAGTGTGGCCCAGGGCAGAGAAGGCGGTCTTGGGCCTCTGCGAGGTGTCTCGACCATTCAAAACGCCCCGGAGGGGGAGCGACGCCACGGTGACCGGGCTGGCGCCTCGATTGTTGAGCGGGCTCGTTAGAACCCCCACGCAACGCTGGTAAGCCAGAAGCCCACCGATGGAAGCGTAGTGACGACACGGAAGCACGGAGCGGGTCTGTCTGAGCAACCGCGGACAAACTGTCTTCCCAAAAAGAGAAAGAGCCGCATCAAGGTGAGCATGGGGATATCCCGAGATGGCATCAGGCGTGGGACTCTTCCAAGGCGATATCGTCTTCCAAACAGGCGAGAGGTCCTGCTCGCACGAGGGAACACGGGGGGAAATGCCTCGTAGCGGCTTTCTCCCGGCACGAGTACAGTCAAGATTCACAAAGATTACGTACAAGTTGTGCCTCGTCAAAGTTGCTTCCCTAGGTACCGCCGAGGTCCCAGGCTCGCCCGGAGGGCGTCGAGAGGGCCCGGTCTGGAACCCCACACCAGATTCTGATCATCCGCATGCGCCGACCGCCGCCGCGGTGGATCCCCGAACACCCAATCCCGTCTCGGATAGGCACATAGGGACGTGGGCAAAGGTGGGCGGGGGTACTGCCACTGCCTCTCTGCCTACCAGGCTCGCCGGGGACCTTAGTGAGCTGTTGTCTGCAGCGGAAGGGAAAGATGGCGGGTGCACCGCATGGACTTGCCTTTCCGCCATGCCCTAAGTTGACGATGCCCATCCCCATCGCAGCCCTCGATGCCAATTCACCTGTTTAGCGGGACACTGCCTGGTGTTCTGAGAGCGGGGTGGGCTCGTGGGCTTTTCATTTGGGGCTCCGCAATTCCTCCGATTCAGCAGGGGGCGGATCTAGCCAGTGACCGGAGGCAAAAAGCGGCCGTGTCGGCAGACCCGAGGACTAGTACAGCAAGTCGGAAGCGGAAGCGGGCGGGTCGGCCAAAATTCTCGCTCGCTTTCCTTGCGCCGGCTCGGAGATCCGTTGTTCGGGCAGGCAGTTGGCAGTGGCAACCCTGCGCCTATCCTGCAGCCATGGCCGCCGCTCCGGCGGACGCGAGCACATGCCCTTGCTCCTTTGATGCCTCACTGCGGGAGTACCGAGTGCGGCGGGACTGTCTCGTGTCTCGCCCCCAAAACGCCGAGTCCAAGGCCCTCGCCTCCCGCGTGGTCGGGGCGACAGGGTGTGTGGGAACATCGCTTGGTTTTCAACCGGGTCTCGTGATGGCCTGGCCAGTGGGTACTATACTGTACCTCGGGGGCTCGGGAGTTCCGCCGCGTCCCACCTGTCCGACAGTCAGGGGCTCTCATCCACCGGCCGAGGGGAGACGGCCCTGCGAGGCATTTCGCGATAGCTTCGCTTTCCGACCTCAATGAGTTCAGGGTGGGTCGTTCTGTGCCTCTTGTTCGTTGAATGGGTACTCCAGATCAGCCAGGAGCCTTTGCAATACCCATATCTTTTCAGCGTTCGGCCGGGTAATGTTCAAAGGTAGCGTTCAAGTCCGTAAGATGAATTGGCATTGAACCGGATCTGGGACCTCGCCTCGAGCCATAGCACTGTAGTCGTCCATCGACCGCCCGCCTCGATGGGCCATTCCTTGCTGAGCCTGTCTGGCAATCCAGGATTACACGTGCCACAGAGTCCGCCATGCTGTCCGCAAAGTTCCAGTGCTGGTTGACCCTCTGTTTTCTCACCATCGTCTCCGCACAGTCATGCTGGAGGAACACGACATGTAACCGTATCAGAGAGGCGGCGTTCCCCGGACCGTGGGATGCCAACATCTATGCCCCCTCGTCCCGGACCGTAGCGCCCAAGTCTGTTCTCACAGGGGAGGGGAGGACGACGCGGCCCTGGTCCCCACCCGAGGGCCTCCCGAGCAATGGATCCCGGCTGGTCTTCGACTTTGGCAAGGAGGTCGGAGGTATAGTCACGCTCAGATACGCCGTCAGGGGCAGCGGCCGTGGAGCCGTTGGGCTGGCCTTCTCCGAGGCGAGGAACTGGATCGGGGAATGGTCCGACTCCTCCAACGGGGCTTTCAGGGGTCCCGACGGAGCCATCTACTCCAACTTCAGCGGTCCAGGGGACGTCGTCTACACGATGCCCGACGAGAAGCTTCGAGGCGGATTTCGGTACCTGACGCTCTTCCTCGTGGCGGCCTCGGCCTCGGTCGAAGTGCAGGGCGTGTCGCTGGAGATTGGCTTCCAGCCGACGTGGTCCAACCTGAGGGCGTATCAGGGCTACTTTCACTCGGACGACGAGCTGCTCAACAGGATCTGGTATGCCGGGGCGTACACGCTCCAGACCAACGCCGTGCCGTCGCAGTTTGGGCGGCGCAGCCCCTTCGTCCGGACCGGGTGGGCTAACAACGGGTCGATCGGGAACGGCGACACGGTGCTGGTCGACGGCGCGAAACGCGACAGGGCCGTCTGGCCCGGCGACATGGGCATCGCCGTCCCCTCGTCGTTTGTGAGCACCGGCGACCTCGACAGCGTCCGGAACGCGCTCCAGACCATGTACGACTACATGAACAGCGACGGCTCCTTTCCCGAGGCCGGCCCGCCCCTGCTGCAGCAGGGCAGCGACACCTACCACATGTGGAGCCTGATCGGGACCTACAACTACGTCCTGTATACCAACGACACGGCCTTCCTGCGGAGAAACTGGCCCAAGTACCTCCGCGCCATGGCGTACATCACGGCGAAGCAGACGTACGCGAGCGGCCTCCTGAGGGTCACGGGGACGCGGGACTGGGCGCGGTGGCAGACGGGCTACAACATGACCGAGGCCCAGATGATCCTGTACCGCACCCTCGCCACCGGCGTCGACTGCGCGGCGTGGATGTCGGACGCCTCGGGCGCGGCCACGCGGTGGGCCGCGGCGGCCGCCTCGCTGAGGACGGCGGTGACGACGCACTGCTTCGACCCGGCGCGCGGCGCCTTCCGCGACAACGCCACCGACACCTCGCTCTACCCGCAGGACGCCAACGCCCTGTCCCTCGCGCTGGGCCTGGTGGACCCCGGCTCGGCGGCGGCCCAGTCCATCTCGGCGCGCCTGCTCGACAACTGGACGCCCCTCGGGCCCGCCGCGCCGGAGCTGCCGGGCAACGTCTCGCCCTTTGTCTCGTCCTTCGAGGTGCACGCCCACCTGGCGGCCGGGCAGACGGCGCGCGCGCTAGAGCTGATACGCCGCAGCTGGGGGTGGTACCTGGACCACCCCGACGGCTCGCAGAGCACCGCCGTCGAGGGCTTCCTCGTGGACGGCACGTGGGGGTACCGGTCGAACCGGGGCTACGGCAACGACCCCTCGTACGTAAGTCACGCGCACGGCTGGTCGACGGGGCCGACGAGCGCCCTGACCGAGTCCGTCCTCGGGCTGGCCGTCACGGGGCGGGCAGGGGAGACGTGGCGCTTCGCGCCCCAGCTCGGGGATCTGACCAGGGCCGAGGGCGGCTTCGTCACGCGCCTGGGGAGGTTTAGGGCGGGCTGGAAGCGGGACGCCGCGGGAGGAGGGTTCGGCGCCGAGTTGAGCTCGCCCACAGGCACCCGGGGGGTCTTGGTGCTGCCCGTCGTCCGGCAGGGGGTTATGCCGCGGGTCGTCGTCGACGGCGAGAGGGTCGATCCCCAGTGGCGGCGGAAGGGCAGCGTCGTGTTTGACACTGTGGCGGTCGAAGTGGCCGGCGGCGACCACACCGTCGTCGTTAGCAACTCGTAATACCGCCCGAGTTTTGGTAATGGAAATATTCTGACTGGATGGTGTGATGTCGCCCGCGGTGACGTGATCGACGACTTCTACTTGGGGTGTATAAAGTACATTTTATGCGTGTGTCAAGCACAACGCCACGGGACCGCAAGTGACCTCGACATAAGGAAAAGGCAGCGGAGAAGGAACTCCGTGGGTGAGCACTGACGGCCCCCCCCCAAAAAAAAGGGGGGTTGGGGGGCTTGGGTGCACTCCTCACGACCGTGTCCTCTGCGCCTTGGCCTGCTTCAAGACATCGACCCAGATGGGCGGCCGTGCTCTCGTCTCGGCTCCGATCTCCTCGACCTCCAGCCCAAACTGCAAGAGCTCGGCTTCGCTCGCCCACTCTCCGGTCGCCATGAAGCCGACCGGCACCTTGCCGACCGTCTCGGGGCCCGCCACCCCTCCGCCGCCGGCTTGGTCCTCGGGGACGACATAGCCCATCGGGACGGCAAGGGAGGGGAGGCCGCAAAAGTTGGCGAGCCAGACATATTCCATGGTCTGTAGTGTCGTGTCTCCGTCGCTGAGGCCCCACTGTAGTTCGCCCTCGCCCCGGATGCGCCACCCAGCGCAGCTGGTCGTCGGCGTCACGATCAGCAGGCCGGGATGCTCCCGAAAAAGGTAGGCGAGGTGTTGCACAAGCAGGCGCCGGAGCTTCTGTGCAAGCGTGTAGTCGGTGGCGGGCGTTGTCCGCCCGATGGCAAGCAGGATGCGGGACGTGTAGGTCAGGTTCTTTGTCTCCGGGAGGAGGGTCGCGGCGTCGTTTAGTACTGTCATGGCGTGGGCGACCTGGCCCTCGGGCAAGAAGGGGATGGTGATGGGGACGGCAGTATAGCCGTACGAGTGCACTAGGGTCTTGACCGTGTTGGCGAAGAGCTGTTGTATCGCGGGGGCGGACCGCGCGACCCAGGCGTCGGGGATGCCGAGCACCCGGGACCGCGAGGGGGCCGGGGCGAGGAGCCGGGCGACCGGCGGCACCGGAGGGAAAGGGGACGCCGCGCACGGCTGCCCGACCACCTCGAAGACGGCGGCCAGTGAGCGGACGTCTCCGGCGAGCGGACCGAGACAGGCACAGCTGAGGCAGTGGTTCGGACCGGGGCGGAAGGACAGCCGGCCGTGGGTGGGCTTGAGGCCGAAGACGGAGCAAAACGACGCCGGTATGCGGATGGAACCCCCTCCGTCGCTTCCGAGCGCGAAGGGAATGAGGCCCGTGGCCACGGCGTAGGCAGAGCCCGAGGAGCTGCCGCCGGTGTAATAGTCCCTGTTGTAGGGGTTTCGGAGGGTGCCGTGGTTCGGATTGTTGCCCGGGGTGTCGATGCCAAACTCGACCATATGGAGCTTGCCCAACACGATGCACCCGGCCTCCTCCAGCTTCTTTACGCACCACGACGCGTGCGACTTGCCCTTGACCGGCTCGGGCGTGTAGTCGTTGCGTGATCCGAGGTTCGTGCTGTAGCCGTCCAGCTCGTACTCGTCCTTGACGGCCGTGGGTACGCCGTCAAGAAGACCGAGGGGACACTTGGCCTGGTACCGCAAAGTAGAGGCCTCGGCGGCCTGCATTACCAGGTCGACCTTGGTGTCGAACCACGCAGAGGAGTACTCACCCGGCGGCGTCGTGTCCTTTCGAATCAGGGGCAGGAGGGCGGCGGCGACCTCCGTCGGCGTCAGCTCGCCAGAGAGGTACGACTCGTGGTAGTCGGTGACGGAGTAGTATCTCGATTGGGGGTATCTGGACGGCAGGGTCGATTTCGGCCACATCGCTGCCTCGTCCACCCCCTGCTCGTCCTTGAGGTCTGGCTCCGGGTCGGGACACGGCACAATGGTAGGCTCGAAAAAGGGCTCACGGTCCGCGAAGTGTTCCCGCGTCTTCCTCAAGGACCCAAAGCCCGAATTATGCCATACGTACGCCCTCAGAGGGCTAAGCCATTCCATCCTGGGGGAAAAGTCAGCCGGTGGATACGACAGATCGGTTGGGACACCAACGCGACCGCCGAGACTCCGAGAAGGGGACCTGTAAGGACGGGATTGGATTGCCGATCGTTCTGGTACGGCACATTGGGTATAATTCAGGTCAGTCAGGACGAAGAGTCCGTTGTGTAAGGACGCGACCTACCCTCTCAGGGGCTCGGGATAGTTGACGAAGCGTCGAGATCTGGGATCCGGAGATGCCATGGTATTGCCGGCGGACAGAGTTGTTACTCCGTCTGCCACTAGCTAGGTAGGTACGGTCCTTATGGGGTGTTTGTGGGCTTTGGTTCTGCGGATTGCTCTTTGAGGAAACCAGAGAGACAAGTTGAGATGGACGCCGGGGGTTTATCCAAGGGAAGTTGAACGATCTGGGATGGGACGACAGTTGGTGAAGTTGTTTCAGGCATTTGCTGACTGTCGGAGTGGCCAGGTTGACCGGGCGGGACCCGCGGTAGTCCGGAGCAGAAGCAACCTGGAAGTCGTTCACATGCTCTACTGCCGTTCATCAACCCCTAACCCATATCTGAAAGTAAAATTAGAGGAGGAGCGAGTACAGTATGCTCGTCCTCACTGTAGAGGTACCTGACGATTAGCATTCGAATAGGAGCCTACAAAAGCCTCCGAACGTCCTTCAGCCCAGCGCAGACGTGCGGTGAGGTCATCGGGTATCGTTGTCAGGGGCAGAAGCTTGGGCCACCACTTAAAATGTAAAATCTACGGTACGTAAGTTACCTGGCTCGCTGGCCCCATGGCTGCCCCACCAGCACTGATCGGGCTTTTGCTTCTGTTTGCTGTGGCGCGACGAGCGGCAGCTTGCGTTGGTTAACCTTTAAACACCAAGGCTGGCTGGCATGCGCGTTGGCATTTTTAGACCTTCACCTTCTGATCATTTCGTTATGGCACCAACCCACCCGCCCGTACAGACCAGACCCGCCTGTCACCATCTTGCCAGAAGCCCAGGGTTAACACCGCAGCTGATCCTTGGTGGCTATGAGTCTGGTTGAGACAGTTGCGAATGCGCAGGACGGCGGCGGGGTCGGGGGCGAGCCCAGCGGCAGCCTCATCGCAAGTTCCCACTGCCTCCCATGCTCAGGAGCCAGCACTAACCCGCAATAGAGCGAATTTGGGCCTTTTCTGGACGACGCTGTCATCATCGCCATTGCTAGGGACTTTGGCGAAGACTATGCTGCCGCCCGATCAGCCCTTGCCCAGCTTGCCGAGACGGCCTGGGCTGAGCAGGCCTCAAGCTATGATCCCGAAGCATCCCAGAACAGCGATGTGGCCCTTGACCTCGAGGCCCTGGCCCTCGACGAGGAACCTCCCGGTCCCAGCCATGCCAAAGCAATGAGCAGCAACGTATCCACCATCGATCCTATCGCCCAGCTGAGAGAAATGTTCCCCAGCCTGAAGGAGATCGACTTCACCACCACTGTGGACTCCCACGGCGGCGATCTTGAGAGGGCGATTGAAGAACTTCAGAATCTCCAGTATCTTGAGGAGACAGGCCAACGGCTTAAAGGGATTGATGGATTTTTCAGCACGGATGAACACGGCCGGAAACCGCGCAGAGGCAAGAAGAAGACGCAAGCCGGTTTGAGTCGTGCATCGTCCCTCTCTGGTTCGATCAGCTACCTGTCCTTCTGCTCCTATAATCGCGGTCTAACAGGTTGCAGATGCTGGTCCATTCGAGTCTGTGAGGCACGGCCGCGCCCGCGTGATGGTAGATTATACGCTCAAGCCGCTCGTGGCCGACGATGAGGAGCGTGGGAAATCGTGTCCACCTGCTCAGGCGCACGCTGCACCCGCAAGTCAGAGTACCAGGCCAACGTGGGTTGGGTCCCAGACACCTACCGAAGAGGTGCTCCAACATCGAGAAAGCAGCCATCATTCCTTCTCCATGGCGAGCCGTGCTTTTGCTCGAGGCCGTTCGGACCCAACATTCCGGCAGGTCGCCGGTTTCTATGCCGAACGGGGTCTCGAGGAAGCCAAGCGGGCGCGAGAGGCGCAGAGCGAAGCAAGCGACGATCTGGTAGCCGCCCAGAGCAGCGAGGACCACGTCGACCTGCACGGCGTGACCGTCTACGACGGTGTCCGGATCGCACTGGAGAAAACCGAGGAGTGGTGGGCCAAGCTCGGACCGGGCAGGGTCGCCCAAGCCAAAGTTTCCCCCTTGACCATCGTCACGGGCGCTGGTCGGCACAGCGCAAACGGTGTCTCCAGGCTTCGGCCGAGAATTGGCGCAGCCTTGAAGCGGGACGGTTGGAAGTACGTCGTCGAAGAGGGACGTTTCGTTGTCAAGGGCAAACTGTGACCAGGCGCTTACTCGACGCCGGCTTCTGCCAGTTTCTATCATGTAGGACACGCTTACAGTACACCCTGATAGAAATCACTACATAGGAGGCATGGTGCCGGAACACAGTGAGATAACTTCACAGTGTGTAGTTACAGTATGAACATCCCATGGATGATTCCGGCTTGGGAGGGCGGCGTGGGCGTGTGGGCGGCTATTCGCTTTGGCTGTCAGCTGCTGCCAGCTGCGAGGGAGCGAGGCCGTGCCCAAGATGCGGTCGGGTGCTTGGCGTGTGACAGTCAGGAACGGACAGGGGTGAGCTGCAGCGATAATAGGCAATCACAAGCCCGTTGGGCTCGGCGGGGAAGGCCGCTGTGGAGACACCCGTGTTGATGACGCATGAGCGATGGAAACACCGGGCGGCTGACCTACACTTCTGGATCGACCCGTTTCAACTCTGCCAACACCAACATCCTTTGCATCGCAATCTCGGCCAGCCACGACTCGGCTTCTTCGGCATCACCAACACTAGCTTCAGCTCTCGTCGAACCCGTAGCCTCCCCAAAATCGCCCTCTGCTGGTCGGGCTGAGCTCGATCTCGCTGTCCCTCGGAGCCGCGCCGCGCTGCTGCGAGCTCGGGTGCCTCGGCGCAATGAGGGCGACATCGCGGGCGGCCGTTGCTGCCACCAGTTTCCTTCTCGTTGGATTCGGAGTCGCCGACCCCTTCACCCCAAAGCACGAAGCAGGTCGCTGTGCGATTCGAGGCCACTGCGGGAAACAGAGCATCTTTGGCGGCGAGCTGCCATGCAACGACAATGGACCGGCCGAGGAGCCCGAGGAGGGCGTACGTGATCAGTTGGTCGAGCTCTGCGGGCAGAAGTGGAGGGAAGGGCCCGTCTGCTGCAAAAAGGAACAGGTGCGAACACTTTTTCGTCGTCTCGCCTCTGCCCTTGCTAACGGCGCTTTTCGGCGCGTCCAGGTCCAAGCCCTCAAGGACAACCTAGCGACGGCGAGCCAGCTCATCTCGGCTTGTCCCGCTTGCAAGGACAACTTTTACAACATGTTCTGTACCTTCACCTGCTCCCCCGACCAGTCCCTCTTCGTCAACGTTACCGCGACAGTCGAGAAGAGCGGCAAGACGCTCGTCACGGAGTTGGACCAGCTCATTTCGGAGGAATACGGCAAAGGCTTTTACGACAGCTGCAAAGACGTCAAGTTCGGGCCCACCAACTCAAAGGCCATGGATCTGATCGGCGGTGGCGCCAAGAACTACTCGGATTTCCTGTCCTTTCTGGGGAAGAAGCGATTCGGGGGCTCTCCGTTCCAGCTCAACTTTCCCCTCAAGTACGCCGAGCCCGGCATGAAACCAACCTTGTCGAATCCGAAGAAGTGCAATGATGAAGACCCCAACTTTCGCTGCGCCTGCGTCGACTGCCCGGCTGTCTGCCCCGAGCTCCCCCAGGTCGAGCAAGCTGGATCCTGCACGGTAGGCAAGCTACCGTGCCTGTCGTTCGCAGCCATCTTCAGTTACGTCTTCTTGTTGGCCGCCTTTGTCGGGACTCTTGGCGGGCGTCTTGTATGGAGAAAGCAGAGGCAACGACAGCAGGAAAGACATCAGCTGCTGCTGGACCCTAATCCGCGCGAGGACGAGGACGAAGACGACGAGGAAGTGGCCTACCTGACCGGCTATACTAAGGAGCCCCGGCCGGCACAGTACAGACTCAACACGCTATGCGACCACGGGTTCCGACGCCTCGGCCACTTTTGCGCGCGATTTCCCAGCACCACCGTCATCTTGACCATCATCGTTGTCTGCGTATTAGGTTCCGGCTTGGTGCGTTTCGCCGTCGAGACGGACCCGGCAAGGCTGTGGGTCAGTCCCACCTCGGCCGCAGCCCGGGAGAAGGCTTTCTTCGACCGCAACTTTGGGCCGTTCTACCGAGCGGAGAAGATTTTCTTGGTGAACGACACCCTCCCCTCGGGGCCGGGGCCGGTCCTGAGCTACGACACCCTCCTCTGGTGGATGGATGTCGAGAAGAGTGTCCGGCACTTCCAGAGTCCGGGTTACAAAGACCGACTGGATGATCTCTGCTTCAACGCGTCCGGGGCGTCGTGTGTGGTGCAGTCCGTGACGGCCTACTTCGGAAGCGACCCATCCAACGTCGGCAAGACGACGTGGCGGTCGACCGTGAACAAGTGCGCGAGGTCACCGGTGAACGACGAGTGCCGGCCCGCGTTCGGGCAGCCCCTGGACCCCGAAATGATTCTCGGCGGCTACCGGGACCTCGAGCACGTCGCGGATGCGTCGGCCATGACGGTCACTTGGGTTATGAACAACCACCTCGAAGGCAGTCCGAGCTTTCTTCGCATTGCGGATTGGGAGGAAGACCTCATCGATCGACTGCTTGAGGTGCAGAAAGAGGCTTCACACCGGGGGCTGCGGCTCTCCTTCTCCACCGAGAGCAGCCTGGAGAAAGAACTCAACAAGTCTACCAACACCGACGCCAAGATCATCGTCATCAGCTACCTGGTGATGCTGGCCTACGCCGCTATCGCTCTCAGCTCGACGACGCTTTCCTTCCGGGACTTGTTCCAAAGACCCGGCGTGGCGCTTGTCGAGTCTAAATTGGGGCTTGGCATCGTTGGCATCATAATCGTCCTGGTCTCCATCATCTCCTCGGTGGGCCTGTTCTCCTGGTTCCACCTCAAGGCGACGCTCATCATTCTTGACGTCATTCCCTTCATCGTGCTGGCCGTCGGTGTGGACAACATCTTTCTCATTGTCCACGAGCTCGACCGTGTCAACATCAGCCACCCCGATGATGAGGTCGAGGACCGGGTCGCACGGGCACTCGGCCGGATGGGCCCCTCCATCCTCCTCTCCGCCACCACCGAGACGGTCTGCTTCTCTCTCGGCGCCTTCGTCGGAATGCCGGCCGTGCGGAACTTCGCCGTATACGCGGCCGGCGCCGTCTTCATCAACGCCGTCCTCCAAGTCACCGTCTTCATTTCCTTCCTGGCGCTTCACCAGCATCGCGTCGAGAACCAGAAAGCGGATATCCTCTTCTGCATACCCGTCCGATCGGCGAGAGTCCATCTGAGCACCGCCGGCAGCCACCTCGGCGGGTCGCACCCCTACGATGGCGGTGCCGCGCGGGAGAATTCATTGCAGCGCTTTATCCGACAAACGTACGCCACGCGACTGTTGGGGAAGAAGGCCAAGACCATCGTCTGCGCGACATTCCTGGGGCTTTTTGCGGCAGGAATTGCCCTGCTGCCCGAAATCGAGCTCGGACTCGACCAGCGCGTCGCGATTCCCGACGAGTCGTACCTGATCCCGTACTTCAATGATCTCTACGACTATTTCGACTCGGGTCCCCCGGTCTACTTCGTCACGAAGGGGATGAACGCCACCAAACACAAGCAGCAACAGTCCATCTGCTCGCGTTTCACCACGTGTGACACCACATCCCTCACCAACATCCTGGAGCAAGAGCGAAAACGCGAAGACCTGTCGTATATCGCGACGCCGACCGCGAGCTGGATCGATGACTTCTTTCTCTGGCTGAACCCCGAGTTCGCCAAATGTTGTGTCGAGCAGGGGCGCCCCTGCTTCGCCGGACGCGACCCGCCGTGGAACATTACCCTGGGCGGTATGCCTGTCGGCGAGGAGTTTACCTACTACCTGGACAAGTTCCTGCAGTCTCCGACGACGGCAGATTGTCCCCTGGGGGGCCAAGCTTCGTATAGCCAGGCCCTCGTGGTGGACAGGGAGAAGACGTCGGTCCCGGTCAGCCATTTCCGCACGATGCATTCGCCACTGCGGAGCCAGCGAGACTTCATTGGCGCCTACGCCTCGGCACGTCGGATTGCCTCGGACATCACACAGCGATCCGGGGTCGAGGTTTTCCCCTACAGCGTGTTCTACGTCTTTTTCGACCAGTACGCCACCATCGTCGGGCTGACGGCGACGCTGCTGGCCTCGGCCGTCGCCATCATTTTTGTCGTCGCTGGTGTCCTCCTCGGCTCGGCCCGAACGGCGGCCGTGACCTCCATCACGGTTGTCATGACCGTTGTTGACATCATGGGGGCCATGGGCGTCATGGGCGTCTCCCTCAACGCCGTGTCGCTCGTCAACCTGGTCATCTGCGTGGGCATCGCCGTCGAGTTCTGCGCCCACATCTCGCGCGCCTTCACCTTCCCGAGCGCCACTACGATGAGCCTGGCCCAGGCGAGGTTCCATGGCAGTAGGGACCAGCGAGCGTGGACGGCCGTCGTTAACGTCGGCGGCTCGGTCATCTCGGGCATCACGCTCACGAAGCTCGTCGGCGTCTGCGTGCTGGCCTTCACGCGCAGCAAGATCTTTGAGATCTACTACTTCCGCATCTGGGTTGCTCTCGTGGCGTTCGCCGCGCTGCACGCCCTGGTGTTTCTGCCCGTGGCGCTGAGTTTGTTTGGCGGGCAGTGGTACGTCGACCCCGAGAGCGAGGGGGGCATCGCCGCCGACCTCGCGGCGAGGCGCGAGGACGATAGCTCGGACGAGAGCGACTAGCACCTCTCTCCCCCGGCGCCCCGGGGCCGTTCTAGGTCGGCGGCGACGTCATCCAGCGGCCCTAGCGTGCATCAAACATCCTCGACGAGCTCAGCACCGTCCACCCCAACCGATTCTACGCCCGCGAATTCCCCACCCGACACCTGGAATCCGCACCCTCTGCGTGTATTTCACAAAACTGCGACTTATATCACGCAGAGCTGGTTCTTTGAAGAGGTGGTGCAGCGAGCACCCAAGCTCTCCCGAGGGGCTGCGGCCTGGGTCTCCGCTTCCAATCCAGCGACCCACCTTGTCGGTGGCCCCTCTACCGACCCCAAAGGCAAGTCGATAGCCGCCGACCTCCCCGTGGAAGTCCCGAGTCAAGTGGTGGGAGAGGATGTGGGTGCGATAATGCCATGAGGCGCACCAGGAAGTTCTGGCTCCCGTGAGTCTTTGAGGCGTTGTGTTGGAATAATACAATTTCACCGGCGGAGCCGTCAGTGATTTCCCATCGCGGCAATCAGGCATCTGGTGACGTCTGGGATGCAAGCAAGTGTCGGGTGAGCAGCGCTTCTTGTTTGTGTCAGCATCTCACCCAGCGAGTACATAGAGTTGCAGTAACCAATGTAAGTGTACGTGTACGTGTACTGATTCTGTTCCGTCCGAGGATCAGAGTGACTGGGAGAAGCCTCAAGTTGCCAAGAGCAGCTGCGCTAGCTCCCAGGGAACGGGACGTCCTGCATCGAGGAAGCGAGTTCTGGGCAGACAAAACACTCAAGAGGTTAGGCAGAGGCCAGAATAGCATGGGATCCTCACGGAGGGGGCCTTGCGGGTATCTTGTCAATTGGCAGGGATGGCGGAGACGGGATTGAGTTCCCGATATGGGGATGGTAGTCATGAGGACTTTCTTGGACGATCTTGGCCGACCATGCTGGCAGTCGGGTATCTACTCCGGATATCAAAGGAGCGCGCCAACGGCTTTCAGTGTAGAGGCGACGGCGAGTGTTGATCAGATCCACGCCGGCGGTTCGGCATTCGGGTTTTGGTTCGTCCAGGGTCTCCGGGGCAGTTGAGGGGCTCAAGGGTACCTCTTTTCAGAGCTCCAGGGGGTACGATGTTGAGTCGGGCCCTGAGCATTGCTGGAAACAATTGCCGAATGGCACCTTGGCCAGCAGCAGTCGTCCATATTTTCCACTTCCACTTTTCCACATCGTGGGTTGTTTCCCGGACCCGGTTCCATGCGCCGCAGACATCCGATTCACTGGTCCGTCGTTTCTCTCGCGTTCAAGCCCGTTGCAATATCGGCACATGGCGTTGGCACGTGCTGGGGCCACGGTTCGTTGCCACTGAAGGCGCCCTGTGCTGCCGACGACTCCTCCGCAGGACTCCGACGCATCCGCTCCG
>Ga0247777_1000159_pt1 | contig 16761 bp, 11 predicted proteins | sample UWRJL154409C5_FD_179937 | JGI IMG/M metagenome (GOLD analysis project Ga0247777, IMG submission 179937) | Plant litter microbial communities from Arlington Agricultural Research Station in Wisconsin, United States - UWRJ-L154-409C-5 | ecosystem: Environmental > Terrestrial > Plant litter >...
AGACACACAAGGTGAGGGTCACCACGCAGGAGATGACGAGGGAGGGGGTCCCTCGTCCGGCCGGATCTGCCACATATCCGAGATACTCGCTCGAGTTACTCACCGACACAGACTCGCGGAAAGTGCCTTGGCAAAGGTGGGGAGTCCCCCGGCCCGCCTTCCAGTGTGGGCGAGCGACTCTCGGATGCTGAAGCGTTCGAATCTAGGGATAACGAGTTCATCCTCACGGGATACAGGCGCGTCCCATCCTTTTTCACATGTCGACCGTGGAGCTGACAGCTCGACAGGAGAGCAACGTTTTCATACCTCGACTCAGTCAGGAGTATCTTTCGAGTGCATAACGAGATGGGTAGGCCTCTCTCCTTGCCACCACGTAAACGCCCAGGCTGAACTGCCCCCCCCAAGCCAACATTTGGTCTCACCTGATCGGAGCCGCCTTGTTCCTCGTCATGCTCTGCCAGTTTGTGTCATGGCACGGTTCTCTCGGCGATTTCAGACTCTCGGACGTGGCGGCCGTCAGCACCTACTACCTCTGCGTCGTTGTCTGCTTCGTCCTTTCGACCATCTTTCACACCTTCTCTGACCACAGTCCCGAGATGCATCGTTTCGGTAACGAGCTTGACCACCTGGGCATCGTACTTGTCATGTGGGGCACGGGTGTGTCAGGGACGTACTTCATCTACTATTGCAGCCCGGCCTTCCGCAACGCGTACCTCACCTTCCTGACCGCCATCGCCATCGGCTGCGGCGTCTTCACGCTTCGGCCCTCGTTCCGACAGCCGGCCTACCGAACGATGCGCTTCCTGATGTACGTCTTCCTTGGGACGAGTCTGTTTGCCCCCATCTTCCACGGGGCACATCGTTACGGCTGGACACGGCTCGAAGCAATGATGGATTTGGAGTCTTACCTTGGCCTGGCGGTTGTCAACTTCTCCGGGGCTGCCGTTTATGCGATGCGGATCCCGGAAAGGTGGTTTCCCGGGACTTTTGACATCCTCGGTATGAGCCACAACTGGATGCACCTTCTGGTGTTAACGGGGGCTCTGGTAAGACTCCGGGGCCTCCTCTCGGTCGTCGCCGAGTGGAACATGCATCCTGTGGAACAGATGTGCGCCGGCCTGGGCTGACCTGGCAGGGGTAATTAAGCCTCCCACGCCGTCCAGCACTCTAAAAGTACAAGCTCTCTAATCCATCATCCGCCAGCTCGAGCAGCTCTACCCCTCAGCTCCGTGTCTCGCGGCTCGCGGCTTTCAAGGGTCACCCAGGGGGGCCCGCATTGCATCATGCGTCCCCTACCACGCGAAAGCACCCCGTAGGGGTAGACTTGAGCCCTCCGCCCCTAGCATCATCCCGGTCAAGACCAACTCGGCATCATCGATGATGCCGAGGTCCGCATCCTCGATGTCCGGTAGCATGTCGGGCACAGTCCCTTCCAGAGCGCCGTTTATGTCGGCGATGCCTTGAACATCATCTTCGCCGTGCCCGTCTTCTGTCACTTCTCCGAGCACGCTGCCGACGGAAGATGCCTCGCCTCTCCCGGCCCCCCACCACGGGCCCTCTAGACCGCCCACGCCGGCGTCGCCCAAGCTCAGCGCCGGACTCAGCGCCGACCTCATACCGCCGGGCCGCTGACCCGCAAACTCCAGCAGCCGCTCGGCGTACAGCCGGCGGGAGTGGGGGCTGGCACTCAGCGTGCAGACGAAGAACTCGAGCGGGTCGACCCAGGCGCCGCGGCGGCCGGGGCCCAGCACGCCCAGGTCGGTAGCCTGGCCGCCGACAAAGTCCATGCCGGGGGCGGCGCCGGCGCGGCCGAGGTCGGCGCCGCAGGCGGCGGCGGCGTCGAGCACGTTGAGGCACCAGGAGCCGATCTCGAAGATCTTCTCGAAGATGCCCATGCCGTGGACCTCGACGGCGGCGGCGGGGAGGCCGCGCAGCACGGCGGCCGTGCGCGCGGCCACGGCCAGCGGGAAGGCGAAGTTCAGCGCCGCGCGGTCCGCGCCCGCCGACCACGAGAGCAGGCCCTGCCGGAATGACGACTGCCACACGATCAGGCGCAGCCACTGCTGCGTGATGAGGAGGTCCGCCTTCTGGATCGCCGTGGTCTCGTGCTCGGGTTCCGGCGAGACCGGCGTCGTGGTGGAGCCGGCGTCGTTCCGGCCGTGGAAAGGGCTCGGCGGCTGGCTCGTCGGCCTTGTGCTCGACGGCGTGGAAGGCCGGGAGAGGAACGCCGGCGGGATGGCGAGCACGCTCTGCAGGGCGAGGTAGGTCGCCGAGGTGACGCGCGGGTCGGAGCCTTCGTTCCATGCCGTCACGAAGGACTCGTCGAGAGGTACGTAAGAGGTGATGAGCTGCAGGAAGCCAGAGTGGATGTCGGGCGCTTCGTAAGAGTGTCTCGTGGTGGGGAGGGAGGGCGTCTTGCGGAAAGTGATTGGTTTGCTCCTGAGGATGGCGAAGGACCTATTATGCCTCATCCATATCAGTCCAGTGTCCCCGTGGCCGTTCACAAGACACGGGGCTCGTCTCACCGCTCGGTCACGAAAAGTTGCCAGAACACTCGCTGTCGGCAGAGCGTCTCCTCCGGACTCAGACCGACGTATGTCGAGTCGTCGTGTATGCCAAGCTCCATGGCCAGTGTCAAGGCCTCCCGGAGGTAGAGCCACGACTTGCGCGACTGGTTGATCTCGAAGTGGGATGTGGACAGCCAGAATGACGACACGACGGCGTTGAGCGAGACGTCCTCGAAGAAGTCGTACTCTTGGCGCACGGCGATGCACTCGTCCAAGAAAAAGCGGCCAGAGGCTTCCCAGGACAGTGCCCCGTGGGTATCAATACCCTGCCCCAGCATGTGGAAGGACGTCAGAGCGCACATGGCGTAGATGTAGTTCTTGTCCGAGGCATCCATGGGGCCGGAGATGATGTGCCGGACAGCGGGTAGATAGGGAAGCGGCATGATGGGATAAATGTGCTCGTAGTAGAGCTCGACGCACTGAGGCACCAGGTGGGCATAGTTCTGGCCGGTGGGGCGGTATTGCTCGCTCGAGAAGATGCCGTGGGGTTCCGGGGCGTTGCGAGGATCTGAAGTCAGTCTGGCCCACGAGATGTCAGGAGGTGTTGACGGCGACGACCCGTGGGACGACTGTGGCGCCGAGTCCATCCCATGGGCAAGTCTACTTCTGCGGTCAGCAGTGGACTGCCCTGCCCCTTTCACTGGGAAGGGGGGGGGGGTTGGTCCGTGATTCGTACTCGACGCTGCTCTCGCGACTAGCCCCCTCGCCGAGAGCCCCCAGGGCCCGGAGCTCGTTGATAACCTTTCCCTGTCCCCGTTTCGGTCCGCGTTTCTGAGGCACATGGTCTCGTTTGCAGGCAAGAGCAGCATTCCGGCACTGCTGGCACGGGGCTCTCCCATCACAGCGTATTCCTTATGTGGGGGGGCGGGGGTCAGTGCTAAGTGCGGATCCGTCGACCGTGAGGTGACACCTTCGGGGGACTCGAAGGGGGCTGGATGGGATACTAGGAGAACGAACGACAAAGACTTGTATATCTGAGCAGACTGATAAAATGGGGACCTACTTCGCCGCCGGCAGTGATCACATACGCTCCGCCTCTGCGAATCTGCGGTCGACCTCCGACCCGAGGCCGTCGTCACCTGTAATGCTGGTGCCGCATCCGCGGTGGGGTCCTTGGCTGGATCTACACCTAGCTCCATGAGTCCCGTTCCGGTGCCTGCTGGTCCTTCCTGAAACAAAGCAACGCTTGAAGTATGCTGACGGTGTTTGAGCGAGCAATACAGCGTTGCGTCGTCGTGTTCCTTGTGTCGTTGGCCAAGATGCGGGGAAGTCGGGGGGTTGGATGCAAGCGGATGCGACAACGTCCTCCACAACAGTCACCTGACGGCCTAACCCACGGAGCGCGGAGAGCGCTACGACATCGCGATTGCCGACCTGTCTATTTTAGTCCTACATGTTTCGCCAGAGGCCACAGTGGGACAGTGGTTCCCCCGTGGAAGGCCTGGGGCTGTGGCGTGGTGACGTATAGGCCCAACGTGGTCGGGGAGCACTTGGGCCTGGATGGTGAGCTTACCTCCTCTGCTGGAGGCGGTGGCAGAGGATGAGCAACCGGCAGCAGCACACAGTCGTTGTCGGCCTCGATAGCTTGAGTCTGTTGGCCTCCCTTTTTCTGCAACCGTCCAAGCCTTGGGTACCGCAAGCCGATAGCTAAGTTACTACAACGTACAGGTAGGTACCTACCTACCTAGACCAGGCACCTAGGTACCTTTCACCCGTGCACCGCAGCTCTAGTTGGAGGCATGGTATGTATCAGTAGGCACCTAGGTAAGCACCTAAGTACACGTATCGACCGTATGGGTACCTAGCGGGCGGTATGCAAGGGGGGGATTCTGAAAAGACGTAGCCAGTCCTTGAGGCCGACGCGGGGGTTCTGGAAGACCCACTCGAACGTCGAGCCCAAGTTCTCGTCGATCTGATCCCGTCGGAGATCCAGCTCCTCGGTGTGGATCGACTTCAGCACAGCTGAAACGGAAAATTTGATGATTAGTCGACGTTCATGGTATCACTGCACAAGGCTACTAAGCTCACCTTCGAGGAACCAGCCAGCGTCTGCCTCTGTAGGTTCGCCAAGCACACCGCCGACGGCGAGGTCTAGGATATGCTGGTATCTTCGTCCGTCCTTTGCGGCGGGCCGCCGGATCCAACACTTGACTTCCTAGGACGGCCTCATCCGCAACGGACTCGGTGCCGAAGACTGCCATGTCATGCTCCCGCTCGTCCTGGGCAGCGGCGTGGAGCCCATTGCCGTGGCCCTCCGTGGCTTGATGCTCAATAGTATTGCCAATAGCCCCGCCGTCTATCGAAACCTGGAAGAGGAGATTCGTCTCGCAGTTGAGCGCGGCACCAATCTCCAAGCCGGTCCGGTTGACCTCCGCCGAGGCCCTGCCATATCTTCATGTAAGACAGACACACTGCATACGCACTTGCGCCAAGTCGACGAGGGCTGCTTCTTCTAACAACCCGGGGATACTAGGCTGTGATACAACTCGTGCTCCACCTGTAACGTCTAGCTGACGAAATCCAGCCTGTTATACTCTTGTCGTCGACGGGGAACATAGCTGAGGTCTGTAACGTTAGCTTGAACACCCGCTCCGCCGCCTCCTCAGCCGTCGCCTCCTCCAAGCCCAGAGGTTTGACGCGGTCTGCGTCCTTGAACTAGTCGGAAGTGCTAGTGACCGGCCGCTCTCTGCCAGCTGCGTTACCATATCCTCTACCGTCGGCGGTCGATCTGTAGTGTTCTGCCTCCGGTCATTCGGTGGTACAATTTGCGCCGTGCAGATTAGCTCTCAAGCCGTCTCCTGCTCCATCGCCATCGGTTCATACGCGGCCGTCGGGACGTCGGGACGTCGCTGTCGCCGGCGAACATGCAACTCTCCATATCCTGCTCGTTCACCCCGATGCCGGCTTTTCCTGCATCCACCCCAGCGCTGCCCCTTGGCGGCTCGGTGGCTTGGCCCGATACCCTGGTTTCGTGTCGGCCGATACGCCCGAGAGCGGTTAGTGCCGATGCCCACTGCGGCGTGGCGTCTATTGGCGTCCAATCTCCGCACAGGCGTCGCCCAGCGGCTTCAACGGTCGCCTGGGCGTGCTTTGGGAGGCGAGGCCCGTTCCGTTCAGCTGCCAAGTATTGTACACAGTAGAAGATGGGACGATGTTAGCCTCGAGGTTTTCCCTTTGCAGGTTTCCTCTTCTGCTTCTCGTCGCCGGCGCCAGGGACCTTCTCCAGGACAACAACCAGGACACCGAAAGCACCCCCAGGGGATTCGATACTCCTGACCTAGGACTGCCATCATGAGACAATTCGAGCTGCTCGCGCTTGCGGCGGCCTTCGGGACCGCCTGGGCGGCCTGCAGCGGGGACAACTGCCTTCGCGCCCTTCGGGCCTCGGAGCGGAGTCGGGACTCGGACGCGTTCTGCTCGGGGTATCTTGAGGCATACCCGACCATCGCGGTGCCTTCGTATCTGAGTATGGTCTCTTCCTTGCCTCGGATCCCCCGCGGTCTGGAAGCTCCTAGCACGTTTTGCCAGGTGCCTGCTCCGCATCAGCCAGTCGACTGAGCTCGGCTTGCTCGTGCTATCTCCCTACCTCGACGTCGTCGTTGTCGACATCAACGCGCACCACGACGTCGACACCGATGGGGACCTGTCCAGTCACTGTCACCATGCCCGCCCCCTCTTGCACGGCGACAACAACAACAACAGCCACGGTTCCGGGCCATACAAGTTGTCCCAGTGCTCCTCCTCCAACATGCTCCGGCTGCCCGACCGACAACAGCACAACGCGCCCCACCGTCTCAACGACCTGCCCCAGCGTCTCGACGGTCCTGGTCACGGTTCCCGGCACCACGATCACCCTCCCCGCTACGACCGTCTCCCTCACCGTCTCGACCGTGACGGAGATCCAGACGGTGACAGCGACCGGGGTCGTCGCCTGCCGTGGCTACCTCGAGAACGGCAGCTTCGAAACTGGCGACACGGCGCCGTGGCGAGTGTACGCGGGGCCGTCGGCTTCTCCGGACGGCAACATCGGCCGCGTCGTATCCACGTCTCAATTCAGCGGCATCGCGCCCGCGGGCGGCGTCTTCATGTGGGAGGGCGGTGCCGGCGGCGGCATCGAGCAGCTGTTCAACGTCTCGGCGACGAGCTGCGTGCGGGATCTGCACCTGAGCTATCGGTACATGATCGACGGGTCCGTCCCTGGGAGCACTGGCAGGTGCAGTTTCAACTTCCGATCGTCGTCGTTCGATCCCTTCGGTAACGGCGGAGTCCTGGCGCAACCGGTCGCTGCCTCGGATCGCACGTGGCACGAGTCGGCGAGCGATATTCCGCTGCGCGCCGGGGAAAACTCGTTGGGCTTCTGGAATTTAAACTGCGGTAGTGCGGCGGGCGAGTATCGGCTGTATATCGACCGGGTGACGGTGACGCCAAACTGTATTGCTGGGTGCGAGGGCTGAGAGGAATGGGATTGGACTTGCCGAAGCGCGATTGGATGGCCGAGCTGTCTCCGGAGACGACCCATCAGCTGCCGGCCTGGGAAGACTTCAGGACGTGTCGGAGATCAAGGCACGGCTTGGCGGTTGCGCATTTCCAACTGAGGCCTGCGGAGGTTCGTCATGCTCACAGGACCGAGCGCCGAGCCCCGGCGGAGGTCGGCTCGCGACAAAGGTGCGCCGTCGGACGGGCGAGCACGGCGGGCGCACGCGGCCTGATGGTACGTTGGCACGCCGTCCTCGGGACAGATGAAGACTAATTATTACCCGTCCACACCGTCCAGGATCATGCTCATCACTTTGGTATGCTTGATCTCCTCGGCCATCCCCACCAGCTCCTCAGCGTCTCCCAGTTTGCCCACACGAACTTGCCCATTAAAAACGCCGCCTCCGGCGACGCCAGCCGGACGAAGACATGGCCCGGAAGGTCAGCCGTGCGGGTATCAGTACCTACTGTGTGCGGCACCAAAGTCCTAGATCTTCCTTGCACCATCCCCAGTTGCACACTTGCATAGGTAGTTCCGGCTGTTATACCAGGTCAGCGAGGGCGGCAGCTTCGCGTCTAGTCTCGCGAACTGCTATCATGAGACTAGAGGCACCGCGGCGGAAAGTTATATGCTAGTCGTGGCTCGGTAATTTTAGGCTATGGCCGCTGGCGCTCTGTTCCTAGTTACTCTCCGCATCCTTGACTCCTTCGTCGACGAAAATCTCTCGTCGACGTGACCTCCTCGAAGTTGTGGATACCGGTTACCTCCTCGTGCTCCTTGGCCTGCTTGTAAGAAAACCAGTTGCCGACGGCCTCGCTGGAGCTGGAGTAAAAAACCCAGTTGGCCTCGCTGTAACAAAACCAGACCGCCGTACCGTAGCCGTAGCACGCTGCGGTTCCCTCCCGTGGAGACCAGCGCCATTCACTGACGTGCTCTGTCAGCCGCTGCTCTGTAATACATTGTCGACTGTGGACTTACCATTTGCCGCTACCAGGCCAAGGGAAGGAATCAGGAGGACAAGCGCGGTAAGGACCTTCATCTTGATGGAGAGTCGAGACTAGGGTATAGGGTGAGATCGAGGTATAGGTTGAGATCGTGGTGTAGGTTGAGATCGTGGTATGTTCATCGTTCCAAAGCGTACAGGAACCCGTCGGGAAGATGGTTCATTATATACCTACTCAAGCAACCGCCCCCAAATCGAAGGCGGGTGCGCTACCATTCAAGACGGCGAAGGTCTATGAATCGCATTTGGAATGGCCTGCATCTCGCCTTGGCTGCCGAAGATGCCGGCGCTTGGTTAAAGTGATAGCCGCCATGTGCCGCTAAAGATAAACCTGCTCGGTGGCACAGCTTTCTGCATAGAAGCCGGCTAAACCCTGAGTACTGTAGTCGACACCTCCGCCACGGGCATGCAGGCAGGCTACAATGCGAATAAACCATAATAGTACCAGATGCGACAAACATAGCTTTGCCTCGCTCGGGCTGTTATAGATGGCTCCATCAGAACCTCCCAAACAGCCAGAACCTCCAATCATTGATGTCCGGCCTGGGGCCTGCGCCTCCGACCTACACGTCGGACCTGCGCATCGGCCCGGGACCCTCGGCCGCTTGTCCCGGCTGTGGCAGTGCGCTGCAGTCATTCATACGACGGCGCAAGAAACGACCCGAGGCATTTAAGAGACATAGCGGCAACACAGGCAACATTTTGCCGTTAACGAGGAGATATCGAGTGTCGTCGCTGGGAAACGTTTCAAGATTAGTTTCGAGGGGAGGCATGGCGGATCTGGAGAGCGGTGGGGAGAGGAGAGCAGAGGGGAGCAGTGAAGAGAGGAGAGCAGTGAAGAGAGGAGAGCAGTGAAGAGAGATGATAGCGTGCGGGACGAGTTGAAATATACCAATCTCTATGGTCCTCCCCCGTTGCCAGGGTGTAGATGCCGACTCCCTCCGTTTCACGCTCGGGGCTGTGAAATCAACAAACCCCCATGGAATGCGGTACGCAGTCACGGAGGCGTCGGCCCAAGACAGGGAGTTGAAGGTATCACGGAAACATGGTGGCGAACTCGACCTGACCGAGACCGCGGCGTTGCCAGTCACGAGGGTGAGTCTGCCTTGCTCCATGAGAAGTCTCTTCCATGATCGATAGGGCCATCCGGTAGACACCGCTATGAAGAAACTCGATGGTTGACTCTCCCGAGCCGGGGAGGCCGCCAGACGTATCTTCTAGGTGCACCGTTTTACCCGGATGTCGTTCGAACCCGCCGCACTGCGAAGGTGGCCCCCTGCCATCCCGGCGCGCAGATACGACATTTGATAGTATAGATACAGTAGGTGCACTGTACGCACTAACATACCTATCCTTGACAGGCAAAGCCCCAAACGAGATTATGTCCCCATCGATGGCGTGACAGCTGCTCACGTTGATGGTGGCCCTAGTATTAGTGGTAGACTATGCGTCCAATGTCGGGGTGCATGCGCTCAAGGACAAGCTTGTAGGGCCCGTTAACAGGCTCCGAAGTGTAAGGGTCCAAGCAATTGTGGGAACGTTCCTCACTGTGGCAACGAGCATCGTAGAAGCAGAGCTCCATATCGCCAGGGCACAAGACCGATTGTGGAGACGGGCAGTCAAGTTGTGGGCGGGCATCTACAGGCTGCCTGAAACTAACCCTCTACGCAAGAACACGCCCTGAATGCGATAGTTCCAAAGACAACACCGCTCGCCTCTTTACCAGGTAACAGACGCCCCCGAAGATATACCTATGGAGGAACTGGAACCCGTCAGCCCATTTGCGTTGTTGAAGTGGGAAAAGCGAACATCACAGACAATCATGGACGAGGCAGCAGTGAGCGCAGCTTGGTGCGGAACGACGTGGTACTGGCGAAGTCGTGAAGATGCCCGCATCGATACAAGATAGCCCGCAGCTGGTTACTGAGGTCGAGGGGTGGTTGACCGTGGTTCGGTCTCGGGTATACACCGGCTCATTGTTGCAACGCACCAATGATGATGCCCCTTGGTCGTCCGAGGCAGCAGCCCGCCTTCCGCCGTAGACATCCATGGCCGGTCGACGAACCGCGCTCCCCTCCAACAAACCTGTGCGCAAGTATATCGTCCTCTCATCTCAACTTGGACACGATGCAGCCGCGCATGGGGCGACCCGTTTACCGGCAATTAGCCGCCACGAGAGACATCCGCCTCCTGACGATCCATCCCGGGCGATGGAACGAGGAAGTGTGCTGCAACCTCACCCACCACTCCCTCCCCGTCGCCCGAGAGGCGAGGCCGGCGTACTCGGCCCTCTCGTACGTCTGGGGCTCGCCCAAAGTCACCGACAAGATCCTGCTCGACGGCGAGCCGTGGCATGTCACCGTCAACCTCTCCCATGCCCTGCACTTCCTCCGGGAGACGGAGGAGCCGGTGCGGGTGTGGGTCGACGCCCTAGTGAGTGAGCATGCCGGAACACCCGCCAAGGACGTCCCCAAGCTCACCCGCGACAGTGCATCAACCAGGGCGACGTCGTCGAGCGCGGCGACCAAGTCCGCCTGATGAAGGACATCTATCTGCTGTCGCGGCAGGTCATCGTGTATCTCGGCGACGGCCGCAACCACCGCCCGAAAAGGGGCGTTCCGCGGGAGCCCGACGTCCATAAGATCCGCTTCTTCGGCGACGACCAGGACGAGACCCACCTCGCGTCTTTCCGGCAGTCTATGGCCAGAGGAGACGGCCCCTCCAGCTTCCACGTCTTCTGTCTCCTGCGCCTCCTCGGGGACGTCACGAGCCTCGAAGAACTGACCGCCGCGCTCCAAGACGTGCCCGCGGGGCAGTTCCGCGACCTGATCGAGGAGATGCGCCTGATGCTGCTCAGTCCCTGGTGGCAGCGCATCTGGGTCGTGCAGGAGATGACAGTGCCGCGGTGGGCCGTCGTGCGCTACGGGCCCCTCGAGGCGCCGTGGGAACTCTTCGTGGCCGCCGCCGTGAGCCCGGCCATCCAGGAGGCGAGCGTTGCCGCTGCCGCCGCCGCCGCCGCGACGGACCGCCCGGGACCGCCGCCGGCCGCACACCTCACCATCCCCGCCGACTGCCTCAAGGTCCTCTGCCACTTTGCCCGCTTCGTGCAGAACAGCGAGCAGCTCCGCCACCGCTGGCGCTGCGCCGACCCGTCGTCGTCGGCACCCGGGGACGCCCAGCTCCACCTCGGCGGCGGCGGCGGCGACGGAGCCGATCTCCTCACCCTCCTGCAGGACTTCAGCGCACGGCAGGCCAGCGACGAACGCGACAAGGTTTTCGCGCTGCTGGGGCTCGCGGCCCCGGACCAGCGCGCCCTCGTGCGCCCGACGTACGGTCGCAGCGTCGCCGCCGTGTACCGCGCCACCTGCGTCGCGCTCCTGCGGCACGCCGGCCGCCTGAGCCCCTGGACGGGTGACCTGGCGCGCAAGAGCCAGAGCCCCGCCGCCGCCGCCGCCGCCCTCCCGTCTTGGGTGCCCGACTGGAGCGCCGTCTTCGAGGAGGCGGACCGCCGGCGCGCCCGCGCCTACCACCCCGGTGGCGGCGGCGGAGCCTCGGTGAGCTACCAGGCCTGCGGCAACTGGGGGTTCGAGGTGGTTGGCTCGCGGGAGGAGTACTGGGCTTTTACGGAGCGGAACATGCGCCTGCTGCGCGACGACTTTGAGCGCTCCAAAGGGACCAAAGCCCTGCCGGCAAGATTGGGCCTGGCCCTCGCCTTCTACGGCCAGTGCGTGAGCCACCACCGCTCGGCGCACATCCGCGCCGTGAACGGCCTAGAGCGCGTGCTCAAGACCTACGAGACCATGCGCAGTGAGTATCCCAGCGCCCCCGGGAAGGAGATGAAGACGTTCCACGACTTGCACCTGGGCCTGCTCGACGTCCCGACGGATCTGCGGGTGACCAAGGAGATCCTGCACTTTTGCCACCAGCGTCTTTGGCCCGAAGAGGGCTTCTGCAGCAGCGTCGAGACCGGCTGTATCGGGCACGGGTGGGACGAGAGCCGGCCCCGGCGGGTGAGGCTGGAAACCGGGGCCGACGACTTTGCCGTGCTGAGGCGGCTGGTGGAGAGGGCGACGGCGCAGTTCCGCGAGTACAAGGCTCTGGCGGCGCAGTACCTGCTCGGGTGCGGCGACCACGCCATGTACGAGGTTGGCAGGCTGTGCGTGGACCTGCAGAAGTATTGCGTCCTGGCGGACGACAAAGAAAAGCCCGAGATCTGGGCCAAGCGGCTCTTCAGCCGCTCCGCCGTCGTCTACGGCGAGATGGATCTTGGCAGGTCGCTCGTCGCTTTCCGGTGCCCGGCAGACCGGGAGCGGGACCCCAGTTCGGCGGCCGGGGACGTGAGCTCGGCAGCAGCCACGGCAACCCCCTTCTGGTTCAATTCCGGGTTCCCCGTCTTGCCCTCTCTTCGCCATAGCGCGCCGACGACGGACCTCCTGTGCAGGGACTACCTCGATGCGACCAGACGCGGGGGGCCACCTCCCGCGTCGCCAAACGAGCCACTCCCATCCCGCGCGGCGGCCGAATCCGAACTGGCCGCTCTCGGCGTCCCGACAGCCCTGCTCTCCATCGAGTCCGTCCCGCAGGGCAAGGTGCAGCGTCTGCTGGGCACGCGGCTCATGACCTGGGCGGACGCCTCCCTGTCGTACGCGACGCTGCGCGCCTGGTGCCGGGCCTGGCAGGCGGCGGCGGCGGCGGGCTCCGAGGCGCAGACGGGCCCGCGCCCGCCGCGGGACGCCGTGGCGCTCGCGCGCACGCTAGTCGGGGACACGGTGCCCGTGGCAGACCACGGCGAGCCCGACTCGCGCCGGCTGGGGCGGCGGGTGCGGCGGCTCTCCCGGGCCGACTACGGCGACCTCATGGCGTGGTTCGACGGGCCGCTGCGGGAAAGGATGGCCATCCCCGAAGCAGAGACGGAAGGTCGGGAGGGCTCGGAGGGGTCGGGGGTGGTGGACGACGGGGAGAAGGCCGCCCCGGCGGGCCCGAAGCCGCGGACGGTGCGTACGTTCGACGAGGCGCTCGTGCTCGCCACCGAGGGGCGTGTGATGTTCGCGCTGGCCGACGGAAGGCTCGGGCTCGGACCGGCGAGCATGGCGCCCGACGACGAGGTGAGGGTGTTGCCGGGGGGCAGCACGTGGCTTGTGCTGAGGCGGCGGGAAGGGCTGGTAGAAGGGGAGGAGGGGGGCAGTTTTGCGGTCGTCGGCGACTGTTATCTTGACGCGCCCGAAGAAGGGGTCGAAGAAGCGGGCTCTGCTGAGGAGTCATGGCCAGGAGGTCTGCCGGAGGAGGTATTTGCGAAGGAAGTGGAACGCAACGCCCACGGCTTCAAGCATCCTTTGCCGGACAGGAAGCGGATCTGGCTGTTTTGAGGGGCGGGCGGGTGAGTGGTCATCGACAGAACAGGGGCTGCGGTCAAGATAGTCTAGATGACCTGAGCGAATGACCATTTCCTGGATGCCGTTGTGGAACGCGACCAATCCAACATGTCGGCACGCCCAAAACATCCCATGATTACGTTGACCTGTACTGTCCGATAGTGCGACATGATATGAACACCCAAACGGACCCGCCTCGCTGCCTTGGAAAGTGCGGCCCTCGATGTGGATAAGCTTGAAAAAAAGGGGGGTATGCCTCCCGACGCCCAACAGATGCCATTCAAAAGACGGGCTGCCGTAAGAACCGTCCCGCACCCGGCGACCACCGTTCCGCCACCCTCCTCCTCCTCGTGCCCGCGCAGGTCCTCCTCCCGCCCCACCACCCTTCACTTCCACGGGGGTATCTTGCTGCGGATCTAGATGGGCCGGCGCTTGGTCGTCGTGGAAACAATGTCGGCTAGAGAGTCGGCTTGGGGAATCCCTGTTTCGCCTAGGCCGTCGGCGTCAGCATCTTCGTCGCACGTACGGGCGCGGGGAGGGGAACCAACCTTCATCAGCTCGATCCTAGCCTTCAGCTGACTCGTAACCACGGCAGCCCGTTTCCAGCTCTCCGCCTGACCCGCCGCCGCTCCGCCCGCCGCCGCCGGTGCCGCACCGAATCCGGCGCCGCCGGCCGGCCGCGCGGGCGGCGCCGACGCCTCCCCGCCCGATACGTCCCGGTGCTCCTCGCGGTCGCGGCGGTATCCGCGAGCCGGGCTACCCCGCCCGCTCGACGCCGCGCTGCCAGCGTACCGGACGTCGGGGCTCAGCTTGCTGCGCGGGTAGGTCGTCTCCCCGTTCTCCTTCTCCTCGGACAGCGTCGACGTGAAGCTCATGCGGTTGCGGGCGCCCTCGGCCGACGCCAGGCCGTTGTTGTCCCGGAAGATGCCGGCGTCGTCGTGCGTCGGCGACGCGAAGCCGGGGCTGGCGGCGCCGGCCTCGGCCTTGCCGAGCGCCCGCTTGAGGCGCTCCAGCTCGCGGCGCAAGCGCTCGTTGGTCTGCTCCGCGGCTTCGGCGTCGCTGCGCGCCCGCACCAGCTGCGTCTCCTTGGCCCGGATGGTCAGCATGTGGCGCGTGTCGTCCTCGATCCAGCTGGCCTGTTGGTTCTTGAGCTCCTGGATCTCCGACGCGAGCTTGGACCGCTCGTGCCGGAACTCCTCCACTTGGCGCATAAGCCGGTCGTTGGCCGCGCGGACCTCCTCGAGCTCGGCGCGCTCGACGGCCGCGAGACCCGAGACCGGCGGGGGGGACTCCGGGGCCGTCGGCGGCGCGGCCGCGGTCGGCTTGACGAGGGACCTCGCCGCCAATCCGCCGCGGCCGAGGCCCGGACGAGGTTGCGCGGGGGGCGGCGCGGGGGGTTCGAGCTCCATCGGGGGGGCGGCGGCGCGTCGCGGAGACGACATGCCGGGGCCGGCGAGCGTTCTCTTCTGCGGCGCCTTTAGACCCCCGAGGCCGGACGGCTTCGGCATGCCGAGCTTGCCGCCCGCCGGCGTCCGGGCGGAGAGCAGCGGCGCGAGGGGTTCTTCCTTCGGCGGCGGCGGCGGCGGAGGGGCGGCGGCCGCGCCGACTGGTTTCTTGAGTCCGACGGGCGCCTTCTTGACCGCCGCCCCGCCGCCGCCCATAATCTTCTTCGGGGGCACGCCGACGGGACCGCGGGCCGCGGGCGGGGGCTTGGGCTTGTCTTTGGCTTTGACCTCGGCCGTCTCGAAAAACTCCTTGACCTTGGTCTTCCGGATGTCGTCCAGGCCTTCCAGGTGCGGGTTCATCGCCCTCTCGCCGATGATCTTCATGACCGTGCCCAGCACCTCGGCCCCGCCGGATCGGAGACCCTCGCTCCCCTCCGAGAGCAGCTTCTTGGCGGCCTCGACGATGGTCCCGATCTCCGCCTTGCTGGGCACGTCCCGCGTGGTGCGCAAACACCGAATCAGGAACCGCATCGTGCCCTCCTTGACCTGGGGGTTCTTGTGCGAAAGGAACGAGACGACGTCTTCCAGGCAATCGGTCAGGTGAGTCGCGGCGAAGACGGCGTCGAGCGCGGCACCCAGGGCGTCCGATACAGCCTGCTTCTTCTCCTTCATGCGCTCCAGGATCGGCTGCATCACGATCGCCCTGTACTTGCCGTAGGCTTTCCGGAGGCCCTTGGCGAGGACCTCGACACACTGTGCCGCTTGGGTGACGACCATGATGTTGGCGTCCTTCATACACTTGGCCAGCGATCGGTTGATCTCGCCGAAATCGCCATCCTTGATCCGCGGGACGTTGAGGAGCGCGAAGAGCGCCTCCAAGGCCTCCTTCCGATCTTTCCACTTGGCCGACGCCAGTTTGTCGTAGAAGTCGGCCGCCACCTTCTTGAGAACGTCCTGCGGCTCGGCGAGGTCGAAAGCGTCGATCTCGGCCGGCTCCGCCGGGTCGTCCCCTTCGTCCGCGTACTCGTCGACGGCCCCGGCGGCGGGCGCCCTCGCCATCGCCGCCTGTTGAGACCGCAAGAGGCGCTCCTGCTTCGGGGGGGCTTCCGCCTTGACCTTTTCGAACTGCGCCTCGAGATCCGTCTGCTGCGTAGGCTTGAGATCTCCCCAGAACATGGGCTTCATGGCCTCGCGCAGCCACCGGTAGAACTCGACGGCCAGGCCGGTGGCCTCGGCGCGGACGTTCTTGTCGGCATGTCCGAACACTTTCGGCAAGATCTTCAGCACGGGTTTGGGGTCCACGATCTTGCAGCCGTAGTTGTGGTAGATGGCCGTCAGGGCGGCCAGGCCCGCGGCGACCACCTTTGGTTGCTTGGCGGAGAGGATGGGGAGTATGTCTTCGACGACGGGACCGGCGACGTCGAGCTCGATGTAGAGCAGTAGCGCCTCGAGGGAAGATGCCTTGGTCGCGGCGCGCGTCGAGGACAGGCCCTTCTCCGCGATGGCCGCGACCGTCTGCCCGCGCGTCCGGGTGCCGTTCTCCTTGCCGCCAAACTTGAGAAAGGCGCAGAGTGCGGTGATGCCGTCCTGTTGCGCGGCGACGTTGGAGTCGACGACGGCGCCCTTCCAGAGCCCCGGCTCCAGGAGGAAGGGTCGGAATGCGGGGTCGTGCTCGTCGGGCGTCGCCTCGAACTGTTTGGCGGCATCTTCGTAGGCCTGTTTCCGAACTTTCCACACCTGCGCTCGCCGGGTCAGCGGCGGCCGACGAGCCGCGACGGCGCCGGGGGCCGGGGACCTTACCTTGTGCACAAACCGGTCTACCAGCGGCAGGGAACTGAAGTCCTCTTCCTGTTCCGCCATCTTGCCGGATGACGTCTCGGCGGGCGACGAGAGGACT
>Ga0247777_1000160_pt1 | contig 16757 bp, 10 predicted proteins | sample UWRJL154409C5_FD_179937 | JGI IMG/M metagenome (GOLD analysis project Ga0247777, IMG submission 179937) | Plant litter microbial communities from Arlington Agricultural Research Station in Wisconsin, United States - UWRJ-L154-409C-5 | ecosystem: Environmental > Terrestrial > Plant litter >...
AGCGACCTCGACGTGCACACCCCCTCGGCATCTCATTAAGACCCCCCAGCCCCGGCATGTCTTCCGGAAATCGTCCTCATCCCTTCCCCGCCCGGCATCTGCTTGACAATCTGGGGCGGTCCGACCCTTGGACCATACAAGACCTGCTGCAACGACAAAGACAGAGAAGCAACTCACAAGAAGGGTATTGTATAGCTTAGGTACGGAAGGAAGAGGAGAGAGGCAAAAAAGACAGCACCGACGGTAAAGCACACCACACACACAACCACGGCTGAACTTCTCTCCTTCCCGCCATTCGGTAGCCCCCTCTTCGTCCTCGGAGTACTAAAAACCCCCTACGTTCGCGATTAAAAATCCGTATCCGCTCCCCAGGGAGAGAACACGACGAATAACAAGCTTGCGGTGGCTGCTCGCGGAGCAACTCGGGAATGCGCAAGCGCCGCTGTGTACAGGAGCGATCCGCGGGAGGCGCTCGGCCAGCCGTCCCGGTACCATGACGAATCACGTCGTCCGCTTGAAGGTGGCGATGGACTCGAGCATGCTGGGGCACTCCTTTAGTTCTTTGCACCGGTATCGACGGGGACTGAAGAAAAAGTTAACATACCGTGCGTTGCGCTCCCGCACGTCGTCGTCGAGCTCCTGGAGCCCGCGGGCCGTGACCCGGGCTCTAGCCATCTGCAAACAGACACCCCGCGTCAGCAGGCGATCCTCACGGAGGCGGGGCCCCAGCAAACGGAATGGAAGACGCATGGGAGCCGGGATGTAGAGGAGGGCGGGAGAGGGGGTGGTGGCACAACGCTGCATCTCGCAAAGGGGCGCTCGCACCAAAGCCAATGCCGCGGAGGAACGGTCCAGCTCGTCGTCGCCGTTCTCACCTTCCGCGGCGGGCTCAGCGGCCTCGTCCGCGTCGACGGTCCCGTCTTCGGCCTTCTCGGCGAACCGGCTCGCCTTCAGGCCCTTCTTGCCGCCCTTTCCCGCCTTGGCCTGTGTCGCGTGTGCGTCAGCAAATCGCCGCCTTCTCCCCGCTACGGGCCCGAGGAATCCCGACGTACCTTGGCCTCGGCCAGCTCGGCCTCCTTGACCTTGAGCAGCGCCGCGAACTCCTCGTTCTTCTTTTCGGCGTCGGCCGTCTTGGCCTGCGCCTCCTCGACCAGCTGGGTCATCGAGTCGTGCATGTCGGTGAAGTCGGCCACGGCCGTCTTCTGCTTGGCGTCGGCCCCGAGCTTGAAGGCCTCGAGCTCCTTCTGCAGCATTTGCAGGTCCTCCTTGACCGAGTGGAGGTCCTCGGCCGCCTTGGCCGCCTTGGTGTTGGCCTGGGTGAGAGCGCCCTCGTGGTCCTTCTGAAGCGACGCCAGCTCGGCCCGCAGGCTGTCCGCCTCGGCCGTGTCCGGCTTCTGGCTCTTGACCCCGTCGAGCGCCGCCTGAGCCTCGGTCTTCTCCATCTTCTCCTGGACCAGCTGCCCGCCGAGCGTGTCGACCTCGGCCTGACTCTTGGTCAGGTCCGCCTTGAGCTTCGCGATGGCCGTCTCGAGCTCCGTCCGGGATGTTTCCAGCTTCGAAACGTGCTCTAAAGCAGCCGCATGCTCGGCGTTGAGGCTGTCGAGGGCCTTGGCGTGACTCGCCTTGAGGCCCTCCAGCTCGGCTTGCGACGCGGCGGCGCCGTCCTTCTTGTGCGACTCCAGCACTTCCCCGTGGAGCGTGATGAGTTTTTCGATCTCGGTCGAGTGTGTTGACTCGAGGTCCTTCTTGAGCGTCTCCAGGGCGGCGGCGTGCGTGGACTGCGCGTCGGCGAGCCGCGCCTCGGTGGCGTCGATCTTGCTCTGAAGCGCCTTGGCGGCCTCGAGTTCCTTCACCAGGCTGTCGACTTCGGCCTTGTGCTTCGCGCCCAGCTCGGCCTGGAGATCCTTCAGCTTCGCGGCAGAAGCACCAGCGCCCGCCTCCTTGGCCGAGGAAAGCTCCTTGGCGTGGCCTGCGTGGATGGCGTCCTTTTCGCCCGCGTGTGTCTTTCCGAGGTTGGCAACGATGTCGGCGTGGGAGGCCTTGAGCGCATCGAGCTCCTTGCCGAGCGCGCTCTTGCTCTCGCTCTTTAGCACGTCCACCTGCTTAGCATGACTGGCCTGCAGCGCCTCGAGCTCCTTCAAGTGCGTTTCCCGATCGGCGTTGGCGCCGTTTTTGGCGCGCTCCAGCTCCTCGCCGTGGCTGGCCCGGAGCGCATCCAGGCTTTGTTGATACTCGGTCGCCTTGGCTTCGAGCGCCGCAACAATGGCCGCGTGCTCGCTCTTGGTCTTCTCGAGCGTCTTCGCGTGGGTCTCCACGGCCGAGGCATGGGCAACCGTTAGATCGTTGTACTTGGGCTCTAGTTCCTGGAACTGTCTTTTGAAGTGAGCGGCGCCCTCCAGCTTCTCGATCTCGGCCTCGTAGTCCTTGGTCACTTCCTGCAGCTGGAGACGATGCTTTTCCTCGATCGCCGCCTGCTCGCTCTTGAGTTTCGCGATGAGCTCGTCCTTGCTCTGGCTCTCGTCGCTGGCCGAGGCTATCGACTTTTCGAGTGCCGCGAGGGCTTCTTCGGCCTTGGCGGCTGTGGCCTTGGCGGCCTTCTGCTCGGCTTGCAGCTTGGCAACGTCGGCCTCCAGCGAGGACAGCTGGGCCGATTTTGTCTCCAGCTCCGCCTTTGCGCCTTGAGCAGCCTGCTCTGCGGATGCGAGCTTCGTCTGGAGCTCGGCAATGTCGGCCTCGAGCGCGGACACCTTGGAGTGGCTCGCCTCGGTGGCTGCGACGAGTTTCGCTTCGTGGGCAGCCTCGAGTTCCGCCTGCGAGGCGGTTATGGCGTCAATCTTCTTCTGCAGGTCGCCAATAGCCGACTCGTGGCTGCTCTTCGCTTCGGCCAGGACCCGCGCGTGCTCCGTCGAGGCATCTTGGCCCTTGGCGAGCTCGGTGGCGTGCTTGGCTTCCAGCTCACTCACGGCAGCCTGGTGCTGTTCGGCCAGAGACTGCTGCAGCGCCTCGAGCTTCGAGGCGTGGTCCTCGGTTATCTTGCCGAGGTTGCTCTCGTTCTCCTTCAGCCGGGCGTCAAGGCTCGTCTTCAGGGACGACACCTCGGCCTCGGCAGCGTCTTTAGCGGATGAAATGCCGGCAACCTCCTCTTCGGCCTTCTTGGCCTTCTCCTGCGCTTCTGTCACCTGGCCCTCGAGCGTCTGAAGGGTGGCCTTCAGGCCGTCGAGCTCCGCGCCGTGTCCGGCGTCGTTCTCGCCCGCCGATGCGACCTGGGCCTTTAGATCCGAGATCTCGGCCTCGCTCGAGGAAAGCTTAGCCCTGAGCTCGTCGATCTCCTTGGCGGCCTCGGACGCCGCGGCGGAGCTGGCGTTCGAGACGGACGGCGCCAACGACGCCCTTGCCCCCGACCGGGCGGCACTGCCGCTCGCGGCGGACGAGGAGCTCGTAACGGCGGAGAGCCGCTTCTTGGCCTCGGCCACGGCGCCCGTGGCAGCGGGACGAGAAGCAAGGCTGCGCGTTGTGGTGTTGGACGGCCCGCTGGTGGCGGGCCCTTTGCCGGCCGCGGCCGTGGCCGCCTTGGGCGTCCCGGTGGTGCTCGTCGACGTCGCCGGCTTGCGCAGGGCGGCCGTCGTCGAGGCGGTGGAGCTGGAGACGGGCTTCTTCTCGGCGGCGCGGGACGGCGAGGCGACGCTCCCGCCGCCGGGGGCGACCGACGTGCGCCGGGTCGCCGTGGTGGTCGTGGTGCGCTTCTTGTCGTCCTCGGAGACGGAAGACTGCGAGCGGTGGCTCGTGGCAGTCGCGGGCGTGGCCGTCGATCGCTTAGCTATTGACGAGCCCGCCGGCGGTCTGGTCGGAGGCTTGCTCAAGCCGCTGCCCGAGGCGCTGGCGCTGGCGCTCGCGGCCGGCTTGGTCGCGGATCCGCCAGGGGCGGCCGGCCGTCGGACGCCCGAGGGCGCCGACCCCAGGGGCCTCTTTGCAGCTGCGGACGGGGCGCTGCTTCCCGGCTTGGGAACGCCTGACTTGGACCCTGACGGGGTAGTCTTCTCCGTCTTGGGCGACGCGGTGGTCTCGGATGGGGCAGCGTCCGAGGGCGTCGCGGCCTCGGGAGGCGCGTCCTCCTTATGGACGACTTCGAACCCGTCGGCGTCAGACATGGCGGATGTGGGGGGCGAGGGCAACGCGTTGCAGGTCGGGCGTCGGCCTGCTCACGCCTCGTCAGTATTTCCAAGCACTGCAACGTTGCCGGTTGACGACAGCTCCCATACGGGAAGTCATCGAAGACAGGAGGAGGAGTACACCCTGAGCTCCGTGCGCCTTGGTCGCGACGACGGCGCACGACAGCAAGAGCTATGTGATTGAACGGGGCGGCGTACGTACCTCCTTTTTGCAGGCTGCCGCGGACGCGGGTACGCGCAGCACGAACGCCGGCGCCGCTGCAAGGGAGCAAAGGATCCCTGCCGTGGAGAGGAGGAGCCGCGTGGTGCGTCGTGTGGGCTCTGTTGCTCGCCGTCGGTGGATGATGGGACCCAGGAGGAAGAGTAGATAGGTAGTCGATGCGATTGAGGAGAGGTACGGCTCACGTCCGGAGTACGAGTACAGAGTATGTACGCAGGACCAGGAGCTGGAGGATGGAAAGGGTCGCCCGTGTGTGCTTGCTTGGCCCGCACGGACTGGCGACAGGGGGGGGGGAGGATGGGACGGGTGGATAGGACGGCGGATGGGGTTAGGCTTCCGCTAGCTCACCCGCTGCAAACAAGGATCGGCCGCTGGGCTCGAGCTTCGCCAGAACTCGAAGCCGTGAGTCGCCGCCTCAGGACAGGACTGCTCGGAAGCCAAGACAGGAGCAATGTTCTGGACGACGGGAGTTTCTGGGAGACATGAAACGGGCTTTCTGTCCGCGGATCAAGCAACAAGAGCCATTAAGACTGGGATGCTACCTGTTCGCGAGGCATTGAGGCGGCGGCGGGGTCCTTAATGCCAGCGGAGCCTGGGGAGGACGGAGAAATATGACAGAAACCCTGGGCTGCCCTGTACTCCGTACTCGTTCACACTCGAGGCCTCGAGGTCCTGTGCCGCCATTCCCGGATGTGAAAGGGTCCTTTTCAGCCAAGCTGCTGCATGCTCGGCACTGATTCTCTAAAATGCTACGTGCCCCTGAATGGTCATGGCAAGACGTCCTTTCGACCCGAACAAGCGGTTGCTCTTCAACGCAGGCGGGCGCGTGCGTTGACGGCTGCTGAAAGCGCAAGGCGGCGTCGACGGCTCGAGGTGGGCAACGCGCCAACGCGTGTCGGCCCCATCCACTCATGTCGGTCAATTAAACTTGCCGAGCGTTGACTGGCGACCGTGCGCCGTCCCTGACGAGGTTGCACCCGACGAGCGGGCAGCTCTTGGACTACAGGCAATGAAAGCGGCAGCTGGCCACGAATGTGGACTCATCCGCACGCCGATTTGGGACTGCTGTCAAGTTCGAGCTGAAGGAGAGGGAGTTGAAGCCAGCATCCCGACCGTGGAACAAAAACCCGACTGCCGTTCTAACGGGCTGCAGGTTGGCCAACGGCATCAGGGGCTCCTCCCGCCCTGCAGGCCAGCCCCGTCGCGCCGTCGAGTCGGGCTTCGGCAGGCTCAAACACGCCAGCTCACCGCAAACCCAGTTCCCCGGAATGATGTGGCAGGCCCTCATTTGTACGAGCAGGGGTTCTGTCCCCCCACGGGGTCGTCAGAAGCTGCTGCCTCGCCCGCCCTGCAAAACACTCTGCCTTGCCACCTGGTCACGTTCTTGCGTCTTAATGCGGTCCTTGCTCTCCACGCCGGAGCCCACCCGTGCGCGCCCAAAACCTCCTGCAGTACTCCGTAGGAGTAAGCCCTGAATGCGCCGGATCTACGCTCGCAGACCGTTGGGTATACAGCTTCCGTAGAGTAACCTCGTGCCCGCATCATCGCCGTCGCCGTCGCCGTCGCCGTTATGGCCTCACCGACCTACCAGCTTAGACCGCTTGACCGTCTCCGCCCACGACGGCAGCCCCCTCCGGCCGCCGCCCTCCCGGACCAAGGCTCGCGCCGCCTTCTTGAGTAGTTCGGCATGCTCCACCACGTCCTGGTACTTCCGGTCGAGCTGGACCGCAACGCTCCAGAGGTCGGCCTGTTTGCCGTGCTTCCGTAGATGCTTCAGGACGAGGTCCGATTCCTCCGTCCCAAACCAAACGGTGCCGCCGCCGCCACCGCCGTTTTCCTCGAACGGATCCGCTTCGTCGTCATCCTCGGACAGGACCCCCTTGTCTTTGGATGGATCCCCCTCGTCTGCGAACGCATCCCCCTTCCTGCGCCCAGCCGCCTGATTCGCCTCGACCGTAGGTGCTCGCCGCGTGACCGGCAAGGCCTGCTTCCAAAGAGCCTTTAGTGGATCGGGCTCGTCCCGGAGCGCCTGCGTCGACGCGCAAAAGGCCGCGAACTGCCGCGCCCTCGCCTCGGCCGCCTCCCGTGCCCGGCCTTGGGCCAGCAGCTGCGCCGCTTCGGCCCGCTGGAGGCGCTGCTCCCGTCGCGCGGCCGAGGTCAGCTGGTCCTCGAGCGCCGCCGAGGCGCTATCGACCGCGATGGCAAAGTCGGCGACGTATGCCTTCAGCTTCCTCGCGCCCGTGATGTTTGGTTGCGGCGTGCCCCCCTTGGCGCCCATGGCCTCCAGGTCGCTCTGGAAGAGGACTTCGTCCACCAGCGGGCGCAACCAGCTGGCGCAGCGCGCGAGTATGGGGAGCGTTTTGTCGCCGAACGAGCCTCGGTCGAGAAGCGTCCAGATCTCTGGACTCTCCGGGTCGTCGTCGGTCCCCCCCAGGCCGAAGGCCGTCTTGAGCGTCAGGACTATCATCGGGATGTGGTATTGACGGAGGTGCCTGGTCACCTCCTTCCTCAACGCCTGCGTCTGCTGGTACTCTTTCGTTGCGCCCCCGCGAAGTTTGCTGCATACCATATTCACCTCCTCCGGAATCCTGACGTAAAGTGTTTCCAATTTGTTGCCTTTCTTGTGAAGGAACGCATTCTGCTGCGTGAAGTCGTAGCTCGATATGTCCTCCCCGGATGTTGGCCGCGGTGCTTGTCCGTAAATCTTCTCCACCGAGCTGAGAAGCTCCCAGAGACGCCGGATCGGTTCTTCTTTGGGACCAGCCGTATCCTCCTGACCCGTCTGGCGATCTCGTACGCGTTGTTCCCAGATTTTCCGCCCGTTCCAACCCTTGCCGGCCATCTGCCCAGCCATCTTGTTTAGAACTTTGCTCTCCAGTAGGATGCGGTCTTGGCTCGATCGTGCTCCTATGACCGGGTCGTCAAGTGGGCCCTGTTCGTCCTGTGGCTCCAAAACTGGTAATGACCGAGGAACCAGTATGACTTGTTCTTCGGATCCTTCGTCGACGTCCGGGTTCGGAACCGTCCCTGGAACGCGGCCCACTTTTTCGTCGTTCTCCTCTTCGTCGGTCTCAATGAAAGCGTCGTCCTCTCGCAGCCTGGAGAGGCTGACCGCGCCGGGAGCCGCTCTTCTCCATGCTTTTTGCCCCTGACCAGATCTCGGGCCCCGCCGGGTGTCCTTCGCGCCTTGTCGAGGACGTTCCGCCCTGAGGTCAATACGAACCACCTGCGGCGTTTTGGCGGGCGTTGCCGGGTTTAGAATCGACGAAATGCCTCCCTCGGATTCGATCTCGATGTCGGGCTCGGGCTCTCGAGTCGCAAGGCGCCGTCGTGTAGCCGGCTCCGCTGCATCTTGTGGTAACGAACGCGGCCGGCTCTTGTTGGCATGTGACGGAGCGGCGTCGGTCCAATCGACCTCCTCGTCCCGGCCAGCAAACAGCTGCGCGTCTATGAGACTCTGGTCGCCCGCGCCGCCGTCTTCCGCAGCGTCCTGTTCCACGTACACCGCCCCGTCGCCGCGATCGTGGGCATTTTTGTCTTCAGACGCGTATGCGGCGTCGTCGCCGTCGTCCGGTTCGTTGTCGGCAACTGGGTGATCATCGCCGCCGCGTAGCCGCCGAGCGCGCGCGTCGTTGTGACTCTTGATGAGGTCTTGGATGGCCACTTCGCGCTCCGCCGCCGGCCCACCACGTCGCTTCCGGGCGCGGGGGGCGGGCCCATCGTCGCCGTCAGGCTCGACGCCGCGCTTTTTGGACGGCGTCCGAGTGCGTCGGGAAGAAGTGGCCGTTTGGGGAACATCAGGGTCCGAGTCGAAAGATGCGGCAACTTTGGGGTGCCGTCGCGTCGAATGAACCACAGGCTGCTCCAAATCGGCAGCCAGGCGCGCTTGCCCGCGTGTCCTGACCATAATGATGTACGGAGTCGCGATGGACAGAGTTGACAAGCAAGCTCACGTGTCATAAAAGTGCCATGGCTTGGTCCCTGATCAAACGTCACGCTGGGTTCGGTGGTGTTGTTTTGGACGCACCGCTGCAAGAAGGCACTCGGATCCCCGCAGTCTCCTTTAAGGTGGCACTCCAATTGACATGTGCGGGGGTACCCTCCCCCCCTCCTTCCCCCCCCCAAAAAGCGTAGAGGCCCCTCGCCCCTATTCCCTATACCTACCTCGACAGCGTCCTACCTACCTACTGTACCTTTGCCAGGTACTGTAGGTAGTAGGTCGGTAGGTAGGCAGTCCATCCCCATACGGGCTCCTTACAATAATCAAAGTGGAATGCTCGAGCGCAGAGTTCTGAACACCATATCCTCGCTCGCTGGAGCGAGTCACGAGTGACCTCAACCCCGGCCGTTTCTGGATCCGCTTCAAGTAGTTGCTCTTCAATCCTCGTTCATGTGGGAGCAGCACCCTGAATGCTAGAGAGGACGATCGAAATTGATGCCGAACTAAGCCCAGTAGTGTCATGATACAATGGACTCGGTAACCCCGAGGGCCGCAAAGCTGCGCCCACTCTCCCAATAGCACCTTGGGAGGGAAGGGAAATTCGGCGAGATTGATCAACGTATGGCGTCTTGATTTCCGCGGTAAGATCAAAAATGACTGGCTACCTACTGTAGCTAGAAATGTTGGATGGCCTTGATCCGGTGCCGGTATACCAGCCAAGATGCTCCTGGAGTTGACCTCGTCCCAATGCTCTTAATCGCCCCCGAACCCGTTTGAAGCAAACCAAGTGTTGATAATAAAGCCATAGCCATGACCGCGTAAATGCTGGAGTGGACCACCGATGGGCTTAAGCTGTCACAGCAGTCAAGTTGACCACCGCGTTGGCCGTCTCCAAGTTGACGGTCTCCCAAGCCCAGAGAAAATGGGCAAAGTCCCCGTCAAGTCGATTCCAAAAGGAAATGACCAGACCGAGCACCCATCCCAGAGTGACCAGTCCCAAATTTCGCACCGCCGACGGAGGCAGCCCGTACGACCCCATGACGAGAGAAGCTGTCGGGCAGACGAGCAAAGGCCACCAGCTGCTGACGCCGTCATCCCGGGACAGTGACCCTTTGATTCCCGCTGCGGAGGTAGCCGTGGACTCTAGGGTGTCTAGTATGTTGTTTGTCATGTTTTGTGCCTGTGCCAGCATGTAGTTCTGTGAGCCTTGGTGGATAGAAAACCTTTCGGTTAGCCCAAGAAGTCGGCTCATGCCCTGAGACCGTCAGCCTCATGGCCCAGAGCCTAGACAAATACCAATCTTACCTGCTCCAGCACTTCTTGCCGGTGCGTCAGTCCTGTTGCTTGAAGGCGTGATAGTTCCTCCGACGGTCAGCTCACGTGGATATGAGTGCGGTTTGTTGCTTACAATCTCGTTTTGCAACGAGGCGGACGACGCCACCGCAGCGGCCATCGCGTTCACGAAGACTGCCATTCCGTCGCTCGCCTTCAAGGTCACACGCTCAAGCGACTGTTCTTGAGCAGAGGCGACCTGGGAATTTCCGTCCATCACCGTCTTCAAGAGGACCGTGATCAACTGTTGCAGATGCGCTGCGTTTTCGAAACCTTCGCGGACGGACGTTGCAGACTGGTGTAAAGCCGCATGCAGTTCTTTCGTGAGGAAGTCCTGAACGCCAGTCAAGCCTTGCCTGAGCTCGTCGACCTGAGGCGTTAGACTCTCCATCGCTTCGGTAACCTGCCGAGCATGAAGGTCCAGGCTGTCCATTCGTTTCTGGAGCTCGGCCTCGACGCCGTCGGCGAGTTTTCCAATGACCTTGGCTAGCCGCTGATAGAGAAGTATGCTTTGGGCTGCTAAATGTTAGCAGCGAAGGACCCGACGGAGCCGTGTGGCATACACTTTTCATTGTCTGCCCGGGCGGCCTCGCAGAATCGTACGGCCTTGTGGCGGTAGCTGACCCAGGTGCTCCAGGCCGAGTCCGATCTCGCAAGACCCGTCAGACAGTCCTCGATCTGCTTGGGTCCGACGTGGAGCCGCGGCTGGTCCTGAACTGGCAATTGGCTTAGAGTCGCCTCCTGGAAGGGCGAACATTCCCCGGGGATGACGAAACTGCCGCGCTCGAGGTCACATATCGCCAAGCTGGCCGCGTACGAGTCAACAAAGTCTCGAATCTGCCGTCCGCCGTCTGTCAGTAGAGAGGCGTCGTCCTTGCCTTCAAGCAAGTGGCAGTTGGTCACGAGCAGCCTTGCCGCGATCCGGTGACAGAACGGCTCAGACTCCAGCTCCTCGAGTTCGCGCAGTGCCACCTCGTAGATGCGTGGCAGACGAGACTCTATGGTCTGTGCTTCTGTCGGACTTGTCACAGCTCCTCTACCGCGTCTCGCGAGGACTGCATGCTCAGATTAGCACAAGAAGCTTTGAGGAGGCGAGAAATCGCAACTTGACGACGGTTTCAGATCCCCGCCCCAGATCGAGAGGGCAGAGCTATAGGCGGCAAGAGCGCACCCGCTCAAGACGAGCTTCTTGAAGCATGCCATGGCTATGGTGATTAACCCCCGAAATCGTTTGACGTCATGAATTTGAGTTTGGGAGCGACAGAGACGTCAATCGAAATGGATATGTCGAAAGAGAAAACTGGTAGGGAGAATCCCTAAGCGTCAAACTTGGAAGGGCGCAGGGCGGGGGACTTTGAGATCGGGGTAACGGAGTGAGAATCCGACCAGAATTCAGACTTGACGTTCAAGAACTGGCCCAAAGATATACGACGAAAATGTTTGGGTCCTGGCCTGTTCAATTCCCAATGGGAGTGTTGTCTTCAAGCTCCCGATGTCTTCTCGGCCCGGTTAACTGAGGTGATAGGGAGCAGTTACGCCAGTGACTGAGCACTCGTCTCATGGAAACTAGGTACCTAGTAGGCTCCGAACGACGCGATGAACCTGAGAGTCGAGTGTCCGGGACTGACTGGAAACCGGAAGCTGCGAATCAGATCCGTAGCTGCACACGTCGGAGGAAGGGGCGAAGGAATCCGGGGAACGTGACCGGGTTCGGGGAAAGATCGGCAAATCACGAAAATGAGACGAACTCACGTGACACGTCGGCCGGTGCAAGAGCTTTTCTCGACAGCATCTTGGGACACCTGGACAGACACCCACGACAAGCCGCCCCTGCGACCATCAGCTACAATGTTTCGGCCAGGCGAAGGGAGAGCTCTGGCGAAAGCCCTAGGCTCCTCCAATGGCTTCACGCTGCCCGTCTTTCTCGTTCCTGCGCTTCAATCCATACCAAGCCGACAGTTCTCCGGCACCACCAGCAGAGCCTCCAAACTGGGGCGCATCCCCATCTCGGTTCCACCAGGCGTCGAGCTCACCATTGGAGAGCCGAAGGTCAAACTGGACCCCACCACGTATTTAAAGATTCCGAAGCGGACGGTGAGCGTCGAAGGACCGCTAGGTACGGCGCATCCTGGCAAGCGTCGCGGTGCTTGACTTACCCATTGGCAGGGAAGCTCGATCTCGTTATCCCTCCCTTCGTTCAGGTCGACCATGATACAGCAGCACGACGGATCGCGCTCACGATCGAGGACAAGACCATTAAGCAGCAGAAGGAGATGTGGGGTCAGTTTGCCTGATCCGGCGGCCCGGGGCAAACGTGAGGCTGACAACCGACAGGCACGACGTGGGCGCATCTCAACAACTACATAATGGGGGTTTCGGAGGGTCACACGGCGGTTCTGCGACTCGTCGGCATCGGCTACCGCGCGGCCATGGGCCAAAAGCCTGACAGGGAGGAGTACCCAGGTCAACAGTTTGTGGTGCTGAGGCTCGGCTTCAACCACCCCGTCGAACTAGGGGTGCCGGAGGGTGTCTCCGCCAGTACACCCCAACCGACGCGCATATTACTCCAGGGCATCAACAGAGAGGAAGTCATGGCCTTCGCGGCCAAGATCCGAAGGTGGAGGCGGCCGGAACCGTACAAGGGGAAAGGCATATTTGTGAACGATGAGACGATCAAGCTGAAGCAGAAGAAGATCAAGTAGACGGCAAGATGTATATCATAACTGCGGAATTTCAGCCAGGGCCAATGTACTACTATGTTGTACTTTTCATGTGTGCGACCAGTCTAGAGTCCCGTCTATTGCAGCCCCAAAACCTCCTGAACCGCCTTCAAGACTTGTCCGTGGGCAGCGGCGGGGGCTGCCACCACGCCCTTGTTCTCCGCCAGAGTGCGCCCGATGCTGAAATCCAAGCGTCGCCCAAGCGTGTCGGTCACCTGGCCCCCGGCCTCGCGGACAATAAGGTCACCGGCGGCGTGGTCCCAGATCTTCTCCTGATAGGTCTTGGACGTTGGCAGTCGAAGGTAGATGTCGCCGGCCCCTCGCGCGATGGAGCCGTACTTGGCCTGGGAATCCATGCGGACGCTGGGCTTTGTGATCCCCAGCTTTTCTGCGATCTGTGCCGCCTCGTCCTGGTTCGAATGTGCCGATTCAACACTCCCGCAGAAGGACGCAGTCGACATGTCGTCGAGCGACTTCATCGAGATGGATCGGCCGTCCTGCAGACCTCCGGTGCCCAGCGGCCGGCTCGACGCCCCTTGCCCGAGGGCGGCCGAGAACAGGACGCCCTTTCCCTCGTCCGTTTGGTTGGCGCCGATGTCCGCCGTCAGCGGGGCGGCGTCGTCAACGGGCAGGTTGGGGCAGCCGAGGACCCCCACCTTCACGTCCCCGTCAACCATGAGCGCCAGGCACACGGCGTACTGTCCGCCGCGGAGAAACCCTTTGGTGCCGTCGATGGGGTCGATGGCCCATATGCGCCCCTTGTTGCCGCCCTTGCTCTTTCCCAAGTCGATGAGGTCCAGCATGGACCCGACATCCTTGATCGGGCCGCCCAGGAGATGCTCTGCCGCGGCATCGGTCAGCTCGGTAGGCCGCACGAACCCCCAGACCGTATCCTGGAGCGCGGCGTCGTCCCTCAGGGTGTCGGCCTCCTCCTCGGCCACAATCTCGTCCTGGGGGAAGCTAGCCTGGAGCGCGCTGATGATCAAGGCCTGGGCTCCAAAATCGCCGATGGTGACGGGCGACTTGTCGTCCTTGGACACTGTGCCCTTGGCCTTCTCGTGGAAGACCCTCTTGGTGAGGATGGCGGCGCGCTGCACTGCGAGCTGGGCCACCTCGAGCTCTTTGGCGTACGACGCCATGGCAGGCGTGGCAGGATGGTGAATACGGAGGTGACGGGAAACGAGGCCGAGCCGCGGCCAGGCTCTTGCGAAGTATAGGGCCAGGATCAGGGCGACGAGGGGGACTAGTAGCGAAATGAGCGGTGATCGTCTGGGCCTCCCGGTATCCGATGAGCTTCCCATAGGCAGACGAGAGAGAGTCCTCGAACAGGAGCCTGAGACCAGAAGAGAAAGGCTGTTGCGTCTTGAGAACCGAGCAAGTAACCTGATCAAGCCACTCGGCAGCGAGACTGGAGACTGGCAAGTCGCTCACTCCGGAGAGACCTGCAGTCGACCAAACCTAGCGTTAGCTTACATACAGAGTACGTTAGTTGCCGAATTCGGACGGCGTCGCCGGGCTGCCCCGCGTCCCCCATTAAAGTTACGTACAGTAGGGCGGAGGACTCCGTAGGTACAGTACCTAGGCACAGGCGTGACAGGCTCGACAGGGTCGTCGGAGTCCCGTCGATTGGGTCCGTTTAGTGGAACGGCTCGAGGCTGCTGCCGCCCCCCCGCCTCGCGTGCCACTGTGACACTGGCGGCAAAAATCTAATCAATGCCATCGGACGCGACCAGGTTTGCCCTGCCACAATCTCGCGAACCACCAGTGAACTTTCTTTGTTTCGCGTTGCGGAAACCCGTTGCGGTCCCGCCAATCACACCCAACACACCCGAGTCCTCGAGGGTTGGTACTGTGTAGACGCCGGCCCGCCCCTCCCCTTCACCCTCGAGTCTCGGCCACCGTCAATCTCGTTTCGCTCTCCAACCCTCGTCCGGATCGGACCCCAGACGAGACCCCGGCCGTCACCCGAGCCCGGCGCCCGAGCAACAACAGCCAGATATCGCGGACGGCATCAAGATGAACGCCACCAAACGGAAATTCAACGCCTTGCTCCAGGGGATCGGCAGCCGACCCGCCACGTCCGTTTCAGCAGCTGATAAAGACGCGCCAGACCCGTCGTCGCCGTCCCCCCCTTCGCTCCGCGGCAGCCTCCTCTCCGCAAGCTCGTCCGACATGCTGTTCGCGCCGCCGCCGCTGTCCACCTCCGACGCCGACGCCCTCAACAAGCGTCGTCGCATCGCCCTCGGCGGAGGCGCGCCCTACGCCCTCAAGGATGCCTCGGGCAACGTCGGAAGCACCATCTCCAACATCGTCCTGCGCAAGCTGAGCGGCCAAACCGGCGGTGCCCTCGTCGTCCAAGACAAGAATGCGCCGCCGCCGAGGTACTGTCCCGGCGACCGCGACCAGCTCCTGAAGCGCCTGGCCACCTTCCAGGACCTCACCGACTGGACCCCGAAGCCGGACCGCGTCAACGAGATCGAATGGGCCAAGCGCGGCTGGGTCTGTCAGTCCAAGGAGCGCCTGCGTTGCACCCTCTGCAACAAGGAGATCGTCGTGAAGCTCAACCGGAAAGAGGTGGACGGCAAGGAGGTGCCGGTGCTGGTGCCTTCTGAGATTGAGGACGCGCTTGTTGAAAAATACGCCGAGTTGATCGTTGCCGCACACCAGGACGACTGTTTGTGGAGGAAGAAGGGCTCCGACCATGCCCTGCTGCGGTTGCCTCTGGCGAACCCGCAGACAGCGCTGGAGGCGCTGCGGAAGCGATACGATGAGCTATGTGCCCGCAAAGACTTCTTGCCCTACGAGTTCAACCTTCGTCTCCCCGAAGGCGTCGACATGACCGCCATCCTGAGGAATCTCCCACCCACCTTCTTCACCGAACCGCCGCCGGCGGTCCTAACCAGCTCCTCGTCGCCCAACCGCGCCGCGCTTGCGCTCGCCCTCCTAGGCTGGCAGGGTCTCACCAACAGCCGCATCGGCCCCGTCCCCAACTCGGCATCGTGCCACAGCTGCCTCCGCCGGCTCGGCCTGTGGATGTTTAAGAGCAAGGAGGTCGACCTCGACACCAACACCATCCTCGTGCCCGCCGCCATGGATCACCTCGACCCCGCCCGCGAGCACCGCTTCTTCTGCCCCTGGAACAGCGCCGACGTGCAACGAAACCCCGGCGGCGCCGGCGGCGCCGGCCGCTCCCGCCCGCGCGGCACCGCCCCCGGCGACGACCAGCCCGGCTGGGCCGTCCTGGTGCAAGTCATCAAGAACGACGCCTACCTGCGCAACCGTAGCAACCCCGCCACGATGACGCCCTCGCGCGGCCGGGACGGCCCGCTGAGCGCGCCGGCCGTCGTGACGGACACCCCCGGTCGGCCGCCTACCGCGGGCACCCTCGGCGGAGAGTCGGTTCTCGGCTCCGAGTACAACGACGTGGAGATGGAGGACGAGGCGGCGCGCCAGGTCAAGGACAAAGAACGGTGGGCGCGGCTGCGCAAGGTCAAGAGCCTATTCGACACCAAGGGCGGGAGGAAGCTCAAGCGCCCCCTGAGTCGGCCGGGAACGGGGCACTCGACGCTGCGGCCGGAGACGCCGGGCGGCCAGGCACCTGCGTGAAGGTTGCGCAGCGGCGCCTTTGTTCCATTCATAGCACGCACTGCCCCCAAGGTTTGGAGCGGAGTGACGCAATCGCTGGTGTACGTGGTTGGATACGAGTCACTTGTGGAGCTTCACGACATAGCATACGCGACAGCGGGACATGGTTTCAAGATGTTAGTGACACGACCTCAAGTGAACGCCCAAAACCGGTACAGCGGTGCGAGGGTATTATGTACTGGAAAACGCAAACGGTCCCTCGCTTGACCCTGCTCTGGTTCCCTGAGCTAGTAGAGCGCCTTCCTCTGATTCTCACTCGCCGTTATGGCTTCCTCGGTGTCTGAACTTGCAGCGCTGGCTTTCCTACTCCCGACTCGCAGGCCTGGCTTTACTCGGTTTCTGAACTGGCAGAACCGACTGCTTGCCTCTGAACTGGCAGAGCCGACTCCTGTTTCTGTGCTGGCAGAGCTGGCATCCTACGTCTGACTTGCAGAACCGGCATTCCCTGTTTCCGAACTAGCGGAAACCCCTTCTTCGTCCCCGCCCGCCGTCACGACAAGCTTTCTCGCTCGAAACCCGATCCCGGGGATCCCGCTGCGCAGCGCCAGCGAGCTCATGACGACGGAGATGCTACTGAGCGCCATGGCCAGGCTGGCCCAGACGGGATCGAGGCGGACATGCTGGCCACCGGCCAGCTTGACGGGATACAGGGCGCCGGCGGCCACGGGCACGGCCACGACGTTGTAGATGAGCGCCCAGCCAAAGTTGAAGGCGATGCGGCGGAAGACGAC
>Ga0247777_1000161_pt1 | contig 16724 bp, 9 predicted proteins | sample UWRJL154409C5_FD_179937 | JGI IMG/M metagenome (GOLD analysis project Ga0247777, IMG submission 179937) | Plant litter microbial communities from Arlington Agricultural Research Station in Wisconsin, United States - UWRJ-L154-409C-5 | ecosystem: Environmental > Terrestrial > Plant litter >...
GGGCGCAGGCGCTGTCGAAGCCCTTGCCGACCGACTGCAGGTACTTGTCGGGGATGGTGCCGCCGGCCACGCGCGTCTCGAAGCGGTTGTCCTCGGGGTGGTCCGGGTTGGGCTCGATCCAGCCCTCGACGCCGGCGTAGTCGCCGGGCCCGCCCGTCTGGCGGCGCAGCAGGTGGTTGAAGGCGGCCTTGCGGGTGACGGTCTCGCGGTAGGCGACGCGCGGCTGGCCCGTCTCGCACTCGACTTTGTACTCGCGGCGCAGGCGCTCGACGTAGACTTCGAGATGCAGCTCGCCCATGCCCGAGATGATGGTCTCCTCCGACTCGGGGTCGACGTGCAGGCGGAAGGTGGGGTCCTCGCGCTGGAAGCGGTTCATGGCCTTGGAGAAGTTGTCGGCGTCGCTGGTGCGCTTGGGCCGGATCGACAGCGACATGACGGCGTCGGGCACGAACATGGTGCTCATGGTGTAGGGCAGGTTGCCGTCGGTGAAGGTGTCGCCCGACGCGCAGTCGACGCCGAAGACGGCGCAGATCTCGCCCGCCCCGATCTCGGCCACGTCCTCCATCTCGCTCGAGTGCATGCGCACGATGCGCGGGATGCGCACCTTCTTGTCCGTCCGCGAGTTGAAGAGGTACGTGCCCTTCTTGAGCCGGCCCTGGTACACGCGGATGTAGGTGAGCTGCCCGTACGGGTTCTCCTCGAGCTTGAAGGCCAGCCCCACGAACGGCAGCGCGTTGTACGGAACCAGCTGGACCGCCTCCTCCGCCTTGGACTTGTCCAGCGCGTTGTTGGGGACCTCGGACGGGTTGGGCAGGTAGTCGCACACGGCGTCCAGCATGGGCTGCACGCACTTGTCGGCTAGCGCGGAGCCTATGAGGACGGGGGTGAACTTGAGACCGATGGTGGCCCTCCGGATCGCCGCCTTGATTTGCTCGACTGTCGGCGTCCTCTCGTCGAGGTAGATCTCGGCGATCTCGTCGTCCACGTCGGCGAGTTTCTCAATAAGCTCCTGCCGCTTCTGCTGGGCCAGCTCCCTTAGGTCGGCCGGGATGTCATCGTTGACCTTGACCACGACGCCGCGCTGGCCGTCGTTGCGGATCGCCTTCATGTTGATCAGGTCGACGACGCCTTCAAACTCCTTCTCCGAGCCGATGGGTATTTGAATGGCGGCCGCGGGGATCTTGAGCTTCTTGTTGATGCCCTCGACCGCCTTCCACGGGTTGGCGCCCATGCGGTCCATCTTGTTGACGAAGCTGATGCGCGGCACGTTGTACCGCTTCATCTGGCGGTCGACGGTAATGGTCTGGCTCTGGACGCCGCTGACGGCGCAGAGGATCATGACGGCGCCGTCGAGTACCCGCATGGCCCGCTCAACCTCAATGGTGAAGTCGATATGGCCGGGGGTGTCGATCAGGTTGACGTGGTATGTCTCCTCCTTGTTTCCCTCCTTCTTTTTCCAGTCGCAGAAGGTGGCCGCCGACTGGATCGTGATCCCACGTTCGCGCTCCAGCTCCATCGAGTCCATCTTGGCACCGACGGAATCTCTGCCTCGGACCTCGTGGATCGACTTGATTCTCCCCGTGTAGAACAGGACCCGTTCCGTCACCGTCGTCTTGCCGCTGTCGATGTGTGCCTGCTCGTCTTTAGACCGCCTGCCCCAATTGTCCGCGCCCAAGAGTTCGCGGTCGACGTACTGCTATCCCGATGTTCCGCACCCTCGAAAGCCGCAGCTTCTCCTCGTGGCTCATGCTGGCGGCCACGGATTCAGGTGTCATGTTCGCTGCCGCGTCCTGGGCCGCCTTGAGCCTGTCGAGTTGCTCCTAGTCAGCGAAATGCACACAGAGCGACACGATACGGGAGCGGTAAACATACGCGGCCTTTGCCGCACTCAGCGCCGCCTTCAGGTTGGAGCTCCCGCTGAAGCATCGTCGCGACTCGACCCGCACCACATGCCACCTCGACGACGGCGAGCTGGAAGCCGAAATCTGACTGCTCAGGCTGCTCACCCGGGCTGCGCGACTCTCTGCCAAACAACGACTGCTGCTGAGCACGCCGAGCGTCCTGTGAGCCCTCATCCCCGCGAAAGTAAAAGGTCAGGTCAAGGAGTGACAAGAAGTACGGAAAGTCGCATCGGCCATGTTTCCATGCCCCGAGCTTCTACAGTACCTCGAGTACTCCGTACATAATTTTTTGGACCCCTGTCTTCAACTACCAGCCAATCAGCAGCGAGTTTACCAAAAAAATCCGCTGAGCCGCGGCCCCTGAGATTGACACTGAACTGAGCCTTGACGGCCACCCGACCGAAGTGAGAGTTACCTCTAGCTACTACCTACGATACCTAGGATCTTACCGATACTATGAGGATGTGTTTTTTCCCCCCATAAATGGATGGGCCAAAGGTGAAAGACCAGTAGCCCGCGTCCAGCCACCGTCCCCAAAGCCACGAATTGATGCGGAGGGGAAGCCGGGGATTTGCGCATGTTCACAACCAACACATACGAATCGGACCTCTGCGATGGGTCATTGAGCTTCAAAGATGAGAAAGAATGTTGCTGTACGCTTCCTTGTACTTTGGTAGCACAGTATCATTACATAGAGTTTGAAGTAGTCGTCACTTCCAAGGGTATCTGCATCCACGTCTATCCCTGGCTCGCCACTTAGCCTTCGCTTTACCATGAAACCGCACCGCTCCATATTATCGAGATACCCACGGCTGCGACCATCACTACCATCTTAGGTAGGTCCAGCGCCGCCGGGAGTGATGCGGCTAAGCTGGCACTTCCGGTGAAGCCAGCTTGGGCTGCGAAGCCCGGCGGCGTGTCGTCTGACAAGCCTTGGCCGACCTGGTTCTGGTTCGGCGCCGGCGTCGACGAGGGGATCGTGGCGCCCGAGCTGGGGAAGGCGACGATGTTGGTGGTAGTCGAGTTGAAATCTGTCGGTGCGATGCCGATCTCGTTGTTCACCAGGTCGTATACGACGTAGGCTGAGCGCAGAAACGTGTCGCCCAGCAGAAAGGGACTGCTGCTAAAGTTCTGGATGCCGAACTCGCATACGTCTTGGCCCCGGTACTGTCCCGAGGTGAAAGTCGGTGCCGGCCCCGTCGTCAGATCCAAAACGAGTTCGTCCATAGTGACGTTGATCTTGGGTCCGCTGGGGCCCGCAAAGCCGAAGGAGAAGAAGCCCTTGCTCGTCTTCATCTTACACGGGAGTACAGCCATTTCGATCTCCGGCGACCAGACGGCGCCGACTTCCTTCCAGATCTGCGAGGCCAGTTTGGTAGGTAGATACGAGAGAGTGGTCCCAGAGTCCAGGACCACTGGGATGGGGAATTCGCGCGACGTCAGCTTGTCGCTGCCGCTGGGGCTAAAGGCCTGAAGTGATGTCATGGCGACGAGGAACGAGGTAAAGTTGGAGGTAGGGTCCGTCTGATCCTCCCGGTAGACGTTAATCCGCGTCATATCCCCCTTATACTTTTTGACGTCCACACCGCCGAAGAGGATGTTGCCGGTGCTCGCATCTACCAGTGTCAGAATGGGGTGCAGGGCGGGGATCGTTGGAACCACGCATACCGAGATCGTTCAACCAGAGACTATAGGCGTTGGTCTTGATGAGGCCCTGGTCCACCATGGATACCGGCAGATTGGGGTAGGCGCTACGCGTGCTGGATACGATGGCCTCGTTGGCGGCGTAACCCACCCCAACCAGGCCGTACGGGATGTCTGTCTCCTTCCCCAGGCCCATTGTCAGGTTCTTGAGGTTTGCTCCACCAATCTCGAAGGCGTCGGTGAAATAGTCGCCCTGGGACTTGCTGCCGTCGACGTAGGCGATCTGGAACTCGCTTGGTCCCACCACGTTGAAGGTTTCAGATTTCGCAGTATCAACTAGGAGGCGGTCAGGAGCCAATCTCGAGCGTCACAAATCTTTACTCACAAGATCCGAAATTGCAACCCGCGCTGGACGAGGACCCTCCCCTCTTGGAGCATACGCTGGCCCGGTTGGAGGGGACCCAGATGTCACTACTTCCCGTGTCCAGCTGCAGCGTCATGGCCTGAGGTGGTGTTCCGACCTGACAGCTTGTGAAATAGCCGCCGCTCATGACCTCGTTCGTGATGACTTCCTCGAATGTCCCGCCAGCTCGCTTGCGAAGCTTCGGTTGTTGGAGGGACCGCCTCTCTATGTTCCATTGCACGACGCCATCCACAGCACTCGCCGTGGCGGCGAAAAGGGTACCCGCCGCAACAGCCGAGGTTCTCATCTTGGGCTGGGTTGGGGAGGTTCGACTCGGGAGGTTCGACTCGGGAGGTTCGACTCGGGAGGTTCGACTCGGGAGGTACGCGTAGGACGGATAAGTCGAGGAGCGCAGACGGAGATCCTTGGGGTTCGAGGTATCGAGACGGATCCGGGCCTTGAACTCAACGACGTTCCCCGTGCCCGTTGGACGGCTTCGATAGAAGAAGGAGACAAGGAGAACGGGACAATTACGCCAGCCAAGACCCAAGAAAATGCCAAGAAACACACCAAAGGAAGGGAGATGCGAAAACGGCCCTAGATGTACTCCGGACTTTGCGACGGATGGACGCCAAGCGGGAACGCAGAAAACGACAAATGTCTGGGCATGAAGCTGCGCCGGGGCGCCCCTGCCGTCTCAGACCGTGGCGCGGTTCCAAGCCTCCTTCGGACTAACACATGGGGGACTCGAGGGGGCGGTGGTCGCACGATCTACCAACCTAGGTTCCATCCGTTGGACGGTAGGCAACCTGCTGTGGCTCGTGGCCACGGCATCGTAGAAGACGAGCGGCAAAGCACGCGCGGCAGACACGCAAAGTCGCCTCAACCTAGTACGGAAGGACAGAGTCGAGTGAGACGGTCACCACCGGACGACAAAAGTGCCTCGAGTACGTAAGTACCTCCCTCCGACAGCAGTTCGGCGGTCTGCGCCGTGGCCCAATCGTGGCCGTTGGCGAATGCCACTCCGTCCTTCCCGGCTGGGCTCGCTGGGCTGGTCACTGGGCTCGCTAGGCTGGCGGAGCCAAGTCACCCCGTCAATTCAGCCCCGACGGCCCACCCAGAAATATAGTAGGGTGACTCTCCGGTTCCCATTTCGCTCTGCTTCCCGGATTCTGGGACGAGGCGTCAGGGCATTTCGCCAGCGCTCGCCACGCCTGTGTTGTCGCTCTCCGCGACAGTTTGGGAGAGCGCCTCAGGCACATGAAGTTGTACCTGTGCCAAGAATGTTTCGTCGCTGCTGTCAGGTCATGGGCTGAGTGATCGCCGGATCCTCCTGTGCCAAGAGATCCGTTAAGGCACCCTCGCACCGTTGTTGAGACTTGTGCAATGTCCGAGCAGTAGGTCGCTTCGTCGAGTACCAAGTACGAAGTACGAAGTATTTCGTGCTCCGTCAGATCTGGAGGTGGTTCAGGAACGGATTGCGGAGCACAGGACGCTCCGTCACCCGCGCCCGTGCTCGCCGTGAGAAGCACAGCCACGCGACACGGTTGGGCCATCCTGTGGCTAAAAATGTAACACCTCCAGTACCTATGTACAGTACCTCTCCGGACCCGTCATCCTCCACATGGAATCCTGCTGCGAGCAACAACGTGGTAGTCGCGCATTGCAAGTGAGGCAACCAAGAACCTGTTCCCGTGGAAGGAAGCAGCCGTGGCTATGGCATGAGGCGCGCCTCGACATAAGCTCCTAGCTTGTCCAGGGCTTCCTCCAAGACCGACGTTTCGCAGACATACCCTATCCGGACAAACCCCTTGAAGTCCCTCTCATGGCCGAAGCAACGGGACCCAGGCAGGAACAGAACCTTAGTCTTGTTCAGGACATCGAGACAGAACTTTTCATCATCCACCGGCTCTCCCCCACCCTGGAGGAACTGAACGAAAGCCGTCGTGCCGGCTGTCGGAGGCAGCCAGGTGCAGTGGGAGGCGTGGCGCTTGATGAAGTCACCCAGGAGCTTCGCGTTTGTCCGTGAGAGCTGGATGTTCCTCTCCATCAATGATGGTAAGACTGCTTCCGACAAGGCGTAGGAGGCAAGCTGGTCGTCTAGTTGAGAGACGCTGATGGTGGTGTAGTCACGGGCGCTTGCGATCGCCTCTACGATGGCCCGGTCTCGCGACGCTACCCACCCTAGGCGAATCCCGGCAAGGGAGTAGGCCTTCGACATGGAGCCGGTGCTGACCGTCTTGTCGTAGCCAAAGGATAGTACGCTTGGTGGCACTTCGGTCTCGGATAGACCATGAAACAGCGGTCGGTACACCTCATCTGCCAGAACGATGATGTTTCTTGCCTTTGCAAAGGCGACAATGGCTTCGAGCACCGTTCTCGGAATGGTGGCGCCCGTAGGGTTGTTGGGATTGTTCACCACAATCATCTGGTTCACTTAGCGATATCCACGGAGCTAATAGTCTCGGACCGAGTACCTTGGTATTGTCTCGCACAAGCTGCTCGAGTTCTTCGGGATCCGGAAGGAAGCCATTCTCGGTCTTCAGCCTCCACAACGACACCTCGGCCCCGAGGCTCTCAGGAACAGTGTACAGCTGCTGGTAGGTAGGATATACGCAGATGACGTGGTCTTGGGGCCCAATGAGGGTATAGAAGAGCAGGAAATTCGCCACGATGGCCCCCTGGGTGATGATAACATTTTCTGGCGGAAGAGGGTCCCAGGCAGCCCCGTTGTACTGCGCCGCCACTCTCTGTCTCAAGGTGTCAGAGCCTCGAATGGCACCGTATGTCAACTTCTTGGAAAGCTCCAAGGGAAATCCGGTGCTCCTGTCTTTCGAAAGGTCCAAGAGGTCCTGGATGGACACCGACGCAGCACATGTCTCTGCGATGTTCAGAACGCCTGGCGTCGTCTCATAGCGGTCCATCCACTGCTCCACTTCAAACGGCGGAATCTTCACCATGTCGGCGGCCGGTTTTTTTCACTGTCCAAGCTATGTTTGAAGGACTTGGAGCTTTGAATCAATCGACGTTGATTGCTATACGGAGTAACAGGTGCCACACAGTATACGTAGGTCGGCAGCCCGAATCGAGGCTTTATTTACAAGATCGGTTAGCGCCTGACGTGGGTCACCGGGCGACGAATTAGGCATCTGCCAGCTCGAGCGCAACCTGGAACATCTCCTCCGTCATCCCGCTCCCCTCCTGGTGAGCCCTGCGGCCGTCCACCCGTCGGCTCTGTTTGTTTCGTCTGCCCATTTACTTCCCGTCAACTTCTCGCCTTCAAACTTATGCGCTCCATGAAGCTTCGTTCTCTTCGTTGATGCATATCGAGGGGTGTGGCTCTCGCGACGCTGGTTGCTACGTCGGGTTCCTCGCTGCCTCGGAACCTCTGTCTCGCCGACGGCCCGGCTAACACTGCCCTCACGGTTCAGAGCTCCCTGCCCCGCCCGAACGACGACTGGGGGATTCTACTCCGTACCACTCGCGCTATCCACCCTCCCGACCCCTACCGTTCCGGCGCGCATCACTTCGAACATGGTCCTGAGGATATCCCACACTCTGGCGATAAGGGCGCTATCGCTGGCATGGATGGCATGGCTGGTCGCTGCGCAGTCAAATTTCACGTCGAACGACATGCTGCGAGCCCAGTTGCGCCTCATGGGGGATCGCGCTGACGACTGCCCACCGTGGTACGGCCGTGCCACTCCCATCTCGAGCCGTTGCTGGCCCTCGTTAACACTCGCCCTCGCGCAGCTTCAACTGTCTCCTCCCCCGCTTCAACTGCGGACAATACGCCGAGTGCAGCGAATACGATGGGACCTGTAAATGCCCCGAAGGCTGGGCCGGTATCGAGTGCTTGGAGCCTCGTTCGTAACCCCCGCGTCACATCTCCATCCCCCTCCCCTGCTCTAACGGTGGGTTGCAGTATGCGGGTCTCCTGCCCGAGGTTCGGATCGGCCCATGCGAGGGGACACGACGTCTTGCGAATGCGACGAGGGCTGGACGGGCATCAACTGCAACGTCTGTACCGACAACAAGGCGTGCGATGCGTTGATGGAGACCAAGGACAACGGCGTCTGCTTCCAGATGGGCGGCGTGGTCAACAACAACTACCAGATGTGCGACGTCACCAACAAGCAGATCCTCTCTATGCTCGAAGGGAAGATACCCCAGGTCACGTTTACCTGCAAGCGAGACGAGGGGAACTGTGACTTTCAGTGTACGCCATTTCGCTTCCGCGATCAAGACCATGCACGTACAGAACTGACGGCCGTCTAGTCTGGGTGGACGAACGGCAGTCTTTCTACTGCCACCTCACCCAATGCGAATCAAGCGCCGCTTACGACCGCTCCGGGAACAGCACAAAATACGAGTGCGACAAGATTCAGTGCAGCTGTGTCAGCGACCGCATGCTCTGCGGAGAGGAAAACTCCATCGATCTGTCCGATTTTCTCAAGGACGACATCAAGGGTCCCGCCACCTTCAAATGCGACCAGCAGGCCGATGGGGTGGGCAAGTGCTCCTTCTCCGAGTTGAAAATGAACGAGCTGATCAACGACGTCTTCGGCGATCCGAACATCTTCTTGAACTGTCGGTCCGGGGAGTGCCTCTACGTCACTGACGTGCCTGGATATACCAAGCCGATCCCCAAGATCAACACACCGCTCATCGCCGCTGTCATTGCTGGGACCTCACTCTTCCTCGTCGCCACCATCCTTCTGACCTGGTTCCTCTCAAGGCGGCAATTCAGGCATGGCCCGATACACCTCGACGACTCGGACGATGAGGCAGCCAAACTCATGACGGATCACAAGCCGGCATCTCTGTATTTCCACAATGTCTCCTACTCCTTGGGCGGCAAGCAGATCCTGCATAACATCCAGGGGATGGCCCGTCCTGGCGAAATTATGGCCATCATGGGGGCGTCAGGGGCGGGCAAAACTACCTTCCTCGACATTCTGGCCCGCAAGAACAAAAGAGGCGAAATCAGGGGCGACTTCTACGTCAACGGCGAAAAGGTCGACGATCCCGTTTACAAGAACGTCGTGGGATTTGTCGATCAGGAGGATACCATGCTGCCCACGCTGACCGTCCACGAGACCATCCTCAACAGCGCGCTTCTCCGCCTTCCCCGCGACATGGCACAGTCCACCAAAGAGCAGAGAGTGGTTGAGGTAGAGAAACAGCTGGGCATTCACCACATTCGTGACTCTCTCATAGGGTCCGAGGAGGGGAAAGGTCGTGGCATCTCTGGCGGCGAGAAGCGCCGCGTGGGGATAGCCTGCGAGCTCGTCACAAGCCCGTCCATCCTGTTCCTCGACGAACCTACGAGCGGCCTGGATGCCTACAACGCCTTCAACGTCATCGAGTGCCTTGTTACCCTGGCGAAGACGTACAACCGAACGGTCATTTTCACCATTCACCAACCGCGGTCCAACATCGTTGCCCTCTTTGACCGGCTGGTTCTTCTGGCTAAGGGGAAGACGGTGTACTCCGGCCCTTTCTCGCAATGCCAGGACTACTTTGATCGGATCGGGTATTCGTGCCCCCCTGGATTCAACATTGCCGACTACCTCGTCGATCTGACCATGCACGCCGGCGCCATGCGCTCGTTTGACGACGGGGCCGTGGCTGCAGACAACGCCAGCGTGGGACCTAGCAGCACAAGGGCTGTCAAGTCGATTGCCAGTGTCTCCGGAGGAAGCATCGGAGAGGAGAGCGGCGTAGAAGCATCGTCGTCCCGCCCCAAAGGGAAGCGTCGCGACTCGGTGAAAGCACGACAGGAGAGGGAACTCTTCACCCGGCGTAAGGCGGCGATCGACACCGCGGCATCATCGGAGGCTGGGGAGGAGGTCGGCGCCTACAAGCTTCGCAAGCAGCCACCTGGATTGATTCCTCCTCAGCTCGTCGATGAACCCGACGATATCCCCCCCTTGGCAAACGGCGCAACCGATCTGGACAGTCTGGTCTCGGCGTACCTCGAGTCTGACATTGCTGGCAACACACACGACGAGATTCAGCATGCCATTACAGGAGCCCGAGCCGCGAATGGCTCCAACTCGAATGGGTACAGAACTGATGGGCCGAACATCCACGTCGGCGTCATGGGCAAAGGGTATGCTCGGATCGGTTATCGCCGCCAGTTCGTCATCCTCGCCAAGCGGACCTGGAAGAACCTGTATCGCAACCCGATGCTGATGTTGACCCACTACGCCATCGCCATCCTTCTCGCGGTGCTCTCGGGTTTCCTGTTCTACGGCCTCACCAGCGACATCCCCGGATTCCAGAACCGCCTCGGTCTGTTCTTCTTCGTCCTGGCGCTATTCGGCTTCAGCACCCTCACGAGCTTGACTGTTTTCTCCGCGGAGCGTCTCTTGTTCGTTCGCGAGAGAGCAAACGGTTATTACTCGCCCCTTACCTACTTCGCCGCCAAGGTGCTCTTCGACATCATCCCGCTACGGATCATCCCGCCTATTCTCATGGGTGCCATCATTTACCCCATGACAGGACTCGTTCCAGATCTCGCGCACTTCTTCACCTTCATCCTCGTCTTGGTCCTGTTCAACCTGGCAGCCGCAGCCATATGCCTGTTCATCGGCATCGTTTGCAAGGACGGAGGTGTTGCCAACCTCATTGGCAGCTTGGTCATGCTGTTCAGCTTGCTGTTTGCTGGTCTCCTTCTCAACCACGACAAGATTCCGGCGGCCGCCGTCTGGCTGCAGTATCTCTCCATCTTCCACTACGCCTTCGAGGCGCTGATTGTCAACGAGGTGAGGTATCTCACCCTCACCGATCACAAGTACGGCCTCGACATATCGGTTCCGGGATCTGCCATCCTGAGCTCTTTTGGATTCAACAACGGCGCGTTGTGGATGGACGTCCTGAATCTCGGTATCTTCGCCGCAGTGTTCGTCGTCCTGGCATACGGGGCAATGCACAAGTTATTGGTCGAGAAGCGGTAACGATGGTGGTCGAGGCAGGGTAGCCGTTGTAGGATTAGTAGAATCATCTGGGTATCTAGAAACCGACAGGACCAGAAATGGGCGGGAGCCGGAGGAGATTGCTTGTCCTCTTGCTTCCCCGGAAGATACACGTCGGCCTCGTCTCCTTGGTAGATGGGCCTTAGCATCGGGGACACTACGTCTGGTGTTCTCTCTCTATAGCATTTCCTACATTTGAATATGAACCATCTACACAGCGAGGATCTCTAGCGCTTATAGGGGGTTTTCGTCCCTTCGCACGCTCAAACATACACGGAGGCTGGGCTCGGGCATCAACAGCCCTGTGATGATGTACAATTGCACCTCTCGCCCCCCACCCCCATCCCGATGGTCATCCAATATCCACCATAACACAACGATGTCAACTACACGGGTATCTTGCCGCCCGTCAGCGTCTCAGCCAGCGCCCTCTGCCGGTCGGCTGTCTTGTGCGCCTCGTCGCTCAGCTGATCCGTCAGGCTGCCGCCCTGGCGCTCTGTCTTCTTGATCATGGAGGCCACCGTCGGCGGGCTGCCGTAGACGTCCCACACGTTCTGCGGGTCCGCGTTGCCCACGACGCTGCCGCCGATGCGCTTGAAGTAGTCGGCCGTGAAGATGGACTCGACGCGCTCCTCGAGCTCCGCCTCGTCGACGATGAAGTTGCGCGCGGCCACGTACAGCTCCATGACGGCGTCACGGCGGCCCTCGCTGCGGAACTGCGCCCGCGCCGCCGTGCGCGCCGCCGACTCGGCCGCCCGCTCGAACCGCCGCGGGTCGAGCGGCACCGCCGTGTTCAGCAGCGTCGACGCCCGCACCGACGGTCTGGTGAGCACGTCGTCGTCACGGTCCGCCCGCCGCGCGGCCCGGAGGTGCTCGCGCGACTTGGCCGCCGAGACGGCGCGCTCCCGCTGCTGCGTCCGCGCCTGCCGCGCCCACAGACCCGCCACGCCCTCGGCCAGGCCCGCGCGGCGGCTGTCGGCCATGCGGCGGCGCCACGCCTGGTTGTCGGAGCGGGGTGGGTTGCCGCCGGCCGCGGCCGCGCCGACGGGCGTCGTCGCCGCAAGGAACCCGGGCTCGATCTTGCGGTGGCCCTTGGTTGGGTGGAAGATACGGCGCGGGACGGGGAGGTGGCCGCGGATGGGCGCGTCGAAGACCTCTTCCGACTGCCGGGGCTTGACAAGGCCGATATACCGTGGTGATTCGGGGGGGATCTTGACGGACCGGGTGGGTTGTGTGGTATGGAAGGCCCGTGTCGATAGTGGGAGCTGGGTGGACGGGGTGGCCCTTGTGACGGTGGATGGGAGGCGAGGCAGCCTCGGCCGCGGTGTTAAGGGCGGCATATCTACTGCCGCACCCGCCGTCTAGGCGCAATCGACAGTGCCGTGGCAATTGAGATCGAGTTTGGTGATACTTGTGCCTCGCGGTCTTCGTTCGGCGATCTCTTCGGTCGCAGGCGGTCGAGAAGTCGAGATCGAGCTCGAACCCAAGAATCAGAGCCGGGTTCTCAGCCTGGATCATCCTATTTCCACATCCGCGTCCCCCGGCAGCGGACCCTCGCGTCCGGCAACGAAAGCCAGACTTCTGCCAGGCGGTGAGCTTAAAATTTATTGCTCCACCACCGTCTGCAGCGACTTTTTTCACTTGAGAACCCCACTTCGATGTGCCCAGTCTCCAACCTCATACAACGCAAGCTAGGATGGGGAAAGGCAAATCAGAAGCCAATCGCCGTGTCCGCGAGGGTAAGACGGGTGACGGCAACCTGAGAGTCAAAGGAGAGAACTTCTACCGCTCGGCAAAGCGAGTCAAGCAGCTCAAAATCTTCAAGGATGGCAAGCCACAGCGCAACGCCGATGGAAAGATCGTCCAGTCCGCATCTTACCAGTCACGCGATGTGCCTACCGCCGTCATCGAGCCGAACCGGAAATGGTTCCAGAATACAAGAGTCATCAGCCAGGAGAGCCTGTCAACATTCCGGACCGCCATGGCAGAGCAGACAAGCGACCCGTACCGGGTCCTCCTCAAGAGCAACAAGGTGAGATGCAGCCCCTTCGCTGAAGGGAAGGCTTAACTAACGGGCCTGTAGCTTCCAATGAGCTTGATCCGCGACCCGCCGACAGATACCACAAATGGTGTCAGACAACACAAAGCCAAGCGCATGGTGGAGACTGAGCCCTTCTCCGAAGTCCTGAAACGCAAGAGAGTTCGACTCGACGTCACCACTCTGGCCCACCTAGCAGAGGATGCTGAGAGGAATCTGGATACGTACAAAGAGCGACGGGAGCAAGCGCTGCTTCTCAGCGGCAACTCTGGCGACCCCGAGGCGGGTGGCGAGCACGCACCCGAGGAGGAGCGTGAGCTCACGGTCGCCAAAGAGCCGGTCTTTTTGAAGGGACAGAGCAAACGTATCTGGAACGAGTTATATCGGTAAGCGCATCTCCTTCGCGCCCGCCTCCTACCCCCCCGTCGAGCGTTTGGATGATTAACTGGGGCTGCTAGAACGATCGACTCGTCGGATGTCGTCATTTGCGTCTTGGATGCCCGAGATCCCCTGGGCACGCGATGCACCAGCGTGGAGGAGTACCTCCGCAAGGAGGCACCTCATAAACACCTGGTGTTCGTACTGAACAAGGTAAGATTTCATTAGCCGAACAGTTTATACGTATCTAACGTCCAAAAGGTCGATCTTGTGCCCTCAAAAGTTGCGGTAAGTCACTATATGCGTCCTCTCTTTTATGTTCCCCAGTGCGATTAGTCAGGGTTCTTCTCGCAGTTCATCTGTACCATGAGAAGAAGTCCGTTACATCGCTGGGAGAGGAATACCGCAATCTCGGTAGCCATGGTCTCGGCCGTGGCTAGACAACCTCCGTCTTGGCAGGATGTCATGGGAACGCGGGTTTGAATCCAGCATGAGTTGAAGTCTCCCTATCCTCCTGGGTAGCGTGGGAGAGTTCTTAGTATCGATTCAGACATATGTTCTGTTCTGTCACCAGGGCTGCGCTGCGTCATGGCCATACATGGTTTGGGCTGACCAGGATGCAGGCTGCGTGGTTGAAGATTCTTCAGAGAAGCGCGCCGACTTGTGCTTTCCGCTCGAGCGTCAAGAATCCCTTTGGGCGAGGCTCCTTGATCTCGTTGCTCCGACAATTCTCCTCGCTCCATTCCGATCGGTGAGCACTCCCATGGCTTCAGACCCGACATCTGCTAACGGCTTTCAAGAAAGCAAATCAGTGTAGGCTGCATGTATGCCGGACCAAACCATCACTCACCGGGCCGAAAATATGCTAACGTCCATTTTCATGAAGAGGATATCCCAATGTTGGTAAGTCATACTTCCGATAACAGGTTTAACCCACATCACGGCACATGATGCTAACTATGAACAGGAAAGAGGTATATACCTTCGCTCTGCCTCGCACACGTCGCACGCTGACCGAGACTACATAGCTCTCTCATCAACACACTGCGAGGAAAGAAAACTTGTGTGACCGCACCCATTCCTGGTAGGTAGCACTCTATCCTGCAACGGCACGAAATGACCCAGGAGACATTGCTGACGTCAGATATAGGGTGCACTAAAGTGTGGCAGTGTGAGTCTTTATCGGCTTGATGCCAAAACCTTCGCAACTTGCCCTGCGTAAACCTTGAGCTATCCTTTGCTGACTCGGGACTGTACTAGATGTCACGCTGGTACGTGCGATCCCCGAAATGAGACTTCCCAGCCGCTGACCACTGGACCACAGATGAAGAGGATATTCCTCATTGACTGCCCCGGAATTGTCCCCCCTGAGAATGCTTCGGCAGCAGATATCCTACTGCGTGGAGCGGTTCGCACAGAAAAAGGTATGATATGTCTGACCCCCATACATCTCTCATGCTGACACAAGGTTAGTCGAGTACCCAGCACAGTATATGTCCGATGTCATGAACAGGGTCAAGAAACATCATTTGGCTCGGACGTACGACATCAACGACTGGGACGACCCAACCGACTTTCTAAACCTGCTTGCTCGGAAGCGAGGTCGCCTCCTGGCAGGTGGGGAACCCGACGTCGATGGAATAGCTCGTATCGTGCTGAATGACTTTCTGCGTGGTCGTATACCCTGGTTCACGCCACCGACGGCCATTCCCGAGTCGGCGACAGAAGACGGTACCGGAGACAGGCAAGGCCGTCTGGGTGAGATGCCACGGAAGCGGAAGCGGGAAGATGCTGAGAGCGTGGCCGAATCTTCGACGGCCGTGCCCGATTTGCTGGCCAGCGTCAAGAAGGGACATGATTCTCTAGGCGTCGAGGATGACGACGAGTTCGAAGGTTTTGGTAGCGACAGCGCACCAGATCTCGATGAGGGGGAGGACGACGACGATTCGCTCGACGACGTCATTTCTTTGGGGGTTTCCAGTGAGGAGGAGGAAGTCAGCGGCGATGAGAGCGGCGACGAGGCACCCTCCGTGTCCCCTAGGGGTAGGAACGAGGATGGCTCCGGGGACGACGCCGGCTAAGCAAATCTTTGCATGTGCTAGGCAGAGCCGCAAATACACCAACACCATCATGCCCGCTTTCTTTACCGTGTTTTCAATAAACCCCAAACGTCGATGGCCTACAACCTCGAGGGTGGGAAGGGAATGACCAGGTTCCACCTCGGCACCAGGGGGGGCCTCTGACGACACATGCCATCTGAACACCTGTCTGGGCATCTATTTCCAAAGATGGGCTCAGAACTTCAAATTCAGGTTACGCCAAGAGTTTACGTGATGGTAACACGGTTACGCCTGATGTCTACTCTGGACAATACCATCCTTTCCGCCGGTTTTGCGGTTTTGCCTCCTAGGGAAAAGCCACGCAGCCTACGAGGTGGGGACCGACGGGGCGGCAGGGAACGGTGCCTCCAACAGCGCCGTGACCTCCTTCGTAATGTCCACCAGCGGGAACTTAGTGCGGTTGCCGGCCGTAGTTCCGGCCACGAGTGCGTCGCCAAAATATTCGATGACCATGAAGACATTGCTGGGGCCGACTTGCACGGCGGCGGGCACCGCGCTACCCTCGCCGGCGACAGTCGCGTTGAGCGGGATCAGGCCCAGGTTCTCGGCCTCCTTCCACAGCCCGTCCTTAGACCGGAGCACGGTAATGCCCTTGCCCGGGTCGGCGGCCAGCAGCACCTTGCCGCCGTACATGGGGGGCGGGTAGATGGCGTCGCCGGCTGCGAAGGGCGTGGCTGGCCGCAGGTTGACCTTGGTCGGCGTGCCCTTGGCCGCCGTCATGTCGAAGCGGTGCAGCTCTTTGGCGGGGCCGTCGTTGGCAAGGAGGACGTCGCCCACGGCGGCGAGCCCCGAGTAGCCCGACTTGGTGCTCTCGATCTGGGCGGGGACATACCACGGGATGACGGCGGTGCCGGCCTTGTCCACCTTGAGGATGGTACCGGGGAAGGTGCCGACGATGAAGGTGTTGCCGCGCGAGTCCGTCTCGATGTCCTGGAAGCCGCCGTATTTGCCAGCGGTCATGGCCGTAATATTAAGGCGCCACACGACAGATTTCTTGTCTGGGTCGTACTTGATGATCCAGTTGTCGCCCGACACGTCCTTGCCTCGCGTCGCGAAGGGGACGGCAGCGTCGACGACCACGGTCACCAGGTTGCTGTAGGGGTCGGCCGCAACGCCTCCGATGTGCAACTTCTCATTGTGGGTGATGCCCTCGAAGGTGATGGTGTCGACGACCTTGGCCTGGTACGGGTCGTACGAGACGACGCTGGCGTTGAAGAGGGCACTGCGACTCTGTGTGAGCCCGGGGGAGTGTCCGCTCGG
>Ga0247777_1000162_pt1 | contig 16658 bp, 27 predicted proteins | sample UWRJL154409C5_FD_179937 | JGI IMG/M metagenome (GOLD analysis project Ga0247777, IMG submission 179937) | Plant litter microbial communities from Arlington Agricultural Research Station in Wisconsin, United States - UWRJ-L154-409C-5 | ecosystem: Environmental > Terrestrial > Plant litter >...
AGATCGTCGCGCTGTTTCACGGCGCTCACGGATCGCGCATGGGCGGCATCGCGGGCTCTGAACAGGGCGGCGCGTACGTGAGTTTACCCAAGCCCCCGCCCCCGTCCCTCTTGGGATCCTACCTCCCTGCTGCTAGATATTGACACATCTACAGAGCATTGTCCTCTCTGGCAAGTACGACGACCTCGACCGAGACGAGGGAGAGACAATCTACTACTCCGGCAGCCGCAGTCACGAGAACACAAATCCGAACCACCCCGGAGATTCGACAACCTACACTCGTGCTCTTAAGCGGTCGATGCAAACGCGCAAGCCGGTTCGCGTCCTCCGCGCAGCCTCGAGCAAGAACCCCTACGCGCCGTCGGTTGGTATCCGCTACGACGGCCTGTACGAGGTCGTTGCCCTTTCCAACCCGATCAACCCCAATGGCGGCATGTACGAGCGGTTCAAGTTGGTGCGCCAGAATGGAGGGCAGCCCAGTCTCGGCAGCTTTACTTCGCCCACAAGTCAGCAAAGCCATGACTACAGCCATGTCAAGGACGGCTACTAGAAACTGCGCTGGTGGGTGGGGGAGAGGGGGCGAGCTTGGAACTGGAACCAAAAGGGTAGGACAGAGGCATCAGATGGAACAGCATCGTGTTCCAGTGGACCATCGGTTCCGGGACGAGGATGAGGGACAAGATGCATCCGTACATAAGGGGCCAGGTTCGTCGAGGTAAACGCAGTGCCTCTCTCCACCAAACCCTTGCAGCTCCCTCAGTTGATAGGTTCAACATTCTCGAAATCAGTATCGCTAAAAGCTTGGAGGACAGTCCGCTGTCTACACTTGGGCCATCTTTGATTTCTGCTTGCTGTCTGGTTCTAATGCTACGCTTCTGAAGGTCTGACACTAATATGCGGTGCTAGTGGCTGCCGACATGAGGCTACAGCGACAATACCGTAAGGTACGGTATACCAGCACCCGACTCACGTGTCCCGATTTCAACTAAACGTCGGCTCCCAAGGCTCCATGCCCGACGAGGCTTGGGAGCTTGGGAGTCGGTCTCTATCACTGGGGGAAGTAACATCACGAAGTGGCTAGTCAACCGTGTTCGATCAACCTCGAGTCCCCCTTCTCCTGAGCACTGTCCCCCGTCACCCCCTCGTCCTGTCATGCGCATGGGTGCCGACCTGTGCCGACCTTACTGATGCTTCGCTGCACTACGAGTCCAACTCGGTCTCCGTCACTTCAGTGCTTGCCGGACGGTGGGAAGGGCCGGTAGTCACATTAGCTCATTCTCATGAGCTCTTCTCTACATATAAAAGTTCGCTAGGGTTTCCGGTCTCTCGTGATGCCTGACCAAGATTCTCTTCTCCTGCCGCCATGAACTCCCCCCTGATACAACACCAGAGTTCCCGAAGCCCAAATATCATCACAATTGCATACAACAATAGCTCTTGACTATCTTGCGTCTCCCATGATGCATAATCGGCTTCTACGTCTGCTTATTCTCCCAGCAGCGGGCTTGATGATGACTTCATCACCACCGAACACGAGCACCATATCGGAACGTTCTGCCACTGGCCTGGAGGTCCGGCCAGTTGGTGATCCCGCAAATCTCTGGGGCGTCCCAGATTTCGGAGATGCTGTTTCAAACCTCGGGGACGTCGGGAAGGGCCCCGGGTCCTGGCACAGTTACGGAACGTACTGTACGTTCCCTCTTCCATCCCCATACCCACCAAGCCAGACCGGTCGGCTGCCGTACTAATCATGTCCTCCAGCGTACCAATGCGGAACCTTTGCCACTGGAGAGAATGGTGATCTTCTCGCTGGCGTAGACCGTCTGAAGGCACAGAATCTCACCGTCCGGGTACTTGGATCTGGGTGCTACCGAGCATATTGCTACCAGACCAGTGGCATCTACGTATGTCCCCTTGATGGTGCACCAAGTTCCTGATGAGACCCCAAACCTTCGTGTGCTAATCACACCGTTCCTCAGATATGTAACGATAACATGTACAAGATCTCTGTCCCGGGCCAAAAGATCGGTTTCATGGCGGATCGCATTCTGTCTCTTTGCTGCGATTTCGCCGGACCGCAGTCCGGGCAGATGTTCCATCCCTGGGAGAACTGGAACATCATCGTGGGCTATGCAAATTGTAAGTGATGAGCGGTGCCTCCACACGATGCTGGAGCCGAGCAGCTGCTTCTGGACTCACCTCCCTCTGATGGTCCTGCCTTGACAGACTCTTGACAATAGGGTTTCATCCAACTTGCCATAACTCGGCGAATACTGACTCTGGGCCTCGCAGGTAACCACAAACGCACCCACCGACCGGCATGGTACGGCGGAAATGGTGGGCCTAACGGCTTGTGCACTGGGTCAGGGATTAAGGGGCTTGAGGAGTTCGACGAATAGGCTCCCATTGACTCAGCCCTTGCTACGTTGCGTAACTTTAGTTGTAGCCTAGAAGCCCATCTGCCTTAGCACCTACTCCTACCGAGGTAGCTATCTAGCTGACTTGGGTTTGTCACTCTGCTGGAGACTGCTATTCGAACGAAGATGGCCGCCGTCACGGCGGGTCCGAAGGGCGCCAATTGTATTGGGACACGGTGACGCCTCGCCCCCCGACTCAGATCTGAAAGCCCGCCAGAATTTCGGCCGTCCACGCCGATTTAGCAACAACAAAGTCCTCCTTACACTCCGGAAGGTCACACCAGACAGCAGGGAGGGTGAGATTGCCGCCCGCGATGCGAGTCGCCTCCTTGATCTTCTCTTGTCGGTAGAACTCGTTGCCAGCCGCGTCCTGCCCGCTGTTGAGAGTCATGACGGCAAAGGTCGGCAGACCATGCGGGACCACCGGCCCGTCGCCGGCCAGGGGCCGAGCCGCGAGGGCCTTTAACGAGAAGTACTGTCCGGCCCACATGTCTTCCTTCAGGCTCTGGGCACGGAAGCGACCGTATAGATCGCGGCTGAAATACTTGGACGGGTCGGGAGGGATGAAGACCGGGAGCAGGCCCCTTGAAGAATGCCAGTGCGGATCAGCTTGATGGTCGTTCTTGGATGGTGGAATAAGAGAGAGTAGGGGGCGTGTGGATCTTACCATGGAATGGCGAGCGTTAAGATTATCCTAGCCAAGCTGAGCCTCCCTGCGAGGTCGACGCCGCGAAACTCGAGCATCTGCTCCGTCGTCCAGTTGTTGGTCCGACGGAGGTCCGCCCACTCGATGCCCTCAGGGCTGGGGTCGAACAAGATGAGGGCCCTGACCCCCTGAGGAGCCGAAATAATATGATTTAGAGCAGGCGCTATGCCACCCTCCCAGCCTACGAAGATCTTTTCCTCGTGCTCGCGGTCGATGGCCTGGAGTAGGGGCAGAAAGCCGGTGTAGAAGTCCGTCTCCGACGCCGGCAGCCGCGCCGACCAGCCAAAGTTGGCCGGGTCGTACGAGCACGAGTTACGAGCGTGCGTCTCGGCAAGGGCGGTTTGCACCCCGAGGAAGTCAACGACGCCGTGGGCTGGCGAGGACTCGAACCAAAAAGTCGGGAGGGAAATACCAAGGGACGCCGGGACGGAGGTGCAGAAGTAGTTTACGTCGAGAGTCTCCCCCGAGGTCAGAGTCACCGATGTCACCTGGCCGCTGTCCTGGGTTAGTGCCTGGCTATTTGCACCATGCGGAGGATTGTTGGGATGTGGCCAGTCAGAGTTGTCACTTACGGGTTATCATGTCGATACGTGAGAGCCAGGGAGATGCCCCCTGCCATGAACATAATAGCAAAGAGGGCGTGGATGACGCGAAGAAAACGGTTCGCACCCAGTAGGAGCACGAGCAACCAACGTCTGCCGGTGTGAATTCGGGGCCGTGTGGGATTCTGGTCGACGGACTCGGAGAGCAGGGTGTCGGGCGACGGAAGCTTCGTGTCCGACCGAAGTCCACCAGAAAGGATGCCGGGCCACCGTTCGCTGAGGGCTAGGATGCCGATGGCTCCTAGGAGAAAGACGAAAAGCTGAAGAGCTATACGCTCGTCCTTTAGCGGGATTACGGAGTAGGCGACGAGGCAAACCAAGCCGGATACCATGAGCGTAGCCCAGTATGCGTATGATGCGGTAAGGCAGTGGCGGGCGAACCTCCGGCGGCCAGCAGGGCGTCTCTCATGATGCCGACTGAGGAGGATGATGAGCTGAACCGCTTGAAAGGCAAGACAGACGGCAAAGATGACGGCGCCGAAGTGGCTGGTGTATGTTTTGGGTCCCGGCTTGGTCGTGAAGACCTGGGCGGCGCGTCAAGTCAGCGGTTGACCTCGAAGGCGGCAGTTGGCGGTACTCCGAGGGAGAACTCACAGATGCGAAGATGAGGAGCGTCAAGGCGATGGCGATAGTGACGACGGGCGCGCCGATGGCGGCAGTTCTCTTCCAGGGGCCGAGTCGCAGCCTCGTCATTTCGTACAGTACGAAGCGGATTAACCTAGAATACCAGTGAACATGGTTGGAGACGAGCTGCAAAGAAGAGAGCCCATTAGGTGTATTTATGCCCGTTTGTGTGCCCCTTGGTTGAAATTGAGCCGAGCTCTACCAGTCCCAGGCCTTGTCATGGTGTTGCTCTTTCCCCGGCGACAGTTTCCGCATGCGGCTCGGAATACGGGACCCTGACGGCAGGTCCCGCACCGGCTCCTCACAGGCGGTTCTCGGATTTTGTAGCGTGGGACGGGGGGCTAACTGAATTTGGAGCGGTTTACGCATCTTTGCAGGACGACACGGCTCGCGCCTTTGTCTGTGTCCAATGGCGGGCCACGGGTCGACCCGACCTCACACGCGTGCAACGGGGCTGAGGTGGGCCGCGGTGGCGTGGCCGCGCAGTCTCTCAAGTTAAGCGTGGGATATCTGCCGCCTCATCCTCGTCACATCGTTGCTACTGCGATGTCGTACCTTTGCCCAGTTCGGGACGGGAAAGCGCCCGTCATGCCAGAGTCATCAGTGTGTCAGAGACGGCCGCGGCGGTCGGGAGCTAAAGTCAAGAGCGGCTGCCTGACCTGCAAGTGAGTCGGCCCCGGGGCCGTTCCCTGGTCCCGGTTGCTAAAACACAGCTGCAAAAGACAACGGCATATCAAGTGCGACGAGGGCCGCCCCGTCTGCCGCAAGTGCCTCGCTTCCAGCCGCCAGTGTCGAGGCTATGGCGACCCCTTTCGACCGATCCATGCAAACCCGACGGCCACCCTGGCCCTCACCGCGAGCGACCCGATCTCTCGCTCGGATGCGGCATCTTCGATGCCCATGCAGATATGGAACCCCCCGCCTTGCCCCGAGATTTCTAGAAACGCCCTCGATAGCCACCATTTCGATCACTTCCGGCATATGTCGGTGCACATCCTCGGAGGGCTCGAGGACCACGCCGTTGGCTGGATTTTGTCGAGATGCGGCGAGGTCGCCTCCGTTCGCCATGCCATTCTCGCTCTCAGTGGTCGTCACCTGGCATACGACCCGTACCGTCCAGCCGCCGCCAGCGTCTACTCGCTCCGCCACTATTCGGCGGCCATAAGCCTCGTCAAGCAACATCTAGAGCTGCAAGCGCAGGAATCAAGTATACCGGAGATTCTCGCAGCCTGCTTCCTCCTCATCGCTTACGAGATTCTCGGCGGCGATTCGGAAGGGGAGATCAGGGCGTTGGCTCATCTCGAAGGCGCTCTCTCTGTACTGAAGCTATCAGAGAACGCCTCCTTAGAGGGCAGCACCGCAAGTACTCGGGACCTCTGCTTAATATTCCGCCACTTGTTCACTAGGCTCGATCTTCTTGCCGTCACATACGTCGGCACCCGCCTGCCCATGCTTCCCGGCCCGCGTCGATCCCATGTCGCTTCACTGCATCCCATGCAGACTCCGGACAGCCTAGCGTGTCTCCAGGACGCACTATCCGAGCTTGAGTACGACGCCATGCATCTCATCAAGGTAGAGGCGAACGGGCTGCGGTACCTCAACTTCCTGCCGGACCAACACCCAGCAGCAGATCCGGCACGATGGGTATCCGCAGTGAACCGCCGCGACGCCCTCCTACGGCGGCTACGGCAGTGGCACAACTCCATGGGTGCAAGCATCGGGGACCGAATACAGTGGCCCAAAGAGCGACTCCAGGAGCTCCTCCGTCTCAAGTGTCGGTATCTTGCGACCATGATATCCACATGGTGTTGTCTCAACCCAAACGAAACATGCTACGATCGATACCACTCGGAATTCCGACAGCTAATAGCATTGGCCGATGACTACCTCCAGTCCGAGGCAGCTTTGCGGCCGGCTCAGAGACTCCATCCCCGGTTCACTCTCGACGCTGGGGTCGTTTACCCGCTCTATCTGACTGCCTTGAAATGCCGCGTCTGGGAAGTCCGGCGGCGTGCCCTGGGGCTTCTTGAAAGAAGCGGACGTGAGGGCCCATGGGATGGGACATTGATGGCTCGTATAGGCCAGCATGTCATGGAGCTTGAACAGCGGCTCGCGGGCGGCTTTGCTACCGACATACCGGAGTCGGTGAGGGTCCACAGCACAGCCATCAACGTCGACAGGTCGCAGAGACTCGTTTATGTGGAATGTCGAGTGAGGCGACAGGTCCCATTGGGAACCTCCGAAGAAGTCTGGACAATTTTCCAAGACCTGATCAAGTATTGAGTGGCTTGGTGTAGACTATAAGTTGTCTAAGCCAAGGCTGAATATGATGGCATGCCTCCTACTACTTCATGTTGATCATAGTTCTCCGGTCAGTTTCTCCGGCGTCAAAAATCACGCGAGGCGCTACCCTGCCCACTCGTACGGCGTACATGGCGTTGCCGTCACAGTCTGGTGCCCCTTCGAATTGCTCATCCATTGCCTCCTGTCCCAGCAACCTCTCCACCATCCTCTCGACCCAGTCGAGGGCATATTTGCTCATACAACGATGCTGTACCCACCTTTGTAATACCCTGAGGGTCCAGACTTGACAGTTCGGCGGCATGTTCACTGGGTCTTCTGGATCCTCGTCAAAGCGGTATCTTCCATCTGGCACAACTGGGCGTTGGTCAAGCCTCTGGCGAGTATGTGGGCTTTGTAGCCATCGTCCAGAGTACGGGGCAGGCCGCCAACTTCGTATTTGAACGAGTGGTGCAAGCGCTCTCCGTCCCACCTAATCTTGTAGATGTTGCCACGGGATGCGTCGGCTGCCTCTGTGGTAAAACAGCGACCAATGGCTCGGGCGATCCCCTACGCTGTCCCGGCAGACCAGCCATAGCTTGCCACCTCTAGGATCAGGCGTGGGGTCAGAGGGAATCCACTCCCCAGGTTGGCCCGTCTTGGGATCAGTGATGAGGCGGGAAAACTGGCGCCTGTCGGCAAATCCTTTATACTCACGAAGGAACGCCCTCCCTCGTGTTACTACCGGTTGGGAGTCCGGCGAGTCTGCGCGGTGAGGCTGATCCTGTCCTTGAGCGGCTGGTGGGTTGATCATCGGTTGGGTGGTCATCTTCCAGACAATGATTAGCAGGCGTAAGGGTTTTCAGATGACCGGCACGAGCAAGACGTTTGTCAAGTTTCGAGTTACCGGAGTGCCCGTCCAAACTTTTATATTCGCCAAATGCTTTTCGCCAACAAAGGGTCACCACGGCGTCGTGGGGAGTTGCCCGTCACAGTGATTCCCAACCAGGAGCTGCCTCTACTCCACAGTTGATCAACCTGAAAGACCGTATGGGTGAGCGACGGCTCACTGACAATCATACCATGGCCGTTGCACAGAGTTGCACACTGCGAATCAGCTGGCTATGGTGGTGAGAGACATCGAGTTCGGAGTTCGTCGGAGGTAACAGGATGTTACAAAATACCTACCGAGTAGATGATGGTGCTCTTGGTTTCATCCAGCACTCTCAGGCTGTCTCTCATTACTCTATTCTGTGCATTACGGTTCAGGAGTTTCTCAAAACGCTTTCGGTACCTTCTCAAATCCTCGCCCTCATCCACCTGCTCCTTTCCCCTTACCTAACTGCCGTCTCAGAATCGACACACCTGCTGCCCAGCGTTGTCTCCACCGTATGACTTGGAGTACGCGGAGACATAGACCTCACCGCCCCTCCCAGCCCCGCAGTCCTGCACGATCTTATTCATGGCCTCTTCAACCTCCTGCCGCCAGCAGCGATTGGAGGCATCGTCTATGGAACATGATGTCAGCACTATTCTAACATGGTAGTAGGTAGGTACCTATGTACCCAAGGGGGGTATGGGATGGCAAAGACAGGACGGTAATCTCAGACTAGCTTACAGTTGCAGAAGTAGGAGATGGCGCGCCCGGCCGTGAAAACGACGGCAGTGCGCGGCGGATAGAAGTCGCCGCGGTCGCACTCGGCTTGCAGCTGGCCCTTCGCGTTGGGGAACTGCACAATGTCGATGTTGCCGCCCGTGCCGCAGCGCGACTGGGGCCGCGGGAGCGGCGGTGGGTTGTTGTTGTTCCCCTGCCTGGCGCCCAGAGAGAAGCGGGACGGCGCCCGAGTGCCCGAGTCGGCAGCACGGACGAGGACGGGCTCGCTCACGGCGGTGCCATTGGTGTCGAAGGATATCGTGTACAGGCCGTCGGGCAGGCCGGCAGGAATAAGGACGGCTTGGATCGCCGTGGCTTGGAGTAGGGCGAGCCCGGAGAGGAAGAACGTCCAACGCACCATGTTGAGCGTACCTGGGTCGGCACTTTGCGCTCGGGAGTGACTCTGCGTTCGATAGGGAACTTGAAGGAGGTCTGTGTGTGCCGGGGGTCCACAGGAGCAGCCGCAAGCGGCCGGTCTCCTTTTAACGAGGACCAGCCCACGGCATCGGGACGATAACCATGATGTGGAGGGCACCCTCGGGATATCTCGCCTACCGGGATCACATGGCGTCACCTATTAGTACATTTCGGGTATGAATGTCGGGCGTGGAAACGAGGCGGCGACTCGGTGTTGCATGGCGGAGAATTTATCCCACATTGCACTTCGTCTAACCCACCGCCGAGGCGCCGCTGTACTATACGTCTGGCTTGTCCACCGGGTCTTCGGGATAGCATATCTACGAGTAGGTCTCGTTGACAGCAAGGGAGAGAACACGAATCCCGGGCACCCGGGTTTAACCAGAGTGTTGGTCATCCCGGAGCCGCGGCGACGGCAACGAGCGTCGCGGCTGTGCCGCCTGATCCGTCGCGGCCGGTAGAGGCTTCAGGGGAAACTAGGTAGGTATCCGAGCCATCCTGGCCAAGAGGCTCAAGTATCTTGCCGCAGGCGAGGCAGCTGCTTCGGTAGATGGATTCGGACTGAATACCCTGGCATGCGGTCGCTAAACAGCGTACGCCCCTTTACCTCCCTCATCGCAAAAGATAGCGATGCCTACCACACAAATGCCTCGTGATCTCTCGAAGCGGTTGCCCGCAGCCAATTTAGATATGCAAGGATATTAACGACGACGTCGGTAAACCTCAAGTGTCGAGAACGAGATAACGGAAAGGGGCTGGCTGCCTGCGGTCTCTCCCTTGCTCCCCTTTTTGCCCTGGGAGGGGATGCAGCAGCGCCAGCGTAGTAAGACATCCATCCTCTCCTGCTGGCCGGTTAAAATCTTGAAGGCTTGTGACGTAATTGCGCCAACGCCAGAGCCCCCCCCCCCCTTTTCACACCAGTTCAGTTTTCAACATCTCACTGGCTTACCCGTCTAAGACTCTTGAGGTACTTTTCCAATGTGTCCCGGTCTGAGTGGGAGCCCTGGGAGCCCGAAGAGGGCCCTTTTCTCATGGTTGTAAGGCCCAGGATATCGGAATATGGCACTGTCACGGCAAGTCCCACGTTTCTGGTGCCTCGCTTCGAGGAGGGGCGAGCCCGTATGCTTGGCATCCCGTCCCATGGATGGGAGACAAATTGGACATCGTTGTCTGGAAGGAGCACTGGAATCCGAACGACACCCTCAGGAGGCCGCATCTCTTCCACTACTTCGACCGCCCGCCGCAGGTAATGGCCGACGAAGAGATACGCGACTTCATTAGCCGTGGTATGGGCTTTGCCGGTTTTAAAAACGGTAGGATTGAGCAGGGACGTCGAGCTCGTGAGGCAGATCAAGAGTCCCGCAGAGGTCGACTGGAACACACACTGGCGACCGTTCGCGTAATGAGCCAATGCCTCTGTCCTGGGCTGACGTAAATTCAAGTTCGAGATATTTTAACTGGCGCTTTACCTGAGCATCGGCTTCACTAAGTTCTTCAGCATTGCCCTCAATGAAGAGCATGCCGCATTGCCTCGGGGTGGCTCCACCACCGGCCAAACGAGGCCGACACACGAGACTATGGTCCTTATCGATGTCGGGGCTCATTGTTTGGGCTACTCGTCGGATATATGCCGGAGCTTCTTCATCGGCCGCTGAGAAGAAGCGAGCGGAGCACTTGGGAGGCAGCAGCTCAGCTTTTGACGCCCTGGTCACTCGGTCGTCCTCGAAGCGGATGCGCGTGGCGCGGTGTCAACCTTCTAGCGGAGAAGTGGAGGGTCTGGGATATCGTCCTCGAGGCGCAACGCACCGCTAGCAACCAGCTCAAGGGAAACATCACTGCTGCGAGCGCTGATATTGCTGCAAAGACCGTCATCTCGAATTCCGGCTACGGAGAGGCCTTTACCCACCGCGTGGGCCATGGGATCGGTGTCAAGGGTAAGGCTTGCTTTGGCTTGACTCCCACTGGGCTTGTTTCGGATGTTGATGCCTGGTGTAGCTCATGAATCCCCCTATCTGAACTAGTGGAACACCAAAGATCTTCTGCGACCTGGGATGGTCGTCACCGACGAGCTTGGCATCTACCTCGTGGGGAAGTTTGGGGTTCGACATGAGGGCGTCTACCTGATCAGGGAACACGGGGAAGCCGAGCTCCTCACTGGATCCAGGGCGAAAAGTCGATACGGCCCCTGAAGTAGGTGTACTTGTACACCTTGCGCATGAAGAGATCGTTGAAAAGCTGGGGTGGGGCCACTTGGGCTCGCATGTCTACCTACCTACTAGGTACATACCTTGCCTAACGGGACTCTGTGGATTCTGAGGTCACCCGACCAGACCTGGAATCACGTCGCGACCATGTTGCTATTGTCATTTCTCTGGAAAAGGTGAGTGAGTGTTGATCTCCACAGGAGAGCGTCGCGGCGCAGACTCCCCGTCCGGGCCTCTAATAGTCTGGAAAGTGCAGGACTGGACAACCTCGGCGACGTCCTCGTACGAGTAGGTAGGTAGACACGAACAGCAAATAAAATGATGCGGTCCACGATTCTCCAGCAGGCAACGACCTGACCTGGGATGAACGGGGCGGGAGGAGGCGGCTGAAGGTACTGATATAGAAGGCAGTTACCTTTACGGAGCAGGAAGGTACCTAGGCAGGTAGGTAGGCTGGGTAGGTACCTAGTATCGAGGAGGCTGGTGACTGAAGGGGTTCAGTGATGGAAGGAAACAGACACTGCATTGCAGGCCCAGGGCATCTGCAAGAACGAACGGAGGACGTCACTTGACAACTGGGGGGTCGCAGGCGAGAGCGGGACGGCCCGTCAACAGAAAGAAGAGAGTCTTGACGGGAGGTGCCTCACCAGGTCAATCTCGGGCGGGATCCCATAGAACCTGGTCCGATACGACGACATAAGCAAGCCCCGGCCTCCACACCCAGCCCTTTCTCGTCGGCGAGACCTGGGACGTCTCAATATACCTTCGCCACAGCCACCAAGCCCCTGTTTTCACAAAGTCGCCATCACATCGTTTTCGACATGTTCTACCAGGCGCTCCGGCCCCTCGGAAAACCGCGCGGTCCGAAGAGACGACAGAAGGCGGGACGGGGCTTGCCTCGAAGGCGTACGCCCTGTCCATTCTGCGCCATGACGGCGCTAGCGCTTGGCAACAAGGCCGGTGATGATGGGCATACATGGGCAGCGCTCGGCAAGACAAATAAGATTGTGACGGGCGACAACTCAAGAACAGCGGAGGGGGGATAAAAACTCGAACCTTGGTACCTCCCAGTGTACGGAGAGACGGAGGACCGCGCCTATGGATTCTGAGGACCGGCCAGGCCTGCGCGCCTCGACAGGACAGATTAGATTGCAGGAATAACTCAAGACACCGAGGCCCAGCTCGCGGCACACCGGAGAGTCGAGAGTGGAAGATGCGTTCGCGAATGCCGCCGAAGCCCAGACCCCTATTTCCCCGCGGCCCCTTTCCAGAAACGACCTTGGCGACAAACCCCGCGCTTTATCCGGCGGCACGGGGCAGCCCGCGTGCAGGAGGACATCAATGACATCCAACGATACCTGTGGGACGGGGTTTGAAAGAAGACGGAGTAGAAAAACCAAATGGCAAGACATTCGTCTGGTACAGACGTGGTAGGTTCGTCGAGTCGAGACGTGCTCCGAGTACTAATTTACTCCGCACCGTATTGGCTTGTCTGGTCGCTGAAGGCTGGTCCCAGCACCCGCTGCTGGGACCGTTGAAAGACCGCCGGGATGGATGGTTGGCGCCCCCGCCGCCGGGGCCGGCAGTTTTTCGGTACGACTGAACATCTCCCGTCCCTCGGCCTTCTCCCGATTCGCCCGGGACACGAATGGCTGCCAGAGGCGCCGAGATTCGCAATTGAGAACACACCTCGCTGGGGGCCGCTATATAGCGGCGTTGGTCGCCCTCCCTTCAAGCCCCCTTGTGAGAATTGGGGGGGTTAACGAAGCCCTCGACGCCGCAGCCAACAATGAAGGGGCTTGGGGCCGTCGCTGGCTTGCTCCTCCTCCTGGGGGGCGTCGATGCCACCTCGCGGTGGCCGACGGCCCACCGCTTCTCCAGGCTCTCGCAAGAGGTACTCCGCGCGGAAGGTCCTGTCGCTCTCCCCTCAATCAACGGTGGCTAACAGAACATCGCTTGCCCAGACTGGCGAAACCAAAGACTACGATCCCTCTCTCCTCTATCGCCCTCACAACTTCACCACCGCCCGTGTCGACCACTTCCACAACGAGACCCTCTACGAGCCGCACTCGGATGCCAGCTTCACCATCCGTTATTGGGTCGACGCCTCGCACTACGCGCCGGGCGGGCCTGTCTTCCTGTTCCTCTGCGGCGAGACGTCGTGCGAGGATCGCTTGCGGCTCCTGCAGAAGGGCAATCTGGCCCAGCTCGCCGAAGCCACGCATGGCGTGGCTGTACTGTTCGAGCACCGCTACTACGGCAGCAGCCACCCCGTCGCCAACCTGACCACGCCCAACCTACGCTTCCTGACGACAGAGCAAGCCAACGCCGACGCCGCCCACTTTGCCCGCACCGTCGGGACGCTGCCTGACCTGCCCCGCGATGCGGACACCGGCCCGGACAAGACGCCTTGGATCGCCATGGGCCCGTCGTACGCCGGCGGCCAGGCCGCCATCCTGCGCAAGGTCTACCCGGACGTCTTCTGGGGCGCCATCTCGTCGAGCGGCGTCACACTGGCCGTCGCCGACTACTGGCGCTACTACGACGCGCACCAGACATACGGATCGCGCGAGTGCATCGACAAGACGCAGCGGATAGTCCAGGTCGTGGATGCGGTCCTCCTGGACGACAAGCTCGGCGGCGGCGAGCACGCCAAAGCGCTCAAGGACCTCTTCGGTCTGGCGGGGCTCGAGTTCGACTCCGAGTTTGGGTCCGCGCTGATGGACGGCATCGATCAGTGGCAGAGCCGGAGCTGGGATCCTCGCGGCGGCTCCAAGTCGTTCGACCTGCGGTGCGGAAACCTCACGGCCGACACGCTGCTGTATCCGGGACAGGAGGCGAAACGCCGCGTGGCCGAAAGCATTCTGGAGGTGACGGGTGCGAGCCGGGACCTGGCCACGCCGCTGCTGAACTGGGGCGGCTTCATCCAGTCGAGGCATAGCTGCACCTACAATCTGACCGAGACGGGGACGTGCGATCCGCTCCGCAACGAGACCTTCCTGGCCGGGGTCGAACTCGACTCGTGGGAGTGGCGGTCCTGGTCTTATCAGGTTTGCACCGAGTATGTCCTGTCCCCTACGCCCTCCCCGCGTCTTAGCCCCCCGAGATCACACACACTGCTGACAACACAATTAGGTGGGGCTACTTCACGGCCGGCGACAACATGCCGCTCCAGCCTCTGCCCATCATGAGCCGTGCCGTGACCCTCGAGTCCAGCAGGCGCAACTGCCGCGCGGCCTTCAACCTGTCGGGCGACCCGGCCGTCGAGCGCATCAACCGGCACGGCGGCCTCGAGCTGCGTTACCCGCGCCTCGCCTACGTCGACGGCGAGGCGGACCCGTGGCGGCAGGCCGGGCCACACTCGACGCAGGCCCACCAGCAGCACCGCGCGAGCACGGCGACCGAACCCTTCATCCTGATCGAGGGTGGCGTCCACCACTGGGACAGCAACGGCGTGTTCGCCAACCAGACGACGGCCGATCTGCCGCCGCTCGCCGTCAAGAAGGCGCAGGCGGCCGAGATTGAGTTCGTCGAGGCCTGGTTGGAGGAGTGGAAGGCTGAGAAGGGCGGCCAAACGGCGGGGGCCAAGTTGCAGCGGCCCTTATGACCGTTGCCTGCGGGCTGTGGTGGACTCGTAAGCCACTCGATATACCAATGTGGAATGGATGTTCGTACGCATAAAGGGTAGGGCTTGCATAGGAGCTCTAGGAGCTCGGGTGTGCTGGGGAGGCCTGCCACTAAGGAAGGGCCTCGGCAAATCGCGTTGTCTTCAACATCGTGAAATTATATACCCAAAAAACCAGCCTTGGCCAGGATGCTACCAACATATGGAACCCTCTCTTCTTGTCCCGACGAGGCGGATCGAGTATTACACGGCGTAACGTGGTGCAAAGATGCCCAAGAGATAACTGCCGGGCAAGACATCGCGGGCGAACCCGAGACGTCGTCCGTCCCTCACTTTCTTTCCAAAATGCCCGCCCAGAAATAACGCCGGGGGCCCCCCCTCGGCTGCTGCGAGGGGGGCATATACACCGGAGAACCGCCTCTCGCTTCTCTTGCTCGCTCGCCCAACTCGCCTCTTTGGTATATCCAACAAATCCAGCCAACCCGCCCACAGCGCGACCATTACTCGGACAGGCCCGAGCTCAGCCAGTAGATGGTGCCGACCAGCCCGGCGAGCGTGGCAATGGTCAGGATGCTGGCGCCGGCGCGGTCGCCGGCCGTGATGGGCGTGAACTCGGTCATAATGTTGGGGTTGCCGCCGGCGTCGACGTCGCCCTCACTTGTGCCGCCGTTCTTGGCCGTGACGGGGGGCGTACCGCCGGGTTGGTCGATCAGCAGCATCGTCAGGCCGGCCAGCACGTTCATCTGCTGTCCGGCGCCGGGAAGGTTGTCGTAGGTGCCCGTGTTCCAGCGGAAACCGCATTGACCCCCATTGCAAGCCTTGACGGCTGCCTTGGTGGTGCTGAGGATGGCCGCCATGATGGTGTCGTGCAGGAAGGGCGCCATCTGCGCCGTCGACCCCATCCACCGCAACAGGAAGCCCTTGAAGGCCAACATGTCTGTCTTGCACTGGATGCGATCCTCCAGCTCGCACGAGATCTCGATGGCGATGCCGTCGTAAAAGAAGACTTCGATGGTGCGGCGCACGAGGCCTTCGACCCGCGTCTTCCAGACATCGGAGCCGGTCTGGGTGACTGCGTTAGTCTTCACTTGCGTCCTCAGAGGGGCGAAATGGGAGGGGACAGGGGGGGTCGGGGGGTCGGAGGGCCCATCATACCATGTTGTACATAAAGGCAGCGCCTTGCATGAACACAGCGGCGTTGTACGAGAACTGGGCCTTGGCGATATCTTTGCAGTCCTGGTCGGTGTGGGCGCCGTCGTAGATGTCGTATTCGGCGGTGAGGAAGCCGACCTTGACCATCCAGTCCCAGGTAGTGACGGCCCAGTCCGAGTAGGTCGTGTTGTCGGTGTAGCGGGCGAGCCGGGCACCCATGTTGAAGAAGATGCCGTTAGCAATACTGTTCTTGTAGTTGTACCCGTTGTTGGCAAAGGGGATTTGCCACCGCAGGCCGCCGCCGCACGACGTGTCGTGGCGGTCGGGCGACGCTTGTGTGTTGAAGACGGCCTGGGCCAAGGCTAGCCACTGCGGCTGCTCCTTGGGCGGGTTCTGGAACTTGGACTCGGCGGCCAGCATGGCCGACATGCCCCAGAAACCCTGATCGTCGTTGCCCAGCGAGGCCGTCCAGTTGGGAGGCATGTAGCTGTTCTGAGGGGCGCCGGCCTGGAAGATCATGGCCTCCTCGGCGACGTGGTTATACGACGTGTCTCCCGTGTAGTGCCAGTAGTCGATCAGTGTCCCCCACATGGCTCCTCCCTCCCACCAGTAGTAGTCGCCGTCCGGAGGCGGACCGGGCAGGATTCCTGGTGTTTGGCCGGTGAGATTGCCCTTGTAGTATCCCATCAGGTTGTCGACGACTTGACGAGCGGCTGCCCTGATGGAGGCTGCGGGAAGACGGGGTTAGAGCGACGGGTCCCCCCTCGACGCAGCAGAGCGCAACCCGGGATTGGCTTCCTACCTGGGGAGTTGAAGTCGACATCGAGCACCGCGAACGCCGCGCGGGCCAGAGTCAGGGTAAGGAGCGTGGCCTTCATTGTGTTGAAGCAAGTCGGGGTGGAATTAGATGGTCGAAGAAAACATGTTTGGCGGCTCCGTCCTCAGGGAGAAGATGAGCGCGTTGTCGTCGAGACTGT
>Ga0247777_1000163_pt1 | contig 16641 bp, 13 predicted proteins | sample UWRJL154409C5_FD_179937 | JGI IMG/M metagenome (GOLD analysis project Ga0247777, IMG submission 179937) | Plant litter microbial communities from Arlington Agricultural Research Station in Wisconsin, United States - UWRJ-L154-409C-5 | ecosystem: Environmental > Terrestrial > Plant litter >...
AGACGGACGTCACTGGGCCTGCCCCTAGGCCCCGGCTCTATTGCCCTCCTCCTTACCTTGCCCCCCAGCATCATCAGGAGCTTTCACCTTCCGCCTGCAGTCCCCTGGTCAGCTTCTGCGAGCCCATCTTGACGTCCGGCCTCTCCAAGACGAAAGACGACCTACGTCAGGATCCGCTCCACCCCCTCGATAGCGCTCTCAGGCAGCATGCGACAATTCAGACCCATCTTCGCATCAGGGCCCGTGCGCTTGGGCGTGTCGGCGATGCCCTCCCAGTGCGTGACGCACCCGCATTCCGCGCACCGGAAGAAGGCGAGGTCGCCGTCGGCGCCGGCGTCGGACCGGAGGTAGCGCTGCAGCGCGGCGGCGCCGCCCGTGGTGATGATGTCCACCTCGCGACGCAGATAGTACGCCCAGAGGACGCCGTATCGGTAGCAGACGGAGCAGCGGCACTCGTTGAGGCGCGCGGGGGCCGTGGGGACGGTTACGGTGACCCGCCCGCAGTGGCACGTGGCCGTCAGCGGCTCGGCGTTCGGGCCCGGTCGGGTGGCGGGCCAGGTAAGGGCGTGCGGCTCTTGATGGGCCATGTAGCGGGTTCGAAGCGCGGGAGGGGGGGCTCGGTGGGTCTTGGTTGGCTCTGATTCCACGATCTGCTTTCTGGGACGGTAGGGGGCATGTCCTGAGGATTTGTCACTCCGGTACGGCGCGAGACGGCACGGTTGGATGCCATGCCGAGGTTGTCCCGGTCTAACCGTCACACCATCGTCGAGTCCTGACCAACGTCGCCAACGTCCTTCCCAACGCTGCTTTTGCCGCTGTAACCGGTGGAGCATACAAAGTCACGCATTTCATTCGGAATTGGAAGGAAGGTAGGCCATAAGGCATTGTTCCTTGGACGGTTTGGTTCGCTGGGATGAATGTACCCGCGAGGACGGTACCTGCGTGACGGCGGACCCCGGTTAGCCCCTTTTCTTCCCCAGGCGACCCCTGAGCCGCACGCCCCTGAGCGCCCTCCTCGCCCTAGACTCTCTTTTCTTCCGCACCTCCGCGTCCTGCTTCTCGGCATCCGCCTCCTCCTCGACAATCACCTCGAACCCCCATCCACCTCCCGGCTGCCGCAGCCGGCGGAACTTGACTCGTTTCTCCCGAACGCGGCCAGGAACAGGGAGACTTCCGCGGCGGCCGTAGTGCACCTCGTCCAGGAGGTGCGTGTGCTGCGTCGCGCTCGCCGTTGACGAGAAGGTCTTGTCCATGCGCACCTCGTTGCGCGTGAAGGCCACCAGCCCCATGATGTTTGCCGCCGCCGCGGCCAGCAGCGCCATTCCGTACGAGACCAGCAGCGTTTGCGTGTGGTAGGCGTAAACGTCCACGGGGGTGGAGATGGCGACGTCGGCTGGGACCGTTGGGCTGTCACGGGGCGAAGCGGTGTCAGTTTGTTACCATCAAGGATATAGAGGGTACAGTCCAAGGGAGAGGATTAAGGGATCTCGTACGCTAGCAGCTCGTCGGTCATCAGACTAATGGTCAGGTTGGCCGACAGCTCGGGGATGAGCTGCTCCAGCCTCATTCCGCCCCTGGCAAAGTCGATGTCCTTTAGCCTCTGCCCCGTCGGCGTGCGGAAGGTCTGGTTGTAATACATCCAGCCACTCGCGAAGAAGCAGTTTAGATCCGAGCTGCCCAAGAGAGCTGTGTTCTGAATATTGCTGTTGATCATGTTGAACCAGTGCTTGGACTTGTCGGTGACGTCTTCGGCATACATCGCCATCGTACCAGTGAGCAGGTCCGAGAAGGCCCAGAACCAGGCGGTGTAGCTGAGTCTGGGCAGCTCCCCCGGGGCCGTGCTATCCACCACGGGCGCCGGGTATGTCACGGGCGTTAGGTCGGTGATGTTGTCGTACACGATGCGCATCCGGCCGTTCAGGAAGCTAACGTGCAAGTGGTACGACGTATTGTACAGCCGGCAGACGAGGTACTCGGTGTTGGGGCACCGAGGAAAGACCGACGTGTCCCAGCCCGTCCCGTTCCGTTTATAGGAGAGCCACAGCTCGTTAGAGCTGCGCGAGGCGTTGGAGTCGCGTTGGCTGGGCTGGCCGAAGCGGCCGGGCGACCCATCGGGAACGTAGGCAAAGTAGCCGCTGTATACCAGCGAAGCGCCGAATTCGCTGACGGCCGTCTGCGGCAAGGCTTGGTCAATCAGACCCATAACGGTCGTGTTGGCCTCTTCGCACTGGACGTAGGGCGCCCAGAATTGGACTTCGTAGGACGAGTTGACGGCAGGTGCCGCGATGGGTAGTATCGCCCCAGTTCCTGCGGCGGCGGTGAGCAGGCGCCACAAGATGGTTCGTGGGCTGTTGAAGATGATGCTGGTGTTATGTTGCCCGTTAGGTCCGGTTTTGGGACGCGAGTAGTGAAAATACGTGGATTGCTCCAGGTCCGGGGCCGAGATGGCCAGCCTCGTGACTGGAGTGACAATGACGTCGGTTCTTTGGCTCTGGTGGACGTAAAGCGTGCCCGGTGTGACCATTGACGTTGGAACTGTCAATATCCTGGGAAGGCGTTTTAGATGTCATCCCGTCTGTCACGGTGGTTCGGACGACGCGTCCGTCCTCACTTACGCGATTGTTAGTGCTAGAACGACCACGTCCGGTAGCACCTTGTACATCTCCCTGCTGAAAAGGAAGAGTAAAGAAGACGTGGCGCTGTAGGCCGCATCAAGACACTTCACCGTAACGGGTCTGTTCGCGAGACAGAGAAAGAGCCACTGGTGGTCCATGACTTAGTACTCTGCAAAGCCGAGGAGAGTTTCATATACAGTTGAGGTTGCGACGGCGCGCCTGACCCGGTGCAACCGCTTAGGGCAGTAAGACTTCGGAAAGAATGGTCCTCATACCTGTGTCAGCGCTATGTCGATGGAGATCACCAGAAACGCCTGTATGATATACGCGAAACCGTTTCCGAGTCTTGCGTTAATAGTTAGTTGTAGTCAGTTAGGTCTCGTAGGTATCCCGCTCGAAACCTACAATCGCGTACGCTGCTGGTCCATCTGGTCTCCGATCGGCCGCCCGACCAGGGAGCCGAAGAAGCCATGATGTCCCAGAACACCGGCCAGGGCCAGGACGAAGCACCCCAGCATAACCCTTTTGGAAACCCAGTGAACCTTCTTGGTGAGTATCGTCTTGAAGGTCTTCTTCGATTCCTTTGCCGTGGTCTCGGTCATGCTGGAGGTTGGGGTCGCGAACCGAACACCCCGTCCAGAAGGACTAGGGGTGATCTCTCTTTCGGTGACGGCGATCCCGACGTTCTGGCTGGGATAGGGAGTGGTGCTACCGGTGGTTGTGAGGGGCTTCTCGGCGTGCGACTTTAGTTCTCCGCCTCCGACGGGTTCCACTGCCTCTGCACCGTGTCGCCCGACATCAGCATCGTGTTCGAGCGATTCTTGGTTCGAGACAACCGTAGTGCAGAACACGTCCTCCCGAAAGGCGACGGGAGAGACTGGCTGGGCCATGGTGGTAGACGAGGAAGGGGTGAAGGGGTTCCATGATGAATACAGAGTTCCGGTCTATCATCGAGTTGTCGAGAAGCGGAACCCAGCCTTATCAGCAAGAACACATACTGGGGAGTGCCGCTTGGACCGTCCCCCCAGTATCGTGCCCGATGAACCCGTCCTCCCATGATCTGCGATCGGTGGTTGCTCCCTGATTGGGCGCCGACGGGTGAAGTGTGCAGCCATTCCGTTCAGCTCACCGAGCCGAGGGGGGCGGTGCCCCTGCCGTTTTCTGCAGCCGACGAATCTGAACATTTCCAAGACCTCCTTGCGCTATTTAGCGCAACGAAATTCACGTGGGGTAACCATGGGCATCTTGCGGGCTGCCAGGCTCCAGGCCGTTCCGGACCTTTTTGAGGCTAGGAAGCATGTAGGGAGTGCACCAGAATGCGGACTTTTGCGCATCGACCCCTGCCCACGGCTCTATCTTGCGCTCAGCTCGGCAAGGCAGACTGATCATGGATCACGGGAGCGGGGAACGTCGTCATCGGCGCCGCCGAAACACTCGTCGTGGTTGGTCTGATCTTCCCTGTCATCCGGACGTTGCATGTTCAACTTTGCGCTGGGACGGACACGATTGCCCGGCCTCTAGCTTAGGATATTGGTGTACTAGTACGTCTCTCTTGAAAAGAGGCTAGAACTTTTGGTACCCGACCCCCTTCACGAAAGTCTGTAGCCATGGCCCCTGAGACGTTTGCTTGGCGAGTTCGGCGTAGAACTCGGCGTGCGCCGGCCCATCGATGCCCCTGGAGGCCGGCCCGCCGTCGGGGGTCCTCTCGTCGGCGTAGTAGAACTTGAACCCTTTCTCCTTGTACCCCTCGGCCGAAACGTTGATGATGTGCGCTGTGGCAGATTTGCCCACCCCCAGATCCAACAGAGCGGGGCTGGGGCTCATGTTGAGGATGTTCCCGGTGTAGATGAAGGTTCGAGACGACGACGCGGGGAGCTCCTCGAAGCCGAGGACAGCTTGCTGCACAGCCGCGTAGACGCTTAGGGTGTTGATGGCGAGGCTGCGGCTCAGATCGTCCAGAGGAAGCGCCAGGGGATTCTTGGGGTCCCCGAATGTGGCCGCGGCGGCTACTCGCCGAGTCAGCAACGTCTCTCTGGGGCAGGCCGCCTTGGAAGGGGAAAATAGTACCGTTGTAAACAACCACATGCGGCGTTCCCAGCTGCGCTTTAACCTTGGCAAAAATAGCCGTGACGGACTCTGGTTTGCTGAGGTCACCGCGTACGTTCAGCTGGGACGGCGTACTGTCCTCCTCCTTGATGCTACGGGAGACGAGCGCGACCTTGTGGCCCCTCTCTGCAAAGACCCGGGCCACATTCTGGCCGATGTTGGCCCCGGCCCCAAGGATAAGCGCGATGGGAGCACTGGCCGCCATGGTGAAGACCTAGGAAGTCTCGACCGAGGGAGAAGATTCAGGCTGAGGTGATGATGGTGAAGGCGAGTGTCACGGGTCTGACTTTGAGGGAACCGAGATCGTTGTCAGTGGCGAAGAAGAATGCCCGCTTGTCTAGAGGATCCGTGAGGAGGGATCAGGACATATATATATACATATCCAACTTTGCGTGCTAGCGAGGTAATTGCACCGTACCATCCGTGGCGTGGGGTTAGGGAGATACCGTGGAGCTCCTCGGCGTCAACAGGGCGACTAGCCCGACCCGCACAGGCGCCTCACTCATACCGCAATATCAAGCTACATCCGAAGACCAGGGAGCTGATCCCGGGTCTCATAAGAGCCAATCCCCTGACGACCGCATGCGGGGAACTTCAAAGATACCAACCTGGTAGGTAGGTACTTACTGATGGTAGACAGGTGTTGTGGGTTGCTCGCGCGACCTTGCTTGGTAAGCGTTGGCCTCGAGGCTGGCATGGCGCCATTCAGCCCGCCCGAGCTACCCACCTCGTTTCCTCGTTGAGAACCTCTTACCAGCATTGGATGACAAATTTTGGTAAGCAACAATACTAGTATTTGAAATGGCACTTGGCCATCGTCTACCAGTTCAAGATAATTCAGAGGATCTGAAACCGCAGGTCTCGTCCTGCTCGCTGGCCCACATGGCGACTCGCAGGGACTGTGGCGTTTGGTTCAAAACTCCCACAAGTCAACCCCTCACCTGAGATTCGCCGCGCCACACTAAGGGGCCCCCCCTGAGTGTGGCTCAGAGGCCAGTTGCACCACCTCGGGAACGGCCACGAGAGGGAAAACTGGGCTCGACACATCATTTGCGTAGCCAACCCGTGGTCCCTGCTCTGCTAGTTGTGTCTAGGTTGTTTTCCCGGGACATCCGGGAACGCCTCGGGACTTAGTACAGTGACCTCGTGGTGCCAAAAAGGCAGGCTGTTGCCACCAGGATCCCCCTCCTGATAGGGCACAACAAACCTTCAGGAGGGCCCGCAGAGCCTCTAACTTCGACACTACCGTTACCATCCCCAGGACACATCCTCACCTCTTCGGTCCGTCGTAATTATCTCGCCGCCTCTGCCGCCCCGCTCTCCCGGACCTACTCCAGCACGGCTTCCTCCCTCATCCCAAACGTCAGCTCCCGCGTAGTCACCATCGCCGACCCGTCCGGCATCCGCATTCCGAGCCCAGAGTTCACCTCAGCATCCAGCAATATCCTGGTCGAAGCCGGCTGCAGCCGTAACACGACCCAGCGCAGCGCCCCAGCAGACGGGAGAGTCTACCCCGGTCTTGAGACGATCGCCAAGCGTTGGGCGCTGCGATTACATCTCCTTTTCCTTAATCCACTCCGCCTCCAGCACTACCCAGGAACAGTATGTTCTGAGTCGACGAGACCGGCCTTTTCGTGCCATCCAGGGAGCATGATAGGACACCCCCGGGCGGCCGATTCCAGAAACAGGCCGACGAAGGCGGTACTGTGGGACTGACACGCCGATGCCATTGTGAAGTTACCTTCTCCATGGTACGTACGGGGTGGCCGCCGAGCTCCACGAGTACCTTGTCCACGGTGGAAGACTGGCGTTGCACAGCTCGGCTCAGAAGAGTGGCAGGCCGAGGACCATTCTCTAGCCCGCTCCGGTCCTGATGTTGGTCCGTCGGCCTCTCGTACTGGGCTTCCAACTAAAGAATTTTGACAATCAGATATTCACAAACACTTCTATGATTTGAGCGGCCAATTTCATGGATAAAGTTCCATGCGTTGCGGCAATCTCCAGCCCGCCTGGGGGTGCGTTCGGCGTTCGGCGGTCCAATGCCAAGATTCGGCGCCGAAACGCCGAACTCTTCGGCGGCGGGTCGCCGGACACGTACCACCGGCCGACGGTGTTGCGCATCTCAGTCTCCTTTCCAGAGAAACCTGTATAAAGCAGAAAGGAAAGACGAAGAGAAATCAGCCCAGAACCAGCAGCCCCAAGCTCTCGGCCCTTGAAGTCTACTAGCAACCATGACCTCGATCCCCAAGACAATGCGCGGCCTCGTCGCGCCGCGGTGGGGTCCCCCGTCCATCTACGAATTCCACGACAACCTTCCGGTACCAGCCATCGAGAGGCCCGACGAGGTGCTTGTCAAGGTCCGCGCCTGCTCTATGACGGCAGGGGAAACGGGGTTCGCCAAGGGCATGATGCGGCCCTTCTTCAAGCTCGAGTACGGAACCCAGCCCGGTCGCGCAGACACCGAAGAACTAACTGACCCGGCATAGACTCCCATTGAAGATCGGAAATCAGGGGTCGGGTGTCGTTGTCGCCGTCGGCAGCGGCGTCAAATCTCTGCGCGTCGGCGATGAAGTCTACGGACTGCACCTCAAGCACCCCTTTGTGCCGATGACGACGCCTGGATACTGCTGCGAATACGCCCTGACGCTCGAGTCGCTGCTCCTCCCCAAGCCTCCAGGTCTCAGCTTTGAAGACGCGTCGGCACTGCCCGGACCGGTCATCACGGGCTACCAGTCTTTGAAGAAGGCACTCGAGCTGGCGGGTACCGACTCTCTCGAGGGCAAGACCATCTTCATCCCCGGGGCGCTGAGCGCGTGCGGCCACATTGGCGTGCAGCTGGCCAAGAACGTCTATGGCGCGTCGAGCGTCATCGCAACCGTCTCGACGCCCAAGATGGCGCTGGTGGAGCAACACCTACCGGGTCTCGTCGACCGCCTCATCGACTACAAGACGGAGAACGTCGTGGCGGCCGTCGGCGAAGGCAGCGTTGACGTGCTGTACAACACGCAGTGGGAGCTGGTGCGCAACCTGAAGCTGGTCAAGCCGGCGTCGGGCGTGGTCGTATCCGTGGCTAGCATCCCGCCGCCCAAGATGGTTTCCGAGATGATGGGGGGGACGATGCCGCGCATCCTTTTGTGGATCATTGGCATTTGCCAGTGGTGGTACTCGTGGAAGCTGCGCGGCACCAACATCAAGCTCGACTTCGTTTCGGGCAACTCGGGCGCCCGCAAGGACTTCGAGCGCGTAGGTGAACTCATTGCCGCCGGAAAGGTCAAGGCCGTCACCACCGTCGTAGACTCCAACAACCTTGCAGACGTTCGGCACCATATAGGCATACTGGATAGCGGTAAGGGGTCGCTCGGAGCACTTGTTATTAGGATTGCTTGAGGGTTGTGTGACTTGGATGGGTAGATAGGAACACAGCTGGGATCTAGTATCAACTGAAGAGGGCCATGAGACGTTGGTGTCAAGTCGGCTAGTGAAATAAAAGAGTAAGGTAGGTATGGAAAGAACTTAAGGACAAATAGCATCTCTTGAATCCCAAGAAGTCTTCAAATTGTGTCGCTTTCGAACACAAGCCAGTTCGAACCAGCATGAGCAACAACTCCATATCCAGGCCCCTATAGTCGCCCTATAATTAAGGGATCGAGATGCGAGGACAAACCCCTGGTCTGCAACAGAAGACCGCAACAGATATCAGAGGCCACGGTACTTACGAGCATCTCCAAGAATGATGCTGGGGAGTCTTTGTGGCTGCTCATCACCAGTGGCAGAGTCACTGATTTGAGGTGGAAGACCGCGGCTCTACGGTTGGGAAGCGCCGAACCAATATCCCGTAGACCTTTGTGGGAGAGGGGTGGCGGGAGACACTGAATCAACCTAGGATGAGCGGGTTAAATATCCGACGGCTTACTCTCCGAGATAGGCAATGGCGGCATTCTGCCTTGTTTCGCTTCCCTCTTACATCATCGCGTTCCGAACTCCGAATTCGCTCCCCCTCTTCTCTCCTCGGGACAAAAAAGACGCTTGTTCAGCGTTGTCTACCAGGAGCTCCCGGTCGTATCAAAGTCGAATTCGGTGCCATACCAAACTCCAAGAACATGACTTCTCGACAGATCACCCTAATTGATATCCCGACTCGGGATCCTCGCCGCTGTTGGTCCCCGAACTCATGGAAGGGTGAATCTACCGGCCAACAGGTCGATAAAGCCTCTGCTATTCCATGAGCTAACTTCAAATAAGCGCGGATCTTGCTCAACTTTAAGGGCCTTGACTACAAAACGGACTGGGTGATTACCGGGCCACACAAGCTCTCGCGGGCTGCCGAAGCCTCCCAAAGAGATCAACTAACCGAAAGTCCTCGCAGACACCCTATCCAGATCTCAAACCTAGACTCAAGGACCAGTAAATCCTTTCCCAACCCTACCGAGAAGACTAGATGCCGAGAGCACGGGCAGCTAATAGCGTCCACAGCGTCCCGCCCAACAAGCACGGCGCCGAGTACACCTCGCCCACCATCTTCCTCCCCGACGGCACCGGCGTGATGGACTCGCGGGTCATCGCCTCCGTCCTGGAGGAGCGCCACCCGAGCCCCAGCGTACACCTGGACGCACCTCAGCTGGCGCGCCTGGAGGCGCTGCTGCCCGCCGCCGCCACGCCCCTCCGACCGCTCTTCCTCGCGCACGTGCCGCGCACCTTCCTCAACGACGCCTCGCTCGAGTACTGGTACCGCACGCGCGGGGAGGCGCTGGGGAGGCACGTCGACGAGCACGAGAGAGCGAACCCGGCCGAGGGCTGCTGGGCCGCCGCCAGGCCGGAGCTGGAGAAGATCACGGCACTGCTGCGGGAGACGGAGGGGCCCTTCTTCCTGGGCGACACGGTCAGCTACGCCGACCTGGTGTGGGGCGCGTACCTCGTCTTCTGGAAGACGCTGGGCGAGGAACGCTTCCAAGCTTTGCTGAAGGCGACTGGAGACGCGGATGCTCATCTGCAGTTGTTCAAGGGCGTCGAAAAGTGGACGGTGAGGAACGACCATTGATACTATCGGAGGTGACGTCGTCGGCCTACAGTGCGGCTGCTTGCTTTGGGGCCCCAATTCCGAGATCAGTGTCCAGCAATATATGGTTCCTAGAGAGTTTGGGGCACAGACAGCCTCCCAAGCCGGTCTGAGTTCGGAACAACATTGGCCTCCGAGTCTATGATGGGCCATGGCTGTCTCTCCGTCCTCTCTTGACTTGATAGGGACTACGATAGCCTGACATAACCACCCACTGCTGTGACCACGGAGCGCAACAACACATAGTTGGTAGCACAGACGACATGCATCAGTACAAGGTATCGGAGTTTTTCGTAAACAGGTTGAATGAAGACGGAATTTGACGCCTTGCAGAGAGCACTAAAGTAGTAGGTACCTACCACCTACCTCCCTACAGCACTTTATCTACCGTACCCAGGTCACCAGCATCGAAGAAAGCCGTTGTTGTTAAAGATGCCCTTATCTGGAGCGCCAGAGAGGTAAGCCGCCAGTACAACACAAAGCGAGCAGAAACAGGTATACCTAGGTCCATGTACGTGTCAAAGTACTTGTCGTCACTCGTGCGACACTGGGCTATGAGTGTTCGAGCGCCCGTGACTCCGATGTTTCGACATGAACTCTGGAATTGACCACTGCGGGGAGGCAAGATGTGTCAGTCTTGGAGAGGCGTGTGTAGATACCAGTAGTGGGAGGGGGGGGGATGCCATCACGAACTTGAGTTGCCATTTCAGCACGCTCTTGATGTTGGCGAGGCAGATGTTGAGGTTCAGGCCCGATTTTGTTTGGCCACCGGCGTTGTTCCGACACGTCCCTTCTATATACCAATCACCGTCGGCGGCCTTGTGGATGTGGTAGTCGGAGCAAGACCGGCTGAACCCTCCACCCACCTGGCGCCTCTCGGCGCGGGCTTCCACCGGGGCTTCGATAGATGCGCGCGGCTTGGGGACAGCGAGGGCCGAGACAGCCGTCAAAGCTAGAATGGCGTAGAAGAGGCTGGCAAGGCGCATCTTTGATGGGATTATGTATTGGTGGTTCTTTGCTTGTAGGAGGGGTTGATGCTCCGGGGCTCCGTATGCTTGTCACATACTTTGATGCACAACCAACTCGAGCTACAGAAGGAGGCGCTGAGGCCCTACGGTATTTATGGCCCTCTCGCGGAGAGGAACCGGGAATAAGTAGGGAACGGTGGACCGCAGGACGCATGCAATGTAACCCCTGACCCGCTAGCGAGGACAGAGCACGCTCGTTTTGCTGGTGCGGCTGGTCTGCCAAGAAGGCCAAGCACCGAGTTACCAACGGTCGCCCAGACGCGGCGGAGAAATTGTTGGCTGGGGAGACCGGAAGTGACCAGCGTCATGGGTCAGTCAAAGTCGGCTTATCATTCTATTTGCGTAGAACGAGATAGCATGGGCATTGTTGTGCCGTACAGAAAGTAAGACGGCGTCACTTATAGTCCGAACCTAGAACCTCGTCTACGGCTACACGAAAGGTGGCTTCTGTGATGTTTGTCTTGCTGTCGGGGCGGCTTCCAGCTTCCGGTTTCTGTTGGTTGGGTCCATTGCCATTTTCCTTACGGAGACATGAATTGAACGTCTCTACCGTAAAATAACCAGTGCCCAAACACGCTTGCCGGTCCCTTTTGCCTACCTGGCGATCCCCATTACCAACAAGGCGAGCTTCGTTCGGCCAAGACACGCCGCCGCCTGATGGAGTGATGAGACACTTACCAGCCTATCAGCCGGTGTCCTGTAATAGCCATGCTGCCGCCTCTTGAATGTCATCCGGGGATACCACCAGGTGACTGCGAACCAAGGCACTAATTATCTTGAAGAGGGTGATATCCTCCTGCCTGCCCTGACGCCTTCTCGCTGCTCGGAACGATGCTATCCCCGGCCTCGATCCGCATAGTTCTAGGCCGAGGGACGCACCCCGTCACCCTCGTGTGACTTGCTATCAGGTATGGATCACGGATCCCGATCGGTGATCCAGGCCAGGCGGACGCTGTCCTGGATCCACGCGAGTCACCCGAACCGGTTGGTCATCTGACGCATGAGGTCGACGGCAAAGTCCGGGACCTCGTTGACGAGGGCGGGCCACTCGTCGAGGGCCTCGACGTCCTCGACGACGCAGGCGGCGAACTGGGCGACCAGCAGGCGTAGCTGGCAGCCCACCATGGTGCGCTCGTCGTAGACGTAGCGCACCAGGCCGCCGAACTGGGGCACGAAGGTGGCCGCGCTCATGGTCCAGTCGGCCAGCCCGTGCACCAGCTTCGCGCAGGCCAGGTCCATCAGGCTTGCGATCTGGTAGCGGTCGGCAAAGACCCACATGCGCGCGTGGCCGACGAACACGGGCTCGAAGTAGAGGTCGAGGCTGCTCGCGGCTGAGGCCGTCGCCGTCTTCGCCATCTTTGTCGACTTTGCCGTCGTCGTCGTCGTCGTCGTCGTCGTCGTCGGGGCCGCTCTGTCCGTCCGCGCCGTTTGCGCGGCGATGGCGGCCCACTGCCAGTGGAGACGCCGCTGCACGGGCAGCACATTGACCTTGGCCATAAATGCCGAGATGAAGTCACGCTTCTTCTCCGAGGGCGTGCCGTCGCTGCCGAGGTCGCAGTCGCACGACAGCGACTCGAACTTGCGCTTGACGGCGCGCATGACGCGCTGCTTGCACGTGCGCGAGTGGTTGCTCCGCCCCGCGAGCCAGTCCGTCGCCGCGCGCTCGTAGGAGGCGAGGGAGTAGGGCAGCCGGAAGGCGTCCTTCTTCTCGTTGCCGGCCGGTTCCTGCCGGCTCGCCAGCGGGTTTGCGGCCTTGGCGTCCCAGGCCGCGATCTCGCTGATGTCGATGCAGCATCTCACGGTCCGGGTCGGGTCCTCGTCCAACAGCACTGTGGCGTTCTCGCTCGTGACCGAGGGCGCCCCCGGTACCGGCGGTCGCGGCTCGGAAGTCTTGGGGCTCATGTGGCCCAGTAGCTTCTCCACCACCTTGGCCGTGATCTGGACGGCTTGGTCGGCACTCGGCGAGGTGTCGGACCCGGGCACGAGGTCGGTAGGCTCGTAGTCGGTATACAGGCCCGTGTAGGCAAACTGGGCGAAGCGCTGGAATACGTCCTCCTCCACGTCGTCCCAGGCGACGCAGCCTTCCCGTGACTCTCTCATGCCGCCGTTCACGAGGGCGTTTAGGGGTGGTGAGAGGCGGGCGACGAGGGTGCGGTGGATGAAGTACTCTCTGGCAGAGGGTCCTACCAGGAACCTGAAAGGCTTTGCCATCAAGGTCCTGTATCCATGTCAGTCTCGGTGGGGGGAGTGCAGATGGGCGCTATTAAGGCCTCACTCACTCTTCGAGCTGCTTGCTGTCTGCCATGTTGAGGCCATCGTGCCAGCCGCCGGTGTTCTGAAATCGTGACATTGCGCGACCGTTGAGCCGTTTGGCTCTCTACATCTAAGGCGTATCCGTGGAGAGAGGCACTGAGGCCGTACTGTCGTTTTCGAAGGGTTGAGGTTGAGAGGCGGGGTTGTGATGCGGGAGGTGCCATCTGCCGAGCCGAGAGGCTGCGACTAGAGAGACATGCAGGAGCTAAATTTGAGGCGTCCACAGGCAACCGCAACCCATCACATGACTTGCGGTGTCTCGTGTTACAGGAATCTATTGGCTTCTGAGGCGGTTACCTCTATCATGGTCGCTGACGAATGAATGAGAGAAGTCGAACTCCCCCACCGCACTCGAGGGTTATAGTTGAATGTTGAATGTGGCACCTATCGCGGGAATGCATTGGCCGTTTTGCCTCCCGGGCAGGCCGCCACCATAAGTACGGTACGTACTTGAATATGTACCTACTTCTGAACGCAGGCTCTATCTAGCACTGGGTGTTGAAGTCCGAGTTCCTTGGCCATTTCGGACATGATAGGAGATGATGAACTCGTTTTCGAGATGTAGTTGAGAAAGAGAATTTTAGTTCCGAGCAGTCCGTATCCTCCCAAGAAAGCAAGGGGTCATCCCCGGTGGTCTTGAGTATCTCCCCCGGCATCCTTTGAAAGGACAATCTGCTCTCTCCGCACAGAACTTGAAGAGGCATGTTGCGACTGAAAATGCCGAGGGGGGCAATATATCATGTCCTTGATCTTTGCCCCCACACCCCTGATGAGCCCATGCCTATGGCACGGAGCACGCTGTAGATAGACGAAGAGGTCCTCCTCTTCGTCGGGACCTTACTGTATGTGTAGATGAAGATGGCCTACTCCGAGATTCCAGGGCTAGTCAACCCCGAAGCACCCGAGTGGCCAGTGTTGACGAGACACTTGGATGTTGCCGTCGCTGCGGCGATGAATTGGTAGCTTCGAGGAACCGACATCCCGAGCAACAAGAACGGCGGCGGGTTGCGACCTCTTTGTTTGATCCGGGTCTGTCGACCGACCAGAGGTGGGCGAGGTGGGCGAGGTGGGCGAGGTGGGGTGGCGAGCTGGAGAGTCCCGTGAGGGTGGGGAACGTGGGGTCGAATATGACGGCCCGCACCCATGGCCGCGGGACAGCCTAAATTTAGCCCGAAAACGGCAACATCCGAACGACGTCGTTTTCGCGCCGCGACGCGAGATTTCCCCATTCACGCTGCCCCCCGAGGTACCGGTTTCCAGTCCCCGTGCTCTCTTCGTCTTGCAGCATCTAGCCAGCTAAACTACCTTTGTACATCACTGACTCTACCAGTCAAGCAAAACCCGGTATCCTAGCATCGTGCCTCCGAAACGCAAGGTTCTCTTCGCGCCAGCGCCACCGCGACAGACGACGCGTCCCGAAGACCGCCAAGCACAAGCAGCTATGAAGGACGGATGCTGATCCCGCGTTTCGGGATTGACCAAAGTCCATCTACCCTCCATGCTCTGTGATTCGCAGCGATCATGAAGATAAGGACGAGGACGAGGACAAAACACAGCCAGCGGAGACGAAAGTATGCCCCAAGGTGGCAAGTCAACCTTCGTTGCGACAAGCCGACCCAAGTGTTCCCGAACTACGCCTCTATGATCACTCAGCCGAGCTCTGATATCTTCGACAACACTGTACCATACCGGGCGGACGCGGCATGGAAAGCGAGAGAGCATTGGCATCAACGACATCTATACCCCGTAACAATGCCAAGAAGACACACGAGGCAGGAAGAAGGCGCTGCTAGGGTTAAAAAAGCCCCCCCCCCCCTTTCTACGTCGGTCGTCAAGAATGGGCAGCCATGCTCTGAGCTGATGGAACCGCAATCCTATGGTAGGAGGGTACCTTAGGTACCAGTGGTCACAGCGCGAAGACGCCAACTCCGACGACACGGACCCGTGGAGAATGAAGACCGGACGCCTTCGAGACCGGGAAGGGTCATAATCATGAATTTCTGGTCCTTTGATCTTCGATGGTCGCTGCAGTGGTCACAGTACTGGCGTTCGTCTCCGTCAGGTTAACGGGCATGAATCTACACAACAAGAATGCCTGGCTTCTGCGCCATTACATCGCCTTGGGAAGCCTATTATGGGCAAGTCGTACACGGGGCGATACCTTACTGCTGTATCTTAAATACGGTAGGTAGGTACTTTACTGTGCTCAATTATTATTTGATTGTGGGTTCTATTCGCCTCAGGGGCCGGTCTTGAGTACACCATCCTGCTCTGATGCCCCCCCTCGATGTTGACAGCGGATCCTCCTTTCCCCGGTCGCCCATGCTGGACTGTTGGGCAGGAAAAGGAACCGAGGCTCCAAAGCCCTCGCGTTCGTCTCCAAGCTGAGGCCGTCGACCCCAGGCTGGTCGACGGGTCTAGGGGGACCTTTGATCTAAACCCCTCTAATTTAGCTTCGCACTGTCCGTGCCCAGTCGCCGCAGACTCTGGAAGCTCTTCTTCAACCGCACCCCGACGGCCGACATCTTGCGCGCGACCTCCCCCTCCCCCCCCCTCTCCCCCTCCTCCCTCAGCGGAAGACCTGCGCTCGTACGCGGCCGCGGCCGCTCCACCACGCCGCCTCTCCCCTCCCCCAAGGGCCGAGACGCAACCCGCCGCGCAGCCGACGGTGGCGACGGGAAGGCGCGCAGATCGATGCCGCCGACGACGTTCGACGGCGGCAGGGGCGGCGGCGCGTCGCTGGGCATGGCCAGGTGCGTCGGCAGGCAGCAGGGGCAGACGGGCGAGGGGAAGATGGCCGGCTCCCACGGCTCCGTCTCGGCCGGCGCGGCGGTGGCGGGCCGGCGGCCGCCGAAGATGGGCGGCGGTGGTGGCGCCGACGACCATATCGACGACGACGACGACGACGACGGGCTGGTGCGGGCCGAGTCGGCGTACACAGGCGGCGGACGGTGGCCGGCGGGCCTGTCCCGCGGCGTCGGGGCCGCGAGCGAGGTGAGTTGCCGCGGGTGGACGACGCCGCGGCGGGACCATAGCGGCTCGCGTCTGCGGGGATAGGGAGTGAGCATCGTGCGGGTTGGGATGGGTGTTGCCGCCGGTGTTGTCGCCTGCGGAGGGCTAGCGGAGGGCCTGCGACGTGAACCTTCGGTACTGTACGTGTTCGGATCGTGGGGGATAGCGCTGGGGAAACATGGAACATCCGACAAGCTTTGGAACGACGAGCGGGCATAGAGTACGAGGGAGCAAATACGGGGGAGAGAGCCGAAGAGAGCGCGTTGAGCGTTGACTGCGGAAGGACGACTTAAGCCGCGTCGTCGACTTCGCCGCGCAAGGGTTACAGCGTGACGGGTTGCCGGCAGCCCAACGCGACGATTTTGCACCTTCGGCGCCGCCGAAAGTTTGGTTCGCGATCCGATCGGGCCACGGCCCACAACGCACGTCTGATTGGGATCAACCGGGTTCGTGCTGACGGAGTGGGTGGGCCGCGGCGGTTCAGCCGACCGAAGGATCTCAGCACGGACGC
>Ga0247777_1000164_pt1 | contig 16638 bp, 19 predicted proteins | sample UWRJL154409C5_FD_179937 | JGI IMG/M metagenome (GOLD analysis project Ga0247777, IMG submission 179937) | Plant litter microbial communities from Arlington Agricultural Research Station in Wisconsin, United States - UWRJ-L154-409C-5 | ecosystem: Environmental > Terrestrial > Plant litter >...
AACGCCATTGGTCTTCTCGATGGCCATCTTGGCCTCTTCCGGGGTGCCCATGGTGACGAACGCGAAACCGCGCGGGCGGCCGGTCATCTTGTCCATGGCGACATAGGTGTCGGTAACGGAACCGAACTGGCCGAAGTGGGCGCGCAGTTCGTCATCGGTGGTCTTGAAGGACAGGTTTCCAACGTAGAGTTTGGAGTTGCTCATGTGATAATTCGTAGATCCTTCGCTCTCAGCCAGTCCGTTCCCACTGTGGGTTTCGAAATCATCACTTAAGCCAAACGCTCAGCCAACGACTCACCAGATCCTGTCCTCAAAACGCTATCTCTAACGAGGCGTGGAAGAACGCCCAGGAATTGAGGCAACGCAAGGGAATTTTTAGACGTATCCGCCAAAGCCACTACGCCACAGCAGGATGCGGCGATCAGACAAACACATCAAATCGAGTATTTTTGGCGAATTGATTCCGGAATGCGCGCCGGCCGGCCGTTCGCGACCGACACCATCACGTAGTCGAACCAGCCGTCGCACGAGCGCTTGCCGTCGGGTTTGCGGTCGATCTCGAACTGCAGGCGCAGGCCAATAAGCGAAAATTTCTCGATCCAGCAGCGCACAACCATGCGGTCCCCGAGCAGGAGCGGATGGCGGAAATGCATCTGTGTCGCCGCCACCACCCAGCCGTAGCCGAGTTTCTGAAATTCGCCCATCGCCATGCCATAGCAGCGCTCCATCTGGTCAAAGCGCGCCGCCAGCACGTAGTCCAGATACCGGCTGCTATGCACATGCTGGTACATATCGATGTCGTCCGGCCGCACCTGAAGTTCGCTCTCGAATTTCGAAAAAACCAACCCGGCGGGAATTGAGGGCTCGGCGGAATCCACGCGGGCAAGCTGGCGACCGCCATCGGGTGGTCAAAAGCAAAACCAACCATAGTCCTGATAGAGCGATTTGTAGGGTTGCGGAAAACTATCGTTTCAAACACATGTTTCACATGACAACTGAACTCTACGGCAAAACCGGGACAAAGGTCCTGAATACGGCGGAAGCGCTCTTTGCTGAATTCGGTTATAATGGCGTGTCTTTGCGACGCATCACGGCGGATGCCGGGGTCAATCTGGCGGCGGTCAACTATCACTATAGCGACAAACAATCGCTCTATCTCGAGATCGTGACCTATCGACTGCGCCAATTGAGCCGGGCCCGCTTGGAATGCCTGGCCGCGGCCGAAGGCCGCGCCGGCAGTGCACTTGTTCCGCTGGAAGAAATTGTCGACGCTCTCGCCGTCCCTCTCCTGCAGCCTGACGAATCCGCGATGCCGTCGTTCGGACCGGCGAGCCGTCGCTTGCTGGGTCGGGTGCTCATCGAGCCGCTGGACTTTCTCGTACCAGCATTGGCCGCGGATTTTCAGCCGGCCGTGGCGCGCTGCGGCCAGGCGGTCCGCCGCCGCCTGCCGGCGCTGCCACCGGCGGATTTTCTCTGGCAATACAGTTTCGTCATCGGCGCGCTGCATCACGCCGCCGCCGCACTGCACGGCATGAAAACGCTCACCACCGGCATCTGCGCTAACGAGGACACTGAGGCAGCTTTGCGCAATTTTCGCCGCTTCGCCCTGGCCGCGCTGGCCGGCGGCGACTAGCGATAGGAAGTTTCTCTAATCCTGCGCGGCGCCCACGTGTTACCGCGGCATTTTCAATCAGCCGCCTTGTCATCGGGGAAATTATGTTTCTCCATGGAGGGTGATACCCGCACTGACCATGCGGTTGTTATGTTCCTACCGGAACAAACACCAACCCTCTACACTCTGACCGGTGCAGAAGGGACCCAAGCAATGCTGACCGCACTCATCATCCTCAGTTTGATCTCACTCCTCGTCGCGACCGAGGCTGAGCCCACCAGCACGCCTGTGCCGCCGCGCGCCGATCCGCCCTTGCACGCCGGCAAGAAGACGGTCGCCGCCCGGGAAGTCCCGGAACGCGAGCAGATTGCGGCCTGATCGTTAGCTGTTGGGCGCCAGTTATTTTCCCTGCGCGCGATTCCAAATCGCCGTTTTAAGGGAAACGCGACTTGCAGTGGGGTGCACGGGGAATTTTCCTGCCCGACCGGTTTTTTCAAAACCGCCGCCATCACCTCTCCGCTATGCGCCGCTTCTTCAGCTCTCTCATCCAATGGGTCGACTCCGACTATTCCGTCGAGTCGCCCGAGGCCATTCGCGCCCAGCCGGACGGCGTCAACCTCGTCCGCTGCATTCCCTTCATCATTCTCCACCTCGGCTGCCTCGGCGTGCTCTGGGTCGGCTGGAGCTGGTTTGCCGTCTGGACCGCCTTCGCGCTCTACGTGCTCCGGATGTTTGCCGTCACCGGCATCTTCCACCGCTATTTCTCGCACAAGACCTACAGCACTTCCCGCTTCGGGCAGTTCCTGCTCGCGCTGTGGACCGGCACCACCGTGCAGCGCGGTGCGCTGTGGTGGGCCTATCATCACCGCCATCATCACCAGCATTCCGATGAGGAGGAGGACGCCCACTCCCCGCACGTCCACGGTTTCTGGTGGTCGCACATCGGCTGGATCACCAGCAAGCGCAACTTCCCGACTGACTATTCCAAGGTCAAGGACCTCGCCAAGTTTCCCGAACTCGTCTGGCTGAACCGCTTCGACATCGTCGTGCCAGTGCTCTTCGCCACGAGTCTCTTCGGGCTCGGCATGCTGCTCGAGCGCTTCGCGCCGGGCCTGCACACCAGCGGTTCGCAGCTGCTCATCTGGGGCTTCTTCATCAGCACGACCGCGCTGTTCCACGGCACCGCGTCGATCAATTCCTTCACGCACCTCTGGGGCAACCGCCGCTTCAACACGACGGACGACTCCCGCAACAGCTTCATCCTCGCGATCGTGTGCCTCGGCGAGGGCTGGCACAACAACCACCACCGCTACCAGTCGGCCACGCGCAATGGTTTCTATTGGTGGGAGCTCGACATCACCTATTACGGCCTGAAGGCGCTCTCCTGGACCGGCTTCATCTGGGGCCTCAAGCCCGTGCCGAAATCCATTTACGAGGAAGCCGCGCAAAACGCGCACCAGGACACGGTCCGCCGCTTCTCCGTCTCGTCCGTGCAACACGAAATCAACACCCTCAAGAAGGTCGTCCCGACCGCCGCCGCGATCGCGATCGCCACGGTCAACACGCCCGGCGTCGCCGACCAGCTGAAGAAGGAAGGTCCCGCGATGCACAAGGATGTGACCGAACAGGTCGAGGGCAACCAGCCCGGCCAGCCGCCCCAGGCCTGATTCTCCCCTACGCCGCCCGATTGGGCGGCGTTTTTTTGGCCTGATCGTTCGTTTGCCGGAGGGAACCTTCCGGCTGCTCTGGGCTGTCCAATGGTACGATGGCCTCCACGTCCACCATTGCCTCTTCGTTTGCCGCTCCCGGCGCCTCGCTCGCGGAACGGCTCGTCCTCGCCACATTCGCGGAGCTGCCCCTGGGCCGGCTGGTGATCGAGCTTCCCGGGCGTCCCGCGCGGATTTTTGGCGCGTCCGCGGCGGATACCGCGCCACTGGCACCGGGCGTGGCCGGCTCCGCCCTGCTCCGTGTGCGCCGGACTGCCTTCTTCAAAAAGTGCCTGTATCACGGCGACATCGGTTTCGCGGAATCATTCATCGACGGGGACTGGGATACGCCGGATCTCACCGCGGTCATCGGCTGGTTCGTGCTCAACCACCGCCACTCGCCCACCATGTCCGGCTCGCGATCACGGACGCTTTTTCTCAACCTGCTGCGCGGTTTCAACCGCCTCGGCCACCTGCTCCGTCCGAACGACCGGGCGACCGCGCGCCGCAACATCGCCGAACACTACGACCTGTCGAACGACTTCTTCGCGCTCTGGCTCGACGAATCCATGATGTACTCCTCCGCCCGCTGGGACCGGCCGGACGGGTCGCTCGCCGAGGCACAAATCGCGAAGAACGACGCGCTCTGCCGGCGCCTGCACCTGCAGTCGACGGATCACGTCCTCGAAATCGGCACCGGCTGGGGCGGCTGGAGCCTCCACGCCGCCAGCCGCTATGGCTGCCGTGTGACCACGCTGACCCTGTCGCGGCAGCAACAGGAGTTCGCCATTCGCCGTATCGCCGCCGCCGGTCTGTCCGACCGGGTCGACGTCCGCCTCGAGGACTACCGCGACGTCACCGGCCGGTTCGACAAGATTGTCTCCATTGAGATGCTGGAAGCCGTCGGCCATCGCTACCTGCCCGACTTCGCGGCGGCCTGCGACCGGTTGCTCAAGCCGGAGGGACTGGTCGGCCTGCAGTTCATCACCGTGCCGGATCATCGCTACGCCGCCCTGCGGTCCGGCGTGGATTTTATCCAAAAGCACATTTTCCCCGGCTCGCTGCTGCTCTCGGCCAACCGGCTCAACCAGCTGTTGAGCACAAAAGGCGGATTCGTGCTGCACGCTCTCGAAGACATCGGACGTGACTACGCGCGCACCCTGCACTTGTGGCGGGAAGCGTTCCGCACCCGCCTGGGCGAGGTGCGCGCGCTGGGTTTCGACGAACGCTTCACGCGCAAATGGGACTACTACCTGTGCTACTGCGAAGCGGCCTTCGCGCTCCGCCACATCTCCGTCGTGCAAACCCTGCACACGCGTCCGGACAATCTTTCGCTCTGAACCCGTTCAGTAGATCGGCCAGATGCCGGGCGTGATGAGTTCGAGCAGGTGGCCGTCGGGATCGCGCAGGTACAGGCTGCGCCCGCCGCGCTCCCACGTCGTCTCGCTTTCGATGGCAATGCCGCGGGCCTTCAACCGGTCGCGCCACTGGTCGTACGCGGCCGCCGTCACGGCGAACCCGAGGTGATGCGGCCCGGCGCCATCGTGCGGTGGAATCACGCCGCCCGGCACGTGCGTCGGAACCAGCGTGCCACCGCGCTTGAACAGGAGCAGCACCTGCTTGCCGCCCACGCTCAAGGCCTGGAAGCGCGCAGGATCGCCGGTCATCGGCGCGAAGCCCAGCTCGTCGCGATAAAATGCCACGGCCCGCGGCAGGTCGTCCACGTAGAGGATGCTTTCGACGATGCCGTCGATGGGCGGCGGGAGCTGGCTCATGGGAGGCAAGCTGGCGGCTTCGCCTCCCGGCGCAAGCCGCGCCCCGCTCACACCAGCACCAGCACGATCGCCGCCAGCATCAGCGCGGCCCCGGCGAGCCGCACGCGAAACACGCGCGGCGCCAGGTGCTTTTCCTCATTGGCGAACCAGTGGCCGATGGCCCACACGAGGCCGACGCTGAACAACCCGCGCAAGCTGTAGAGGATGTTCACCGCGATCGGCGACTTCCACACCGCGATGGCAACGGCGATCGCCGCGTTGTTGACGGCCAGCACCAGGGCGCCGGCGCCCGCCCAGAGCCACGCCCGCCGGTCGAGGGAACGCAACGGAGCCCGGAAGAAAGGCACGAAGGAAAAAGTGTAGAACGCATTGAACAAAAACATGAGCGTCAGGTAGCGCCCGCTGCCCCAGGCGCCCGCCCATTTCTGCAATAGCACGTCATTCAGGCTGAAGGACAGCGCACTCAGGCCGGTCAGCACCAAGGTCCGCCCCACCTTCGTGCGCCCCGCATGGGGCTCGCCGAAATGCAACAGGGCCACCGCGGCGGTACTGAAACCCGCCGCCACCCACCACTGCGTCGAGACGCCGCCGGCCCGCAATACCAGGGTGAGCAACGCGACCATCAGCACCTTGGTGCCCATCACGGGCGCGGTCACCGACACGTCGCCCTTTTGCAGGGCAAGGAAGGTGAAGGTCTGCCCGATGAGGAAAAGCAGGGCGTTCAACGCCGGCTGCCAGTAACTCGCAGGCATCGGGCCGTCCGCACCGGGCTGCAGCAGGCCCCAGGGCACGTAGACGAGAAGCATCACCCAGTTGGCGAGAAACCCAATCCGCCAGGGACCAACCCCGAGCGCGCCGGCCCGCTTCAGCATCAATGCCGCCAGCACATAGAGGAAGGCGCACACCACAGGAATGACGAAACCAAGGGCAGGACTCACGGGCAAAACAAAGCCGGGCGCGCGAGCCCGGCTCAATGGCAATCCGGCCGTACCGCCGGCCTAAAGCGCCCGCTTCACGACCGCCTCGTAGTCGGCGTGCGGCATGGCACCGCGCTTGGCGTGCACCAGCTTCCCGTCGCGACCGATGAGAAAAGTCGTGGGGATCACGATGTCCCCACCGGCCTTGCCGGTCAGGGCGTCGAGGTCGTCCGGGCTGCCCATCACCAGCGAGTAATTCACGGCCTTTTCCTTGGCGAATTTCTTCACGACCTTCGGGCCCGCCTGGTCGAGCGAAACACCGATGATGACGAGGCCGTCCTTGCCGTACTTGTCCTGCAACTCGATGTAGCCGGGAATCTCGCCCAGGCACGGCACGCACCACGTAGCCCAGAAATCCACCACGACCACCTTGCCCTTCAGGTCGGCCAGGCTGACTTTCGCGCCCGTGGTGACATCCTTGAAGGTGAGCGCCGGGGCCGGCCGGTTGTCCGTGGGAATTTCTTCCGCTAGGAGAAACCCCGCGGAAAGACCGAGCAGCGTGCAGGCCAAAAGCGTCCGGAAAATCTTCTTCATGGGATGAATGGGAGGCGCGAGCCCGCCGCTTTGTTCCCGCGGCCGGCGGCGCGAACTATTCCTTGGCGTCGGCCGCCGCGCCCTCGGCACTCAGCGTCTCGACGAACTTCCGCATCGCGGGCGTGAGCACGCGGCCCTTCCGGTGCAGGATCGCGAGCGGACGGGTGAACTCCTTCCCCTTGAACGGGACGATGGCGAGCGTGCCCTGGCGGAGCTCCTGCTGGACGGTCGCCTGCGGGACGATGGCGATGCCGTGGTCGATCTCGACGGCGCGCTTCACGGTCTCGATGTTGTCGAATTCCATGACCGGCGTGATCTCGAGCTTGTTGTCGCGGAAGATCGTGTCGACGGCCTTGCGCGTCGGGATGTCGGGGTCGAAACCGATGAATTTTTGCCCGGAGAGGGTCTTGAGGTCGACCTCGGTTGCCTTGGCCAGGGCGTGGTTCGGGTGCGTGATCAACACGAGCCGGTCGTTGCGAAAGGGAATCATCTCGATCTGCCGCTGCTTCTGGGGGAAGGCCACCAGGCCGAAATCCACCGCGTTGTGCAGGATATCCTCGTAGACGAGGTTCGAGCGGCGGTATTCGATCCGCACGTTCACCGACGGGAATTCCTGGAGGAAGCGCTTCACGTACGGCGGGAGCTCGTGCAAGCCGATCGAATAGATGGTGGAGATACGGATGGTGCCGCTGATGACTTTCTTCATCTCCTGCAGCTCGCTCTCCAGTTTCTCGTAAACGTGGAGGATTTCCTTGGCCGCCTCGTAGATCCGCTGCCCCTCGCGCGTCAGGTTGAACTGCTTCTGGCTGCGGTCGATCATCAGCGTCTTGAAATTGCGCTCCATCGCCCGTGCCTGCTGGCTCACCGCCGACTGGGTGATGCCGTTCAGTTTTGCCGCCTTGGAAAAGCTCTTGGTCTCGACCAAGTCCGCGAAGATTTTGAAGTTCTCGATTTGCATGCTCCGTGTATCCTGTACGCAGAATAAACGTAACTTATCATCAGGCCACCCTAAAAGCAGCGCTCATAGATGTTTATCGATTACGAAACATTCCGGCAGAGGACGGAGGCATTGCAGCAGCGAATAGCCGCCGCGTGCGCGACCGCCCGGCGTGCGCCGGCTGAAGTCACCCTCTTGCCCGTCACCAAGACGCATCCTCCCGCGGCCGCGGAATACGCCGCCCGCTACGGTCTGGCCGCCGTCGGGGAAAATCGCGTGCAGGAAGGGGTTGAAAAACGCGCCCTAGTGACCGCGCCGCTTCGCTGGGAACTCATCGGCCATCTCCAATCGAACAAAGCCCGTCTCGCCGCCGCCCATTTCGAACGCATCCAAAGTGTGGACAGCACCAAGCTGCTCACCGTGCTGGATCGCGCCGCCGGAGAACTCGGCCGAAAGCTGGCCGTGCTGCTGGAGGTCAACGCCGGCGACGATCCCGCCAAATTCGGCGTCGCCGCGGCCGGCGCGCCGGCGCTGCTCGAGTCTGCCCTCGCGCTGCCGCACCTCCAGGTCGACGGGCTGATGACCATCGCCCCGCTGTCGGACGACCCGGCCGTCGCCCGGCGGTGCTTCGCCCGCCTGCGCGCCCTGCGGGATGAACTCGCCCCGCGCTTCGGCGTGCCGCTGCCCGAGCTGTCCATGGGCATGAGCGGTGACTTCGAGGCAGCCATCGCCGAAGGCAGCACGCAGGTGCGCGTCGGCACCGCCCTGTATGGGAACCGCTGAACGGGTTCCGGCGAAGCGAGAAAAATAATTTCGCTGGAAAAATTTTCCCCGTTGCCCCGGCGGATCATCCTTCTTGTCTATGAATCCGTGGAAGCGCCCAGATTCACGTTGGAACAACGGCAGGCCCTCGAGGGGTTGCTCGATGATCCTTCCCCGGCGGTGCGCCAGGCGCTCCTCGCCTATTTCACGCGGCACGCGCACGGCAGCGTCGAGTTCCTCCGCCACGTTTCGAGCCAGCCCAACCGGGTGCTCGCCCTCCACGCCAACAGCTACCTGCGCGAGCTGAATTTCTCCGACCCCGTCACCGAGTTCCGCGGCTTCATCCGCTCGCTCAACTACGAGCTGGAATCGGGCGCGCTGCTCCTCAGCCGCACGGTGTATCCCGACCTCGACATCGCCGCCAGCTGCCTGCAACTCGACGCCCTCGCGACGCGCTGCCGCGAGCTGATCGCCGAGCCGTCCGCCGCGCGCGACAAATGCCGCGTGATCAACCGCGTGCTTTTTCACGAGAACGGATTTCGCGGCAACACCGAGCACTACGCCGACCCGCTCAACAGTTTCCTCGACCAGGTGCTGGCGCGCCGCAAGGGCCTGCCGATCACGCTCTCGATGGTCTACCTGCTCGTGGCCGAGCGCCTCGGCCTCTCGCTCGAGCCGATCGGCCTGCCCGGCCACTTCCTCGTCGGCTGCTACGCCGAGGACCTGCCCTTCTACATCGACCCGTTCAACGGCGGCCGGCTCCTCACGGCCAACGAGGCCTTCGCCATGCTGCGCAAGCACAGCCTGAGCCCGACGCTCGCCGACCTCGCGCCGACTCCCGTGCGCGAGGTGCTTTGCCGCTGCTGCCGCAACCTGGTCAACCACTACACCGTGGCCAACGACCAGGAACACGCGCGGCTCTTCGCGGAATTCGTCGCCGAGTTCGAATCGACGCACGAACGGCAGGCGCAGTCCTGAAAAAATGAGGTTGGTTCCCGGGCGCGAAACCGGCTTGCTGGTCGCCGCCCCATGACCGCCGCCGACCGCCTCCATCACCTGGCTGATCTGGATTCCTGGTCGTTCGACGGCGTCGCCCTCGCCGTCGTCGGCCACCCGGTCGCACATTCCCTCAGCCCGCCGATGCACAACGCCGCGCTCGCCGCGCTGGCACCCACCTCCCCCGGGTTCGGGCGCTGGCGCTACTTCAAGTTCGACATCGATCCTGCCGACCTGCCGGCCGCGTTGCTGGCCTTTCACCGCCGGAAATTTCGCGGCCTCAACCTCACTGTCCCGCACAAGTCGATCGTCGTTCCGCTCCTGGCCGCACGGGACGCATTCGTCACCGCCGCGGGCGCCGCGAACACGCTCAGCTTCACCCCGGACGGCTGGCAGGGCGCCAACACCGACGGTTATGGCCTCACGCACGCGCTGCTCCAGGAGCTCCAGCTCAAGCTGGCCGGCGCCAACGTCATCCTGCTCGGCGCCGGCGGCGCGGCCCGCGGCGCGGCCGTCGAGTGCCTGCAGGCGGGTTGCTCCAGCCTGTGGATCGGCAACCGCACCGCCGCCACCCGGGATGAATTGATCCGCGATCTCGCCGCCCAGCCCGGCGCCGACCGCTTGCGTCAACTCGACCTGGCCAGCCCCGGCCGCGACCTGCCGGCCGGCGCGATCGTCATCAACGCCACGTCGCTGGGCCTCAAGCCGGACGATCCCGCCCCGCTCGACCTGCGGAAAATTCCGCGCCCGGCCGGCGTGTTCGACATGATCTACCGCCCGCCGCAAACCGCCCTGCTGCGCCAGGCCGCGGAGCTCGGCATTGCGCACGCCAATGGCCTCGCCATGCTCGTCCACCAAGGAGCGCGCTCACTCACGCTGTGGACGGGTACGGCCGCGCCGGTTTCCGTCATGCAATCCGCCGCCTCCACCGCCCTCCAATCCGCCCCTTCATGATCGACCAACTGCAAGAGGTGAACGCCCTGGCCCCGTGGTTTTTCCCGGCGATGGCCGGTTTCTTCGGCGCCTGCATCGGGAGCTTCCTCAACGTCTGCATCTATCGCATCCCGAAAAACGAATCGGTCGTGCACCCGCGTTCGCACTGCGGCTGCGGCCAGCTGATCGCCTGGTATGACAACATCCCGGTCCTGAGCTGGTTCATCTTGCGCGGGCGCGCCCGCTGCTGCGGCCGGCCCTTCAGTTTCCGCTACCCCGCCATCGAGCTGCTGACGGCCGGCCTGTTTGTTGCGTGCTTCCTGCTTTTCCCGCCGGGCAAGGCCGCCGCCGGCGCCGTGCTCTGTGCCATCGTGGTCTGCGCCCACTTCATCGACCACGACCACATGATCATTCCGGACGTGTTCACGATCGGCGGTGCCGCCGCAGGCCTGCTGTTGTCCGTGCTCGTGCCATCACTCCACGGCCAGACGCATGAAATTTACCTGGTGGCGGGCGTGCGCTCCGGCCTCGAGGCCACGCTCGGCCTGCTCATCGGCTCGGCCGTCGTGCTGTGGATCGCGCTTTTTGCCGAGGCCATCCTCAAGAAGGAGGCCATGGGCTTTGGCGACGTGAAATACCTTGGCGCGCTCGGCACGTTTGTCGGCTGGCAGGGTGCGCTCTTCGGGATGTTCGGCGGCGCGATCCTCGGCTGCGCGTGGTTCATCGTCGCTTATGCCTGGCAGAAGACCACGGGGCGCAAAGGCCCCGTGGACTTGCCCGCTGCCACGCCCGAGGGTCAGCCGGCCGAACTGGGCCTGGGCGTGCATGTGCCGTTCGGGCCGATGCTCGGGCTCGCCGCGCTGATCTACTTCTTCTGGGCCCACCGCTGGGTGGACCCGTATTTCCTCGAGCTGCGCGAGCTATTTTGACGGCGCCGCCGGCGGCTTGAAGGCCGGCGGCACCACGCCCTGCCGGCCCTGCACGAGGATCTCAAGCAACTGCGCCAGCGCGGCTTCGCGCCCGATGCCGCGTTCGGCGGAAATTTGCTCCGCCCGTTTCAACAACTGCGCCGCCATCGTGGCGGCCTGGTCCGGCCCGGCGCCGAGCCGCACGCAGAGCTGCGTGATCTTATCGAGGTCAGACACGTTGGAGAATTTTGATGTCCGCGCCGCCTCCCGCCGCACGGGCGAGCCCGGCAGACGGCTCGAGGTTGACGAGCGAGAGGAGCGCCAGGGCAAGGAATCCGTCACCGTCGACGGCGGCCGAGCGCGTTTCGCCGACCTTGCGCTCGCCTTGAAAAAGCGCCGTACCCGGCACCGGGACGGCCCCACTGCCGCGCACCAGGTGCAACCGGCGTCGTACTTGGCCGAGATTTTTCAACCGGGCCATTACTTCCTGCCCCAGATAACAGCCCTTGGTGTAAGATATCGCCACGTCGTCGAGTCCGCCTTCGTTCGGCAGGTCGCGCGGACCAATATCAGCCGGCACCGCCGGCATCGCTGCCTGCAAGCGCACGCGCTCCGCCGCAGCGTGATCGGAGGGCTCCGCCCGGCCGGTCAGCGTCGCCCGCGCGGAGTCGAGCGATCCAGCCGGCACCAGCCACTGGCGGCTGTCTGCTCCGGCTCGGCGGCTGGGCAGCGCCACCACTCCTGCGGGTGCCATGAGTTCGGCCGCGCCTGCCCCCCAGAGGAGAATTCCCGCCCAAGCATCCGTCTGGTCCTCCAACTCCACTTCGTCCGCGATCAGGTAGCTCTCCAAGCGCGCCCGCAAATCGGCCGCCTTGCTCGAGAAACTGACCACCAGATAGTCATTCTCCCCTCTCTTCAGCACCTGGCTGTCGGCCAGCACTTTTCCCTTCTGATTCAGCCACAAACCATAGGCAGATTCCCCAGATTTGACCCGGAGATCCTGCGTGAACTGCCCCTGCAAATAGGTATTAGCGTCGGGTCCGTGAATCCACAGCACGGCTGATGAAGTGTTTAAATCACTGTCTGTCAGATAGTAAATCATCGTCAATTCCTGCAAATATTTGGCACGGGTTGAGCTTTATCAAGAGTGTTCTCTGACAAGCCCGCGAACGATTTGACGAAGGTGAGGAACAACCTATCTGTTTGCGGTATCAAATTTCTCGCTTCTCCCGCCTAGCGGGAGTTTTGGGGTAACTAAGAAAGCAATGGCCGGTCGTGTAGGGGTACGCGACCGGCCTTTTCTTTGCCCAAATTCCAGCCTGTGTCATGCCGAACCCAAGGCTTGCTCCCCCCGGGGGTCTTCGCAGCTTTGGGCCCCTGTGCAGAAAACATCGGACATCAATGTCGTTGAGACGCGGACCCTGCCCTCCCCCGCCGCGCTGATCCAGGAGCTTCCCAAGACGGAAGCCCAGTCCGAGTTCATCACGCGGTCGCGCCGCGAGATCCACCAGCTGATCTTCACCGACGACAAGCGCTTCCTCCTGATCATCGGCCCCTGCTCGATCCACGATGTCGCTGCCGGCCGCGACTACGCCCGCAAGCTGGCCGCCCTGTCCAAGGAGGTCGCCGACCGCATCATGATCGTGATGCGCGTGTATTTCGAGAAACCCCGCACGACCGTGGGTTGGAAGGGCCTCGTCATGGACCCGCATCTCGACGGCTCGCACGACATTGCCGCCGGCCTCCGCCTCGGCCGCACCTTCCTGCGTGATGTCGTCGACCTCGGCCTGCCGACAGCCACGGAATTCCTCGACCCGATCACGCCGCAATACGTCGCGGACCTCGTGTGCTGGGGCGCCATCGGGGCGCGCACGACGGAGTCGCAGACGCATCGCCAGATGGCCTCCGGCCTCTCGATGCCGCTCGGCTTCAAGAACGGCACCGACGGCTCGATCACGACCGCGATCAACGCCATCAAGGCCGCCGGCCAGCCGCAGACTTTCCTGGGCATCAACCTCGACGGGGCCTCGTCGGCGATCGTCACGCGCGGCAATCCAAACTGCCACGTCGTCCTCCGCGGCGGCAGCGCCGGCCCGAACTACGCGCCCGAGTACATCGCGCGCACCGAGGAACTGCTGGCCAAGGCCAACCTGCCGAAATCCATCCTCGTCGACTGCTCGCACGACAACTCCGCCAAGCAGCCCGAGCGGCAGCCGGAGGTCATGCGCGCCCTGCTCACCCAGATTACCGCGGGCAACCAGTCCATCATGGGCGCCATGGTCGAGAGCAACCTCGCCGCCGGCAGCCAGACCTTCCCCCAGCCGAAGGAACGCCTCAAGTACGGCGTCAGCATCACCGACGGCTGCATCGACTGGCCCACGACCGAGACGATGGTCCGCGAGATCTATGCGACGCTCGCCCCGCGCTTCGCCTGAGCGCGGCTTGCCGGTGTAGGGTCGGCGCTCGCGCCGACCTAATGCGCGAGGTCGCCGCAAGCGGCGACCCTACAGGGAATGAGACAACGTCGCTCAAGCAGTCTAATAGCCTACTTGAGCCCGCCCTAAAACCCTTCGCCCGGCCGATTTTCTTCCGTGTGTTCCGGGTGTTCCGTGGTTAACTCACCCTCCTCATGAAAGCCCCCATCCGTGTCGCAGTCACCGGCGCCGCCGGCCAGATTGGTTACTCCCTGCTTTTCCGCATCGCTTCCGGCGCCATGTTCGGCCCCGACCAGCCGGTGATCCTCCAGTTGATCGAGGCCCCCATCGAGAAGGCCCTGAAGGCCCTCGAGGGCGTCGCCATGGAGCTCGACGACTGTGCGTTCCCGCTGCTCAAGGGCATCGTGCAGACTTCCGACGCGTCGGTCGGCTTCAAGGACGCCAACTGGTGCCTGCTCATCGGGGCCAAGCCGCGCGGCCCGGGCATGGAGCGCGCCGATCTCCTGAAGGACAACGGCAAGATCTTCATCGAGCAGGGCCGTATCATCGATGCGGTTGCCGCCGCCGATGCGCGCGTCGCGGTTGTGGGCAATCCCGCCAACACGAACTGCATGATCGCCGCCTCGCAGGCCAAGCGCCTGCCCGCCGACCGCTTCACCGCGATGGTCCGCCTCGACCAGAACCGCGCCCAGACGCAACTCGCCAAGAAGGCCGGCGTCGACCTGACCGCCGTGAAGGACATCTTCATCTACGGCAACCACAGCCCGACCATGTTCCCGGCGTTCGCCCATGCGACGATCGACGGCAAGCCGGCGACATCCGTCATCACCGACACCGCCTGGCTGCAGGGCCCGTTCTGCGAGACCGTCGGCAAGCGCGGCGCCGCCATCATTGCGGCCCGTGGCCTGTCCTCCGCCGCCTCGGCCGCCAACGCGCTCGTCGACCACGTCCGTTCCCTCGTCACGCCCGGTGCCATCCACTCCATCGCCGTGAAGAGCGAAGGCCGCTACGGTTTCGACGCCAACGTCTGGGCCGGCATGCCCGTGAAAACCACGACGCCCGGCAGCTACGAGGTCATCACCGGCTACGCCATGGACGACTTCGCGAAATCGAAGATCGCCGCCACCAACAAGGAGCTCGTCGAAGAGCGCGCGTTCGTGGCGGACATGATCAAGTAAGCCTCCGCGCACCTCGTTCCTGTTCTCTCGCGGCGACCTTCATCGGTCGCCGCCTTCTTTTGTAGGGTCGGCGCTCGCGCCGACCTCACGCGCGAGGTCGCTGCCTTTCGACAAGCTCAAGGCCCTGAGCCCGTCGAATGGGCAAGCAGCGACCCTGCATCCTCAGAGCAACCCCGCCAGCACGCGATTGCGCGACAGCGCAAACGCCGCGCGCACCGCCGCAAAGGCCTCGACCAACTCGGCCGGCGAGCCCGCCCGCGGAAAACGCATCTCCAGCGTGGCGCCGTCGCACACGACTTCCGCTTTCACGCCGTCAACCGTGATGACGCAATGGCTGCAGTCCGACGGATAATTGACGGCCAGCCCGTCCTCGCCGCCGCGCGCTTCGACGGCATCGATCACGGCCTCGACCGCGACCCCTTTCACCAACGCGAAAACGATGCCCGAAAACCCCGCGGCAAACACGTCGTTCAGCTCCGGCCGCGCAGTGCCTTCCATTTCACTGAGCGCATATAGCGTGCGCACGACACCATAACCCGCCGGATCCTCCGGCAGGAGCGCATAGGCTATCTCCAGCGTGAAATCCTTCGCCGTAAGCACCGCCACCGGGCTGCTGACCGTCAGCGAAAGATCCGTGCGTTTGTAGCCGAACGCAGCCTTCGCCCGCTGGTAGAACTGCTCGGCCTCCGCCGCCAGCTCGGTGGCGCAGAGCTTTGCGAGGAATCCCTCCGTCGCGGCATTCACCGCGTCCGGCACCGTGTGGTGCTGCTTCTTGAAACCGGCCAGCGCTTTCACACGCCCGGCGTCACGCCCGACGAGGCTGATGCGGGAGATGTAGGGGCTGGCGGCTTCGGCCGGGCGTTTCGGCATCCGGCAAGTGAGGCAAGCGCGCCGCCCCGACGCAAGGAGCCGGACGCAAAAAAAGCGACGAACCTCATGGTCCGTCGCCGATTGTCGGGCGGGCCCTTTTTGTTCAGGCCGTCATCGCCGGCGGCGTCCGGTCCGCGTCCGCCTTGCGGAACAGGCTGACGATGCCAACGACGCACAGCACCGGGATCCAGATCGGAGACAGGGCGACGGCCAGCGCCAGGAGAATCCCGGCGAGCGCCGCAAGGAGGGAGATCCCGACCGCACCGAGCACCGCCGCCACGACCAGGCCGACAAAGGCCCCGACAAACAGGATCGGGCTGATCTTGATCGCCACGATGAGCAGGGCCGCAATGAGCAGGACTTTGAGGAAAGTTTTCATAGGTAGTGGAAGAACCCAGCTACCCGTGAAAAAGTTGCAGTCCCTCAGGCCTCCTCGCGCAGGCCCAACAACTCCTGCTTCAACTCACTGATGAACGGGCGCATATCCTCCTCGATCATGGCAGGGTCGAAATTTCCACCCTCTTCTTCGGCGATCACCGCCCACCCGGGAAGCGAGACGAAATCGCCGTCCGTCTCGTCCAAACGCGCCCCACTGAAACCGAGCCCGTAGGTTTTGCTGAGAAAATTGGCGAGATTGACGATCGCCACGGTGCGCCGGTGGGCCTGGGCTTCGGCGGGAGCGGCATGGTGGGCAATGGCCTCGACCACTTCATCGGGCAGGTGGCCATGCCGGGCAAAGATCACCCCGGCCTCGGCGTGGCCCACGCCGAATCGTTCTTGTTCCAGGACGTCGAGCCTGCTGCCGCCGGCCAGGACCTCCCCCAAAACCGAGCTATAGGTCTCCGGCGCCACGGTCGAGAGCACGATCTTGCCCACGTCGTGCAACAGCGCCGCCATATAGAGTTGTTGCCCGGCCGGCCGGCCCAGCCGCTGCTCGAGTTCCTCGGCAATCGCCGCGGTGGCCAGGGCGTGAACCCAAAGGTGCCGCCAATCGAGCCCGCCCGCCATGGCGTGG
>Ga0247777_1000165_pt1 | contig 16522 bp, 22 predicted proteins | sample UWRJL154409C5_FD_179937 | JGI IMG/M metagenome (GOLD analysis project Ga0247777, IMG submission 179937) | Plant litter microbial communities from Arlington Agricultural Research Station in Wisconsin, United States - UWRJ-L154-409C-5 | ecosystem: Environmental > Terrestrial > Plant litter >...
GTCCTTGTGATGTGCGGTGTCCACGCTTCTGGGATCTGGGAGGCGTCGCTGGTGTCAGTACCGCAGTGGCTCCGCGAGGGGAGGGGGCGTAGGTTTGGACCCGCGAGCCATACATGTCAGATCGTGGTAGAAAATCGCAGCGCGGAGGAAGACGAAGCCGGCCATCCACAGACGCCCCTTGCGGCTTTTGGCAACCGTCCACAGCCCCTGAATCGTCTACAGGGTGGTCTGCCAGAACCAGTGGACAAAATCCGTGATGAGAAAGACGGAATAGAGACTGAAGTAAATACACCACGCCCGGAAGTGTTGCCATGCTCCCGGATTGGGGGAGAAGTAATACGGGTTACCGGCGAGGTCTTCCGCGAGCGCCATGCCCTGGAGTTCCGCTGCTTCGTCTTCATCGAGGGCGGCAAAGTGAACCGAGACTGGGAATCTATCGGCGCCCTTGACTGATCGGTTTCCCGCCTTCTTCAAGCCCCCACGGGTCATGACGATATCGTTGCTGCGGAAAGTAACTTCGCTGTCGGGTAGTTGTAAGGGGGTTGAAACGGGAATCATCCCATCCTCGAACGGTTCGTCGTGCGTAGTGGACATTTTTATTCAATCAAGGCCGTTCAGCCTCGTCCGAACAGCAGTGGCGTCTCCAGAAATGGGATGAAGCTTGCTCCAGTTGAACGGGAACGGCAATCTCTTTCATGGCTATCTTGATGTTGCTGTTTGACAGGCCCATGCATTCAGGGCACGCGGGAGAAAAGGAGGACAGCGGAAGGCAAACCAATTCAAGTGCCAACAGCAGAGTCCACTCGCCTTTGTCTGTGACTTGCCACAACCCTTTTCTGTGGATTCCAATGATAAAAACAGCCAAGCCTCCGCCAGGTATGTAAGTACATCCGTCTTTGGTCAGTGCCTCTACCTCCGCCAACGACGCTGACACTGACGGCACCAGGGCCTCTAACTCTAATAACTATATATTATCTTAACCCCTGTTCGCCCTTTTGATCCCAATCGTTAGCATCAGCGTCTGATACTTTACTTTTCTGTCCTCCTGCTCCCCCCTCCGCCTGACCCACTCCTTGAAACGATCGATTGCGTTCTTCGCGCCGTACGGATCATGTTTCCTCTTCCGAGAGCTCATCCGGACCCGTTTTCCCTGAGAGTGCGGTACAGCAGGAGGGTGGGTATGATGGGTGATACTCCGACATCACGGTGTGATCTTTGTCCAAGGTCGGTCGGTTTTTGGCTGCAGTCTTCATTCTCCCCCTTGTTCTACCCTTCCTCCTGCTTTTTCTCCTTCTCCTCCTCTTTCTACTACTTCTCCTGTCTCTTCCCCTCCTCTTTTTTCTTGTACCCCTTTGGTTGAAGCATATTCACTCCTTCGAGCTGCAGCGTCTCGGCCATGCGGGCGGCGACCCGCGCGCCAGTGACAGGGGCGTACGTGCCCGCGCGGCCCTGGTTCGCAACATCACCTGAGAGGTAGATACCGCGAGTTTCCAACATCTTCACGTGGTCTTGATCGACGTTGGCTTCGAGTTGCGCGCTGAGCTGCTCGTGGAGGCTACCCCTTACGCGGAGGCGAGGGGCGTGATACTGGAAACGGTATCAGTCGAGTTTGCCGCCCCGCTGGCCACTCGGGTCCCCCGGGTTCAGCTCACAATGAAAGCCTCGCTAAATTCCTTGCCGTTCTCGAGCTGGACGAGGACGTCCGAGACACTGCCTGGAATCAGACGCAATAGTTTGATAGGCGAGGTTTCCACGTAGAAACGCGGCCTGCCAACATGATCCTTGACATTCTTCGTCGTGTTCCGGAGAATCTTGGCCGTCACCTCGTTGCCGTTGGTGTAGACCCGGACGATGCGTTCCAGCTGCAGGACAGCCAGCGACCTTGTCACGACGGAGTTGACGCTCGCAGGGCCGTCGAGGGCCAGGATACCAGCCGAGCCTTTGTCACGCTGTTCATAACCATGGCAAAAGAGGCAGTGGATGCTGGAGTATGTTTAGCGCGTTTCGCCTCGTCATCGAGGTTGCGGGGAAGGGGCGTCTTACATGCCCCTGGCCCAGCAAGCGTCGTAGCCTGGTATCGGGGGGAATTGCTCCGTCATCCCCTGGGCAAAGACCACCTTCTTTCCGTAGTGCGTCCCGCCGTGGTTTGTCGTAGCCGAGTACACGCGGGTTCCATCGACGTCCAGCGTTTCAAGCTGGGTCACCTTCTCTGCGGAGTAGAGCACCAGCTCGGGGTAGTTTTGCAGCAGGTCCGTCCGAGACTTTGCGCGGTAATCGGCCGGGTTGGCACCATCCCAGCCCAGGATATTGTGCATATGTGTTGCCCTCTCATTGCGGTACTCGCCCGAGTCGAATATGTGCGACGAGTGTCGCTGGCGAGCCAGCGCCGCTGCCACACCGAGCCCGCCGGGACCGCCTCCGATGATGAGGGCGTCGATGGGTTCAGTCTTCATGCTGTCATTCTTGCCGTCACCATACTCGGTAGCGTTGACGTCGTGTGGCAGGGTTAACACAGATGCTGCCAACGCGAAGAGCGCGATGGCTGGCCGAAACGCGTACGTTGACGTTGACGGAAGCTTCATCGGACTGTTCGCCATGGCCGTGATGGCGCAGAGGGATGCGAGGACAAAGCTGAGCCACTGCATTTCCTACTGGGATAGGGTGTGCCGAATATAGATGTCGGGAGTTCTCGTGGAACCGGGTCACGTATGGAGCTAAGTATGGAGGCTAGTAAACACGGGGGAGCGACAATCAGGTTTTGAGAAAGAATCCTTAGTGTTGTGATGAGACATTGAGCAAGAAATCCTGGTGTTGTGGCAATAGACGAGTGCGGGTAGCAGAGGAATGGAAGAATGGAAAATCAAACGGGAAGACATCGACCGCCTTCTTGAACCCCATTAACTAAGTTCTTGATCTATTGCCCTGCCATGAATCGTCCTTCCTGTAGGGAGATTTCAAGTCTCCACCCGTCGGGTCCCTTGAGGAAGGAATACCTAGCCTCAGATTCCCCAGAGTTCCAGATTCCGTGCAGCAGGGAGACGAGGTACCTGTGTGATATCGCAAAATGTTGGTTGATTCGAGTCAGTAGCTTGCCCACCCGATCTTAGGGGAGTACGCTGGTCGAGGCCCTCCTGCCGAATGTGAATAGGGGACTTTCCAAGGGGGTACCAGTGACCGAGCCGCTTCCTGATGTCATGTCAGAACCGGTACCGAACCAAAGTTGGGGGGGGGGGCTCGGGTGCACGGAGATAGTGCAAGCCGATTCTCGCACAATGCTAACATCTAGGCGAATCCAAGGGTTTCCACTCGCCCACGGGCATACTGACGTCCTTGATGGATGGTGAACTCACCGCAGCGAGCGGCTTCCTCCTCTGGAATACACCCTTCGAAGGACCCATGATCGGCAGTTTCCACTCATCGAAAAGATCCACGACGATGGTCTTGAAGACGGACAAAGCCACGCGTGTAGCAACTGGGCCTTTGCTGTTGGTCTCGGTCAAGCCGTCTTCCGCCGGCCATCGCATCAGTGCATCAACAAGGCGCTCGCAGACCTGGTTAGCCTCCAGTGCGATAAATATGTCCTTCGATATCTTAGCGAGACGAAATGATGTGCCAAGCGTCTTCCACACAGCCTTCCAGAACGCCGACAGGAACTTGGAGTCGCGCTCGCTGATGAGGACCTTCGGGATTCCCCAGTTCGCCGCCAGCAATGCCTTGATGAAGGCCGTGCCGCCCGTCCTGCCCGGTATCAAGAGAATCTGCTTGGAGAACTTGCATGTCACCGTGAGCGGTGCGCCCAATCCCTCGTCTGCTGGCAACCCGACAATGAAATCGATTGTAACGGTGTGGTATGGGCAGGGCGGACTGTAGATTGGTTGAAGGTTCCCGTACGGCTTGTGAGTCTTCCTCCGGAACACCGCGCAGTCTGGGCAACTTTGGAGATATCGCCTCGTCCCGCGCCGTTCGAGACGGCGAAGAAGCTCCACCACGTACCGCCGCCTCGCGAAGGACGAATTGTCCGAAGCTCGACCATGGGGGTGTAGTTTCGCCCAGGGATGATGGGGAGCGAGTCGATCAGGGCTGTCGGACTTTCGGTGAAGAAGTTGTCGAGCCTGACGATCTTCGAAAGGGACTGTTAGGTTGACTCCAAGCCAAGAGACTATGGGGTCAAATTGTCCCTTTTGCTCGCAGCAGCGGGTGCAACGCGTTAGGCCCGGCTCGAAGGCGCAGGCCACCCGGAAGAGTCTGAATCGGTTAAGGGGCAGGGGCTCCCGAAATGGACGCGTCGTCGAGGAGGCGAGGATTAGAGGATGTATATATAGGAGGTAACAGCGAGTTACCCGGACTAGTAGGAGCGTGTTGTAAGTTACCTACTGATGTAATATAAGACGCTGCGGGTCACTGGCTTGGTAGTACTCCCTACCTACCTAGGTACCTAGGTAGGTAGGTAGGTAGGTCGGGTACGGTAGGTAGCTCGATAAGGTATATTGTGATACCCGCTCTTGCCCTCCGTATTTGGAGAAAGAAGATGACGACGTCGATAAAATGTAAGGCAAAAGCTGCGCCTGCCGTAGAAAATGGGATGGTGACGATGCAACTGCTAATTCGGCATTTGCTGAGCATACCCGCACCAGGAAGCCCGAGGTACAGTAGGCTCGTCTTGAATCAATGCCAGCGAGGGGCCGAGGATGGATCTTCATGAGAAAGTCATACCATCCTGCGCATAGCCGGGCTAATGACCTAGGTACCGTACCTACTGTAGGTAGGTAGGTGGTGTTGTTGGCGGGCGCGGTTGGATTTCAGTTATCGTAAATCGTTAGTATATACTACGTAGGCGTTCTGAATCCGAAAGGTGTTGGCGTTGGCGGCAGGGCGGGCATACTCCGGACGGAAGTTGAGGTTGTCCCAGCCCATTTGCGTTGGTTAGTTTTGGGCCGAAGCTTGAATTGCCAAGACCGCCGGGTCTCTGTCGTGGTTCACGATGGGTCGGCGCCGTCGGGTACATACCCGAAGTTTCTTTTAAATAGGTACAGTACTGACAGGCATTGCCAGACCATCGTGACCACAAAAAGAACCCTTCCTAATTGGATACCTGTCAAGCGGTACCTTTCGTAGTTCCATAAGGTCCCAACATTCAGGCACGGACATTAGTCGGGCAAAATTTGCTGATTTGTCCCTCACCCTCCCAGTCGGGTACCTGGCGTAGGGTCTGGCCAGGGGCGGCCGCGAGGGGCGGCAGAAATTAGGTGCCTCGGCGTTCGTGACTTCCGCTTCGGACTTGATCCACAAGTCACGACTCTCCGAGATCTCGTCCATCCTGGATGGCATCGAGTCTTCGGGCGCCAGCCACGGCCTGCGACCATGGCGCCTGCCTCTCGATCAGTGGTGAAAATCTCCCTCACTCCGAGCTACAGCATTGGTAGGCCCATCATACGTCGTCAGCGACACCGGATTCTTCGGCATCGTCGCCAGAACGCGCCAGACACGATCCCAACATCAGTTCTCTCCGTGGCAAACTTTCGCGAGCACTATTTCCTTCCGGGCCGGCCGTTAGTCATCAAGTTTGGCCATCCGCAGCAGCTTCCTGCGACGAAGAATTGGTTTAACTTCGACCCGGGGCTCGATGCGTGCGTGAGTCGACTGCGAGCGTTTCAGCAGGTCCAGCTGCCCTATGAGCTATTGTACGATCCGGAGGACGGAGCCCCCCGAAAGTTTCTCTCATGGCTGGCCGGGACGCGGGGGTATCCGTCCGACCTGGCGGCCGAACGCCTCCGGGAAGTTCTGCCTGCCTCGGAGGACCGCCTGTCAGGCCCGACGATGCTCCGTTTCCACGCCGAGCTATCCCTCCTTCTCTTGGCCCTTGACTTTAACAAGGTGTCGGACGAGCCTCTTACGCGGCTGTACATCGCCCAAGCATCGATAGAAGATCTCCCAGAGGGACTGGCGCGCGACGTGCCAACCCCGGACCTCGTTCGCGCGGCAGGGAAAGGAGACATCTACGGCTCCAGTGTTTGGCTAGGGCTGGAGCCGACGTACACGCCCTTTCACCGCGATCCGAACCCGAACCTTCTCTGCCAGATTCATGGTCGCAAGGTCGTCCGGATGCTGCCGCCCGGTCCGGGCGAGCAGGTCTTTCGTGAAGTCCAAAGCCGCCTTGGACGACAAGGCAACCCGCGTATCAGAGGGATGGAGATGATGGATGGAGAGGAGAGGACTGTCTTCTACGATGAGTTGTGGAGACGGCGACCGCCAGGAACACTCGAAGCGAGACTCGACCCAGGCCAGGGATTATTCATCCCGTTGGGCTGGTGGCATACCGTGATGTCCGGATCCGGCCATGGCGGAAGGTTGAACGGGTCTGTCAACTGGTGGTTCCGCTGAAGCGTCCCGCCGCTGGTCTAAAAAGCCTCGAAATCCGCTCTAGGAAATACTTGTGAAGGTAATCGGTCAGATGTCAAGGATTGCTTTCCACTCCACAAGGTGCACGAGCGACCAGTTCTGTAAGCTCGTCAGTCCGACTCGGCGCTGCCATGCCAATGTTGGACAAGCCAGAGAAGCAAGAAAGCCAGTAGGCTCAATCTCAAGCCTTCCCTTGGATATTACCCATGGTTAAGTCTGTCTAAGGCTATCTGGATTTGGACTCAACTCGGTGCCACTCAGACACGGAGGGTCAAGTGTCGGGTCTCGCTTGATGAAAGTCCAATATATCTCGCGGGAGTAGCACCGAACTCTAGACCATCCGTCGTCTTCGAGGTGTTTGGTGTCACTATTGACTTCAAGACCCAGAAATATGCGACTCGGACTGCCTTGATCGACCCGGAGTGTTAGCTAGAGCTTGCCGAGCAGGACAGAGAGAGGGGGCGAGGGTAATGAGAGCAGAGTAGCCAAGATGACACTGACCTCAGCAAGTAGACTGTGCCCGTACTACTCTGTCCTTGAGCCGTTTGTTTTGCGTGCGAGTAAGTTCGTGCGGTTGAAGAGCCTAGTATCAAGAGGGCCTCCGGGGCGGCCCCGGCGCCCCCGGTGGATCGTGGCCGGCGAGTCGGCAGCCGGGGTATAGGACCAGCCGGGCTGATGGGCTCGTAGAGATCTCTGGTATTAGTGGCGCATGGGATGCAGCATAATCCGGCCTTCTCCCACCGCCTGGCTGCTCGGCTCGGCCTCCGAGGAGTCGTTCTTGGACGCCACTCCGGGTCGATTCTCGAATTCCTCACGGGAGATGCACTAAACCTCCTCGGTGCTGTCCTCTACCTCGAGCCCTGAATTGATGACACACTTCGGCTTCTTTTGGGTCTGCTTGCCTTCTTTGTGGTGGGAACTGCGCCGTTTGTTCTTTTTCTTGGGACGAGTCCGGCTGGCCGCGAGTTGTTTGCGCGTGTTGCGAAGCTCCGCACGCGTGCTCTTTTCCTGAGCGCGGCTGTCTTGGAGCTGGGAGAGTATGCAACCTAGTGCATCCCGCATCTTACCGAGCTTTTTGCTAGAGTTGTTGCCTAGGCGGCGCTGCAACGTCTCGACCTTGGTCATGAGTGCGCCGATCTGCTGATGCTGCCGGTTTTGTTGAGGGCTACAGGCTGCCTCATATCCGGTGACATTTAGCGTGACATAGTCGTCGCTGAAAGCCGCAGGGAGGCAGCCGCAAAAGGCCGCGAAGTCACAGCCCTCGTTGCCGGGCGCGACAGTCCACCATGGGGAGTCACCCAGGCGGGAGTGGTGGGCAGCTGAGGTGCGCGTGGCGAAGGCGACATCGCCACTGAAAGAAACCGTCTCTACCTTGATAATGACGTTGTTCTTGATGTGGATATGAGCTCGGCCGCTATGACCGAGGACGTCACGCACGCCGGACTTGTTCTCACGTTGGTACCAACCACGGACGATGGAAAGAGTCGTGCCTTCCTGACATTGAACGCTCCTGTCAACCAGCGGAAACACGGTCTCCCAGTCCTTGAAGTTGACGGGGGCCATGGCTTTCTGCTCTGCTCGCTTGTGAGTGGGGCGTCCGGTTTCTAAAGGTGATTGACGCCTACTGGGCTTGGAGAGACTGGGTGGCGTTTGGAATTTTTGGTTCGTTAGAGTTGGGAAGCCGTGAGACTGCTAAATTGGGAAGCACGGATGGGGGTCAGGAGAGATGGCCATGAATTATTGATTGTCCCCGCCCCAGTGGCTGTCTGAGGTGGTTCGCAATGAAATGGGCAGGAACGTCTGGGATTCTCCCACGATCCAGACCGTTGTTGGTGGATAGAAAAGCTGGGCTGGGCTGGATTGCTGACAGACCAAATAAATTCCCGCTATTCGCGGGTTGGGACCGATGCACTTCAGCACTGGTGGTGAGGATATGATGGGGCACAGTACAGTAACTTGTTGCTGGCTCAGACGTGGGTCGGCGGAGCCTGAGATATGAGCATGGTTCCGGAGTTGACCATGGGGTTGTCAAAGCTCCGGAAGCATCAGAGGGAACGCCATCGCGGGGAACCCGTGAGTTCCTCTTGACGCAGAGGTCACCCAGCCGGAGCCTTTTTGGGGTACGCATCTCCATTGCTCAGCATTGCCCTGAAGCTTCAGCATCTTCAGCTTCGTGCTGGGGCTTTCTGGGCACATGTCTCCCTTGGCCGCCGTTCCAATGGCCAGTCCGCCCCGACTCCATGTTCACCCGAGTCGTTATATCAGAGCTCACCATGGCTTCCATAAACACGGGGCTCTTGCCTTTTTGGTGGTAGGAAGGGCGAACGTAGCCCGCTCAGGTCAACTGAGCACACCGAGATGGAGTCCCCGGCGTCAGGGCTGGTGCGTTCTGGCGTAAGATCTAAACCTTTCCACCTACTTCTCCTAAAAATCAAGCCTCCACGGAATGTGAGGGCGGTTACGGAGTACTGTAAATCCCGAGAACGGCGTACTTCGTACAGCATAAAGATTGAAGCGATAGGATGGAAGAAGTGAAGTCCTGGTTGAACCCCTGAAAATCGGGAAACCAAGGACAGGGGATCCCTGTTGTCTCCCAGTCCAGGCACAAACGTGGGGCGTTTGTGGGGGTCAGCTTCCCAAGCTCTTTTCTTCCGGCGGAAAACACCAGGATAATCGAGATCGGATTCTCCCCCATCTCACCAAATCCCTCAATCTTTGTCCCCTTCAAAACAAGGAAAAGGCAGGCTCTGTTGCCCGCCTGTACATTGCTGAAGAGACGCGGAGCTAATATTTGACCCAAGACATTACAAGACCGCCAAAATGTCGCAAGACAAACCACTGCCGTTCATATACAACTTTGCCGCTGGGTACGTCCTCCTGCCTCCCGCACGCGCCGCGTTGGATCTTAGGAGACCGGGAGAACGAGTGCTCCGGGGGAGTTTGCGCGGCGACCCGCTTGAACGAGACCGCCTCGCTGACAATAACCGTGAAGTGCGGTGGCCGGGGTCTCCGAGGTGTGTCACGCGACACCCTGCCGCTACAGATGGAATACTAACGCTGCTTCAGATCCTGATCATGTACCCCCTTGATGTCGTCAGTACGTTATATCATATCTCTCTTGGGTTCCCCATACGGACGTTTGTTGCATGGAATTCGCGATTTTGAGAAAGCAGCCTTCCTGCCGCATCATGTCGGCCCACGCGGACAGTCTCGCTGACCCTTGATGTACCCATCCGACAGAGACCAGAGTGTATGGCCCCTTTCGAATGCGCGCTACGGCATCAGTACTGACAGCCATACAGCCAGCTGCAGACCGGCAAGGGTACGGGCGCGGACTCGTACAACGGCATGGTCGACTGCTTCCGAAAGATCATCAAGAACGAAGGGTGGGGACTCACGCCGCATCTCTCGAAGGAATTGATGGCTAACCCGCGTGAATCAGCTTCTCGCGGTTGTACCGTGGCATCGCAGCTCCCATCATGATGGAAGCTCCCAAGCGTGCCACCAAGTTTGCCGCCAACGACGAATGGGGCAAGTTCTACCGCAAAGGTGAGTGAGACTCAGAGGGATCAGATCACCGGTGACACTGGGGGACCCCCCTGTCTCGTGTTGGTCTGGACTGTCGATGCCGATGTAGGTCGCAAACTGATTCCTGGGCAGCGTTCGGCAGAGACAAATCGCTTGGACTTGACGTCCTGACCGGCGCTTCCGCCGGCGCGACGGAGAGCTTTGTGTACATCTTTACGGACTTCATCCGCTTACTATATCGCTAACGGTTAGAATAGCGTCGTCCCCTTCGAGCTGGTCAAGATCCGAATGCAAGACAAGGCATCAGCTGGAAAGTACAACGGGATTGCCGATGTGGTCGTAAAGACGGTTAGAAGCGAAGGTCTTCTGGCCATGTACCAGGGTCTCGAGAGCACCCTGTGGCGCCACATCCTCTGGAACGCTGGCTACTTCGGCTGTATCTCTCAGGTCCGCTCGACGCTTCCCAAGGCCGAGACAAAGCGGGGCCAGATCGTCAACGACATCATGGCTGGGAGTAAGCCACCACTATTCTGGATTGAAGCCTGTCTCAACCAGTTCTCGCCGCTGACGCAAAGCAGCTATCGGAGGAACCGTTGGAACAATCCTGAACACGCCTATGTGGGTTTATCTTTGTTTTTGTTTTTGTTTTGCTTGCCCCGAGCACTGGCTAACCAGAGTTAGGGATGTGGTCAAGTCGAGAATTCAGAACTCCCCGCGCGTGGCCGGATCGGTTCCCAAGTACAACTGGGCGTGGCCCGCCGTCGCGACGGTCATGAAGGAGGAGGGCTTTGGTGCGCTCTACAAAGGCTTCCTTCCCAAAGTCCTCCGACTTGGTCCAGGAGGTAAGCACCCCTGCCGTCCACTCAATGTCATGTCGAGACCCGCTCACGCCGACCAACAGGCGGTATTCTCCTGGTCGTTTACCAGGGCACCATGGAATTCTTCCGCAAGCTCCGGGACGAGAAGGCCGCTTGAGTAGCCCACTCTTTCCCATTGACGATAGTCCCCGCTTCGCAGGAGGACGATAGAAGGATTGGGTGTACATAGGACGGCACGGACTGAACATACGTAGACGCGGTCACCACGGCACCCGCACAATTCTCTCGTTGTCTCTTCCCCCGCGCCCCTGGCCACGTGGCTGTACACGGGGATCACAGCCTGACCGCGACCAGGACCGCTGCCAGGCCTACGAAGCGGGCAAACGTAGGACACGAGCCTGGGAAGTTGCACGGACAGGATTTTGTAGGGATGTGCCACATAGTCGTACTGTACATGAGGCTTGTATGTCGGTGTAAGGAGGGCCCGTCGGCGAGGATAACGAGAGTCCTGCCCATCCTCCGTTACTGTACTGGATGGGTGCCGGCGTTAATGACGGGATCTCCTAATGCGGAAATGTTGAACGTCGTTAGGGAAATACAAAGGGAGGTCGGAGAACTGCTGAGGATGATTGGTACCTGGTAGCAAATCGCCGTCATCGGCGAAGGTCTTATCGCACCGACGCCCCCAAGCAGCCCGGACCAGCTTGACCAGGTGAGCTTCCTCCTCACAGAGTCGGCCTTGACGGAGAGGTCCACAGCACAACTCAACCTAAAAGCTGGCCAGCGCAGCCCGCCGCTATCTGAAGTCAATCGCGCTCGGTAGTGATTTTGTACTGCTTGTCGATGCTTTGTCCTTGCTTTCGCTCTCTTCAGCGTTATTCCTGATTAGGACGCCGAGTCTAACGTGGAGCTCTCGATGACGAGGGCGGCAGCCACTGCGGTTCCGCGGCTCGCGCGATCACGGGGCGGACTCTGCTGACGGACTGGACGGCGCCTACTCCTGCGCTGGCGACGACATCGTCCGACTAACCGGACAACCCGAGTTATCTTCAAGCGCCCTGTCGACTCCATACTCGTACGAAAGAACTCGAACTTGAGACGCCTCGCTGGTCTCGCCCGCAGCTGTCTGCGGTCTCCGACAGCTTGCGGCTCTCTCTGTCCAGGAACGCCCCGCGCCCAGAAAAGTTACCCGGGCTGCAGCCACTCATCTTCCGTCCTTGGACCCGCCACCACCACAGAGCCCAGCAACCCAGCGCGAGCCCAGGCTTGTTGCTGGAGGCCGTGCTTGAGCCTCCGCCGTTGCCTGTCTTTCGGCGAAACCAACCAACCATCTTCGTGCTCGATCCTGTGGCCGGTCGGCCTGGCATTGTTTAGTCAATTTCCTACGAGTCTGCCTACCTGGGGCCCACAGAGACGGTGTCACGGCAGCCAGACGGACAATGGACGCAAAAGTTCGCCGGTCCCGATAGTCAGTCGTCCCCAAGCGCGGCCCTCAGTCCCCCGTGCCGTTCCTGGAGCTCAACGGACCCATCGCCCTCGATTCGTCCCACGTCGGGCTTCGCTGGACCAGAGAGAAGTCGAACAGCCCTGCACCAGCGGCAGCTTGGGCCTTGACTCGACGATTCGACGGCCGGAGCCCTACTCCGCTACGAGTATCTACCTCCAATACTCGATACCCTGACGATGCACCAACAACGGCAGCGGGTCTCTTCACCCGCGAACGCGCCCCAGACCAACCCCTCGCGGACCAACAACCCAAGAGACGCTCTCGCGGCCGCCGGCCGTGCGCGCGCAGGCTCCGAGACATCTCCCCACGACAGCACAACCATGCCGGACTCCGCCGAGGGCGCTCCCTCCGGCCCCAGTCGCGAGTCGATCAAGCGGTTGGACCAGGTCATCCAGGTATGTCGTCGCGGGCGCGGGTCTGACCTGGTCAGCAGGGGCTAATCGGCGTCTAGAACTTCTACCTGAAAGCCGCCGTCTTGATATTGCAGTCTCGAATCAACACGACTCCCGCCGGTACATCGAAAAAAGAGAAGAAGGTGAACAGATGGGTAGGTTGCGGCCGGGACGGAAGAATGCGCTTACACCAGGCGGCTGACCCCTTTCAAGTTCCAAATAGAAACGGACGATATCGACGATTTCCGGGATGAACTGCGGGTATGGAAACAATGCGGAGGCTTCGAGAACCAGCCGCCTGCCATGGTTATCGAAACGTATCTGGATGCCTCGAGCCTCTCGCCCAGCCAGACCCTGGTTGCTGTTGACGACAACGGGAAGAGGTGGGATGTCCTAGAGTCGATGAACGCCTCCGACTCGTCCAGTGACGGGACATCGTCCCGGTCGTCAACCCCGAACACCGAGGTAATACTCGAGCGCTGGAAGGTTGAGCTCAAATGCATCCCCGCCGAGCACACCGTGGATTTTGGTCCGTCCCTTCCCACCATTTACAAACGAAGCATCGTCTTCTTCCGGTCTCTGTTCGTCACGACTCGCGTCATGCCCGCGTGGAGGTTCTCCCGGCAGGCGCTCGTCAAGAATGCGCACCCATCACTCGAAGTCAAATGCAGAATCACCACGGGCGACATACTCGGCAGCGGGGTGGATGCGCTAAGACAGCCGCTTTTCTACGGGAGGGACGTCGTGACCGACTACATGTTCGGCGATCTGGAGGTCCCGGTCGGCAGATTCTACGCCTCCGTCGCGTACAGGAACGACTGCACCTTCCGGGTGGAGGACTCGGAGTCCTTGCTCAGCTCACGCTTCATGGGCGTCGAAGAGCAGTACTTCCGACCGTCTCTGCCCCAGAAGGCCGATGCAGGGAGGCGAGACTCGGCAGGAGAGATCGGTTCCCTGCCATCGCGCAGGCATAGCCGCCACCTCGGCGAGGCGCAACAACAGACCTACGGAAGTCTGTCAACCTTCCACGGAGCCGGCCCGCTTGGAACTAGCCCGATATCTGCGCTCAAGGCCGTCCGGCCGATCGGTTCGGACACGAGCTCGCCCCCTGAATCGGCCGTGGCGAGCATCGAGCCGGAAGCGCCGCACAGCCTGCCGATATCCGGACGCTCGCCGGTCATGAGGCCTTCGATTAGGAATCTGGAAGGGGCCGGCCGCCGACCGTCCGTCTCGTTTCAACCTTTCAAGGCGGGTGCTCTCTCGGGTTCCCCGAGAATACAGGACGAAGCACCGCCCTCGCCCGGAACCGCAGCGAGACAATTTGGGATGAGCGCCCTCACGCAGACGAGAAATCGCACCTCACTCACCGCCGGAATGGCTGCGTCGTTGCGCGGAGTGCCGTTTGCCGCCGACCCGGGACAGGCGTCGTCTCCCAAACCCACACCTAGTCGCTACAGCAGCAGCTTTAGCCACAGGCGGGGCCGCCCGTCGTTTGGAGGCACCAGCCGGGCGGAAGACGACCAAGGGAGCAGCGGAAAACAGAGCCTCTCGTCCTCGGCGGCGCAGCCCGGGTCTGGTCTCCTGGCCGAGGGGGGCGGCACGAGTTCGGGATCTTTCCAGACGGACGACGATAACATCTCGGAGTTCCTGAAGCTCCTCGACAGCAAGAAGACGTTGCAGAGTTTCGAAACGAGCAAGACGGGAGAGTCGGCAACCAAGGTCACGCAGCTGTCCAAGTTCCAGATGATGAAGGACTCCAACATCGCACTTACCGAGTCGATGAACTCTTCCATGCACCTGCACCGCTCCTCCAGCTCGTCGAGTCGACAGCTCACCAGCGTGCCAGGCATGATCAACCCGGCCTCCATGTCGGCCTCGTCGTCCCCGAGCAAGCCCCTGTCTCCGCATACGCCTCACACGCCCGCCGTCCCGTCCCGCCTGAGTGAGAACTCGATTATTCACTATCAAGGCCAAGCTCAGGCGGCGCGGGTGCGCGCTCCCGAGGTCACGGCCACGGAAGAAGTCGAGGAGACACCGGTGAGCCAGGACGGAGCGGCAGCCATCGATATTCCCCTTCCTCTGTCGCCCCGACTTTTACAACCCAATCGGCGGGCGAGCTCCGTCGCCCAACAGGGTCGTGCCGCGGTGGAGGATGAGGACCCGGACGCAGCTTTTGGCGGTCAGCGAAGCATCAGCCTTGGAGCTGACGACCGCGAATTGTCGCCCACTCTCGGTGGCCTATTCCGCAGGGAGCCCGACGCGGAGAGAAGCGCGGACGAGGTACCGCCACCCGCGGACAGCAGGCCGACTGTTCGACCCCGGACGTCGTCGTCGGCGGATCGCGAGGCGAGGATGCCGCCGCGAGGTCTCATGTCCAACCTGTCGCGATCGCCACATCGGCCGCGGTATCAAGCCGCCCGGTCGAGCGGTCCGGAGCGAGCGTCGTCGCCGCCTCCTGCATCGCCCGTCCACTTTTCAGGCTCGTCTACCGCGAGGTATGGCCCTTCGGCACGAGGGACGGGCGAAGGCGAAGCCGACGACGAACCCTTTATCTTTGATATGTCCGAGATCGGGCAAGGTCACGGTCGCCGGAGCGTTGAGGAGCCGCGGGGCAGCAGAGGTCCAGGCGCTTCTTCGTATGCCGACAGAGGTGGTTACGACTCATCAAGAGGCTCGAGAAGGGCTGGCTGGTAAATTTTGGCCTGGTGGCCTGCATAGCCGCTCACTTTCAATCCTGAAGAAAGCATTCCTTGCATATTTCAGAAAGGTTATCCGGAAGACCTATAACGTTATTCTGCATTGCTTCACACTATGTCAGGTACCTAGACCGTCATTTCTCTCGGCTGCTAGGCAGCATTGAAGCCTTATTGGCCCGGCGCTGGGCGAAGTAGGCACTTTGGAAGGGAGGATAGGAGTTTGGGTAAGCGGCAAACTGGGCATGGATCTTGGAGGAGAGAAGAGAGAACCGAGGTCATAGCCGTGGATGTTGGGGTGGGCAACGTGGGCGTTCAAGAAAGTAGCACCGCCAGGGCCAGGGATGTGCACCGAGATGGCGGCCCTTGCTTCGGTGTCCTTACCAGAGAAGAGAACAGTATAAACATTACTCATAAGAATAGGAAACCATGGTCATGCTTCCCATCAAGACTCAGCCTTGGCACATGCCCCTCCCCCCCAAAACTGATGAGGCTGCTGAGTACAGGGTTGGTACCGAGGCTTGGGAGGAGAGTACGCGTCGATGATGAAGTGTGGCGCATGTCCACGCAACCTTGGACGCCGTTGGATGGGCCGTGCCACAAGGTGTCGATGGTTCGGGCGCACGGGCCAAGGACATGCTGTGGCTGCTGCGCTTCCGTCATCCACGGCGAGGCTGCTGCTCCTCGGGTGGCTTCTGCAGGCTCCAACCTCCGTCGGCAACTCCATCGTTCGCTTTCTTTCCACAACCATCTTTGACGAGGTGTTATTACCTTTGCTGCTCGCAGATCACCTTTCAAGCAACCCAGAGCGACTCCAACACTGACACCTGGCGCGGTCTTGACTCGCGCAACGCTCGCTCTTCGCGCACGAGAGGTGCCTGAGCATCTCAGCCGTCGTCATGTTCCGAGCCGCGGCTCCCGGGCCATACGACGATGTCGTCGGTATGCTTTCCCTCGCCGCGCCACAGCCCTCGTGGTTCGCCTTCGCTGACTAACGACGCTGCATTGTAGCCAAGGCGACGGACGAGAACCTCACGTCGGAGGACTGGGGCGCCATCATGGAGGTTTGCGATAAGGTTTCCAGCGACCAGGCCGGCTCCGGCCCGGCTGTTCAAGGCCTGATCAAGCGCCTGGCCCATCGCAACGCCAACGTGCAACTCTATACCCTCGAGGTGAGCCTTTTCT
>Ga0247777_1000166_pt1 | contig 16486 bp, 7 predicted proteins | sample UWRJL154409C5_FD_179937 | JGI IMG/M metagenome (GOLD analysis project Ga0247777, IMG submission 179937) | Plant litter microbial communities from Arlington Agricultural Research Station in Wisconsin, United States - UWRJ-L154-409C-5 | ecosystem: Environmental > Terrestrial > Plant litter >...
GGAACCTACGAGGAGAGGCAACGGGAATGGAAGGATGGCAAAGCGCAGTTGCGAATTCCGAGGCCAAGCATGGAATCAGACGGGCACCGGCTGAGCGGCGGCTCGGTGGGACGTCCGCGCGGGGGGAGGGGGGACGAGTTGCTGATGACTCGGTTTGCTGGAGAAACCTTGGGTCGCGGACGAGGACCATCTGGACGCCTCCGAGCCAAGCGCTCCTGATTCCTGAGGCCAAAACCTGCGCACCTTGCCAGCACCCTTGAGACACTGACTGAAGGTACCTGAAGCACTGGCAGGAGCTCGCTACATGTGTTGATCCCCTTGGAAGACCTTACAGAAGGGAAGTGACCTGGCTCCCTGGGTAAGGTAATTTAAACTCTGGTACCCGTACTGTACCTAGGTACAGTAGTATCAAACCTGCCCGTCGTTGCGAAAGGCTGGCGCCCCTCCCACCTGACACTTCCTAGATACTCCAGAGGCCCACCCAGTCGGTCTCTACCCAATAGTCCCCCCAAGTGATATTATACGTAGGTAGGCACCTGTATATGACAGGTATCTACTCTGTAGGTAGGTACTTTAGGTACTTGGGAGACTTCGAGACGCAGGCGACTCGTGACTTCGGGCCGCTTCCAACATGCATCCGACCGGCATCAGTCCTGACCGGCAGCGCGAATGCCAAAACCCTACTCCGTACAGTACCGGTGTACTCCGTAAAGTTAGGTCCGTAGCTCCATACGGAGTACCCGTCGACCACCTCACCACCTCGAGAACCCATTCCTTCCTTGATCTAGGACTTGTTTCAAGCTTAGGTACATTTATGCTAACTTCCAGCCTCCCAGCGTGCTCGATGCGGGAAACCAGCCCCAGGAAGCGAGCGTCCGTACGGAGTACTGTACGGAATACGGATTAGAGAGCTGGCGCGTGCCCCAGCTCAGCCCAGGGAGGTACGTGAGGTATGGTACTGTACTAGGATCGTGACGGTAGTACTCGTACTCGTAGTCCCCCAGTCTGCCACCTGCTGTTTGCTGTGACATCATTCCGCAGTTACAACTAACTTGAAAGTTACTGTATGATTTGCCCCGTCAAGTTGGGCCCGCAGCAGTCAATGCATCCATGGAGGACGTTCACCACAGTACGGAGTAAACTTTCAGGTGCCCGCTGTCTCGCCACCCACCTAAGCCACCCCACCAGAGCCCATCCGCACAGAATTCATTTCGTGAACCCCGACGAGCCCTTCTCCGTGGCAGGTGATTTGAGAAGTGAGAAATCTCCCAGGTTGCGCCGCAGCCTTCGAGAATTTAGACATCAGGGCATTACCGATGCTTAAAGTCCTAGATTAAATTTATTGGTGCACCTGTCGCTCACTTAACCTCGAGTTTCACACCAGTTCAGGTACAGACAGAAAAGTTCTAAATATATGAAGTTCACCTTTCCCACGACAAAACACCTTCACGCTGAGCAACCTCGACCTGCTTTATCTTGCCTTCAAGAGCAAATACCGACCTTCCAGTTGCCTCTTCAAGTCATCACCAGTCCCCCGACCGACCTTCCATCGCAATCGAACAAACCAGCACATCAACTCCCGCCAGTATTTCGAAGCTTCATAGGCTCCGTGTGAAGTTGACGAATCTCATCCGGACCAACTACCTGCCCCGTTGCTCCTACATCTTCCAAGACGCAGAAGAAAACCCACAAAAGGGATATCCTGAGGAAGATCATGTCCGAGAAGGCCAAGCTCAAGAAGGCCTTGTCCCTGGGGGTAAAGGCTCACAGCCGCCAGGAGTACGAGGACGACGAGGACGACGAGGACGACGAGGACTGCGAGGGACACGAGAAAGACGAGAAAGATGAGGACACCAACAGCGACAATGATATGGACATCCTCCAAGCGCAGCTGCAGCACCTCGGAATCGGCGACGATGGAATGGAAGCCATTCAAAAGCTGCTTCAGCTCCTCAAGACTGGCAACAGCACAGCAGAGCGTGTTCTTGCCCTGGATGCGCTGACCAAGATGGCCATCACCTGCGACTCCAAGGACTTCTCCGACGATTCAGCATTGTACCGGCGGATCCACGGGCCCGTACAGACGGTCTGGGAGAGGGTCGACGACGAAAAAGTAAAGGTGCATGCGATTCGGGCACTGGCTACCATTTTCGTCTTTTCCAGCCAGAGCCGCGAGCTCGGTGAAGAGCTTCTCGAATTCTTGGTCGAGATCATCGAAAGCGACGGCAACACCGTGGACGCCCTCAACAGCCGTGAGGTCGTTGTTGCTGCCATGCAGGCCTGGACGTTTGTCGCGGATGTCTGGGTTGACATGGGCGGCGACGCCCGACGTGCCATGAAGGCCTTTCATGACCAGCTCGACAGCAGGTACCCCGATGTGACGTACACTGCCGCCCTCCAAATCGCCTACCTATTCGACGTCCAACGGAACCCCGACGACGCCGAAGCCCAACAGCTGTACTTGCCCTATACGCTGGAGATGCTGAGGCCACGCTTGATCGTCGCGTCCCGCGGCACCAAAGCCTTCTCCAAAGGGGGCCGTCGTCAGGCTGCTGGCCTCTGGCTACGCCGTGTCATTGGCTACCTCGACGATAACCTGCCTCTTGAGTATAGTACCGTCTGGAGGAAACGAGACGACGAAGGCCAGTATATACTGAAGATCGATACCTTGGGGCCGTGGATGCTCAAGGAATACCTGCACACCAGCCTTGGGAAGGGCTTCGAGGCGCACTGGTTTGACAACGACAAGATTGCTCTGCTCCTGGGGGAGGCCTCGTTGGAAGTCTTGAAAAAACCGAAGCGACGAAAAAAATCAAGGGCTGAACGGAACGGCGGAGCCTTACCGCGACCCAGCGAGATACGATTGCTGGCAGACGACGAAGCGTCCGACTGACCATGTAGTTTTGGGCGGGTTCATCAACGAAGGTTGGTATATAGGGTCAATACTGATCTTGGATATTGATACTGCGGTCTCTAGGTTGTGTTTAGGTAGTGACGAGGGGGATGTGGTTTGGTTTTGTTCATACCTCGAAGGTTCATCTGAACGACATGATGGAATACCCCCCTCTATTCCGTACTCGTAGGTACATTAGGTACGTTAGTTTAGTACTTACGTACTATGTATTGTACCGAAAATGGCCCAATTGCTCCTCACATTGGATGACCGGGTGGCGAGCGGTGCGGATTCGTACATCTGTAACGTCGTAAATTCCAGCCGAGTTTGTCTCGACATCGGACTGGCATGGACCAGGGCGAGCACGTGAACGATGCACCCCCCCTGGATCTATATGTGTGGGATCGGGGCGTTCCGAAAGGTCCGTACCGCCTCGAAGCGGAAGCGGGGCACGGTACGGAGTCGGGGAATGTACGAGAAACCTAGGAACGGGTACAGTAGGCACCCGACCAACAGCGGTTTGCCACCAAGTGCTGCGACTTCGACTGCGTCGCCAACCCACCAAATCGCCGGGGGACTGGTGGCGACAGCGTTGTCCACGTCTCGGGGCGAACACGTGCGGTGCGCCTGGGCAGTCAGATCCCCACTGGGGTACAGCATCTTTACGGAGTATCTACGGAGTGACGTCCTGAGCCAGTACATCCAGAAACCGCGGATGAGGTACTTCAAGCGCTGTACTACTCTTACTCGTAGGTTAGCAGGGCTCGCCAGGTAAGCCAGATACGAAGCCCAAGGGGACTCGCCGATTGGGGGCTGCGGGTCCAAGCATGAAGTACTGTAGGTTCTAGGGGAGTTTTCCGCGTTCGAGTCTCTGACCTCGAGCCTGGCGTGGCTCAGCGCTTGGGTTCGCTGGCTGGGCTGGTCAGGGGCGGAGGAGCAAGTCGTTGGACAGGGGGGCAGTCAGACAGACACGTGAGAAAGGCTCAGAGGCAAACAGAGAGAGAGAGATACAGTGATGCAAGTTGGCAAGCTCAGCAAGTTGGCAGGACAGGGCGTGCGGGTGATCGCCGTGGGCAGATCATTGCGGCAGGAGGGCTCGCTCGAGGCTCGGAGGGAGCCAGTCGGGCCAGTCAACCAGTGTGGCGGTTCTGCCACCTAAATTTACCTGAGCCACCCTCGTCCTCTCTCGAGGAGCCCCTCGGACCCTTCTGACCCCACATGGCGTATTGATGCTCTTACACAGTAGCTGTACGTCGAGTTCGGAAGCCCGGAAGCGGGCAACTTGTGGTGAATGATGGTCGTTTTGGTTGAGGGCTTGCTTGTTCCCTGAGGGAGGACGATGGATTGTTTATATAGTGAAGGGTTCCGGCAGGACACTACTCGTACGAGCCGGGATGCCATGCCGCGGTGACGGGGACGGTGACGGGCTTGGTCCGAGCTTTGTGGGTAGCGGCCGGGGAGGGAGGCTGGGGATATTGTCAACAAACGAAATCCAGGCTCCGTTCTCTCCTCTTCACACGACGAGACAGGCCACCGCTCGATGCTCTTCCGAGGCTCTTCTCCTTCGTCTCTGCCTCGGCCTCGGGCTCTGCTTCTGACACGGCGGACCAGCGACTTCAGCTCGACGACCCGGCGGCACGGTGACATCGGCCTTCCCCGTTGCCATTTGCCTCCCGTGCGCTCTTCCTGGGCGACGGATGCAGCGCTGCTGCAGCCCGACGTCTCGAAACAACGGCCTACGGGCTGCGATTGGCTGTGGGACAGAAGCATCGCCAGCACATCCATGGGAGCGCCCCAATAACAAAGCCTCGCCGCCCATAGTCGTTCCCGGGCACCGCAGCTCTGGTGCCCTTTTCGGATCCCTCGTGAAGAACTTGGCCCCCCTCGGCCACCCCCTGCCGCTGCCGCGTCGTCCTCCAACCTCGACCGATCCGCCGCCAACCTACCTACTGTACGCTCGCTAGGTAACTACGAGACGACCGACTCGGTACTAGCTACCTGCCTACTGTAGGTAGGCTCGAGGGTAGTAGCGCCCCCTGTGCTGCGCCGTCGCCCACGCCGTCACTTCGTCACGCCGCCGAGAGCGAAGAGCACACCCCCGGCAGCAACCAACAGCGACCAGCAGCAACCGGCAGCAACCTCAAACTGACCGCTCCAGTTCTGCCCCTCGAGCCTGCGTTAGGCGCCTGTATTCCGGTACCGTGCGGGCCAGTTCGCTTCTCTGCAGCTTCTGCGCGTCTGGCACTGGCGACCCCCCCGGCCCCCGACTCGTCGACGGCATCCCGTCCTCACTGCGCCAACAGGTTTTTCTCGGGCGCCCGTCCACTCAGACGTCGTTGGGCCACGACCAAGTCAATTGTTTTTGTGCGCCGTCCACTCCCCGCCGCAGCTGCTCCCCTGCGCGCGCCCGTCTTCCCTGACGAGGCTTTGCTTACCCTCTCGCCGGCCTGTCAGATCCCAGTCTTTCGCCTGCGCCGGCGCCCATGCCGTAACCACAACAAGCCGCTCGATTACCTGCCTCTCGACCGCCGCCCTCCCTCTGCCCCTCCCCTTCCCGTCATCGTCCACTGCGGCCTTGTGCAAGGCCGGCTTTGGATTGGGAAGACTTCGGGACACCGAGTCGCACGCCGCCCGGCCCGCCATTCGCCGGCATCACCATGGGCGTGGACTCGAAGAAGGCTGTCCCCCTCCCGCTTCCTGCCCCGACCGAGACCGACTCGACCACGGCGACGGACTTGGCGACCGATGTGTCCCGCCCGCACGAACAAGCCTCCTCGTACTCGCTGCCCGACGACGGCACTCCCGTGACCATCAAGACCCGCGGCCACAAGCAGACCCGGTCGCAGACGTCGCTGCTGATCGAGTACTTCGAAGGGGGCAAGGCCGGCCCCTCAGGCAGCGGCGGTGGTGAGCGCAAACCGAGCGTGCGTGTGCGCCTGACACCCTCCAAGAACCGCAAGAACGACCACATCCAAATCACCGAGACCAAGTCGACCCGCAAGGCCTCGTTGACTCGCCGCTCTGGTTCCCAGACCCCCACCCCGGCCCGGCTCGCCGTCGAGCCTGGCGACGGCGAAGACGCCAACAGCATGACTTCCTACGCCTCCGCCACCGAAGAATCCAATGTGTCCCGGAATCCCATCGAGGTCGAAATCGACCGCTCCGGCGGTCACCGCCGGCGACGGCCCGCCAGCCCCCTGATCCCTCCCGCCGATGCGAGCAGCAAGGGCTCCTACCAGCTCGGCACCAACTCGGAGATCTCTGCCATCCCCACGGACAGTTTCCTGGACGGCTCTGCCCCGACAAAAACGCCGGAATATCGGCGCAGCCGCAGCCCGTCGCGCACCGGGGACGTCCTCGCAGGTACCGCCGCCGTGCTGGCCACTGCCGCCGTCGCCGATAAGGTGCGCAGCAAGGTCCGAAGCGAGGACAAAGAGAAGCTGGGCATTTCCAAGTCGAGAGACAAGGACAAGTCGGATCGCAAGCACAAGTCCAGCAAGAGCCGGACGAGTAGTTTCAGCGAGAAAGAGGGTGTCAAGTCGCCGCGGAGGCGGTCGAGCCGCAGCCACCAGGAGTCTATGGTATCGGGCGCCGACTCCAGCATGCTCTCGTCCGGACCCTCCCAGAGCCACCGTTCCTACGATCAGCGGTCCGTCGGTTCAGGGGCGTCCAAGTCGTCCCTCAACAACCCGAAACTGCTAGAGACGGTAGAGGACGCCATCAGGCGGCTCATTCTTCCTGAGCTCAACGCACTCAAGCGAGAGCAGAGTCGCCGAACACGACGAAGCTCGGCGTCCAGCGGAACGTCAGCCTCTCGTGACGACTACACCGGCGAACGCCGCAGATCCGGCGCCAGCGAACGGCACACCATCAGCCCCAGAGACAGCATCACTCGAGCCAAGGAGAGCCGGCAACGCGAATCCCGCCACGATATCGATGACAGCCCGGCGCCCAGCGTCAGTAGGGTCTCGGTGGAGGAGTCGGTCCGTGGTGTCGAGGATACGCCGTCGCGTACGGCGGAGAAGCTCGCGGCGGGCGCCGCAGCCGCTGCGCTTGCGGCTGCTGCTCTCCAACAGGATAAGTCGCCGGCGCATGCGAGAGAACAGCGTCGACGGCGTAGGGCGGAGGCGAAGAGCCGCGGCGGCGAGAGTTTCGGCGACGAGCACGAGGAAACGGATTATCTCCACCCCGGCGCACCTATGCCGCTGATGAGCGAAATCAACCCTTCGGAGATGACCAGAACGTCGATTCTGTCGGCAGATACCGAGGGTCCCCGCTCGGCCAGCGAGGAGTTGACGCCGACACAAGAGGTTGCGCGGCACGGCTTCGCATCCGTCAGCTCCAACAGTCCCACGCCAACAAAGACGGGGGGGCCTACCTTGCAAGCCCTCGGGGCCCAGCACGCCAATATCTCCCACGGCGACCTCAAGGCTCTCCCCCGCGAGGGTCCCGGCGTGTACGAGGACGATGAATTCGAGGTGGATGAGCATGGACGCCCGCTCCACCCGGAGGACGAGTACGACGACGAAGAATATGACGAGGCCGTCCATGGCCCGCTGGATATTCCGCAGTACGCTCCGCCGCCAGGCTACGACCAGTACGGAAACCAGGTCGTCCCGGCGCCCCTCAAGTACACGCCGTACCAGCCCGAGCGTCGCGGTCTCAGTCCCATCCCGAGCGTGTCGGGCTACACAGAAGGGGGAAGCGAAATCCAGGCAAACCGCGACTCTCGCGTAACGACAACCACCACCTCGTCTCCCGAGAAGTCGCAGCACGATCGCGGTCTGTATTCCCCGAACTCCATCCCGAGCAACATGGCCAGCCGCGAATTCGACCACGACGAGCGCAGCCTCCGAAGCTCGGGCGTCGACTACAGGCAGACGCAGTATACGGACGACAGCGAGCTGGACCCTGTCACATCCGGCCAGGCTGTCCGTGGGGTCGGCGCGAATCCCAACATCGTCCACAGCCCCATCGGTGTCGAGTCGGCCGTGGCCTCCCTGGTGGACGGCTCGGTGCTGGACGATTCCGTTCTAACGGGCGAGTCCGGGTACGTGGGGCGAGAGCTTCATCGTGACTCGATGGACACGCTGGAGGAAGAGCGGTCTTACGGTCACGCCAGCGCCAGCAGGCAATCCATGACCAGCCACCGGAGTCTGGCTGAAGAGCAAGAGGTGGCCCGGGCCTCGCCTGCGACGACGAGGACCAATCCCTCCGAGTTCGCCGAGGAGTATGACATTGACCAGTACGGGAGGAAGGTCCAGCGCACGCGGTCCCGACAGTCGCCGACGGCCTCCGAGACAGCCATCACTGCCGGCGCCGTTGGCTTGGCCATCAAAGCAGCCCGTGATCGGAACAAGCAACCGTCGGTGGAGGAGGAGCACGAGGAGACCTGGGTTCCGGCCGGGGTCCAGCGCAATAAGTCCTTCAAGGAGCACACTTTGGAGGGGCGCCGACCCGCCAACACGCCTTCTCACAGCGTCGACCGCCTGGTCGATGAATATGAGCGGCCGAAGATGGGGTTTAGTGGGTTCCCGGACTCGACAAATCCTGATCCGGAGATCGGCTTCGGATACGACCACGATCTCGAGACGAACCCGTCGGTCCTGGACCCGCAAAGTCCATCCCAAGAGGCCGGCAAGGAATGGCCCGGAGACCGGACGCCGACCCAGCAACATTCCCGAGAGGCCCAGCGCAGGCGCAGCGGCAGCTGGCACGGTTTGGGGGCTACCGAGACGGCCGGGGCTGCCGCTCTCGCCACGGCGGCAGCGTTGGCGGCGGCGCACCACAGCCGTCAACCCAGCCAAGAGCAGGATGAGGAGTGGCAGAGGACGTCGGATGATCGGAAACGGGACACCCTCGTCACGAACCCGTACGAGGGCGCCAGCCCGGTGGTCAAGCCCGGCCTGAACGACGAGCTCTTCAAGTCTGTCCTCCCCGGCGTCGGCGGTTTCCGGGACGACTACGCACCGCCCAGTCCCCTGGGCCACAAGGTCGACGAGGGCTATATCTCCCAGGGGCCCATCAAGTCTCCGGATGCGCGTGGCCTCAAGGGCAAGGGTGTGGAGTTCTCCGACCAGCCCGATGCCGCGAACCACGACGACCCATTCTACACGCCGAAGCACGCTCGTCACCTCAGCGGCATGTCACAAGGGATGGCGTCGCCGTTTTATGACGCCGCTACGGGTGCGGGCATTGACCGTATCGAGAACAGGGACATCGTTGCTCTGATGCAACACGTAAGTAGCCTTCCCGGCGGCCATTTGTCCGACGGGGCCATGCTGACGAGTCCACAGTTGATGGTGCGTGACGCCCAGCGCAGCGCCAGGGACACCGAGATCTTAGTAACGCTCGTCCGGGCGGCAGCGGAGATGCGCAACGAGTTCGACAACGTCAAGACGATGCTCTCCTTGCAGGAGAAGGGCCTCCACAGCGAGATGGCACGACGCATCGATTCGAGCGAGAACGCCATCATCACCGAACTCATGGATAGCACGGAGAAGACGGTCCGGACCCACATCGGCGGGCCTCGACCTCTTCCGGGCAGCGGCGCGAGGTCGATCCAAGGCGGCTCGCAACCCGACACGGAGGATTTCCCCACTAAGAAGCGTCACCTCTTCCGCCGCGCGCTGAAGGGTCTGAGTGCAAAGGGCAACAACGACCTCGGCAGAATCGAGGACATGCTGAACCAGCTGCTCGGCGAAGTGGACGCCCTCAAGTCGCAGACAGCGCAGGGCGGCAGTGGGAGCGGGCAAGACCAGTCCTTTGAAAACGTCGAGGCCGAAGTCCCTTTCGAGCAGGATCGCGGCTACGAACCCGAGGGTCACGCCGGCACGTCGACAGCAAGCCACGCCAGCCAGTCCGGCCACCTCTCGATCAACTCGCGCGGTCCTTCGACGAGAATGGGGTACGAGCGCAAGTTCTCGGACCATCGGATCAGCACGGTGCCCGAGGCGAACGAGGACGACGACTTCGAGCACGAAGACGCGGACGCCACGCACTTCAGCAACCCAGACATGCTCGCCCCTCCTCCGGCCGCCCATCGGGGCAGCTCGGTGCCCCTGGGAACACCGCCTCAAGCGCCCCCGCCGCAGCAGGCCTCTCTGAGCAACGAGAACACGCCGCGCACCGACAAGGGAAAGAAGCACAAGTCTGGCAGCTCGACGGGATGGCTGCCCAAAATCTCGCGCTGGTCGGAGACCACCACCTCCAGCGTGGGCAGGGTCTTGCGGGGCGGCAAGGATCCGAAGAAGGGGCGGGATCTGGGCGATCTCCACAGCGGCGGCCCCTCGCGCTCCGGCTCCGACCTGGCCGCCGAGTATGAGGACTACCGGATCGACCCCGAGGGAGACGATCAGCTCCACACCGGCTTCTCGGAGCCCAACCTTCACCAGCCCGCCGGCGGCAGCGGCGCCTACCACCAGCCCATGCCGCCCCATCCGAGGCCATATATGACCCCGGAGGATCCCAAGTACAAGGCACATCGAAACTCGCTCAACCTGCAGCACCCGCAGCCGCGGTCGGGACAGCCATTCCGCGCTGCTTTGGAATCGGGAGCGGAGCAGTACGGCTCCCCGGGCACGCCCCGCTCGGCCGAGTGGGCCGGTTCGGTGACTTCGCTGGGCCGGTTCCCCGGGCAACAGCACCCCAACCGGTACAGCAACGAGTCGGCCAGCCAGGAGGCGCAGCAGTACTGGACCGAGTCGCCGGGGCCGCAGCAGCCCACGGGCCCGCCGCGGCCGCCCAAGGAGCCGCTCGACGAGGTCCGGCGCACGCCGCCCAAGAGCAACCGCATCAGCAAGCTGCAGAAGAACAGCCCGCTACCGTACCACAGCGTCGAGAGCGGCTACGCCACGGCCACGCACGGCGCGCGCACCAGCTACACGGGCAGCCCCCGCCTCGAAAATCGCAACCTCAGCGGCGCGCTGGGTGTGCCCACCAGGCGGCCGAGCGGCCCCCGGGCCATGACGCCCAAGAGCGAAAAGAGTGTCAATAGCCTGGGCGAGGACGACAGCGCGGAGAGGAGGCGGAAGAGAGGTTCGTCGTCTCGTCTCCCCGAACCCTGCCCGTCCCCACGACTAACCTAGTCCCCCTCAAGACACTTTCGGCACCGTCGGGTCGCAGGAGTCAGAAACCTTCTAGAAGAAGAAATCGAACCTGTCGTACCAGTGGCTGGCGGCGGTCGCCCACCAGGACGAGAGCACTCGGCGGCCCTAAGCTTCTTCCTGAACCACATACCTTACCATTATCCACTCGCGAGTATTTTGATCGACGCACGGGAGGACCGCTGGATGGTCCCTCCCCCCCTCCCCGGCGCATCGGCCCCTTTCCACCCGGGCCCTTTTTTAATCGCATAGCAGCCGAGCGGGCGGTCGGTGAACGAGGTGGCGAGGGCGACGATATGTTTTGTTTGCCGTACGGGGTTCGCGTGCGGTGCTTATAGACGCCCTCTTCTCTCACGACGGTCACGAGGGAGGCTCGGTGCGGAAGGTCAGGGGTAATTTGGGATTGCTTATCCAGGAGAAGAATCCAGGAGAAGCATCGAAGCGTTGGCAATTTTGGACTTGAAAAGAAAGAAAACCTGAAAGGGGTGGCGGTAGGGGGGTGGCGGTAGGGGGAGGATATGTTACCGTGGGGAGGACAGAAGCGTCAGGGACGACGGCCCTGTCGCTCTCGTTCGCCGGGAGGTATACTGACGCCGACCTCGTTCCGGCCAGGGCCGCATTGCACCCAACGACGAGACGATTCGGTACGACTGCTTGGCTCGCGGAGGACGACGATGTGCACGAGACGAAAACCTCTTTGCGACGGGGAGGTTGGATTTGGCGAGGGCGTTTCCGCCCTCTGCCTCTCTCGGCGCTGGCCGATGCAACTCGAGGAGACGAAAGGATGGGGAGAGCGGCATATTATAGTCTAGACGACGATACCACAAGGACGGTCATCATCGCCGTCGGCGCCTGTCGCCGAGTAGGAATCTTGTAATAATACATCGGATGCTTCTGGCGCTGCGATCTTTGACCCGTCTTCGGACTTGCCTGAGTCGTGGGGGGCGGGGAGAGAGCGAGAGAGGACTGAAGTGGATGAACATACGAGGCGAAGGTGGTGGTGCATGGCGTGCTTCTTTGACGGGGTCAGCGTTGGCAAGGACTTTTCTTCCTGCGACCAATATTTCGTAGGCAAAGGCAGCGGATCCCCGCCTTCCGCTGCATGGACTCACCGATGCCCTTCTCATGCCATGAGTGTTGCCAGCTCAGTGAAGTTGCCAGCCGCCAAGAGCGGTCGACGCAGGAGGCGTGGGCGGACGGGTGTCACGACATCCCAACACCCGCCTTGGACTCGATCACGGAGGCAAGATTCAGGTTCAAGCAACAAGGAGGACGTGGCCCCTCTAGCGAAATGCAGATGGAGGAGGCGGGCCACACGTTGACCCCCTCGCCCCGTCGACATGCCTGCCGCCTGAGTTGCACAGGGACTGAATCTTGGCGAAGGGTGTGTCATACCCCTTGGCCCTCATTCTCGCCAATATCTATCTCACTCATCTTCCCGAATAGCAGGCGCCGCGCCCGGGTGCCATGTGTAAGTCGCGTTAGGAGGCTGATGGTAGGCCACAACGGTACAGGGCGCCCGCCCTTGTCTAACAACCTGGGCACTTGCCCCCTTAGCCCCTGTCAAAACCTCATCCGAACCTGCCTTCCCAATTTCCAGCGTATTTGAATACCCCCTGATGAATATACCTCATCGAAGAAGGGCGTCAACGCTCCCGTCTCCCGTCGTCCGCCTTGCGGAGCGTTTCCAAGACGCGGCGGAGTGTACACCCACAAAGCAGAACGAGGCGGTAGGGTCAGATTCAGGGCCAGGCCCTCCCCTGCCTTCTTCGGAAGTGACATGGCGCACTGCCAGGAGAACAGAGCCTCTTTCCCGCCAACCGCGGACGGCGCGGACCTTCCATTGGCCGTTCGTTAGGTAATTGGTAGGGCTGGCGCGACCACACGGCTGCATGGGAAAGCTGGCGCGAGATGGCTGAGAATGGTGTTCTCTGCTCTAGCCCTTGAGCCCCTCTTCCCCCTCTTCAGCCCGTCCCCGGAGCGTTGTCGACGGAAGGACGCCCGGGGAAGGCTGCCGGGAGCGGGTTTGTACGTAATGTCCATGCGGCGAGGCCCAGTGGACTCGGGCATGTGGACGGATGGCCCGGCGCGGTTGGCCGGGTCCAAGATCTTGAAGGACGTGGTTGCCGAACGGCGACTCGATAGTCGAGGGCCCATGCAAGACGCAAAGGTTCTCGACGTTGAACGACGGCGGTGACGAATTTCCGTTGGCCCAGTCAGGTGACACTCGAACTCTTCGCGAGAGGGCGGATCTTGGGAGGCGATATCGGCGAGCGGCTGTGTTCGCTGACGTGACCGACCGTCACCCGCAAAATTATTTTCGCCCTGGTCCAAATTTTTTTTTTTTCCGTCGACAGCCGCGATTAGTGGGACCAAAGATTTTTGAACTATCAAAAATCTCCTGACGATCTCCGTCACGCGTCACGCCGTTCGGGTCGACCTCGGAATCCCGAGATTTCAACATGTCGCCGTAGCCGCCGAACCTCCGCCTCTTCGCCGCCTTCAGCTCGACACCGACCGAGGCAGAGTGCTCGTGGCGGGGGACGCGTGACCGCGTGGGCCTCTCCCGGCCAGCGAGCTCCCAGGGGCGGCCCGCCAGTCGCGGCGTCGCCGCCAGGGGGGAACCAAGGGGGCTGACCATGTCGAGAGCGTGCCCGCCGCCGGGGCCGCAAGGGCCGCCAGCCCGTGTGTGCGTTCGCGGCAGCCGGTAGTCTTTTTTGCGGGGAAAGGGAGCTAGCGTTAGGGCCTGCCTCCCTGCCCCATCTTGCTTGCAGCTGGGCTGAGCCGGGCGGCGAGGGCCAAGGTGTCGCTTGCTGTCGGCAGCGCGCCCCCTCCGCCCGTTTTCATGGGCGGTGGTACTTCGTCAGACAACTACGGACCCCCCCGGCAGCTACTGTGTACAGACTCCAGCGACCAGCATAAGCGCCGACGGCCGGCTTGCCAAGATGGCGCCGTTCTCCATGCAACCGCGTGAGAGGGCGCGCCGAGCCACGTTGCCAGAGACTACGAGACCGTCGCCGCACCGCCTGGAGGTGCCTCTGGCTCGCCTTTTTCCCGTCTGGCCACCCGGGATACTCGACGGCTGCCTGTGGTGACAGCCGTCGCCGTCGTGTCACCGACGCACTGGAACCATGCAAGGAGGACAACTGTCGCACGAACCGGCTTTCTCCTCGGAGCGACGCCGCTGTCCAGCTCGTCCAGCGCTCCAGGGGCTCGCAACCAGGGCGGTCAAGCGGTGCCGTCGCCGCCAAGCGCAGATGTCGTGTCCCGTGAGAGGATGCTCATCATCCATGCCATGGCGAGCAGCACCCAGGCCGTCGAATCAACGGCCGGGCCCGGGCAGCGTGACGTTGAGGGCGGCGAGGCGGTTGCGTGATGGTCCGTCCGCCCTCCCCGCCGTGGCCCAGCATACGAGGACCGAAGTGCGAAGAGGAGCCGGGTGATGGCGAATTTGGGCGGCATCCGGCGGCCTTGCGCCTGCGCTCGCCCGTCCAACAAAAACGTCATCTCCGCAGCATTTGAGCCGGTGCAGCCTGTGACGGGCTCAGACGGGCCCCCGGGGTACTGACGGCGTACCTGCATGGCCTCGCCGCCGCCGCCGCCCAAGTACCAGACGCGCCCGCCGTCGCCGGCGCTGGTACCTCGGCCCCGGTGAGGCGGTGACCTACCTAACGTTAACGCCGGGACGGCGCCGGGCAATTCATGGGGTAAGGATTAGGTACGAGAAACAAGATCCGGGCAGCCTCGTGATGCCCCCTGAGACGCCATTTCGTAACGGAATGGTAATTGCCTGCATCACGCGCCTGCTCCGATGCCGTTAACTGCTAAGCGCCGCCTGGGCAACCAGCGACAAGGCAAAATTTTCAGGGCGTTCGCCCGTCCAAGCCGCCCCTCAAGGCCCAAAGGCCCTGAAGCCTTTACCGACTTTCAGGCGGTTCGCCCTTCTGTATCGAGTCACCCGTCGGGTTCTGGCGCCTTCCGGGCGATCCCAACCGCCTTCCTCTTCCCCTCTCCTGGGCGAACGGCAACGGAAAGGGTTTCGCCCTGGGCGCGCCGCCCGCTCGCTCCCCAGATCGGAGCGCGTACGTGGCTTAGTCGCGACGTACCAGGAGCCAGTCAGCCGAATCAGCTCATAGACCTACGCTCCTGCGGAGGTCACACTCACATTGCATGAGTTCCCATCAGCTTGGGAGCCGAGGGAGCTTGGGAGCTGATGGAAGCTTCCATCCGACAGGCGGAGCCAGGAAAGGGGCAGCTCCCGCTTTGCCCCCTCCCCCGGCGGTCCCCCTACCGCACAACAACGGGGTATATTAAGCTCTCCCCCTTCCCATGGAGTCGTGACGGATGGATGAACCAGTGTTACCATCGTCAGACCAGATCCAGGCACCAGGAACAAAAGATCTTTGTCTCTCCACGAGCTTCTTACCTGACCCCCTTTTCGCCGCCACCTACCTCGAAACCACCACCACATCCTTCTTCCACCCCCCCAAACACCGTCAAGATGCCGTCCTACATGATCAACGAGCCCCACCCCACCGTCCCGGCCAACACCTACACGCACTCGGGCCGCGGCGGCGCCGGCAACATGTTCCGCGCCCCTGCCACCACGGCCCCCGCCGGCGTGTCTACCCCGGCCGCCGCCTCCTCGCACGCCACCACCAAGCGCTTCTACTCGGGCCGCGGCGGCGCCGGCAACGCCCACGCCTCGGTCGACCGCCCCGTGCTGTCCTTTGAGGAGGAGTACGCCAGCGCGGCCGCCCGCGAGAAGCACGCCTCGGGCCACGTCGGCCGCGGCGGCGCCGGCAACGTCTTCTCCGGTCCCGCCTCCTCCGCCGACGCCGCCTCCCGCCGCGACAGCGCCTCCACCAACGGCAGCGTCCGCAGCGGCTTCTGGGGCCGTCTCAGCGGCTCCCACTAAAAGCCCCCCCGGGCTGCTCCAATGGGCGGGTCAGGGGAATTTGCGGGGAACGGCGCAGGCAGCGGCAGCATCTTCGGGTTCGGCTTTCTCGCTCTATATTACTACCATCCACGGCACGGCACGGCGTCACACGGTGTTAACCATCATCTCGCTCCGCTCTGCGACTGCACCGAGGGCAGAACGGGAGGGCACGGCGGGGGAAAAAGTCTCTCTACTACGGCGACGCAACGACCAAAAAACATTTTCGAAGGCCGACAGGCGGCAGGAAGGGCGAGGCAGTGTACTATCTTGGGGCCTCAGGAGCGAACGGGAGAAAAAAGTGAAAGCTCAAGGAACGACGCTGCATCCGGCTGGTAGACTCCGGGCGCGCGAGAAGAGGCGACAACAAGGGCCTCTTTGTCATCTGGGACGCGAGCGACCATCTTTTTTTGTCAGGCGTTGGCTTCTGGTGAACAGTTGGATGATACCCCCCCAAAGCGAAGCGACGGTCGGACGGACTTTTGTTGTACATCATCTCCGAGCAAGATGGGTTCTGAGCAGGTCCCCTTTTTTTTTTTCCAGCATTGGGTT
>Ga0247777_1000167_pt1 | contig 16446 bp, 13 predicted proteins | sample UWRJL154409C5_FD_179937 | JGI IMG/M metagenome (GOLD analysis project Ga0247777, IMG submission 179937) | Plant litter microbial communities from Arlington Agricultural Research Station in Wisconsin, United States - UWRJ-L154-409C-5 | ecosystem: Environmental > Terrestrial > Plant litter >...
GTCGGCTCTTCAGTGACCGCTTCGCGCCTAAGCTGTCGGTCAGCTGTAGGAAGTAAGAAACTCGGCAAAGTGCCGTCATGCACGTCTTCTAGCGAATTGCGGGCACTGGACGGACATCGGCGGCGCTGTTCCAGGCGGCTTCGGCGTTCGCGCCACCGAGATCTACCAGGAGGGCGTCCGCATTCCGCCCGTGTTGCTGCAGCGCAAGGGCGATATGCAGGGTGACCTGCTCAAGCTGCTGTTCGCCAACATGCGGATTCCTGAAGAGCGCCTCGGCGATTTGAAGGCGCAACTGGCCGCACTCAACGTCGGCCACGGGCGACTCACCGCCCTGCTGGACAAATATGGTGCCGACAACGTCCACCGCTACATCCGCGAACTGGCACTTCGCGCCGAAACGCAGATGCGCGCCTATATCTCCGCGATCCCGGACGGCGTTTACAGCTTCGATACCTACGTAGATTCCGACGGCCTGGTCTGGGAACCGATCACGGTAGCGCTCGATCTTACCGTCAGCGGCGACCAGCTGCGATTTGACTTCTCGCGATCGTCTGCGCCAGTCAAGGGCGCGATGAATGGTTCGTATTCCGCGACCGTATCGTCGGTGTTCGTCGCCCTGAAACATATTTTTCCGGAGGTTCCGATTAATGCCGGCATCTTCAAGCCGGTTGAGATCGTCGCCCCCGAAACCACCTTCCTCAACGCGCAGTTTCCAAAGGCGGTGTCCGGCTCGTCCGCCGAGGTCTCGCTCCGGGTCGTCGACGCGGTATTCGGAGCGCTCGCGCAGGCGATTCCGGAACGCGTGCCGGCGGCCTGCTTCGGTTCGGTGGAGAACTTCACGATCAGCGGCCACGATCCGAAGTCGAACAAATCCTATATCATGTTCCGCTTCAGTGGCGGTGGTTACGGAGGCCAGAAGGATTGTGATGGCCTGAGCAACGGCAGCGCGCCAATTTCGGCGGCGCGCACCTCGCCGATTGAGGTGCTGGAGCAACTCTATCCAATAGCGTTCGACTACTACCGGCTGCGCGAGGGCTCTGCCGGCGCTGGTCAGTTTCGCGGCGGATACGGCGTCGAATTCCAGGTTCAGCTGTTGCGCGGCGAGGCAGTGTCTAGCGTGATAGGCGATCGCGGGCTGTTCCCACCGTTCGGCCTGCATGGCGGAGAGCCGGGCAGCGTCGCTGTGGTGAACTATCAACTCAACGGCAAGTTGTACCGGCCGCCGCATCTGACCAAGGACGAAGGCATCGCCATGATGCCCGGAGACTTCGTCTCGATCGGGACGCCCGGCGGCGGCGGCTGGAGACCAGCTTTCGCCCGCGATCCAGAGGCCGTCGTCCGCGATCTTCAGCAGCAGTTGATCACAATCGAGCAAGCCTATCGCGATTATGGCGTCAGCGCCATCAGGGGCCAGGACGGCGTTTGGCAGCTGGATGCGGCGAAGACGCAGGAGCACAGGAGCAGGCCAAAAAGCAGCGCCGCCTAGCAGGAAGCGGCGAGGTATCGGGATTACCAACAATCGGACGGACAACAAAGCCGCCGCCATAGGAGGGAAACAATGCGAAAAAAACTGATCGCGTTATTTGCAGCAAGTGTAGTCGTGGTCGCTCCGGCTATCGCCGGGGCGCAGTCCGGCAACGGTGCTGTCAAGATCGGCATCCTGCATGATGCCAGCGGCGCCTATAAGGACAATCAGGGCCAAGGCGACGTAGTCGCCGTCAATCTGGCGATCGAAGATTTCGGCAGGAAAGTGCTCGGCCGCGATATCGAAGTGTCGTTTGCCGATCATCAGCACAAACCCGACATCGCCACAGGCATTGCTCGACAATGGTACGACATCGGCAATGTCGACGTGATCATGGGACTCGGTAATTCGGCGGTCGCGCTCGCCGTCCAACAGATGACGCGCGAAAAGAACAAGATCAACATCTCGACCGCCGCAAGCTCTTCCGAATTAATCGGCAAGTCCTGTTCACCAAACGGTTTTCTTTGGGTCCACGACACCTATTCCGTCGCAACCAGCGCGGCGCGTGCCCTGACAAAGGCCGGCCTCAACACCTGGTTCTTCATCACTGCCGATTACGCTTTCGGTCACGCACTGGAAAAGGACGCAGCGCGCATCGTCGAGGCTGAAGGCGGCAAGATTCTCGGCCGAGTTCGCCACCCGCCCTTCGTCGCCGACTTGTCGTCCTATCTGCTGCAAGCCCAAGCCTCGGGTGCCAAAGTAATTGGGTTGGCGAATGCCGGTGTCGATACCGTAAATTCGATCAAACAGGCCGCCGAGTTCAGAATCACGGGGGAAGGCAAGCAACGGGCGGCAGCGATGCTGTTCCTGATAACCGACGTTAAGAGCACCGGACTGCAGGCGGCGCAAGGCCTGACCGTGACCCTGCCATTTTACTGGGATCTCGATGATGAGACGCGGGCATTCTCAAGTCGCTTTGAGAAGGAGATGCTTCGGCCACCGACGATGTATCACGCCGGTATCTATAGCGCGGTCACACATTACTTGAAAGCGGTGGCAGCCGCTGGCACTGACGACACTGCCTCGGTGCTGAAGAAGATGCGTGAAATCCCCGTGAACGATATCATGACGAAAAACGGCCAGATTCGTCAGGATGGTCGGGTCATGCGTGACATGTATCTGTTTGAAGCGAAGAAACCGTCGGAATCAAAGAGCGACTGGGATCTGTTAAAACGGACCGCAACCATCCCAGCGAACGATGCCGCATCGCCGCTCGCAGAGAGTCCCTGCCCCCTGGTCGAAAAATAAGTGTGCGGGTATTGTAGAGCGCCTGGCAATGTAAACTGTGCAAGCTTTCCCGAGCCAGCGCGTTGGCTCGCTGCTGCGCTTGTGGAGCCGACGTCCTCGTAAAGCCGAGGACCATCTGCCAAACTTTACCCCTCTAGGCATACTGAAATGGCCATGCTCGCGTCACCGCAGCTGTTTTGGTGCTCTAACCAGCGCGCTGTTTGGCTTGTTCAATAGCGAGACGGATGCCACGACGAGGAATTGCCTCAACGCAGACAACAAAAGTGCAAGCAGTCGGGCTAATGCTCACATTCTCGGCAACACCGCCTAAACGTGTTGCTCGACCTGCGCCAGACCATTTGGCAGGCTGGCTACCTGGCAGTCAACCTAAGGCAAACTGGTTACGGGACGTCGTCCCGACCTGAAAGATCAGATGAGCAACCTCGAGGCCAGCACGGGCAACTGGCGGTTCGGCAGTGAGGCATTTCCCGACACGGGCCGGATCGGCGCCTGGCGTGACGCGGTCAACCGCATCGGATTGACCTCGACGGTGACAGACGTTGAAGTCGGATTGACCGGTACCATCGCTTGCCAGACTTCGCCGCTCGGCGTCTTGTTCGCGCAAATGGCGTCCGGTGCGCAGCAGTTTGTGCGCCGGCCTTCGCGCGGTGACGATGGAATACTGATTGTCAAGCATGTCGATGGAGCCGTTACCCTCAAAGAGGGCATTAAGACAACGACCCTGAACTCCGGGGATATGGTGGTGGCCTGTGGCGCCGGCTTTACTTTGGATTTTTCGACGTCGTTTCGTCAACTCGTCGTGCGCGTGCCGCGCCTCGTCATAAACACCCGTCTCATGTCTCTCCAAACGTCCAAGGTCCTCCACTTGTCCGGGCGAAAAGGCTTTGGCCTGGTCTTTTCCCAGTTGCTCGATGCTGTCATGAGAACGATCGATACGCTCGACAGCACTGAGCTACGGTCGATTGACATCGCACTGTCAGAATTTCTCATTTCGAGTCTCGTCGAGGACCCCGGCCGCGTCGAGGGAAACGGTCCAACCAGCATGCAGACCGCCATGCTGCAGCGTCTTTGCCAGAAGATAGAATCGCATCTGACAGATCCAGATCTGTCTGACCCAGATTGCCAAGGAAGAAAGCCTCTCCCCTCGCTATCTGCAAAAATTGTTTCAGTCTGGTGGTGAAAGCTTCACCAGTTACGTCAGGCATCGCCGATTGGAGCGGTGCCGCCTTGATCTTCAAAATTCCCAGCTTGCCAGTATGTCGATCTCCGACGTGGCGTTCCGCTGGGGGTTCAATGACGCAGGGCATTTCAGCCGCGCATTCAAGGAACAGTTCGGCGTAACGCCGCGCGAATATCGCCAGGACAATCCTCAGCCGTACGATGAGGCCGAACCGCACCATGTCAACCGGGGCTGGCCGCAGGAAGCGATCGTTCACAAGCGTCAACGAGCCGCGGTGTTTCCCGATGCCGACCCAGACCGGTCAGGCAGCCGGCTGGACGCACTTTTCGACAAGAGTTCAAAACATCATCATCTGCAGGCAAACGAGAACACGGTCCATTGGGGCTATTTCAGCAAGGCCCTCCCGGCCGTTCTGCAGATCAACTCTGGCGATAAAGTTACCATCGAGGCCGTAACCCAGCACGGCAACGACGACCGCGAGCGGATGATCGATGGCGACGAAGGGATGGAGCGGATCTACCGTTGGACCCCGACCTCCAAAAATATTGATCGCCGGGGGGCAGGCCCGGTCGATGCATCCGTTTATGGCCGCGGTTCAGGCGAAGGATTCGGCGTCCACATCCTGACCGGCCCCATTGCCGTCAAGGATGCCAAGCCTGGCGACGTACTGGAGGTGCGCATCCTCGATGTCCTGGCCCGCCCAAGCGCAAATCCGAAGCACGCCGGCTGCTGCTTTGGAAGCAACGCCGCCACGTGGTGGGGTTTCCACTATGAGGATCTGCTCACAGAGCCGAAGCCAAGAGAAGTCGTGACGATCTATCAGTTTGATCTGAAGCAGGATCGGCCCACGGCAAAGGCGATTTATAACTACCGGTGGACCCCCCAGGTGGACCCGTTTGGCGTCGTTCATTCCAAGATGGACTATCCCGGCGTACCCGTTGACCACCAAACGATCGAGAAGAATATGAACGTGCTTAAGGACATCTCGATCCCCTTGCGTCCGCATTTTGGTGTGATCGGCGTAGCGCCGCGCGAAACCGACCTCGTCGATTCCGTGCCACCTTCCTACTCGGGTGGCAACATCGACAATTGGCGCGTAGGAAAAGGATCCACCATTTTTCTTCCCGTTGCGGTGCCCGACGCGCTCCTTTCGATCGGCGATCCACACGCTTCGCAGGGCGACTCCGAGATATGCGGTACCGCAATCGAATGTTCGCTGACAGGCGTCTTCCAGATCATCCTTCACAAACGAGGTGAACTGGAAGACAAGCCTTTCGCCGATCTGACCTATCCGCTCATCGAAACACCCGACGAATGGGTTCTGCTGGGGTTCAGCCACCCGAACTATCTGGCCGAACTCGGAGAGCAGGCCCAAAGCAACGTTTACGAACAGTCGTCACTCGACCTGGCCCTGAAGGACGCCTTCCGAAAGATGCGGCGGTTTCTGATGACGGTACACAAGCTTTCGGAAGATGAGGCCATATCCCTCATTTCGGTTGCCGTGGATTTCGGTGTCACACAGGTCGCCAATGGCAATTGGGGCATTCATGCCATTCTGCGAAAGGAACTGTTCGATAAGGCCCGACTTTAATGGTCCGTCACTAAATCGTCAGATAACGGGCGATACGCGCCTCGTTGACTGTCGCCCGCGATTCTTCGTGAACAAAATGACCGCGCTCCATGATGATGAACCGGTCTGCGACATTCAATGCGAACGAGAGTACTTGCTCGGAAACGATCAACGCGAACTGCCGTTCGACCCGCAGCCTGTTCAAGGTTCGGGCAATTTCCTTGATGATCGAAGGCTGGATACCATCCGTCGGCTCGTCGAGGATCAGGATCTTTGGGTTTGATACGAGCGCACGGGCAATGGCAAGTTGCTGCTGCTGGCCGCCTGACAAGTTACCCCCTCGCCGGCCACGCATCTCGAGCAGCACCGGAAATGATTCATAGACATAATCCGGCACCGTGGCGTTGGCGATCTGATCCATGCCGGCAAGAATGTTTTCCTCCACGGTGAGGTACGGGAAGATCAGTCGTCCTTGCGGAACATAGCCAAGGCCGGCCCTGACGCGATTGTAGCTTTCGAACTTCGTTATGTCGGTGTCGTTCAAATAAATCGCCCCGCTGCGGACGGGAACGGTTCCGATCAGCGACTTCAGAAGTGTCGACTTACCCATGCCGTTACGGCCCATGACCGCCAGGCTCTCGCCTGACGCCACGCCAAAGTCCAGGCTGCGCAGGATATGGCTTTCGCCATAAAACACGTTCAACTTTTCCACAGCCAGCATGTCAGTGCCCCAGATAGACTTCGATGACACGAGGGTCGTTTTGAACCTTTTCCATATTTCCCTCGGCGAGGGTCTTGCCTTGATGGAGAACCGTGACCTTGTGAGCAATGGATCGGACAAACTCCATGTCGTGCTCAATCACGACCATGGACCGCCCGCGCGCGATCGTCCGCAATAGCTCTCCCGTCAATTCGCGTTCACGCGGGCTCATCCCGGCCACCGGCTCGTCCAGCAGGAGAAGTTCCGGGTCTTGCATGAGCAGCATCCCGATCTCAAGCCACTGCTTTTGTCCGTGAGACAGATGTGCAGACTTCCGCTGCATCTGATCCTTGAGAAAGACGAGGTCTGCGATGCGCGCTATCTCGTTCCTTACGGCATCGTCCTTCCGGAAAAACAGGCAGCCCCACGGATCCCGCTTTTTTGGATAGGAGATTTCCAGATTTTCCGAGACCGTAAGATCCTCGTAGACCATGGGGTTCTGAAACTTTCGACCCACCCCGCTGCGGGTGATCTGGTACTCAAGCATCTTCTCGAGGTGCAATCCCTTGAATTCGATTGTTCCTGCACTTGGTTTCGTCTTTCCGCAAATCATATCGAGTAGCGTCGTCTTCCCGGCACCGTTCGGACCGATCACAACATGCAGTTCGTTCTGGTCGACGTAGAAATTCAGCCCGTCCACCGCCTTGAAACCGTCGAACGAGACGCTGAGGTCGTTTATTTCGAGAATGGTTGTGGGCACTACTGGTCCTCCTGCGTTCCGCGGAAACGGTCCAATGCACCCGAGAGGCCTTTGGGAAACACCATTGTCGTCAAGATGAAGACGGCGCCCATGAAGTACATCCACAAACTGGGAAACTGTTCGGACAACAGGCTTTTCGCCAGGCAGATGATAAGCGTACCGTAGACGGCACCTACCAGGGACAACCGCCCCCCGACAGCGGCGTATATCACCATCTCGATCGATGGGACGATCCCACTCACGGACGGAGACGCGAACCCGACCTGAAGCGTGAAGAGCGCACCTCCCACCGCGGAAAACAATGCCGCGACCGCGAAAATGACGGCCTTGAACATGGCCGGGTCATAGCCGGAAAATCGAATACGGTCTTCGCGGTCACGAACCGCAATCAGGACCTTTCCCAGGCGGCTCCTCAGAATGAACCGACCAACCAGAATGCTCGACAGCAGAAACAGCGCTGTGGCGAAATAGATCACGTAAACGGCTTGATCCGTCCGGATATCATACCCGCCGAACGTCGAGAGGTTAGTGATGCCGTTTATGCCTCCCGTGTATCCTTGCTGCCCGATGATGACGATCGATGCCATCGACGCCAGACAGAGCGTGACGATGGAGAAATAGACGCCGCTGACGCGCTTTCGAAAATTGGCGTATCCAAGTGCGAAGGCAATTCCCGCGGGCAGGACAATTGCCGCTACCACGGCGAACCAGAGGTGTTCGAATGGCATCCACCACCACGGCAGGACATCAACGCTGTTCCAGGTCATGAAGTCCGGTACCGGCGGACCATCGGAATTGAAAACGGCAGCGGCAGGGTCCGCTGAGGTTGCCTCCAGCTTCATCGTCATTGCGATAAGATAGCTTCCGAGCCCGAAGAAAATGCCCTGGCCGAGACTGAGGATTCCGCCGTACCCCCACGCGAGCACGAGACCAACCGCGCAAAACGCGAAACTGAGATATTTCCCGAACATGGCGAGCCGGAACGAGTCCGTAAGGACTGGAATTGCAACCAGGATCAACAGCGCCAGAACCGGGACCGCGACACGGTCGCAGAATGCAACAGCGGCACGCATCCGCGATGAGGACGAAGGCGGCCGCAGCATTTCAGCGGGGCTGTGGCATGTAACGGAGTGGACGACGTCGTCCATGATCTACCTTCTCAACTTGACGGAGAACAGCCCGTTCGGTCTGAAATACAGCGCTACGATCACGATGGCGAGCATCAATGCCTTTGCCATCGAGCCACTCAGGAACAGTTCGAACATCGATTGCATCTGCCCGATCATGAACGCGGACAGGAACGTGCCGATGAAACTTTCAATCCCGCCGAAGACGACCACGATGAACGCGTCGATGATGTACTGCTGACCGGTCGACGGTCCGGTTGAAGCGATCATTGTCAGCGCACTACCTGCGATACCGGCCAGGCCGCATCCGACGGCGAACGTCACCGCATCAACCCGGGCCGTATCAATGCCTGCGGCGCCTGCCATTTCGCGGTGCTGCATGACTGCCCGTATCCGCAAGCCCCAGCGACTGCGATAGAAGAACAAGTAGACACCAATAGCGACGACGAGCGTGAGCGCGATGATGAAGACGCGTGATATCGGAATGCCGATTTCCGGCGTCAAATTCCAGGCACCCCTCAGCCAGCTCACCGTCGGTACGCTGACATTGATTGGCCCGAAGATATTTCGAAACGCCTGCTGCAGAATGAGTGATAGGCCCCAGGTCGCCAGCATCGTATCGAGCGGGCGTTTATACAGGTGCCGGATCATGGTGCGCTCGAGCACGAGGCCTGCAAGCGCCGTGCTGCAAAACGCAAGGACAAGCCCGATCGGAAAGTAGATGTCGATCCACGCGGGGGCATATTTCAGGAATGCCAGCGACGTCAAATAGGTTGAAAATGCACCAAACGCCATAAGCTCGCCATGCGCCATGTTGATGACGCCCATCAACCCGAAAACAACCGCCAGCCCGATTCCCATCAGCGCCAGGATCGTGAACAGTGAAAGACCGTTGAATATCTGGGCAATCAGGACACCGGTGCTCATATGCCTGCTCTCCGCATGGTCTTGAGACGAGCGCCTCGACGCAATACGCGCCGAGGCGTTGACGCATCACAGCTTCGGGAACGGATCCGGCTCGATCAGCGGGGTTTCGTGCAGGATGTCGATCTGCCCATCCGGCTTGAACTTCCCGATCCGGGCATGCTTCCAAAGCCGATGATTAGTTGCATGTATCTTGACACGGCCTTCCGGAGCGTCGAACGGCAGGTCTGATGAGGCCGCGACGACTTTTTCGACATCGAAGCTGCCGGCTTTCTCGACTGCGAGCTTCCAGAGATAGACCGATATGTAGCCGCACTCCATCACGTCGCCGACGACGCGCTTTTCGCCATACTTCTTCTGGAACGCCGCCGCAAACTTCTTGCTTTCCGGCGTATCGATGCTCTGGAAGTATCCCATGCAGGAATTCACACCGACGAGGTTCTCCGGGCCGATCCCGCGCGCCTCCTCCTCGCCAACCGCGAGCGCCACAATTGATTTCGCGATATCGGTCAGACCAGCGGCATTGAGTTGCTTGTAGAACGAGACATTGGAGTCACCGACAATCGTTGACAGGATAGCGTCGGGTCCCGCCGCCTTGATCTTGGCAATGAAAGACTGGAAGTCGGTGTGACCGAGCGGCTCGTAATCCTCACCGACCACCGTCCCGCCATCCTTCTTGATCTTTGCCCGTGAAATACGGTTGATCGTGCGAGGGAAGATGAAGTCCGATCCGATCAGGTAGAACTTCTTACCGCGGTTCTTCATCAGCCAGTCGATGGCGGGGAATGCGCACTGTACGCCGTCCGCCCCGGTGTAGATGATGTTCTTGGAGAATTCGAGGCCTTCATCGTGTGTCGGATAGTAAAGCAGTCCCTTGTAACGTTCGAAGACGGGCAGAACCGCCTTTCGCGATGCCGACGTGTAGCAGCCGAAGACGGCTGCGCATTTGTCACTTGCAAGCAGCTTCTGTGCCTTCTCGGCGAAGGTCGGATTGTCACTGGCGCCGTCCTCCATGACGACGCGGATTTGCCGCCCCATCACGCCGCCCGATGCATTGATTTCGTCAATCGCAAGCCTTTCGGCTTCCGTCACGCCGATTTCGGCAATGGCAATACTGCCTGTCAGCGAATGCAATATACCGACGTTGACCGGCTCTGCTGCGTAAGCACTGCGGGAGCCCGCGATCTGCGCGATGGGAAGCACACCCATCGCGCCCGTTATGGCTGCAGTCTTCAAGAATTGGCGCTTGGTATAGGCCATGTGATCCTCTCGGTGAAACTGATATTGCAGATCGGAGAATGCAACGAGAGGGGAAGTCCGTCTTGATCTCAAACGCCCGAGTTATTGCTTATTCAGGAACGGATGGCTTGTCCTTGGCTACGGCGAAGGCACGATGCAAATCTTTTTTGCGAACCGTGCTCAGCAAGAATGCTGTGCCTGCCCACGTCGATCGTCGTCGACGCCCCCCCATTGTTGTTCTGACACGATCGCTGGGTGCAACAAAAACTGCGCGCGCTGTCGTGAGACAGCGCGCGTCCGGAGGCAGATGAGTTCTTGAGGACTTACTTTATCTCTTCGCAAGGAGGAAATATGCCACGCCCCATCCTCACATGAATTCCCTGCTTGCCGTCAACCACCTGGGTGACCCCGAAGTCCGCGGCAACGCTCATCAGCGAATAGGCATCATTTCTCGATAGATTCTGATTGTTGGTTAGCAAATCCAGCATCTCCAGGGATGCCTTGCGCATGGCGACGTTGAGGTCGTCGTCGAACCCATGACAAATCCACTCGTTCGGGGTCTCGAGCAGCGGCGAAGCGACCTTTATGTCCTTGCGGACGAAAATTTGAAAAACCACATTCAACGACGCCTCGATTGCCGTTCCGCTGAGTTCGCCGTCGCCTTGCGAAATATGCGGATCTCCAATGGAAAACAGCGCTCCGTCGACCGCGATCGGATAGTACATCGTCGCGCCCGCGCCAATCCGCCAGTTATCGATGTTGCCGCCGTGCAGTCCGGGCGGGATGGTGCTCACCCTGCCCTTTACGTCCGGGGCGACGCCGGCCGTGCCAAGATGAGGCCGCACCGGGACTCTTACGCCATTCAACGCCGGCTCCCGGCAGCAATCCTTTGCCAAGGTGATGCGGCCGGGCTTGAGATACTTCTCCTTTACATCATAAGCAAAGAGCGCGTGCGCGTTATTCGAATTCGGATCAAGCTTGTAAATCGTCACGCGCTCGGTTTCGTTGAACTCCTTGTATAGATAGCCCCAGTTTGCCGCGAGATTGCAGCCATAGTTGAAGCGCGGGATCATCTGGAGGTAACGCACCTCGAGCACATCGCCGACCTTCGCGCCTTCGACGAGAATCGGCCCCGTCATGATGTGCACCCCGGGAGTACGATCGTCCTCGGGAATTTCCCGATAAATGGTATGGATTGCATCATCCATCAAAAGTTCGGGCGCATCACCAGCGTGGTGCGTGATGGCCTCCGCCCTAACGATGTCGCCGCTTTTTACTCTCAAGGTGGGAGCGAGCGCGGGATCGAAATATCCCCAGTGCACCGTTTTGGGTGTCGCTCTCAGGTCATGAAACGTCGGGCTGATTGTTTCGTCTCTGGCTCTTCGCTGCGGCACGGTCAGGGTCAAGGACTTCCTCCCAATTTAATCTGAAGGCGCGCCCGGCGCCATCGAGCACGCGAATCAAGGCGAGCCCCATACTTGCTGCGCGTTCAGCCAGTCGCGCGTTGCAATTAACGATACATCGCGAGCGAATAAACTCTTGGCCGGAGACGCCCTCATTCTTGGCCGAACCGTTGCGAGAGCGACTTAGCATGCCGAAAATTGGAGCAAATGCGCCTCCAATAGGCATCCGCAGACGGCAGCCGGAAGATCACACGTGGGGCCGCAGAACATTTAAGTGGGTCTTCGACGCGATAAGGGCTCAAGCTCAACGGTTGAGCAGCCTGCACGCATTAGCGCCAAAAATGAGCGCCCTTTGCCAATTTCGGCAAGCGGTTTGCCGTCCTCAGACAAGTTTTCTGACCGCAGCTCGCTATAATCTTCAGGACTGCACGTCGGCAAAGTGCCGCGCAAGAACCACCGCGCTGGTTCTCGTGGCTTTCGGTGTAACCAATTAGAGGATCCAACCATGCTCTCCTACGAAGGAAAATTCGTCGCTGCCGCTGTCCAGTCTGAACCCATCTGGATGAATGCGGACGCAAGCATCGACAAATCAATTGCGCTTATCGAGGAAGCCGCAAAGAACGGTGCCCGCCTGATCGGCTTTCCCGAAGGACACATTCCGGGCTATCCGTGGTTTATTTGGCTTGGTCATATGAAATGGCAAACCAAATTCCTCATACCGTTTCATGAGAATTCACTGGAGCTCGGCGATCATCGCATGCGCCGACTGCAGGTCGCGGCCCGCCGTAACAGGATCGCCGTCGTCATGGGCTATTCTGAACGAGTTGGCGGCAGCCGCTACCTTGCGCAGGTGTTCATCGACGAAAATGGCGAGATTGTCGCCAATCGCCGCAAAGTTAAGCCAACTGCCGCTGAACGTCTGATGTTCGGCGAAGGCACCGGCGCCGACTTCTTGAACGTCGATTTTACCTCGGTAGGTCGTGTCGGGGGATTGAACTGCTGGGAGCATTTTCAACCGCTGAGCAAATATATGATGTACAGCCTTGGAGAACAGATTCACGTCGCATCGTGGCCGGCCATGTTCGCGTTCGGCCAGGAGATCGTGCAGAACTCCGTGGAGATCAATGCCTGCGTTACGCGGTCTTACGCAATCGAGGGCCAGTGCTTTGTCCTGTGTGCAACCCAGGTGATCGGCGAGAGCGCTCGAAAAGCCTACTGCGACACCGACGAGCAGCGCGAAAATCTTCCTCTGGGCGGCGGATGGGCCCGCATCTACGGTCCGGATGGCGCCGAGCTCGCCAACCCCCTGGCAGAAAACGAGGAAGGAATTCTCTACGCCGAGATTGATCTTTCGGAAATCCTTCTGGCAAAACGCGGGATTGACCCGGTCGGTCACAGCGCCAGACCTGACCTGCTTTCGCTCGCTTTCGATCCCCGCAACCAGACCCCGGTTCGCTACGTCGGCGCGGATGGTAGCCCGGAGGCCAACATCCGGTCTCGCGTCGAAGTCCAACATCTCGCCGAGCAGCGCGGCGCGATCGAGGCGCCACGCCTTCAAATCGAAACCCAACCGATCGCAGCGATTTCCGCGACCCGCAACGGGCGCAACGTGAACAAGGACTTGTGACATTCAAGTCAGCGAGGAGCAAATAAGGGAGGGCCACGGCTGGTGGCCCTCCTTTATAGCTAACATTGCCTGTTGATCGGCTTAAGGGATCGTGTCGGCTGATCCCTTTCGAGTCATGGCGCCGGAAACGAAAATGAAGGTTTCGAAAATCGAGGCGGCCTGCCGTCAGCTGGGTGCAGCGATCCGCATGCATTTCGCTGGCGAAGATATCCTAGCTGTCCATACGGTATCGCGCGCCGCATTTCGAACCCTTCACAGCCTCACGAAGGCGGCAGACACCAAAACCGCGCTTGAGCATTATATCAGAAAGATCGGCGAGAAGCAGTTCAATTACCTTACCAACTATCTGAAACACGCCGACCGGGACCCCAACGTTCTGATCGACGACAGCTTTCACATTTACACAGAAGCTGGCATTGGCATGGCCATCAGCCTGTATGTCTATCACGCCAATGCCATCACGGATGAAATGAAGGGATACCAGATTTGGTCGGCGATGACGCAGCCAAAAATCTTCGATATTCCAAACGATCTGATCAAGCTGGTCGACGATTGGAAAGCCGACGGTCGATCAGACCTTGACACAAGGATTGAGCATCGAGGTGGCAGGGATTTCGGCGCGGCCCTCGTTCACTGGATCAAACTGCGCGATGTTTCAAAGCTCAGTCACCCTTGAGCTGATTGCGAGCTAGGCTTCAGCCAATATTTCAGCTTGGTCCCATCCGCGTTGCGCCATGCGACGACTCCAACCGGCCGAACAAGCAGCGCGCCGGCTTCCTCGATTTCGCGCACGCGCTGCCACTGAGGATCCCTACGCTGGTTCATCTCGACACCTTGCGCATCGTACTGCATCTACTGCCGGCTGATTGGTCGAGCGATGGCGAACACATTAAAGATCAGCGGATTTGGGACATCTATATGGCAGCAAGCCCCGCCTAGGCAGTGGGCAGCCGAACACCTGCCACTAAAATCATCAAGCTTCCCAGCCCGTCTATTTGAGAGTTCCGCATCGCACGGTCCGAGGGGGAGCGTTTGCGAAGGCGGTCGGGTGGCACGACACCGCGCGCTTCACCTTTGTCTTTATTAGCGATGCCGTCAGAAGCCGTTGATCTATTGACTCAATTTCATTGACGATGTCGCCTATCGAGGTCGCGAACTCAGTCAGCCCCTGTCGGCCCGCAGGGAACTCGGCAAATGATGCCCGCGGCTGAAGCTGAAAGTCGCGCTGGAGATAAGGCCGCCTGCTGGACGGGAGAGAGCCCCGCAAATCTCTCAATGATTTCCAAATGCGGTTCAAGCACCGCCAATCAGCAATCCATCAGGCAGACCAAGTAGCGGGAGTTTGATTCGGTCTCCATGTAAGGCGCGAGATTCTCGATATCGGGGGTCCGAATCATTATAGAGACTGAAATCATTAGCGAGATCATAGACATCGGTAGCCCGGCATCCTTGATGGTGACCTTCCCTTTTCCGGTCGCCGAATTGAATGCACATTTTCACAAGCCGCCGCGTCAGTCGCACGACATCCACGCTGATCAATTTTAATAGGGAGTTTGGCTGATTTCGTTTGTAGATCGTCAGGTTTTTGCGCTCTTGCCGTCGTAGTTTGGTTCAATGGCGACATTTTTTCCACAGCAGACGAGGGAACAAGGCGAAATCTGGTTTATTTATTGACGCGCGGGCGAGCCCGAGTGTATGATTCTTGATAAATTAATTGCAAAGAGAGTGGACCCAAATGTCCAAGATAAAGATTGCGGCGGCTTTGCTTGGAGGTTTAGCGATCTCAGGTGGCGCGGAAGCAGGCGTCATTTCATATGCCGATTTCCCGAACGGCGGCACCAGTTTTTCCACGGGAGGCTTCTCGATTTCGGCCACGGCTGGCACGTTTGAAACTAAGGAAAACGGCGGTTCTTTTGGCGTAGGCATCTCGAGCCCGGTTTCGGTCGTCCCGGCCGAGATCGATGGTGGTCAGACTGGCGTCGCCGAGTCCATCAATTTCCTCGCGGGCAGCCAGCAACTTCTGAATTCTTTCACCGTGGCGTTTCTGTATGCGGCAGGTAACTACGGCGATGCGCAGAATGAGACTGCAAGTATCGTAATCAACGGAACGGCCTACACACTCTCAGTTACGGGTGCCACGACTGCCACGTTTGGCTTGGGCGGCACACAGGTGACTAACAATTCTCCCGGTGTCGAAGGTAGTGGCGGCCTGTGGACCGTCAGCTTCCTGAACCCGTTCCTCCTCGGGAGCATATCATTCGCTCCTGGGCCGAATGGAGGGACAGATGCACCGCTTGGCGATTACGCGTTCAATCAGCTCGTCACTTCGCCCGTCCCCGGCCCGATCGTTGGAGCCGGATTGCCAGGTCTTATGATGGCTTTGGGTGGTCTGGTTGTGTTAGCGCGACGTCGCCGCAATCAAGCAGTCTGATGATTAGGCTAGCCGCCTCGTCGCTTTTCAGCTCAACACAGAGAAACCGCCTTCGGGCGGTTTTTTGTATTTGTCGGCCACGCCTATCCTGAAGTTCTCAACAGCGAGCCTCAAGCAATAGTCCTGTGACGACCCAACTACCGCTTCCACCATCACGACCTGCCTCCGCATGTCTGCGAATGGCCTCGCAGGTCAAGATGATAGGGCTCGCTGCGACTTGGAAGAGTAGTAGATCGAGGTCCATGAGGGCAGGATCAAACTTACATGAGGCCCTGTGGCGGTGTGTAATGTCGTGCTCAGCAACATCTACATACCGGCTGTAGTCAGCCTCGCCGCTGGCGCTAGAGCGGAAATCTGACATCCCGTTACAATGCTGCGTGACGCTGGCCAAGTCTGTTTAAAAGGTGATTAAGTTCCAGCGTGCAGGCAGATATGATGGTCGATCGGTTTGTGTCGGGGCGGGGCGTCGCAAGTTGGAAAGTAGTGCCTGACACCCGACCTAAATGGTCGGGGACGAAATTTGGTTGGTGGTGGCGGTGGAGAATGCGATTAGCGCAGCTGAGCGGCAGCATCCGCTCCCCGTCAGGAATGATGCGGCTCAACGCCGCCGCCGTCAGCTTACGGCTCCGGTGGCTGGAGTTAACTGTTTGGACCGCTAAGCCTATTGCAAAACCGCTCTTCAGCGTCCTCACCGGTCGGCTCAACATTTTCA
>Ga0247777_1000168_pt1 | contig 16427 bp, 23 predicted proteins | sample UWRJL154409C5_FD_179937 | JGI IMG/M metagenome (GOLD analysis project Ga0247777, IMG submission 179937) | Plant litter microbial communities from Arlington Agricultural Research Station in Wisconsin, United States - UWRJ-L154-409C-5 | ecosystem: Environmental > Terrestrial > Plant litter >...
TCGATCTGGGCGAGACGGCTGCCGCTAGAGACGTCGGGCGAGCCGTCTCGATCGCGGGGAAGGACGAACCAGCAGAGGGCCATGGCGGCAAGAAACAGCGGGGCCTGGCCGAAGAAAGACCTAGGGGCCGGTGAGTCTCTGAAGTGGTCTCGGGGCGACCGCGCGCCCACGACAGCAGGCGCCCGTGTTCTAGGTTCTTACCATCGCCATCCGATAGTGTCCGCCAGCCAACCGCCCAGCGGCCCACCGAGGGAGCGGCCAAGGGTCGCGAAGATGTTAAGGTAGCTCTGCCACGACGCAACCTCCCGAAGAGGCACCAGGTCTTTGCTCCGCGGTCAGGACTACCTTCGCATCACTGGGGGAGGGCTGCTGACGAACCTGTCATGTACACCGCCACCAGGGTGGTCATCCCCGAGCCCCCCGAGCCCGAGACGATCCTGCCGAGTATGACCTGCCAGTAGGCCCTCCCGATGCCGCTTCAGATACCGGTGAGTCCCGATCCGGTCAGCGAGGCGGAGAGGACTTACACGAGACCACTAGGCGGCGTTTATTAGTTCCGTAGATACTAGTACCGGGTTGAGAACGAAGATTACCATCCAATGGCAAAGAAGGCGTAGGACCAGAGCAAAAGCACCTTTCTTCCGTAGATGTCACTCAGTTGCGCGTACTAATTACGGCCGGTGTCAGATGGCGACCTCGGAGCGCGCTGCGGGGAGTGTACCAAGGCCTGCGTGCACGCGCCGGCGAGCGAGAAGCTGATGAACAGCCATGTCGAGTCGCTCAGGGCGTTGAACTCGGACGCGATCACGGGGTGGGTCGCCAGCACGAGGGACCCGTCGGCGTTGGAAGTGAAGACACCGATGAGCAGGACAGCGATCACCCGCACGATGGTAGTCTGCGCGCCGCTCTTGGGAGCCTGAGCTGCCCCGGAGCTCCGACGGCTGCTGCGCCTCGAGTCGGCCTGGCGGTTCGCTTCCACGTCGTGTGCGACGGCCTCGCTGTAAATGCCGTGAGAGACGGGAAGGCTGCCGTCGTCCGTGCTGGTGTCGCTGTCCAGCAGGCTAGAAGTGTCGCTGGAGGACGTGGAAGCATCCAAGAAGGGCGTGCCCAGCAGAGGCGTCGTCTCCTGGCTCGTGGCCGATGCGGCCAGGCCCGGGAGACTTTCTCTCCTGCTCGCCATCTTGGGTTTTGCGGTTTACGGGTCGTTGGAGGACCGATCGTCGGGGACGTCGGGCGCTTGTATAGGTAAGTATGCCTCGGTTTGATACCCAGGAAGGCCGAGCCGCCGTCGTCTCCACCACTCGTCGTCTTCCGAGACGGTTCTGCGCGGCTCCCGGCACGACCTGGAGACGGAGTCATGGCAAACCAGCCAGCTTTGGCCACCCGACGGCTCGGCCGTCCGATCGGAGCCCGTGGGCGGGCTGGTGTGCGTAACCGACAGTCGGAGCTCGGAGTCGACGCGCCGCCGGGGCCATGTCGTGCCATCCGACGCTATGGCGACATCGAACCGCGGCCCGCGTCGACGGGGAGGTTCTGCTGGGCGGCGAGAGAAAACCCGCTACGAGGTTAGTTCCCGATCAAGCGGAGCGTGGGGCACTATTGGCCACGACGCAGGGAGAACGTGGGCATGCAGAAGAGGTCCCGGATTCGTGGGAGATACTCGGGGCTGCCAAGCACCCCATTGGCTACGTCGGCTAGACTAGTACCGGAGCATCCTCTTCGGGAACAGGCGCCGTCGCCCCGGGTCCCGCCATCCCCGGGCCAGACCGGCCGGACGTCCCCTACACCCACTCGCTCCACTTGATGCCGTCCCGGTACACTAGGCCGTCCCGCTCGAACTGCGGACCCTCGGCGTCAACGATGTAACCGGGCTCGCAGCGCGAGTACGACACCTTCTTCTGCTGGAGGACATAGTACTCGTCGAAGCGCGGCGACAGCGCGTCCCGGAGGTTCTCCACGCTGCCCTCCGGGTGCAGTGCGTGCCACGGGTGCGTGCACGTCGACCCCTGGCACGACTTGAGCACGAAGAGCAGGGAGTCTAGTCTCGCCGTAACCTTTTCCAGGGACACGCCGAGCAGCTCCGCCGGCGCTTTCGTTGACGGGTGCAGCAGGTTCTTCAGCTGGCCGGGGTCGGTCTGAGGATCTGCTGTCAGCTCGAAGCCGGACCCGGCTTGCGCCCTGGTTCGCTCTACCTGCGGTGGCGGGCACTCACGTCTAGGTCGTAGAGCTCGTGCTCGTTAGAGCACCATACCGAGTAGTACAGGTTGTAGTGGGACCCGGAGATGCGGACGGCCTTGTACGTGTTGTTGGTGAGGAAGTAGTCGTCGGCGGTGCCGCCCTCGCTGACCGCGAGACCCCAGAACTCGACCGTGACGTGCTCGTGGCGGGACTTCTTGGAGTCGGAGATGGAAGAGGCCGACAGGGGGATCGACAGCCCGTCGAAGTCGGCCCGGAGGGGCGCGCCGGCGAGGCCGAGAATGGTCGGGGCCAGGTCGACGTGCGTCGTGACGACGTCCGTCACCAAGCCCGCCGGGACGCGGGGACCCCGAATGATGAGGGGAATGTTGATATCTTCCTCGAACCCGCACTCCTTCCCCGGGCGAAGCCGGTGCTGGCCGATGTGGTAGCCGTTGTCCGTGGTGTAGATGATGTAGGTGTTATCGAGCAGTCCTAGCTTCTCCAGCCTGGTCACGACGCCGTCGACGAGCTCGTCGACCGACTGCAGTGTGCGGAGCCTCTGGCGGTAGAAGTAGTCGTGGTAGTCGATGGACTTTTGGTCCAGCCGGGGCAGTTCGCGGATCCACTGGGCGCCCGAGGGCTTGTCGGGGTTGAAGTTGGCCGTCCGGGGAATGACGACGCCCTCGAATAGGTGCTTATGCCTCTCCGCGGGGATGGGAGGGCCTACCGCGTCGAGTATGGGCTTCAGCGGCAGGTCGGGCGGGAGGTCCAGGGCGACGCCGTTGACGTTGCTGTGCGGCGCGACCGGAGCGATGCCGAGGAAGAACGGCCTCGACTTCGCGTGGCCGGCGGCCTCGTCCAGGAAGCCAAGCGCCTTGGCGGCGAGGAGATCTACCGAGTGTTCTCCCTCGTGCCTGATCGGGGCATCGTGGTTGCGTTGGTACGTTGCGTTCAGGTACATGTAGGTATAGGGATCCAGGAGGAAGTCCTTTGCCGGGTCAGTGTCCCGGCCGAAGGGGCCTTGGACGGCGCGACGCCGTTCTACTCACGGAGCCATTCCAGCCCTTGACGAACGGGGCGTCGTAGTTGTCCACGTGGTGTGCGTTGAACAGCTTGCCGGTGTAATAGGTGTTGTACCCGGCATTCTGAAGCCAAACGGGCAGGTAGGCATCGTTGTAGCCCCGGGCGATGAACTTGGGAAATCCACCTATGCGGCTGAGCACCCGCGCAAACAACCCGGCGGAGGGAGCCTACCGTAGGGAGGGGCAATGTCCGTCACGTTGGTGTTGTGGGCGAGTTTGCCGGTGAGAATGGAGACGCGTGCCGGGCAGCAGATTGCCGTGGTGCAGAAGTGTTTTGTGTAGCGGGTGCCCTGGTCGATGAGATGTTTCTTGATTAGAGGAACGTAGTCCAGCGAGTTCATGTGAAGGTCTTGGTCGTCCGTTAGGATGAAGACGATGTTGGGCCGAGATGTCGACGATGAGTGTCGGGTCGGCGGTCCGAAGACGTGCTGGGCGTGGCGGTCTTGGGCCAGGTGCGGCTCAGCCGCGACCGGCGAAAAGGGGCCGATGGCCGTGAGCGCGGTCACAATGCCCGAGAGCGTCACGCGTCTCATCTTGTCGGGCTTGACGGCGACGTACGAGACGAGGGGTCTCGATTCGATACTCTCCAGGGACGACCTTCCCTTCCCGTTCGTCCTCCTCACCTTATATTCCCCGCTTCAGCGACAATAGCACCGCCATTCTTACAGCGCGTCTCGCCGCGGGGAGCCAATGCAAGCCGCTGCCGTCGCCCCTCGCGCTGGCTGTCGGGTCTGGGTCGGCGTGGGCAGCGCACTCGGCTCCGTTTACCGGATGAGGTTTGCTCTCGACGAGAGGGCTTACCTCATTGGACTTCGGCCGCGTCGTCCCTTACCCCTGGGACGACCGGGCATGGCCCGAAAACGGCTCATGGCGCAGGTCGGTGCCGGTTGGGATCCCGGTTCCACGGCAAGGAGGATGGCGTATTTTTGGGCCCCTTGTTGCCACCGAAAAGGCGAAATGGCCTCGTTCCCAAGCTCGGGACGCTCCCACGCCTTGCAGGGATTTGTGCGGCGGCGTGCTTGGGGTCCCCGATGACGACTTCGTAACTCCGCAGCAACTGACGTCGACTGACGCTCTCGATGCTCGCGAACAAACAACAAAAGGGCCCTGGTAATTGGCGCATATGACGTCGAGAGCCCGCATGATAAGCCCATCGCGCTCTATTGGCCTAGAAATAATTCCGCCCCGGCTCTTGGAAATCCGGGGTACGCCTGGCCGACACCGACGCCCAGGTACCGGCCGAGCCTGGGCGTCCCGGCCCCGGCGTCTTGGCGGGGCGGGAACCGGCGCCCCGGATGCTCACGAGGACCGCTTCCGCGCCTGCCGGACAGCCCAGGTAGCAGCCTCTGTTCCGTCGGTATGCAAGGTCCCGACCGCGCATGGCGGCGGTCGTCTCCTCCTCCCACATCAGCTGAGCCCTCGGCCAGGCCCCTAAGGCACGGAGAAATCAGACGTGGGTTCTCCCTGAGCACTGGCGTCGGTGACGCAAGATTCAAGAGAGAGTAGTACACGTATCTTGGAAATGTTGTTCCTTGATGGGTTCCTCCATTTGCGGCAGCTTGCTTCGGTCTACATGATAGATGGGGAATGACGGCTGTCAGGGGGACCATTTCCGCTCCCTCAGTGAGCGAAGCGGAAGTCAAGCCTCTTGCTCCCCGTATCTTTGGTTGTGGACAAGTACCGATCCCTCTCCTGATGGCTCATGCCGGCCCATATCTTTTCCCGTCTCGCGTTCCTCCACTTGTAGTAGAACTTGATCGCGATGATGAAGACGATGTTCCACGTAACCAGAGCTAACAGGATCTTGTTGCCGTTCCGGTACAACGGGGCATCATAGGCTTGGTAGATCTGGAAGCAAAGTGTAAGCGTATCTCGAGCGAGGCGACGAGTAGGGTTCCTACATTGGAGCCGATGACATTGCTGGCCTGGACAAACATGTTGTATAACGCGCTGCCCACGGTCCGAGTGCGCACTGAGCCGGCATTGCGAGAGGTCAGGGCAACTGGAGGAGTTAGCGTCCCGGAAAGCGGTTGCGGGGGAAACGGGAAGGGCGGCTGATCCGTACCGAGGATGGCATGGATGTACGGGTGGCCCACGACGAGCGCGGACACCGCATACCAAGCCCATGGGCTTGCCTTGGCACCGAGGAGCTCGAGCGCCAGGATCAAGGGGAACAGCCAGATCTGGCACACGAGAACGATCAGGAAGCGCTGGTTGATCTTCTCCGACAGCCAGGTCCAGAAGAGGAGCTGCAGACCAAACAAAACCCAAGCCGGGACCGTCAGGAGGTTGGTCTGGAAGGTATCGAAGCCCAGCTGCTTCAGGTTCAGAGTAAGATAAGCCGTGACGGGTTGTGCGGGAATGGTCCACGTCAGCCCTAGGAGATAAATGGGCCAGAGGTCAAAGTCGCAGAGCGCCTGCCAGAGCAGCTTCGGGCTGAGGCCTTGGCGGTTGTGCATCCCTCCCTGCGGCGCGTGTCAGTGACGACTCGCAAGCAGCGTGCGGGTCGGGGGGGAGATCGAACCTTGCCGGGGTCGTCTCGCAGGATGCGGTTGACCATGATCTTTTCCTCTCGCTCGCTGAACCACCCGTCTTTGCCACGGAACCAGCTCTTGGTCTGTGTCGGCGAGGGCGGCAGGTAAAACCACGAAGCGATTCCGATCAGGGCTGTCAGGGCGCCTTCCAGAGCAAACAGCCACCTCCATCCCGGCCAACCGTGGATGCCTCTCATGCGGAGAATGCCAAAGGCCATGAAGGCGGAGACGATATTGGTCGAAATATACGCGCCCCAGAAGAAGGAGAGCCGGATCGGCAGCTCTTTGCTCTTGTAAAAGTAGCTCAGATACAAGACGACGTCCGGGATGAAACCGCCCTCGATCAGGCCGAGCAGCGCTCGGGTGAGGTAGAAGGTCGAGCGGCTGTTCAGCTGGCACTGGCAGACGGCAACGACGCTCCACGAGACCATCTGGATGGGGATCCAGACGTCCGGGCCGAGCTTCTTGGAGATCATCTGAGACGGCAGCTCCGCCGCGAGGAAGGACACGTAGAAGATCGTCATCCCGTAGTTGTAGTCGTTGGTGGACAGCCCGAGGTCGTTGAGCATGTTGTCCGAGAGCGCCTGCGCGATGTTGCCGCGGTCCAACTGGAGCGCGAAGAACATCAAACAGACCCAGGCACATATTCTCCAGTCCAGCTGCGTGGCCCGGTCAGTCTCGCCTCGACGGCAGATCCGGTTCCCGGGACGTACCCTCCTGATCAAGGCCTTTTCCTCCTGCTCGGTCCATTCGATCTTGGGGTCATACCGGTGAGCACCCTCGTACTCGGGGATGGGACGATAGTACTCTTGACCGCCGCCCGTGGCGTAGACGGCATCGTCGGCGAGACGGACTTGCGTGAGTGTCTCGGTCGAGCTGCCGTCCGCCGCCTTCTTCGGCGGATAGGCTATTGGTTTCTCCTCACTCATGATTATGCGCGGGACGACGGGAATCAAGGACAAATCGAAGGACCTCACCCGACGAGAAGTCGGACCAAGCGTCTGTCTGCACAGGACGCGGCGGTTCCCTGAAAGTGCTACGCTCGGGTTAATATATCAGGACACGCCGCCCTGCATGCCGCCGTAGGAAAGCAGGAGCAGATCCGAAGTCCCCGCGTCATTCAAACCCGGGAGCTCGGAGGGAGGCTCCACAGAGGGTCGCGTCCAAGCCATCTTCCGGTTGGGACGGCTCGAACGTGGCCCAGGTCCCAGGTTGGGGCGAATCGTTCATCCCGCGGTCGGCATCCCGCGGGCGAAGTTCCGTTTTGGGTGTCGACAATCGACCCGATAGCAGTGACAAGCATTTTTGACAAGCATTGTGGCGGCCGTTGCCCAGCTCGCGGCTTGGCAACGTCATGGCTCAAGCCCATCACGCAACCAGGATAAGACCAATCAGAGACTCGGGGGGGACGGTATCGGGAAGCTGGCCTCGGGGGCTTGTACGGATCGTGGATAAGATTCAAGGTGGCATTCCGGCTTGCTTCCCCAGTTGGATCAGACTAGGAGGGGCGACGAGCCGATCACGTCAACGCCCTGGTCGATGATAACACGGGCCCCAATCCCAGTGGGCGGAGAAGACCCGCTCGCTAGTAGCTGCACGTACGCAATTCTGGGACAATGGTGCGTGGATTTGGTTCAGCTTTAACGTCGGTTGAGGGAGTGAATTGGCTAGGAAACATACCTACCTCCTGCCGTATCGTAGGCAGGCGTGATGGTGCCAGGCTTGCCTCGGCAGATGCTCTGACTAAGTGGTACCTAGGTAGGTATAATGGTAGCCAACCCCTGACCCAAGGTCCCAGTATGAAGCCCGTCACGTATCCTAATGGAGTTGCTGCTGCCTCGCATCATCCCGCTTCCGCATCCTTGCTACACGCCATGAAGAAAAGAGGCTCTATCCGGTTGACGAGGCTGTGATACTGGTCGTGGCGCTTCATCGTTTTGCCTGTTTGCCTAAGCTCCCTGACTACCTCGGTAGGTACCTATTGTAGAGCAAGGAGAGGTGGGCGGAGTCGTCCTGGAAGCCAAACACTGGCGAACTATTGTAATTGATGCCTTTGCTCTTGCCCGATCCTAGGTACCGTAGGTAAGTTAGGTAGGGATGGTTGTGTTGTAACATGACCCCAATCGGAATACCACCTTTCCTATTCGGTTGACATGACCTCTCATCGCTTTGCTCAGGCTGGGTCAGGCTCAGCTCAGGTCAACTCAGCTTCGGCTCAAAGCCTCGCCAGAAGCTGGCAACTTCAACTGAGGAGCCGAAAACGTGGCCCGTCGATTTTGTCACACTATAAGTGACCTTCTCACCGTCGCCGGCTGGCTCTGCGGCGCCGTGGAGCTGGTCGAGTACAGCACTAGATTGCCGCCGCTGCCGCAGTACTCCCACATGCCTCTACCGCAATGACATCCTGCAGTGACCTCACCTCCGTGCACCCAAGGTTTCCCGGCGTGACCCTAACCATGTACCTGTGGTTCAGGATAGAGGCACTTGCGGCCTCGAACTCTAGTACGTTGTGTCTACAGCCCTTAATTGAGCCATGGCATTGTTGTTAACACAATCAGCACAATCTCACGACTGGGCGGCTTAGCTCCGACGTTAGGATCCTCAGGTGACTATGGGAAGCTTCAGATCGGCCTCCTTCAAATGCCTGATATCCACTTACAATGTCCCCGTTACCTTATCACCGCTCTACCCAGACCCCCAATGGTCTGCGGAACGGGTTTTCACAGGCGGTCACCAAAATTATGGGATTTCTGGTGTCTAATGCCCATCAGAGCGGTAATTCCAAATCGGCTTCCAGATGCCAAGATGCACGGGAAGAGCACAGCAGGCAGCAACCAGATGGACCCGTTCGACTACATCCACTTGTCTGGGGAAAAGTTATAGAGGAGAATGGGCAACGCTCTGGTGGGCACGTATGCGAACCACATCGGCGCGTCTGCTATGAACGCAGCCATTGGGAGCGGGGGACCCCTGACCTGGGACCGCTCGACGGGTAGCTACGTCTCGTCGAATCGCGTTGCTGCTGACGAGGCCTTGGCCAAGGTGCAAGATTGCTTTCTGTGAGCGAAAGACCCTGTCTGGTTGATTGAGATAGAGTAGCTGGAGGCGAGATAGAAGGGGGTGGAGTGGTCACGAACGACGGGTAGAGCACAAATTCAGAGCGTTTTCCACGCCACGGGTGTCACCCAGTCTTTGAGGAATCAAGGTGAGTTGCACGTTTGCTATTTCCTTACTGTAACGACGTAATAGCTAAGTACCCAGTCGTGGGGGGTTCCTGGGGGGTTTAAGTATGGTGGCGGGTGTCTCGGCCTCTTACGCCCACCCAACGGTCGCTCGGATGAATTCAACCACATCGTCTACTTCGTCCGGAATTTTGTACCAATGCCCTTGGTCTTTGTAGCTCTTCCATTCCACGCGTAATCCCACTGACCTTAAGACCCGACAGGCGTTGTCTCCGAGTGACAGCCGTATCTTCTCGTCTGCTTCGCCGTGACCGAGAAAGACCGGCGTTGAGATCACCGACGCCTCCCCGTTCGCCTCTTCCGGGATGTGAACAGACACCAGGTCCCTCACGAAGTCGAGGACCTTGAGCGCCGCGTCCTGGGTTCCACCCTCAGAAGCAAAGGGGTCGTCGTCGTCGTCGAAGTCGTCCTCGCCACTCGCCAGCCGTTCGATGTCGCCGGTGAAGGGTAGCCAACCACTCATGCCGACAAAACCGCCGAGCGGGAAAGCGAGTGCGAGAAGGGCGATCAGTCCCGTCGCACAGCCCTGGCTGATGCCGCCGAGGATGACGTTCTTGTGGGATACCTCGCGCGCCTCTCGCCCGACCATGTCGCTGACCTCGCAGCAGGACTCCTCAATACCCTGGAGTTGGGTCTGGCTACGATGAGAAGGGTCGTCTAAAGACGCGATATCGAACCATTGCGTTAGCATCGCGCGTTTGAAAGCCTTCGACCGCCGCCGCTTGGATGTCGGGAAGATGAATCTCGCCCCGGGGAGGACTTCCGGGGAGGACTTCCGGGAGTGTCATGCCATTGGAGCAAATGCCGGTTTCCAAGAGCTCCCGACCAAATATTTCTCCGTTGGAGCCTAGACCATGGAGGAGGATGAGGCTGTGTGTGTGAACTCCAGAAGATGGTTCGATGATGAAAGGCGGCGGGCGACCATTACTGCCGTCACCTCTTCGTAGGACATCCATTATCGATACAGTGCAAGTTGACATGGAGTGGGGGCCGGGGAAGCATCAAACTGCAAGTCGTGTGGGAAAACAGAGTGATTCCTGTCGTCTTTGAGCGATCGATATATCCCTCGGAGAAGTCTGGAGGAAAGCCCCCCGCAACCTCCCTCGGCAGACTGACTAACCCAATTAGGGCGCCTCTGAGACACCTTCAATCCAACACACTTCCACTCCTCCCTGGCTCATGTTGCCTAAACTCTCAGGTACGCAGGCTTGCTTGTCACGCCAACACATTTGATGCGGCTTCGGAGGGACCAACTAAAACGTCTTTCCCTGGCCCTTTGTGGGGAGAATCTCCCGGCTTGAATACCCTAGCCACAGTCACCAGCCTCCTTAGCACCATTTGTTTTGTGGCATCAGCCACGGGCGGATCCTTGAAGAAGCCTGACCAGCCGAGTGTTGGCCGACGCGTGGTTTCAAACTCGTCACCTGAAACCATTTTTCTTCTGGTTTCCCTACTGCTCTTTGCACGAGCACCGACTCCCTACCGTGCCATATCTTCCTCGATACATATCGCGACTACCTGCATTCTCACTCGCCGCATCTGGGCCATTTCGGAAAGATGGCCCTCACCCCAGATGCCAACTCACGATATCGCATCATCGGCTACACCCCCAGCAACGACCGAGACGATGTCGATTGGTTCATGGTCAAAGTACGAGTCAACGGCGGAGAATTTCGCATCGAAGTATCGCCTTCCAGATTCCAGAACTCTCCGTTGAGATCTCGACAGTTCTAGGAGTATCTGGCGTGTCTGAGGTCTTTCCACGAGGATGAGGACACGGACAAGGACGAGGATAATGATGAGGATGCACCTCCGTTGGAGGACACCCATGAGGAGAGAAGCAAGGCTGCCGCCAACAACATGCCGATCGCCATCAGCGAATGCTTTAGCTGGGCTGTCGACCCATACCTGAAGCAATTCGAAAGCCTCGCCCCGCCTCTAGCCGACATTTCCTCACCAAATCTTGGGCATTTCTTCCGTTCAGAGTCGTACGAATGCGAACTTGGTGCCATCGACGACAACTTCGTGCTGGGGTCGATCGAGCGAAGCGACACAGAGTTTGGGTCGACGCCACCGCCGCCCGGATTTGAAGATGATCTAGAGTCCGAACACTTGGCCACAACCTTTCCGTCGTTTACCGTTGATCAAGTCCGGGTTGTGTGTAACGATTGGAATAGAGATCTGTTAGACATCAACCCCACAAAGGTCACAGTTGATGATCAGGTCCTTTTCTTTAAGGCCGTTCAACCCCCCGGGAATATCGTGGGAAAGCACGAAGTGGGCAAGTACGAACAGATGGTTAGAGCCGACTTAGGGCCCGATGTACACGTTTCACGACTTTATGGTGTTGCGGTGGACGAGCACCAGCAGCTCACAGGACTATTGTTGCATTACATCGCAATAGCCGGCACATTCGACGACATAATCACACTAGGACCGGAGACGCCACAATCGTCGAGAGAGCGCTGGGCTGAGCAAATCCAGACGAGTTTGAGAGCGCTACACAACGGTGGAATTGTTTGGGGAGACGCAAAAGCCGCTAACGTCGCTATTGACGTCTATGGTGATGCCTGGATCATTGACTTTGGGGGTGGATATACGCGTGGATGGGTAGACGAGGAGAATACCGAGACGATTGAGGGCGACTTGCAGGGTCTAAAGGAGATCTTGAGCTTTATTTCGAACGGGGGCATCGCCAATACCGTATTGTCATCATCCACAGCTATGTTACGCCAAGCATTGGTCAGTACCTCATCCTAGCATCACAGGTGCACTGGAACTTATCTGGTAGTTATTGTCCCCAGTAGGTAGGCGAGATGGCTGGTTAATCCCTCTGTCTCGAGAAGCAGCAGCCTTACAAGTTCCACTACACACAACCATACCCTCCAGTGATCGTCTTGCCGGCCAATCCGCTGCGAACGGGACCGCAACCAAACGGCAGAACTCGAGTTGGACGCCATGTGTAACCTGGTCTGGCCTGGTCTCGGTCGGGTTGTCGCCGGCTAAGAGAAGGATGAGTGGCTTTGCCTCTCATTTTCTTCGCGCGAACCTGCGGACCCTTAGGCTATTGCGCCAATAGTCGTATTGCAACTCAATCATCACCGATAAGCTTCCGATGTCCTCCGACGGTTGGCGCTAAATTTGGCTATTTTCGACGGTTGGGGTAGGTGGCCAGGTCCAACACCTGCCAGACTGTTTCGCGCAAGCTGCCAACAGCCTTGTCTCAGGCCCCTGACTGGCCACAACAAGTGAAGAGGGGCGGCCAAAGTGGAAGCCTGAGCGTCGGCATCAACTTCAGGCGCCAAACCGGGAGAGGAGGGAGACTTATAAACATGTCAAGTCGACAAGAGCCACCAGGTTTCCCACGATGGCGCCTTCGCTGCAAATCCCAGCTTTCAACCCGCATCTTTGCTCCCAAAAAAATCATAATCTGAAGCGGAATATAATTGCATACTGGTAACGAATTTAGTACTCGATAATGACCGATTCTAAGAACAGTACAACGCGCCGCCGAAACCCTCTTCCCGCGTGGCCCCCTATCTCCTGAGCTTAACCAGAGGCTTAGGAGACCTTGGGCGCGCACGGCTCTGCCCTCACAACACCCGATCAGGCGAAGGCTTAGAACCCCGAATCCACGTCGCATTGGTAAGTGGATATGGCACGCCAGTCGTTCACAACCGACTGGTGAAGATTGAGGTATATCTTGTGGCCATTCGTCCCAATGAAGGTGTTGACGTCGGCCCACGCCAAGGTGTCAGATTCAAGCCAACACTGCGGGTTATTATACTGCGCAGTGTCCCCGCGGGTATGAACTGTTTTGATTCCGTATTAGTACGCGTATTAGTATTCCTGAGACAGCCACCCGGCGTTTCCAGAGTTTGGACCTACCCCAAAAGCTATCGCACCACCTGTTGAGCATGTCGCGAGTGCTGCTGAACCCCCCTCCACTACCCTCTGAGGTTCCCTTGACTCGGCGTCTCTGCCAAACACCCTCCTTCCATGAGCCAGCATAATGCGCACGGAGCGTGCAGGGTGCAGCCATGGCCTGAAGATCCGCAGCAGTTGAGTTGAGGGCTTCGTTGGTCGGTGCTCGCTCCTGCAACTCAGGAAGAGTCGTAGCAGTGACGAAAATGGAGGAGGCCAGCAGGGATTGACCAAAAAGGACGTTGAAGGCGAGCTTCATCTTGGAGACTTTGCGTGTTGAGGATATTGTTGGATGTAGTGGTGGGGCTGTGGACGGCTCTGACTGAAGTGTTTTCAACCTGGTGTCTCGTCGTATCTGGACCTTTGGAGGAAGGGAACGGACATATTTATACTTTTGGAAAGTACAGCTCTGCAGCCATGATGCAGAGAGATAGAGATATGATTTTGGCACAGGCCTTGTATCGCCACGGGGCTGCAATGGATTGCCATGACTCTTTGCGCTGTTCGACATCGAGTCCCAAGGTCCTTGTCCAAAGAATGGCACAGCAAATCGACACCAGAGGTGGAGTTAATCGGTACCTCCAATGAACAACAGGTATGGACGTGGTTGGAAGGCGAAGGAGCCTCCGTCCGAAAAGTGTGGTGCCATTCCAGCCAGCTCAACAATGTCCATGGCCGCCACGGCCCAGTCTGAAGCAACGAGAGCCCAGATTCGATCCGGAAATAGCAGCTGGTGAGGTTGAGTTCGGTGCTCACCTGGTGTCCTTGGGGCACACCAGGTAAGCCCGCCTGCTTCGCGGCATCGTTGTCTTTAGCTCATCTCCTATTAACGTTGCCAGGTCTTTAGGTAGTGTAAGACCTCCTGCCCGCCAACCGAACGGCGAAGAGTGCACAAGTCCCGGACAGGACCAGCCGCAGGGCCGCCAGCCAAGCCTACCACCATTACGCGTCAACCCTCCTCCTCTCTACAAGCATTACGCAAACGGGGCGACACTTGTACCATGTGGCACAAGAGTGCAAAGCGAAAAACGCGGCTTGTGACTGGACGGCTAGGTATTTGGCATGGCTAACCATACCAACCTGCATACGGTATGCTCTTGGTTGGTTTGCCTCGTAGTTCTAGTTATGGTCCTTGAATCCTCTAGTAAGGCCCCCAGAGTAACATTAAGGAATCAAAATTCGTATAGGAACCACCGCAAAGACTCAGCAAAATACGAACTAACGCCTGCCTTCTTGCTTGTCTACGACGCCCCAAGCCTCACTTCGCCCCCCTTCCCATGTCTCTCCACTCTTCCTCCCTCTACCCACTCCTACTCCTCTCTCCACCTCGCCGCAGCAGGCCCCCGGCTTGTCATCTAGGCGGCTGGTTGCGCAGAGGATAGAGTCGCAGTCGGGCCCGCCGTGGTGCGCCCCGCCCCCCGCGCCCCGCAGCGGCAGCGCGCCCGCCGCTGGGATAGTCTCCATCTGCGGCGGAGAGGGACAGCTTAGCGAAGAGCTCGTACTGGCGCTTGGCGACGATGGTCTTGTTGCTGTGGGAGGGGGCTATTGGTAGGCTTGGAATCATCGTGCTTGGGATGGGAATCGAGGGGTCCCTTCGGCCGCGCTGGGTAAAGCAGGCGGCGTTGTCGTCGTCGTCAAGGAAGAGGGTATTTCCGGCAAGACATCGGCGATGGCGTCGACGGCGCGCTGCGGCACGCGCTGGGGCGCGGCCTCGTAACACCGGCCCGTGACGCTGGTCTGGCATCCGCATGTGTGGTTTCGAATTCCTGCAGATCTCATACGACCCGCGGTTCACGGCCGTCTGGTCTTGTGCTACCCGCCCCGAATTGTAGATGGATGCGAAGCCGTCCGCGCTGTTGTCTTCCCGATCGTAGTAGACACTACCGATGCGTTTAAACGTGTATCTCAGATTGGCAAGATGTTCCTGGACCTTACGCGCGACCTCGAGGTACTTGAGCATGAAGCTGTTGCCTAGTCCGCTGATGGCGCCGCCGATGGCTACGTCATCGAACACGCCGTCGGCGGCCACTTGAGGGAGACCCTGTGCATTCGGGTTGCCTCTTTGCGAGGCGCCGATCAGAGACGGAATCTGACGTGGAAGAGGCGCGAACCGGTGCTCGTCGAGGGACAAGGTAGCCGTATCAAGAACCCAGATCTTCCATCCATTGCCTCCCGGCATCAACCTGGCCAAGGCTACGTATTTGGACTTGGGGGCGTCGGTGGAAAAGCCGAAGGGGACGTCGAGACTGGCCATGTCGGGAGAGAGACGGGCAAACTCCGCTTCCAGTTCCATGGCATCTGCCTTCTCCGTGGTGAAGCCGCCGGGCTTTCTCGCGGCTGACGGTGCCTTCCATGCCTCGACGATGGTATGCCGCCCATGCAGCGTCCGCTTGTCGAAGCTGAGGGTGAGGTGGACCCGCCACCAGCAATTGTCGGCGAAGAGATCCTCGAAAGTCTTCCAGTCCTGGCTGCCGACGGCGCCGGTAAACTCGGCGAGGAAGGCAGCAGCCTCCTTGGATGCATGACCTTGTCTTCGCCATCAGAAGGATAAGTGGGAGGTCAGCCTCTCATTTTCTTCGCGCGAATCTGTGGGCCCCTTTGCTAAGAGATCTACAGATGGTGGCCTGGGCTTCTCGATGATGGTGGCGTGCCCGATCGGCCGTCGCAAGTGAGTATCATCCCGGCCGGGCGTCGGAGACCAAACAGTAGCATCTCGGGCAATCCCGAAAGAGTCCATAGAGGACCTAACGCCCTAGTGAAGAGCTTTATGAAGTAAGGTGGCCCTAATCGGCGGAGAACCCATCCCACATACTTGTAATACCTTGGTGACATCGGTGACATAAGGATCGGTGAGCGAGTAAGGAAACTTCCGATGCGCTCTGCTTTCTTACCTACCTACCTAGGTACCTGCCACTTGCCGGGCGGCTCCTTTTGCCGGGGTATGGCAATCTTCTCCTTCACCGGGCAGCAGTGCGTCACCTGCTGGTAACTTAGCCCGGCTCCTGTCAAAAACACGGCGGTCGGGTTTGCATCATGATGCGCTGTTGTCCAATCACAACAGCCTTGTCGCCAGCCGCTTCCGCGTGACGTCATGACCAACTCTTGACGTTCGGTCATTCCCACGCCACACGACGGACGACATAAAACGCCTGTCAAGCCACACTCTTTGACACTCCATCGGTCTGGTTCTCCCTCATCCTTCGACTTCATCGATTCACCCTGACACACATCTCCCTCGTACAAGTCCGCCACGTTCTCCGCAGCCCAAAATGGCCTCCTTCTTCACCGCCTTCGAGGACCTCTTCAAGTCCTTCTACGAGCTCATCGCCGCCATCGTCAGCACCATCGCTCACGTCTTCCAGTCCCTATTCGCGGCCATCATCGGCTTCTTCACTTCCATCGTCAGCCTGATCGGCGACGTCCTGGGCGGGGTAGTCGACGTGGCCGGCGGCGTTGGGAAGTTTGTC
>Ga0247777_1000169_pt1 | contig 16404 bp, 14 predicted proteins | sample UWRJL154409C5_FD_179937 | JGI IMG/M metagenome (GOLD analysis project Ga0247777, IMG submission 179937) | Plant litter microbial communities from Arlington Agricultural Research Station in Wisconsin, United States - UWRJ-L154-409C-5 | ecosystem: Environmental > Terrestrial > Plant litter >...
GTGCCTGTTTAAAAAAAAATCTCTGCGGCCGTCATCGTCCCACGACTTTTCTCCTTCTAACTTTCACCACCATAAACCAACAACAATCAAAATCCACAGTCAGATTCGGGGCTCTCTTCCACCAGAGAGCATTTGAATCTGTTTGCCGCCCAGTTTAGCTCTACAAACCAGACCGGTCTGTAGATCTTCTGCGAAAGAAGCTGCGGCTACTTTCCCAACCCCAAACCTCACGACATATCTGGATCGCAAGCACGGCGCTTCGCGATCTAGGTATCTCTCCAACAACAAGTCGCAATCATGGCTACTGAAAAGGGACTCGAGGATGTCCCCGAGGGTAAGCTCGCCACCGGTTTCTCTCACCGCTCTGCTACGGCGCTCCCCTCGATACCGCTCGCTTGCAACCTGCCAAAAGTTTGCGCGCGTTTAGCACCGCTTCCCCTTGTCGTGAGGACGACCTCGTATTGCAGAGCCCGGCTAATCAGATTACTCTCCAGGTCAAATCGAGTCCAACTGGGATGAGACGGTTGATTCGTTCGATGACATGCAACTGAAATCGGAGCTGCTTCGAGGTAGATTCCTGGACACTCGAACGAACTCCGCGGACGGGGGGCTAATATTTCCCAAGGTGTCTACGCCTATGGCTTCGAGCGCCCGTCTGCTATCCAGCAGCGTGCCATCATGCCCGTTATCAAGGGTGAGAAATGACCGTCATGCTGTACCCGGCGTGGAGCGTACTGACGCTGCGCACAGGGCACGATGTCATCGCTCAGGCCCAGTCCGGTACCGGCAAGACGGCCACTTTCTCCATCTCGGTCCTCCAGAAGATCGATCCGAACGTCAAGGCCTGCCAGGCCCTGATCCTCGCTCCCACCCGCGAGCTCGCTCAGCAAATTCAGAAGGTGGTGGTCGCTATTGGCGACTTCATGAGCATCGAGTGCCACGCCTGCATCGGTGGCACCAGTGTCCGCGACGACATGAAGGCCCTGCAGGACGGCCCTCAGGTGGTCGTCGGCACCCCCGGCCGTGTCCAAGACATGATCCAGCGTCGGTTCCTCCGCACCGACAGCATGAAGATGTTCGTTCTCGACGAGGCCGACGAGATGCTTTCGGTAAGTCGGCTCGGGCGACAAGGTGCCCTGACGAGAGAAAAAAGAGTACTAACCACCGTGGACAGCGCGGTTTCACCGAGCAAATCTACGACATCTTCCAGCTCTTGCCGCAGTCGACGCAGGTTGTCCTGCTCTCGGCTACCATGCCGCAGGACGTGCTCGAGGTCACCACCAAGTTCATGCGTGACCCTATCCGTATCCTCGTCAAGAAGGACGAGCTCACCCTGGAGGGTATTAAGCAGTTCTACATTGCCGTCGAGAAGGAGGAGTGGAAGCTGGACACGCTCTCGGACCTGTACGAGACGGTCACCATCACGCAGGCCGTCATCTTCTGCAACACGCGCCGTAAGGTCGACTGGCTCACGGACAAGCTCACGGCCCGCGACTTCACCGTGTCGGCCATGCACGGCGACATGGACCAGGCCCAGCGCGACCTGATCATGAAGGAGTTCCGCTCGGGCTCGTCACGCGTGCTCATCGCCACGGACCTTCTCGCCCGCGGCATCGACGTGCAGCAGGTGTCGCTGGTCATCAACTACGACCTGCCGGCCAACCGCGAGAACTACATCCACCGCATCGGTCGCGGCGGCCGCTTCGGCCGAAAGGGTGTTGCCATCAACTTCGTCACGGCCGAGGACGTGCGCATGATGCGCGAGATTGAGCAGTTCTACAGCACGCAGATCGAGGAAATGCCGATGAACGTGGCCGACCTTATCTAGGTGCCCACCGTCCGCACCCCGAATTCCGCCTCTCTTTCCTTCGACACCCGACTACACATCACACGATTTTCACATCTGGAACATTTCCTGGGGAGCATCAGTGGTTGCGTTGGTTTGATAGACGGAGGAGTGGGCTGAGCGCCAGCATTCTGGCGTCTTTTGCGGCTCAGGGATTCGACCACTCGTCGTCGACACCAAAAGTGGATTTGCATTTCAGGGGCACGACGGCTCTGGGCGTGTTGCGTTGCGACGTTAATCAACGGGGAGGAGGCACTCGATACCCGGACCGCAGGTCAAGGGTATGCTTCGTGCGCGTCACTTTTCGCTTTCCTCGTTTCCTCGGTCGGGTTGTCTTGTACCTTCGTCGGCCCATAGGTTCAGTCGTCTCGGAATCGTGATATTTCAACGTAAGGATGGGCCGTCTCGCCGCCTCGTGTTTGTCGTGCGTGAGTCGTGCTGCCGGTAGACGATTCACAGATGAGCGTAGGGGAAGTGGAGCCGTGTGGTGCTATGACACGAACTAGAGGCTTGGGTGCCCAAGACGACTCAGTCAACAGCTGCAAAACGATGGAGTTCTTGAGTCTTGCCTGGCGTTGGAGTGATATGGGCCAAAGGACGTACTCGTACGTACGAATAGGGACGTGCCCGTTCCACACACACCTTGTGCAGCTTCAGACTGAGTGGCCGGTGTCTCAGCCGAGGCCACAGCCTCAAAGTTTTGCGGCGGTGCGTAGGCCTCGACTCGACGACCCACCCGAGCCACCCTCCACCTCTGACTTCCTCTTGCCCACCTCTCCATCCTCGAGCCACCTCAACCCAGGAACGGCGAATCGCAAACCCTATTTGACCCGAAAATACATATCGACGAACCCGCTTCTCTCTGTTACATCATGGACCAGAGCCTCGACGAGATTCTCGCAGCCAAGGTGGGCAGCCTAGTAGCGCCGTGGCGGACGCGTCGAAGAAACATTTGTCTGACGCGCCCGGCAGAGAAGGACCGACAGACCTCGAGGCCCCCGAGGAGGTGGCAACGGCCGAAGACGGGGCGGCGGAGAGAGACGTGACGACTACCCCCGCGATGGCGTTAGAAAGGTGGGCTGGCTGTCTCTTCTCTACGGCATCGCTTTTCCACGATTGCTAACGGAGCTGTCGCGCCAGGTTGATAGGTCTCCTTCCCTCCAACAAGGCTCTGCTCTCTTCTTCGGTTCCGTCGGACGGCGTCACGTCACGGCTTCGGCCCTCCACACGATGTCTCGGATCGCGGCCGGGGAAGGTAAAACGGCCACTTGATAAACAAAGCTGACGCAACCCTCCTCTTCCCCACGACTAGTCTACTCGAGACGAACCGCGCAGATTAGATGAGTCCGTCGACGGAGTCCCTCGAGCGTCCCACGGAGCCAGGCTGACTGAGTGACCGCAGCGAATGGGTTCACGACCGCTTCGAAGATAATGGTTCAGTGCCCTGGAGTCTATCGATTGTCTTCAAGGCTGCCTACTTACGCTGGGTGGCAGGATATCAACGATCGCGAACGCCACGCGGCAGACAGGATCCTCCAGAACAGGCCCAGTACGTCGTCTCGCGCCGCTTCGAATGACGAATCGCTGACCAAAACGCATCCAGAGAGTCGCGGGGCACGAAAATCCGTGTGGATAACATTCACTACGAGCTCACCGAGGAGGACCTCACAGTATGGCCAATCCGGAGGGCGGGGGCGGCGGCGTGTCAGGACACAGACTGACGGCAACAGCAACTTTTCGAGGGTATCGGCCCGGTGGCCCGGCTCGAGCTTCTGTACGACAGAGCTGGCAGATCCGAGGGGACGGCCTTTGTCACCTATGGGATACACGACGATGCTAAGAAGGCTGTCAAGGACTTCGACGGCGCAAATGCTAAGGGTATGATGTTCACGTAGCCGTCCGCCTACGGTATTCGGAACCACGTTGCTGACCCTCGCAGGCCAACCTATCCGGCTGACCATCATGCCGTCGGGCCCGGCGCCGCGCGGGAGAAACGCCTTCGACACGGCCATCAAACCCGGCTCGGGCCGCTCGCTCGCCGACCGCATCACCCGGCCGCGGTCGGCCTCACCTCACCGGGAGACGGACGAGGGGGCGTCGTGGGGCCGCGGCGACCGCTACGTGCCCGGGCGGAACGCCTCGCGCTCCCGCAGCCCCCCGCCGCGACGGCGCGAAGGCGGCCGCCGGCCCGGCGACCGACGCCCGGGAGGACGCGGGCAGCGGGGCGCCGCCGCGCCGCGCGGCGGCCGCGAGGGACGTCCCAAGAAGACGCAGGACGAGCTGGACGCCGAAATGGCCGACTACTTCGGCGGGAACGCGGCTGCGGAACCGGCGGTCGCGGCGGCGGCGGGCCATGACGACGAGATGGACACGATCTAGGCGAGAGGCGCGGGGGGCTCTAGAGGCGAGAGGGCGGGAAGGGGAGGATGGTCCGGATGGCGGGCTAACGACGCTGCGTTGGGATGCTAGATTGTTCGTCGTCCTGTCCGCTCCGGCTTAGCCACTGCGAATATCCCAACTCCCCATTAACGTCGCTGGCTCTGGTCCGTCAGGGAGATCTCAGCAAGGACCCCGTAGTCCTCTTTGCCCGAGGCGGCTCGCATCCGAATCTTGCCGCACAATCGGGCAGTTCGCCGTTATTGATACAAACGGTGCTACACTATCCGAACATCACCCCCTTCCCATCCTCCGGATCCTCCAACCAAGGACCGCACCCCCCTAACACAGGCGCGCACACAACCATAGATGCACCCCACCGACCCGTCAAAGCACACTCAGCGTCACATCCCCATGTATCCGCGCCTTGAGCATAATCTCCACACTCAAGTTCAAGTCCAACTTCACCCTTAACGCCGCCTTCCCCCCCGACGACGCCCTCCGCGCCACCGCCGCCGCAGGGACCGGCACCACCAGCCCCCTCCCCTCGCCCTCGCCCTCGCCGTCCCCATCATCCTCCCCGGCCCCCAACCCCGCCGGCCGCAGCCGCTGCGCCGCGTACCACGAAACCCCCTCGTCCGACTCCGTGTCCGCGTCGTACACCACCGCCGACCCCCGCCGCCGCAGCCCCGCCCGCCGCCGTCGCCCCTCCGTCTTGCTCCGGCTCGGCGCTGCCCCGCCGGATGACGCCGATGGTGGCGCCGTGGCGCCCCTCGTGCCCCGGCTGCCCCGGCTGCCGCGTGGGGTGCCCGCCGGGCGTTGAGGCGGGTTTTGGGTGTCTTCGTTGGCTGCGAGCGGTGGGGGGTGTTGGACAGGCGCTGTCGTTGCCGAGGGGTTCTGTCTTGATGATGGCGGGGTGGGCTTGTGGTTTCGAGCTGGGTTGGGGTTCTTTGTCGCGCGTGTTGTCCGTGATGAACCGGTGGCTCTCCCGGGCGACTCGGACGGCGTCTGCATCTGTGAGACGGCGTCCGGCGTCGTCATGGTGTTTGGTTTTGTTGGGGGGTTTTCTTTCTATCTCAGTGACATGGACGGTCTGTGTTGGTCTGTCCGTATAGGTAGTTCCTGGAGGGAACTTTTCAATCGCCAGGGAAACCGCCGTACGTAAAGCGAGGATGTACTACTGATTTGAGGTGATGAGCGACGGTGCCGTGGTGGTTGCTTTCGATATCCGGATTGGCCAGTGATGTCACACGTCTTATAACGGGGACCCCACGTAACCAGCGGCACTAGGAATAGTACCTGGAGAGACGAGATATCGGGATTGGATGCGGAAAGGTAAAGCTTTCCTTGAGTCTGTACTTGTGCCGACTAATGTTTCTTGTCATGCAGCTTCTAGAGAAAGAAAGACGGAGGGCCTCGATCACCGCGTGAACAGCGGGGATCGATATCGGTTTCTTGATTCCTTTAGGAGGACTTTCATGACCCGGAGGGACATGCAAGGCTCATGTGCCCCTCAGCAGGTTGCGGTGGTGGAGGGACTGTCGGAGCTTACCCGGGCTGCCAAGCCATGACCAGGGGGGCTCGAGAAACCGGTTTACACAGTACAGCCTCGTGACGACCTCTGACCTCACTTGGCAAAATGGAATCCGCAAAATGGAATCCCCTTTAGGGCTGACGTCGGAGCAAATCGCGACGGCACGGCATTGGCCGCCTTACCCGCTTCTGATACGGAGTTGTTAGTTGTTATGCTTGTGTGTTCTACACAGAAGAGACGGCTGCAAGCAGGTTGCGCTGTCCGCCCGCCGAGCTAGGATGCACTTGTGAAGGGGCTCGAGGGCTACTCGTAGGGAAGACGACGGTCAAGTGTCAGGGAACGTTTCTACTTACAGTACTTGCCTATGGAGTACTCCGTACTTAAGTTGCCAAGCTCCTTACTCCGTAGCTTGCTAAGGTAACTCCCCCCCCCCCCCGGGGGGTTCTCCGCGGCCGCTACTCCGTCTTCTTCCTCTTCGCAGCCAGGCCCTCGGCCACGGCAGCCGCGACGTCCTCGGCCGTACGGCCGCGCTTGCGCTGCCCGATTTTCTCGGCGCCGAGCACCGTGTCCTCGGCCACGGCGCGGAAGACGCCGGCGCAGCCGCGGAACAGGTCGGGCGCGAAGCCGCCCTCCTCGGCAAAGGTGGCGCTGATCTCCTCCATCTCGCGCACCCAGCGGTAGGCCTTGGGCGGCATGCCCGTCAGCGCCGCCTCGGTCTGGCGCACCCGGCCCGGCGCCACCTCGCCCAGCGCCCAGCGCAGGTCCGCCAGCACCCCCAGCGCCTGCGCCGTCGCGAAGGCCTGCGTCGCGATGGCGCTGTACCCCTTGGACATGCTGGCGAAGCACATCTTGAGCCCCGACGCCGCGCCCACCTCGGCCCCGATGTGCCGGCTGCGCAGCGTCTCCGCCAGCGCTGGGAACGCCGTCGTCAGGTCGTGCGGGCCCGATGTCGGCACCAGCGGCCGGTACCATGCCGGCGCTTCGTCGCCGGCACCGGCCTCGTCCGAGGCGGTGGCGGCGGGGCGTAGGGACGGCGGCCCGCCGATGATGGAGCCGTCGACGAAGCGGACCGAGGCGGCGTCGCGCGCGAACAGGGCGGCGATGGCTTTGCACGTCGACGGCGCGACGGCGTTGAGGTCGGCAAAGTAGAGCGGCGGCCGGCCTGCGTCGCGGGCGGCGCCGGGCAGGGCGTCGATGATGCGCTGGGCCGTCTCGACCGCGTCCCTAGGCGGGACGACGGAGAAGACGATGTCGGACTGGCCGGCCAGCTCGACGTCCGAGTCTAGGATGGTCACCTGCGCCGCTTTGGCCCTATCGATGGTGTCTTGGCTGCGTGAGGTCAGCGTCGGGGTCGACGGACTGGTGGACGGGCCGGGGCCCCAGAGCCGAAGCAGCTTAGTTGCTGCTACGGCCTTTGGTCAACAGTGACTCCCGGGCAGACAGCAGCATTTCTCACCTTCGCCCTTTGCAGTTGGTCAACACAGTAAAGCCGTGGGTGACGAGGAGGTTGGCGATTCCCACGCCCATGTCCCCGATCGAGATGATGCCAACCTTGGCCAGTGCCTGGGACGGAGCCGCCATGACAGAGCTTCTTTCAGGCGGGCGACGTCCTTGAAGTTGTACCGATGTAGAACGGTAATGCTGAGCAGGTCGAACCGTACCAGTGTGTGGATGGCGGCTCACACGGGACTCGGGATTTCGAGAAGCTTGGCGTCGAGAGTTGCCAAGTGTCTCAACACCAAACTCTAGAGAGAGAACAAGGTTGGAATGGGACCGGGACGATGTGGGGGTTTCACCTGGGTAATCGGCAACTCTTGATTACATAATTCTCGATACAGGCCGAGCCCAGATACGCCTTCCTACATACCTACCTCCTCGAGCTCGTCTAGGTACAATACCTACCAATACGCTCGAAATCCGGGGCCACGGCCGGGATAACTGCCGTTGGCGCAATTTTTCACTGCCCTGAGGTGATGGATGGCAGCTCGAACCTGGCTGCCACGCTAGCGTCCATATCTGTTACCCCTTTGGGCTCTATGAGCCGACATCCGGCCACCACTAGACCCAACGCTTGGGACCTTCCCAGACGTACGAGCAGGGCGCGTCGACCTTGGTACAGGCGGAGCCCCTCTCGTCGATGGCACCGCAAGGCTCTGGGATTGAGTCGATGTAGATGCCCTCCTTCGACAGGGCACCAAAATGGTCGTATATGATTCCAACGAAATCATCGTCCTTGTCCAAGCGAGCTTCGGTTCCGGGGTGAGTGCCGAACAAGATGGAAGGGGGAGCACCGAAATCCGCTGCCGGCTCTGTGGTGATGTTATCTTCAGCTTCCCCCGGGACAGGCTCCACGAAGAACTGGATATAGGCTCCCGGGGTCACGATGCCGCCCTGCGAGTCGTCGCCCTTGAACGCACTGATAAAGCTGTCGATGTCCCGGTCCGTGTCAGAGGCATGCCGGCTTTGCGGATCGAGTGATAGCAGGCCTTGCTTCAGGCCCCAGCCGCCGCCTCCGCTGACTGTAGTGCGCATGGTCAGCTCGCCCGCGGGTCGGAGAGGGAAAGACTAACGTATGCGGTGCAGGTGGCAGCCCGCACCAAGCAGGGCCGAGAACTGTTGGGATACTCTTTCGGCCGCGGCGTGCTCGGTGCTACCCCCGTACTCCTCCGGAGTCAGTAGACCGTCGAGAAGACCAGCCTCCACCGCTTCTCGTGGTGCCACGAGCGCCCAAACCGTGACCGGTCCCGCCACAGCGGTCGACGTTGCCCTGTCTCGCGCTTTCAAGATCCGGGGTATGACTACCTCCAACTCTCTGGACGCGGGTGAGGGCTTGCCGTCCATTTCTGTCTGGCGAACGATATTACCGAGACCGGCCGCTATCCTACGCGGCCGTGTTATCGGTACAAGCGGTACGGATACGTTTGTGTGCGACTGTATGCTCTTGAGGGACGGGACAATGGCCTGGACGTGCTTCTCCACCATATGAAGCTGCTGGAACGGCTGACCTTCGCCGTCACTACGCCAGCGGCTGGCCAAAAGAGTCGTCCGGCGTCCGGTCTGAAAGACGGTATTCGCCAACGGAACCGTGACGTTAAGGGGTCGGTAGTCCCCGAGTAAGGGGTTCAGGGTCACAGATACCGCAGACTGCCGGTCTACCGTGGGCTGCAGCTGCGGTTCCGAATCGCCCCATAGTCCCGGCAAAAGCGCGTCCAGCTGTCCGTGGAGCACGGAGAGGCCCGAGAGAGGCTTTCCATGCCGTTGACGCGGGGCGAGGCTGTCCACGGCGGCGGCGAGCACGCTGACTTCGCGCGGGCCGCTTTCGTTCCTGGGGAGGTTGAAGGCGCAAAGACTGAGAAATTCGGAGAGGAAGCTCCTGTCCTCAAGCCAAGAGGCATGCTCAACCGAGGCGAGAACGACAGCAGCGTTCGACTCCTCGGGCCAGACAGCGTGACGTGGCTTGACGGCCAGAGTCGGTCGGCAACCATTGGCCCCGACGAAGTCGAGGACCGCTTGCTAACGCTATCTCAGTTGATGCCCGGCGGGATAGAGGGGAGAGCACACACCTTAGACGTCGGCCCCGGGGTGCTTATCGAGAAGCGACCGCTTCGAGGCGCGTGGATCGACGAGCGCCATCTTGTGCAGGGCGCTCGAGACCGAATCAGAGGCCGGAATCGAGCGGTTCTAACCGTCATCACATCACGATAGACTGGGAAAACGTCCAGTGCTCGATCAAGAGGAGACGAGGGAGTGTCCGGGAGAAAAAAGGTGAGCCGACTGTTCTGGTTACAGTACTGAACGGGCCCTGGGAGAACTTGCAAAAACAGTGGCTCACCGCACCGCCACAGCACGCCGAGCAACCCAACCTCAACCCCTGAAGTCGCATGTCCCCCCAGAGCCCCGTCACCCCTCGATTGTGGCGCTTGCTCCAGCTCGAGCTCCCAAACGTGACTCAAAAAAGTGGTGACTCGACCCCAACTTCCGCCAGCGAGTCGCAAGACGCCAATCAGTATTCTCCCAAGCTCGACTCTCCTCGTCACCACGCTGTCCTCTCGAGTCTTTCGTGCGCTGCTAGCGCGCCCGTCACCATTGAGACGAACGCTATCCCCCAGACGAGCGACAATGGCTACCAACAGCGCCCGAGGGAACCCCATCGCGGCGGAAGGCGGGCCGAGCAAGACGACGGCGACGCCTCCGCCCGTTTCCGACGACACGAAGGCCGCAATCCGGGAGGCCTCGGCGGCCACGGGGACGGGGGAGCATGACGGCGGCAAGCAGGCCGAAGGTGCCCCAGTGGCCGGCAAGGTGAAGTCGGAGAAGGAGCTCGAGAAGGAGCGCAAGAAGGCCGCGAAGCAGGCCAAGTTCGACGAGAGGCAGGCTGCCAAAGCCGCGGCCCAGGCCGGTCCCGCGACCGCCAAGGTGGAAAAAAAGGCAAAGCCGGGCAAGACGGAGGAGGTGCTGCCCGAGTACCAGAACGACACCCCGGCCGGGGAGAAGAAGCGACTGCGGCCTCTGGACGACCCCCACTACAAGACGTACAACCCCGTTGCCGTCGAGAGCGCTTGGTACGACTGGTGGGAGAAGCAGGGCTACTTCAAGCCCGAGTTCGCCGCCGACGGCAAGGTCAAGCCCGCCGGCCACTTCGTCATCAGCCATCCGCCGCCCAACGTCACGGGCTATCTGCACATGGGTCATGCGCTCGGCGACTCGCTCCAGGACATAATGATCCGACACGCCCGCATGTCGGGAAAGACCACGCTGTGGCTCCCGGGCTGCGACCACGCCGGCATTGCCACCCAGAGCGTCGTCGAGAACATGCTGATGCGAAAGCAAGGCAAGACGCGGCACGATCTGGGCCGCGACGAGTTCATCAAGACCGTCTGGGACTGGAAGACCGAGTACCACCAGAACATCAACGCATCTCTGCGGAGGATGGGCGGCAGCTTCGACTGGAGCCGGGAGGCCTTCACCATGGACGCGAATCTGAGCGCGGCCGTGGCCGAGACGTTTGTCCGGCTGCACGAGGAAGGGACTATATATCGAGCCAACAGGCTTGTGAACTGGGACTGCAAACTCACGACGGCACTCTCCAACCTGGAAGTGAACAATATCGAGGTCCCGGGCAGGACGCTTCTGTCCGTGCCCAACTACGAGAAAAAGATCGAAGTCGGCGTCATCGTCTACTTCAAGTACCCCATTGACGGCTCGGAGGAGACGCTGACGGTGGCTACCACCCGTCTTGGTCAGTTCGTACGAGGTGTACTTCTGTCTTCGTGGCTCACGCCGTCTTAGAAACCATGCTCGGAGACACGGCCATCGCCGTCCACCCATCGGATGAGCGTTACAAGCATCTCGTGGGCCGCAACGCGAAACACCCCTTCATCAAGGACCGCCTGCTCAGGATTGTTGCCGACGACTACGTGGACAGGGAGTTCGGTTCGGGTGCCGTAAAGATCACCCCCGCGCGTAGGGCACCACATCTGAGCTGTTGCGTCCGGCGTAGCCGAAGCTGACTCGGAACAGACGACCCCAACGATTTCGCCATCGGAGAGAGGCACAAGTTGGACTTCATCAATATCCTGACAGACGACGGCCTCATCAATGAGAACGGCGGCCCATACGCCGGCCAGAAGCGGTTCGATGTTCGCTACAAACTCGCCGAGGACCTCAAGGAGTTGGGTCTGTTCGTCGAGAAGAAGGACAACCCGATGACGGTCCCCTTATCCGAGCGGAGCAAAGATATCATCGAGCCTCGGTTGAAGCCGCAATGGTGGGTGAAGATGCGCGCCATGGCCGACGAGGCCGTCAAGGCATTGGACGAGGGGCAGTTCAAAATCAAGCCCGAGACGGCCGAGAAGTCTTTCCGCCGCTGGATGCTTGAAATCAACGACTGGTGCATATCCCGGCAGTTGTGGTGGGGCCACCAGTGCCCCGTCTACTTTGCCCGGGTGGAGGGCGAGGAGGGCGACACCGCAGACGACACGCGGTGGTTCGCCGGCAAGACGGAGCAGGAGGCCCAGGCCAAGGCCGAGAAGGCCCTCTCAGGCAAGAAATTCACCCTTGTCCGGGACGAAGACGTCCTTGACACGTGGTTCTCCTCCGGCCTGTGGCCCTTCTCCACACTGGGATGGCCCAACAAGACCGACGACCTGGAGAAGCTGTTCCCGACGTCGGTGCTCGAGTCGGGATGGGATATTCTGTTCTTCTGGATGGCGAGGTTGGTGCCTTCCATGGCAATTGTCCTACCTGTTTCCCAGTTATCGGATGCTGACCGCATGTTAGAATGGTCATGCTCAGTCTGAAGCTGCTGGGCACGGTGCCCTTCACAGAGATCTTCTGCCACGGCTTGATCCGCGACAGCGACGGCCGTAAGATGAGCAAGAGTCTCGGCAACGTCATCAACCCGCTAGACGTCATCGGCGGCATCAGCCTCGAGAAGCTCCACGAAGGTCTCACCAAGGGCAATCTACATCCCTCCGAGGTCGAGAAGGCGGCCAAGTACCAGAAGCAGGCTTTTCCGAAAGGCGTACGTGGTCCATTCAGCAAATGACACGATATGGACAACTGACCTTGGCACTACTAGATTCCCGAGTGCGGTGCAGACGGTCTACGAATGTGTCTGGCAAGCTATATGACCGGTGGAGGCGATATCAATTTTGATATTTCTGTGATGCACGCATACGTAGGTCCACCTGCCTGTCTCGGCCTTGGAATCTCCGAATATTGATCCCGAGGTCTCTCTGCAGCGGCGTTTCTGCAACAAGATCTGGAATGCCTGCAAATTCGTTCTGGGCAACCTCGCCAACTACCCCGACTTTGTTCCGCGGGAGCGGCCGGGTCTTGGCGGAAAAGAGAGCCTTGCCGAGCTGTGGATCATCGCCAAGCTGAACACAGCCGTCAAGGAGATCAACAAGTCCATCGAGGATCGCGAGTTCTCCAAAGCCTCCAACACCCTTTACGCCTTCTGGTACGGCGAACTGTGCGATGTCTTCATCGAGGTATATTCCCCCTCCTACTCCCCTTTCCGCTCCTCACTCGACCTCAGCCGCGAACGGTCGCGATTATGACGCAGACACACTGACGCTGCGTCGCAGAACTCCAAGGTCATTATCCAGGAGGGCTCCAAGGAGGAGCAGGAGTCGGCCTTACAGACGCTCTACACCGCGCTCGAGACCGCTCTCTTGCTCAGCCACCCCTTCCTGCCCTTCATCACCGAGGAGCTCTGGCAGCGCCTCCCTCGCCGGCCCAACGACGACACGGCCTCGATCATGATCGCCCGCTACCCTACGTACGACGAGGGCCTCGACAACGCCCCGGCTGAGGCCGCCTACCAGCTCGTGCTGGACTGCTCCGCGGCCATCCGCTCGCTCAAGGCCGAGTTCCCCTCCAAGGACGAGGCGCAGAGTACGTGTCCCTCCCCCTCCTTTTTTGTTTTCCGCTTTTTGCAACCTCTTCCAAACCCCACACAACTAACCCTCCCCCGCCCACAGTCGTGATCCAAACCTACGACGACGGCTCGCACCGCACCGCCACGGCGCAAATCCCCGCCATCCGCGCCCTGGCCGGCAAGGGCGCCACAGCCATCAGCGTCGTTGACGGCGCCGCCGCCCGTCCCGCCGGCAGCGTCGCCTTCGCCGTGTCGTCCTCTGCTGCCGTCTTCCTGCACGTGCGCGGCCGCGTCGACCTCGACGCCGAGGTGGTCAAGGCCCGCGCCCGCCTCGCCCGCGCCGCCGCCGCCGCCGCCAAGTCGGCCAAACTCCAGGCCGACCCCGGCTACATCGACAAGGTCGCCGCCGCCACCCGCGACGCCGACGCCCGCCGCCTCGCCGACCAGGAGAGCGAGGTCCGCCACCTCGAGGAAACCATTCGCCAGTTTGAGGCACTGAAGCTCGAGGTCTGACGAGGGGAAGGATGGATGTCCGGGTTTCGCGGAACCTCGTCGTTGTCGTCGTGGTACGGTGCTGTTCTCTACTGTACGGTTGCTCGCCATGTTTTGACGTCTAAAAAAGAGGGAGTGAGGGAAGATAAAAAATGAGATCAACTTCGTTCCGACTGTGGTGATTCGAGCCGTAGTCGCGTGTAAGCCGGTTCACAGACGAGACGCCCCGTCGACATGCAGGGTAGGGTAGGATTACTCGTCTTGTTCCTCATATATGCCACTCGTCTACGTACAGACCACCCTTATCACTCCCATCCATCTCATCTCCCGCCTCCGACTATGCTGGTTGAGACAAAATAAAATAAAAACTGTGCGTGGCGTCATCGAGGCCGTTGCCATCTCCGGCTCGGCCTCCCCCGTCACAAAGAGTCAGTCTACACGCCGGCTGCTTGGCCGTTAGCCCGTCATCCACGGCCCCGTTTCCGTCCCGTGTTGCACAGACAAACACCCTCCTGGGGCAGTTCCAAGGCAAACAAGACGCTCCGTCCTAAAAATCCCCCTCCCTCACTCCGGTATTATTCAACAAGGACAAAGAAAAAGGGGGGGGCGCAGGCTCCCGAATCCAAGTATGCAATCAGTCGCCCGTCCCCCGTCCCCAAGACCATTTTCCGCAGAGACCCCCCCTTTCACATGACAAGACACTTGTTCCCCTTCCCCTGCGGCGGTGGCGGGGGCGGCTGGCCCGGCAGGCCGCGGGGGACCGGGGCCTGGCCCTGGACGTGCTGGGACCAGAAGGCGGTGAAGCCGCTGCTGGAGGCGGTGACGTCGGTCCAGGCGGCGGAGCTGGCGGCGTCAAAGTCTTTCTCCTTCTTGGCCTTGCGGGCGAGGCGCTGGGGCCGCTTGCCGTTGTTGCTCTTCTGGCGGCCGCGCCAGCCGCGGCGCTTGGCGTCGGCTATGTTCTTGGCGGCGGAGCGCTCGGCGCGGCTTGGCCTGCGGTTGATGCTGGACGGGCGCGTCGTCGACTGCGACGCGTCGGGCGCCGGGGCCGCGAGGAAGCCGTAACCGGGGTGGGCCGGCCCCGGGCCGGTCAAGGTGGGGCCGGTGCTGTAGATGGTCTGCAGGCGCTCGACGGGGCGGCCCAGGACGGCCGACGTCTCGAGGGCACGCGGATGCCGGGGGACGGGGGCGAGGATGGGCGTCTCGGTTCGGTGCGTCGAGATGTTGCGGCCGGGCGGGTCGAAGGCGCCCGAGACGCCCTTGGGCGTGCTGATGATGAGCGGTTGGTCTTCGACCGGCGGTGGCGGCCCGCGGGGCATATCGAGACCCCGCTGCGGTCTGGGATGGTGCATGGGAGGATCCTGTGGTGGGGGTGGTTGTTGTTGGAGGGGAGGTTGTGGTGGCAGCGGCAGCGGTTTGCCGCCCGAGAACCGCCTCGAATCTCGGGAGCCGACGGGAACGCGCGGCACCTGGAACACGCCCGACGAGCGCTGCGAGTTCGGCGGCGTCTCGCCGTGTCTCTGCAAGTTCGCGAGCTGCTCCGGCCGGGGGGCGGGCGGGAAGGACCGCTCGATCATCTGGTTGGCGTCGAGGTTGGTCGGCGGCGCAGAGTAAGGGTAGCCCGACGGCAGGACGGCCGGTGCTCCGTGGGGCGGCGGCTTCGGCCACGTCTGCGAGTTGGAGAGCCGCCGGTTCGATGGGCTGTCTTGCGACATGTTCCACATGGCATTGCCGAGCGTTGGGGACGGAATCTGCAGATCGAGGGCCGGGGCGCGAGGGCTGCGAGGGCTCGCGCTCGCCGCTGTGGTGTGGATGACGGGTATCGCGAAAGGCGCTTGCCGCGTTGAAGTAGGCGGTACTGCGACAGGTGACACCTGCGGTACAGCAGCGGGGGAGCTGCCAGCAGCGGCGAATGCACTGCCCCCGCTGACGACCCGGGGACCAACGGCGGATCTGTCCTCCGTCGGCCTGGGGGAATCGGGCGGGGAGACGTCGTACAGACCCTCGTCATCGTCCACCATCGACGTGCTCGTCATGGGCCTTGCGGAACCACCGGTCCCCGGTCTACCGGCTGAGCTGCCGCTCCCGTAGCGCTGGTGGGCCGGCGGCGGGCCAGTCCTGGGCGCAGCACGCGGTCGCGCACTGCCGGGGACGGTAGTCTGGCTTCGGGCAGGCTGAGACGGTACCAGCGCCGGCCGGCCAGTGGTAGGTTGGGCTGGAGCCGGCGCATTCCGTGTCGCTTGCGCTCCGTCGTTCAGGTTAACAGGTGCCACGTTGTGTCGCATGAAGGCGGGTAGATCCTGGGGGTCGTCTTTCTGATAAGGAGGAGGAGGTGGCACCCAGTTGTCCGCGTCACTCTCGTGAGGGTGTTCGCGTCTGCCATCGGCACGACGGTATTCGATATGCCCGCCCGCCGCCGCCGGAGGCGGGTTCATACGGCGGTTGATGGCCGCGGCCGTAGCCGCGCGACGGAGGGTGGTACCAGAGCGCGGACTGGCATGGGAGTAGGGGAGATCTAGGGCCTCCTGCTCCTCGATGGACTCGGTTTCCGCGTCTCCGGTACTCGTGGGCCGCTCGGCCGGCCGCTGGATGGCCCCTATCCTCCTGGGCAGCAAGGGATCGTCCATATCTTGTCTGCTAAGAGGCGGCGGCAGCGACGGGGCCGGGGCGGGGAGCGGAGGAGCCGCAGAGGGCCCCGCTCCCATCAGGGCGCCACCGCGGCCGCCTCTTCTTTGCGCAACGGTCCTCTTGCGAACGAGGGCCACCTCGGTGGCC
>Ga0247777_1000170_pt1 | contig 16383 bp, 12 predicted proteins | sample UWRJL154409C5_FD_179937 | JGI IMG/M metagenome (GOLD analysis project Ga0247777, IMG submission 179937) | Plant litter microbial communities from Arlington Agricultural Research Station in Wisconsin, United States - UWRJ-L154-409C-5 | ecosystem: Environmental > Terrestrial > Plant litter >...
CCGCCCTCACCGTAGAAGACGGTGCTTACGGGGCCGCCCGGGGTTCCAACCTTCTTGATGAGGGAGAGGGTTCCGGCTGGGTTGGTCTTGTAGGCGAAGAGGGTGCCGTTAGTCTTATCCCAAGCCTCGTCGACGCAGTAGAGGACCGAGGCGGGCTTGTTGAGGGCAAGCCACGAGGCCTGGGGCCCGCAACTCTTCTCGACGTTGACCTGGGTCAGCGAGTTGCCATCGAGCTTGAGCGTAGTGATGGTGCCCGAGTAGGACGAGACGTAGAGCAGGCCGGCCACGGCGCCCTGAGGCGCGGCCGCGAGGGCCAGCAGGGCGCCCGAGCCCAGGACCGACCGGAGCCCCGGAGGCATCATCGTGGCGGCGGCTGCGTCAAGCAATCGGTATAACGAGGGACGGGTCGGCGCGTCGGTCGACGGGTACAGGACGACGGTAAGGAAGGTAACGAGTGCAGCGGCGACCAGGGCGAGAATAGGGACGTGGAGCCATCGCACTCCCGCCGTGGCCATCGGGCCCAGTACAGTACTTAAGGGCAAGACCGGAATGGCCTCTTCGGTCTCCTTCGTCGGACTCAGGATTCAATCTATCTCCCCCCTTGGCTTGATTCCCACGACGGGATGGCAATCCTCAATTTCATCAACAGCCTGGGAACCGTCGAGGGAAGCTCGCCGAGTTGGGATGTTCGTTGTGTCTTCCGATAGGCGCTGGGTACTGTAGTCCCCTGGCGGGCTTACCCGGAGCGCCTGCCGCCGTCGTCCGTGCCCCCCGATCGATCCATGCCGCTTCCGCCCTACATACACAACGTTCAGTCTGTATTGTCTTGGGCTTTCTGCGGTCTCCTTGGCTATAGTACGGTAGGTCTTGGAACTACTAGAAAGCTCCTAATATTATCTTAGAGGGAAGCCACGTCGCCGTCGGGGTGACCTAGGCCAAAGGGACCGTTCTGTTCCAAGTCTGAGTCGGACGGAATGTCATGTCCCTCGCCCAACTTCGGGGCCCGGCTTCTGCCTGGTGTAACAAGCGGTGAGGTCCAAGGTGCGATCAACAACAGAACAGAGGCAAATCGCTCCTTGCCGGAATCTATGTGGAGATCCGCTGCGCCAATGCTGACCAGGAGCCGAAGTAGAGGAGCTCGGGAGATGCGAGAGACTCGGAAGTTGGAGAAAGGTGGTGGGACGGCCTTAGTTGTACTTACTTCGCCCCTGATGCCGAGCCGCAGCCGCATCCAGCTTACCTACAGCACCTCCTTCAAGTCCGCTGAAGCCAGGTCCAGTACTTGGGTCGGGTATGCACAACTTACAGTATTATATCCTCGCAACTAACTCCCCTATATCCCTAGGTAGGTTAGTTGGCGATCCTGAGCATCCCGTCTTACGTGAACAATCCTGCTACCGCCAGGTGGCGTGCGGAATCGCCGAGGCTCGCGACAACGAAAACAGGATCAACCCCAAGAGGCAGAGGCGGGGCTTAGGACGAGACGATGACCGCGGCTTCCGTATCATTGAGATCCGTGGGGCCGGGTTGAGAACCGCCGGGTGCAGGCCACCCCACTTCTACAACTACCCAGAGCCGAATACGTCAGACATTGCCATCTTCATCCCCGCGCTCCTATCATTTGGGCTCGGGATGTTTGTTCGCACTTGGGAGAAAACCAGAGGGGCCAGAGGTGACGTGGTTGTGCTAGTCGCCGGCCCTAAGGCGCAGGGTGGCGTGCTTCAAGTCCCGCTCCAAGATCACCACGTCGTGGAGACGCATCCGCCGAGGGGCACGTAATTTATCGTGTTTTTCGAGCATGTATTGCTTGCAAGGAAGAGCGTAAAGGCCTAGCAGCTATCTGACAATAGCAGCGGGTGGGAGCGGCCAAACTGACTCCATGCTACTCCCAATAACGCCAGCAGGCCCCAAAACCGGCAATCCCATGACGCTGCGAGATAGACGCCGATTCCCACGCCCGGCCGAAACTCCCAGCAAGTTGGATGCTCTAACGTGTGCGTTGGTTGGTACAGTATGGAAAACGGCCGCCTTCTTGGGCCCGGGTATCGTGGACGTCTCACTGGGCCGCCGTGCTGGAATGCGGACAGTACTGTACAGCAAAAGCAAAGCAGGAGGATAAGACGACTTCCAAGGATGGTGTAGGGAACAACAAAAAAAGATCGCCAGGTAAATGCCCACACTCGAATGCGCCGGGGCCGTTTCGTTCGTCTCGTCGTCATCGTCCAAATGAACCTCAATCCCCCAGTTCTACGCTCTCCAGCCAGAGCCTAACGGCCCCGCGCAGCGCGCTCTCCTTCTCGCGGGTCTCGGCGCTCGGCTCGCCCTCGCGGTGTTTGGCGTTGATGACTTCGCGCACGATCTCTTCGAGCGCCGAGAGGACGACCGTCTTGCACTCGCCGCGGGGGACTTCCCCCTGCGTTGGGGGCGGCAGCCGCGGGCGCTGCTGATCGTCCGGCTCCGTCGACTCGCTGTTGCTCCGGGCGCGGCGGACGCTAGCTGAGCGCGACGAGCAGTTGGAGCTGCCCTTGCTGACGTCGCCGCTGTGCGCGAGAACGCGCTCCACCGCCTCGATGAGGCCTTCGTCCAGGGTGACGATGGGCTCTTCGATGAATTCCTCCTCGAGTTGGGTTTCGTAGGGCGAGATCGCCGGTGTCAGAGTGGCCGAGTTGTAGGGGTTTGCCGCACCCGAGAGCGATGGCGTATCCTTGTGTGCAGATGGTTTGGGGCGGACAAGACGGCGGTAGCGCAGACGAGTAATGGTGAAGGTCGTCGTGTCGGCAACGATGACGTTCGACATGTTAACCCACCGTTCGTGTTGGGGTTCCAAGGACAACGACTGGGCGGGTGCCGGTGGCGTCGGCTCGGCGCGCAAGGAAGCCTTGATTTGTTCCATCACATCAGCCTGCGGAGGGAGGGCCTGGAGTATAAAGTCCGGGTGGTAGCGCTGGAGCCAGCCAGCCACGTTCATCGGGACGTCCCCGTCGATGGTGATGCGGCAGGACTGCTCGAACGCGTCTAGCCCGCCGCCGAAGCCGGGCGTGGAAAGGTATCCGCTACTCGAAGGCGAGCTAACGGCTGTGTCGAACGCCGTAAGGTAATCGGGGAGCGGCACCTCCACATCGATGACGCCGTCCTCGGCATTGATCGAGGTCCGGACGGGGGACTCGAAGGCCCCAGCGGGGTCGGGACGTCGCCGGAATGATTCAGTCCCTAGGTTCGACACCCCGACTTCCGGGCTGACGTTCGGCAGCTGGGGTGTTTGCGGGTCCACCCCTTCGACAGCCGATGCCATGTCTACCGGATGGTCTCGTACTGGACTCTCTGCTGCCTGTGCTTCTCGGGCCATCCTCGACAAGGACTCGCTTCCTCGACGAAAAGCCTTGGTAGGGGAGACGGGTACCTCGTCCCGACTGCTAAGCGAGTCCCTCGTATGCGCCGTGGTGTGGGTTGAATCCCTCCGGCGCGTGCTCCAAAGGCCGCTGATGACACTACTCCATGGCGAGCTCCGCCTCGATTCCATGCTGTCGGTTCGGTAGAGTCCGCCGCCATCTCCCCGACGCAACGTCCGTTTGAGATCGTCGGCCGCGACGCTGCTGGAACTGCCAGGGCGAACCTGGAGCGGATGGTCCCGGGCCTGAGCCGTCGTGAAATGCGCGGTGGTCGCCTCCGGCACGATGGTGGCCGTGGTAGCCGCGCTACTCTTTCGAGTGTTGGTATCGCTGCCGGGAATGGGCAGGTTGGTCGTCTTGATCGAGGCCGCGTCCGACGGACGCCTCTCGTGGCCACGGTCCATGCTCAGGTGCGACACATGTGCTGGCACTCCGGAACCTCGACTGCCCTGGCCCGTTTGGCTGATGTTGCGCGAGTGCGAGGCACGTCTCGGGCCCGTTCGACGGTTGATCTTCCGGCGAAGCGATTCTTCCTTGAGGATCGGGACAACGTACGACGGAGGCGACTGGGAGAAGGCGCCCCAGGAGGCTGAGGTGCTGGGTCGGTGGCTTCGCAGCGTCGGAACCTGTTGGCTCGCGCCGAGAAACGACGACAGGAGGAAGATGAGGCGCCGGGCGGCCATCTTGTCTTGGGCCACCACGACTGTGCGGCCGGGCAGGGTCATGTCCTCCTCCCCCTTGGCTTTCTGCTGCAACAAGTGCCGCTTCCGGTACCAAGCCGGGCTCAGCGCCTGAAGCCAGTCCGTATGAGTTGCCAAAAATCCCGTCAGAAGGTTGAAGAAGAAGCCCTGTTCGCGACCGCTCGCCCACCTGGCCACCCACCGAGCCTCTTCTCGCCAGATTCCCCATCGATTTTGGCCCGTCACCACACGAGACGCCCGCAAGCCCGTGGCGATCCTTGTCTTGGAACTTTCCACCTCGATCCTGATGCGGGTCGACTCCATCAGGCAATTCGGCAGCAAGGTAACGAGCTTCGCGTTGGTCTTGGGTGGTTTCGTGTATATTTCGTCCTCGCTCCGCCTCCCAGAAAATGACAGGGTTCGGGAGGCATGTGACATGGTCGATGACGAAAAGGGCTCGGGGGACCCTAGGTCAACTCTTTTTAGCAGCGCGAAGACGGCGGTCGCGACAACCGACTGCAGATGGGTCAGAGTCCGCATAATGATATCCCAGTGCTGCGTGATGGCGTCAATGCGCTCTTCCATGTCACTGCCGAACGTCGCGTCAGGCGAGTCGATGCCTAGACCGGCTCCCACCATCGTCCAACCGGAAGGCCGGGCCGAGCCGTAGGAAGACGAGAACGAGTCCTGCTCCGTAAAGGAACTTGAGGCGCGCGGGGGAGCTTTGGGTGTAGGAATCGTCTGGCTGGTCGAGGATACGCTCTGGGGAAGGTTGACGATCAACGCGACGGCGTACATGGGGGTCCTTTTCTGCTTGGGTTCATGCTTCTTGGCTTTGCCCGTAGGGTCGCCGCTTGAGAGCGGAAAGGGGAAACCGCCGCTGTCTTCTGCGAAGCGGCCCGGGGTAGCGGTAGCGGTAGCCTGAAGAGGTGTGCCGTCGTCGTTGGGCAAGGCCACCGGGAACAGCCTCGTTATGAGTACCTTTCTCCGGTCCGAGGCTCGGGCCACTCCCGTAGGCGTTGGTAAGGGGGCAAGCGGTGTCGCCGTATCCGACGAGAAGGACTGGGAGAGTTTGCTGGACCGGACACTGGATCTTCCCAGCGACCCTCGTCCGTCGTGGGCGAGGGAGGCGGATGGGTCGGCTCGCGGGTCGGCCGGTATCAGGTGGACTTTGGTGGACGTTCCCTTGTAGGCGAGGAGTTCGGAGTTTCCGAAGATGCAGCTTGAAAAGGCCGCGAGTTCCTCGGTGTACTCGCGGTACGCCCGTTGCATTTCGGTTTCCACGCGAGGTTGACTTCGTCCCTGCGCCGAAGGTCTTCGATCGAATGCCCCTAAACGCAGCTGGGGACTATCGGGCTGGATGATGAGGGGTCGTGACGAATGCCCGATGCTAGGCTTCCGGGGAGAGGCAGGGCCCCTACGCATGTCCTGCGAGCCGACATGCTGCAGACCGGCTGTCGTTGACGGACGATCCTGCGTGGTGGAGGGCAGCGGCGGCGGCGCTTGACTATCGTACAACAGGGAGGAGGGTATAGAACTCAGGGCATCCTGCATGATAAGCACACGAACATCTCGTGCGTCAAGATCGATCTCGCCGTCATAGTCGAAGGCGCCGCCTTGGAACGACGACGCGGGTGTCGGTGCTGTCGAGAGTGGGAAGACCTGGTCATTTTGGTGTTGGTAGAGTGCTTCGGGATCTGGAAAGAGAAGGCCCCGGGTGTGGATATCCTCCTGGACCGATTCAAGAGAGGAGACGGGCTTGGAGGATAAGGGCTGGGCGCCCGGCGCTGCGCCAGGCGAAGCACCGGTGCCGCTGGCGGACAGGTTGAAGAGTTTCCCCAACATATCACGGACTCGGTTGGACAAGAGCGCGGGGGGGGGGGGGGGGGGAGGAAGCTGGGACGTCACTGCGTCGGGCGCATCCTCAGCATCGTCTCGGGAGGTTGCAGTCGCACCGAAATCATGATGGGGAGAGAAACCGACACTGCTCCGCGTGCTGTCGGAGCCGGACAGGATGGGTGGGAAGTGGCTGAGAGGGCGAGCTGATTCAGGGAGTCGATAGCCTCGACGTGCCGGACGCCGTCACAGCCAGTCAAAGGCGAAGCAGACCAACGCGTGAAGGTGATTGGGAGCAGCGAGTGACGAGTTGGCGACTCGGATGCTCGGGCTGGGCCAACTTTATCGAGGGTCGACGGACCAGGCCCGCAGAAGCCGAAGGTAATGTGCCCTGGGCCAAGATATTGGCTTTCTCCACAGTTGCGTGGCCCAAGTCTCGGTCACCCACAACCACGTGCTCGGAGAGGGAGGGGACGACGACGGAGGTTGGCTCCACGGCCGACAGACGACCACGACTAAAATTCGAAAGAGTTGTCGAACGAGATGGAGCCGCCTGGAGGCAGAGGCTCGGAACAAGATCCGAGGCGGCGCAGGGAAAGACGGGAGCGGGGAGCTTCGACCTTGATAAGGATGTCTCCCGCTGCTATGACATGCCGACGGTATCATACACGCGAGAGCAGGGAGAGGCGGACGGGTCGGCGTGCGACGTCCATGCCGATCAGGTACTTTGTGGGAAGCGGGCGAAGGACGAAATCGGGAAAGGGAGAAACGGAGGGATGGGGACAGACGCGACGGAGGAGGGGGAGAAGAAGAAGAAGGATAAGAACAAGGGGTGCGGCACAGCCTTGTTACCTCATCGTAGACCTGGAATTCCGGACGGGAATGTTTGCTTTGGCGGTGAGAGAAGGTGATGCGCCAGGGGTCGTGCGGTGGTTACGATCTGGTTCGAGGTAGCGGTACCTGGCGCCTTCCCGGTCGGGAACCTCGTTGCTTTTCCGCGCTGGGCGGAAAACCACACACGCTTCGTGGATGTCCGGGCGGGAACAGGCGGCATGGACAGCACCTAACCCCCTCGCTATGGACACCTCCACAGGAATTACCTGGACCTGATTTACTTCCGTCCAGTCACTGCAACCGACCTGACAGGTGTCGCTGCCAATGACGGGACTCCTAGATGTATTTCTCCTCCAGACCTTACTCCTGCTCAGTAGCACTCGGCACTGCTCCGGTCATCTTCAGCTTCCGGGAGGTACTGTACATCGTACGAAGTACGGTGGGTGGAGAGCCATCGTGAAAACCTCGCTGTCAAGCACGGACAACGCCTGCCTCGGCGTCGCCGAATGCCGGCAGATCCCAACAACAACGGATGACATGGCAACGCCTTTGCCCTCTACGAAGTAGGGAGTACTCGAACTCCGTAAATAATAGGGTGACTTGGTGAGTACCTTGCAAGACCGTCGCGACATGGCCCAGTCGGGATCATCCCTGGCTTTGATAACCCGCCGCAGCCGCGGCGAGAGAGTTGGCGGAGGCAAGCGAGGGATCCACGACCTTTTTGCGCTCGACCGCCTCGTCAGCTCGACTTGATGGTCGCGGTGAGACGTCCTTACGCCATGGGTGTTGTCGCCGACTTCCCTGGGCGGTGAGGGCCGGCTAGGGGTGGGGTTCGGGGATGTGCCTGGTCGTCGGAAGACAGAACCGCTGCCAGCGTCCGACCCCAGGCCGTTCCAGACCCCTAGCGAGTCTCCTGACCGCCCGTAAAGTATCCTCCCCTCGCAAGTTGCCTGAGCCCGACGACGGACTTACCAGTGTGCTAGTGATAGAATCCCACGCCGCTCTCCTGCTGGCGTCTTTCCCAGTCGTAAACGTGCGCTTCAAAGCTTCCTTTTTACGCTGAGCCGTCCATCTGGGAGCCTCTGAGCCGCCCCAGCCACACCGGCACCGTCGGATCTCACAATATTACATGGCATGCTAGCTCAGAGACCCCAGATGCGAGTCCATCTCGTCCTTCTCTCCAAGGTCGCGGCGCGGCGTGGCGAGCCAGAAGTACTGGTACTTAGTTGTCCCGCCCAATTTTAGATTCTGAGACGACTCCAGCGCGGCGGTTCGCTGGCGGAAGACACCCCCTTCCCAACAGCACTCACCCCTCCCGCCGGCTCTTTTCAGCCGGTGACATCAGTAACGATCGCTGGTGGCTGGTTACACTAATGGATTCGGCGACACGGAATACGTATTGACCACCCGGCGTCAGGCCCGAAGGAGACCCTGAACGCTCTGCCGTCTTCTGGTTCTGGCGCGTCTTCCCACTTTCGGGGTCAAGGAGCTCGCCGAACCTCGGTGCTCGCAAATCAGGTTTCATGAGGTGGCATTCACACCGCCAGATGGACGAGCTTGGCACGGCACGGCGAACGGTCGTCTGCTTGCCGCCGCCCGAAGCGGTGACTCGGGATGAACGCTTCATGCGACCACACCAACAAGAACAAGGAACGCGTTCGCGGACACTTCCCCTCGCCCCCAAATTTGGGGTCAACTCTGGCGTTGGTCCTGCGTGTGAGGTCACGGCCGGCAGCTGCCGGCCGTGACCTCCCACACCTCCTGCCTTTGGCTCGGGGGCTGGATTCTCACTCCAACGTTCAGCCACTGCCCCCCCAGTCGGTTCGGGCCAGCCCGTCACAGGAGCGGTGGTCCGTTCATCCAGCAAGGAGGAAAGCCGAAAGAGGCAACCCGCCGGTCAGCGTATCGCCCAGTCTGGCTCCAAAACATATTGTAACTCTGTAGCGATATCGTCAGATTCCGGGTTCTGAGTCTGTCTTCATCTTCGACTTCGTTTCGTCTTTGTCTCCCGTCTCCCGTCGTCTTCATCATCTTCTTCGCTAGGGATGGGGCAGGCGTACATTAATCCACCATCCATCGCACCCCTTTCTCTACGCTTTCGATGAGCCCCTCTCCCTGTATTTATTTCGTTCTTGCAGTTAACAGACTCTGTAATTTCGACTGTTGATCTACTGAAGTGGGCTCGCCTCTTATTACAGGCGACCACGACTTTGGTGACCCTCGTGGCAGTATGGAGGGATCTAGTAATTATGGTCCAGATCGGTGCCCCACGGCCCGTGTCTGGGATGAAGATACTGTACTCTACTCCGTACAGGCCAGGGCGGTTCAATTGGAGCGAACAACAAATATGAAGTAGAGAATTGCAGTAGACTCCTTGGGAGACAGCATCTCCCCTAGCTAGATGCCCCAGCCTTGATCTGTCTATATATTACCGACTTCTTGGATCAAGAATCGATGGATCCCACGATCTCGGATCGGTACGGTACTCCGTAGATCGAACCGGTGCATCGATCCACCTGGCGAGCCCTGGTTGCCTGGTTCTGCCGTCCCCTCCTTGTGGCTTGCCAGCTGAGCCACACCAAAGTCCCCCTGACTGTGGCGCGCAACTCCAGATCATCAATAGGAGTGCGTCGACGGGATAGCAGAAGCCAGTCCCACGCGGGTAATGAGATGAAGGAGGAATATCGGCCAGTCACTGAGCCGGGTAGGTGCTCTTCTAGATCCTCAGAGTGGATGATGGGTGCTCAAAGTCTCAAATGCAGCGAAAAGCTCTTCGCTGGCGTCATGTTGACAACGTGATGTCGTTGTCGACACTTGTGCAAAAGCCGGCGTTTACTCTGCGTAAAATATCTTGCTCACGAGAAAGAGGGTCGAAATTTACTCAACATGGGTCTTGTCGCTTTAGCGCTGAACGGCGACCTGGAACTGGAATAACCTGCTTCCTCATGGATCTTGGGGCGAGACCAGCATCCGTGTGACTAGGAGACATCATCTCAGATTCAAGAGTACAAGGGTAGACGTTTGTTGAACTAAATAATCCGCTCACCCACATCGTGGCTTGAGAGAATACAGGTGACTTAAAGTCACTAGCGCTGCTCGATGTCACACTCGCCCTCGCGCCCACTGAGTCCGGTGGGCCTTCCTTAACGCCGTCATCCAGACTGTCTGGGCAACAGAAGCAGACGGAAAGTACGTCCTGAGGAAAGAGGCCATGACCGGCTCGGTATGCGGGACCCGTGGGTCGGTACGTCGGAAGAACATGCCTTAGTGCTTCGTCGAGGACTCGGCTGAGATACCAATTGTATCCTGGAGAACACCCTTGAGGACGAAGAATGGGTAACACCTACCTCACTGCAGTGGCTTCTATGCGGCTGAGACTGCTTTTCAGACGCAAGAAGCTGACGAGGATAACGACAAACACGATTGTGCGGACAACCGAGAATCATGATGGGGGGGCAGGCGACGGACGAAGACGAGGGGGCTGCAGCATTTATCGCTGGAGGAAAGGGCAATGTCATGAGGCACTTGATCAACAACCCTCTGTATTTGAAGGCCGTCCTTGCCGGGCCCTCTATGTTTAGCGGGCGTGACCCGTCGAGCCGTCTGCTTGATGCGCGCGGAAGTCCATGCTCATGACTTCTCCGTACCCGCCTATCGGGTAGAGCGCCATACATGGTGGCATTTCTCCTCATCTTGTGTCCTCAAGAAAACGAGCGAGAAGGTGGTGAAGAGAGTCGCTGTCGCTCCCAAAAATAGGTTACGAAGCCCCAATTCTGCAGCCCCTGACGCTCCGAAGCGACGGGAATCAGAGAGACTTACAGCACATGAGGTTCTCACACAAGCTTCCGCAGAGCATCTGGCAGCCGGCTGTCTCGATGCGCCTCCTATTTCGCGTAGTCGAGGCCAGTGAGGTTCTCTTATCACCCGCGGCCGTCGCCTGCGCCTGCGGGGCAACCGCGATCTCGGGCTGCAGCGTCAGGGAATGGATACCATAGGCGTGCAGGCATTCGTTGATGGTGCGTGCTTTGTCCATGAAGGTAGCGACGCTCTGGTCCGACACGACGACGTGGGCGGACGCGATGGACTTCTTCTGATCCAGGCGCCAGATGTGTAGCTCGTGGACCGACTCGATACCAGGGATCTGCCAATGGCTATTAGCCCGATCGGGTTGCACCGTGACAGGGTCGCACCCGTATCTACGCGGGGCGTTTGCGGGCCTCTTCGGACGCACCTTTTCGAGGTCGTGCTTGACGTCGTTCAAATCGACGCCTCGCGGCGCACTCTGAAGCAGGATAGTACCACTGCCCTTGACCAAAGGAAGAGCCGTCAATAGGATCATAACAGCGATGCCCATGCTCACAGCCGGATCGGCGTAGAAGCGGCCGTCGTAGCTTGTCTGCCAGATGACCGCGGCGGCTATGATGACTCCGATGTTGTTGAAGGCGTCCCCGATGACGTGAATCATGACGCCGAGCATGCCAAGGTCACGGCCGGGATTCTTAATCCGGGCCAGTAAGTGCTTGTGTTCCGCGTGAGTGTGAATCGACTGACGAATATTAGTGAACCGAACAGTCAACCGTGCAAGGTCGATGCCTCACCTCCATGGGTCGACTCTCTGAATGATCACCAGCCTCGACCTCCTCCGACGAATGAGAGCGATCGGGGGTATGGCGGTGGTGGTGGCCGTGACCGTCACCGTGGGAGTGATATATTCGCGGGTTAGTTTGCTTTCCGGTCATGGAGGCCTTTGGGACGTACCATGGAGAAAGGCAGCGCTGATGATGTTCAGGACGAGTCCAATACAGCCCATTATTAGGACTAGCTTGGGCTCCTCGATGTCTGGAGAGCGATTAGCCACGACTCTGTCACCAAGACATCGGCGTGGACGCACGTTGGAGCGAGATAAACCGCTCGATTGCCTGGAGGAAGATGCTGATGCCAAGTGCCAGGAGAAAGACGCCATTGAAGAAAGCGCCAAGGAGCGATGCGCGCTGCCATCCAAACGAGAGATCTTGAGGCGAGTCGCTACGCTCCGAGATCTGGGCGGCACCGTTAATTTCTTCCTGCTCCCCGTTGACGGGGCCTTCTGGGTGTTCCATACGATCAGGGCGGTAAGCGCGACGACGAAGCCGACCAGGTCGTTGAGCTTACACGAGGTCAGTATGAAGCGGACCCTGGTACCGGAGGTCAGGGGCAAGGGTAGGTACGTAATGGAAGGCATCTGCCATCAAGGCGAGAGACTTGGTAAGGAAGGCCACTTGAGAACGCGAGACAGGTCAGCTAAACGGAGATCTGAAAATCGCCAAGCTCTTGGCATCCCACGTACCGACAATCTCGGCGATGAAGAAACAAAGGGAGATGCAGATGGTGATGATCAGCCGGGTCTTGGGCGTGAGACGAACGGCAGCCATGTTGCATTTGGGCCCGGATGCCCCGAGGTTGCTGGAAGGTTAACCGGTCGAGTCGACGAGGGGCAGAGGAGTTTGAAATGGGAGAAGAACTTTCGTCCACCCACGGGATATTTGGGAGGAGGAATTAGAAAAGACAAGACAAGACGTCTTGAACTGGATGAAACAGAAACAGCGCTCCCTTAAGTGCCAGTGGGGAGAGTGTGATTTGCTGGCCCGAGACTTGCGTTGAGACGCAGAAAATCTACCCGGCGCCTCAGTGTCCGTTGGAATCGGCGAACCAAGTTTCTCCAGCGAGTCCAGGTTCAGTCCATCAGGGAGGGGCCGCTGACTTTTATTTTATTTTACCTACATACAAAGTATTTAGCTCCCGCCTTAGTTAGGTACCTACCTACTATACATATATACCTTGGAATACAAGTATTTACTGCCCTGAAACGTACAGTACCTAGTAGGGTGGACGTCACTACTCCGTAGGTGGCTCACATACCTATTCCTCTGGGGATTCACGGGCACCAAGGTACTTGTATCTTCCAGTGGGGCTCCAGGCGTTTCGGAACCTCATGTTCAGGATGTCTCGCCGCCATTTCTGAGGACTTCAATAAGTACCAGACAGCTTCGGGTGCCAACACCCAAAACGGTCCTTCTGTACGAACAATGGGAATCAGGAATGGATCTACCGATATCTAACGTTACGGCCTGGGCGCCGAAGTTCTGCAGTGAACTGTGGGACTGCTTGATTTTGTGCTCCCCGACGGCGATCAACGGGATCTTCTCATGACGCTGTTCGCACTAAACCTGGCAGCTCCAGAGCTCCATCACCTCCACTATTGGGCCTGGGAGCTTCATGTTGCTTTCCGAAAGCACCACGTACGAAATATTCTGAGGTCAGGGTTGTCAAAATTTCCACCCGATACTGATGATTACTACCTGTAAGTATTGTCAGCGGGAAGGAGTGAGGTAAACGATCAATACTGTTCTCTCGACGCCTGACATTTTCCGTAAGCGGCAGGCGGTGAGTCCCGCCCCATTCTGCCAAGCTTTTGCTCGCGGTCAGGCGGGCATTGAAATTCACGACTAACGTCTTCCTCGATGTTAACTGTTTGTATATGGAATAACCTATTTTGTCAACCGTCAATATGACTCCTTGAGTATCGGCGTTATTGCAGGGGCCTCCCGATGCGCGCCTGATGCCTGAAGATGGCGTCTCTTCGCCGACCTGGGAAGCTCCAGGCCGCGGCTTCGCATCTCCGGCAGCTCAGCCGAACCAGCCTCGACAAGCTGCCGGTAGAGCTACCTCGCTCCCCAGACACCGTATCAAGCAATTCAACCCTGCGTGATGCTCCGGCGGCGAAGAAGCCTCGGGTGGGTAGGACGTGCACCGCCACGATCCTCGAGACCATCACCCGTGACGACGTCCTTCTGAACTTGGAGCTCTTCGACAATGACATCAAACCCGGAACTCTGATGGCCATCGATGTCGTCTCTGAGAAGCCTGTCTATCCGGGCCTGCGAAAGCTCCCTTCTCAGGACCACGGCGATGGCGAGGGTCAGGACTCACCAGTTCCGACGGCGATAGACATCGGCAGACGCTACCTCTTCTTCGTCAAGGACATGCCCAAGGAGCTCAGGACAAGGCATCCCACCGTCGATTTGTTCGTGGCCAAGTATATAGCCGACGCCTTTGGCATCAAGAAGGGCTGTACGGTTTCTCTGACTCCGGTGAGTGGCCCCCCTTGCGGATCTTGAACCGCTTGGTGGGCTGATCTTTCAAGGTGGACGCCAACAATCCTGCCGTCGAGGCCTCCCACGTGGAGCTCTCGTTCAAGGATCAATATCTTTCGCGATCTGATATGTGGAGATTGACGATTGGCGAGCTCGCTCAACGCACTATCTATAAGGGCCAGATGGTCTTCTTCATGGGCACCATTAAGGCCCATATTACGGCCGTTTTCGTCGAAGGGAAGAAGGTTCAGTCGGCCTTCTTTGGCAAGAACACACGCCCCATATTCCGCAGCGAGTCCGCTCGTTATGTACTCTTCATGCAGATGGCCAGGGAGATGTGGGACTTTGATGCCGACAACTCCGGGGAGATTCTGGTCAACAAGGTGGTTGACGGCTTCCTTCCGGCTCTTTTCAAGAAATGGGCGGCGCTCAAGGTGAAACATCTCGTCAGCATCGTGCTTTTCGCACGTGTCGAGTATGATACAGGTATCGCTACCGAGTTCGCCGATGCGTCGGCTCACGACGACTACTACACGGGCGTGCAGCCTAGCGGCGAGAAGCGTCCTTACAAGGATTTCTATCGAGTCGTCGTCAGCGAGATGGCCAGCGTTGAGTGGACCCGGATTCTCCATCAGCTCAAGAGGGAGTTCAACTACTTTCGTCGTGATATCAGCCTCTTCCACCAAACAGCCTTGACCCAAGCCGCGACCGTCTCGAATGAGCCAGGCGGGAAATCAGCCAAGAGCCAGATCCGGGCCGAGTCGTCCCTGGCAATGTACGGGAACCTGCTCGAGGCTATCAACATGGCATCTTCGCTTTTTGCCCACGACTACGTCGACAGGGATTTGATGAGGACGGGCATATCCGTCATTGTGATCACCCCCGGCCCGGGAGTGTTCGAGGTCGACTACGATTCCCTCCGCAGGACTACCGAGGCGTTGGTGGGAAATGGCATCGGTATCGACCTTATATGCGTACCGAAAATGCCTCTTCACTCGGTTCCGCTCTTTCGGTATCGCAATCCTCACTTTAGTCACGGCCGCCGGTCGTCCAAAGCGCGTCCTTTCCTGGGCCAAGGCAGTACTCCGAAGCAGCCGAGATCCTTGGTCGGCAGTTACTCGAGCTTTCCTGGCTCTTTGTCTCCCGGTAGAGGCACAGAGGCGATACGGCAGATGGAGAAGCTTCACCTGCGCCATTCCAACGACGAATGGTGCTTCGCCCTTCCACAGTGGCTGCATGTGTCGTACTGGACAGGTACACCGGACGAGACACTGTCCTACCAGGGTATTTCCCTGGTAGCTCCCGAGATAACGGGTGAGAATGTTTCGGACGAGTTCACTATTCGATGTCGAATGTACGACCTGCAGATGCGAAGTGTCCTTGAGACCAACGAGATTGAGACTCTACCACTGCATTCCGACCCGACGTTCCCACAAAACTTGATACAACCCCAAGCCCCGTCCAAGTCGCGATTCGGGGACGTGGACTATTCGCCAACGATTCGGGAGGGTCTCTTTGAGCCCGTGTATGGGCTTCAAAAGTTCACACCGGACAAGTACGCCAGGCCAGGGGACAAGTCCATCTGGAAACAGCTGCAGGAGTACGACGACACTCGCGCTCGCTTACCGACCTCGAGGAGCGACACTCACGGCTCCAGCCAGAAGAGAGAGTTGGAGGAAGGTACTCGGAGGCAGTTGATTGAAGACACACGCCTGTTCGGCACGTCACTCGCGGATCGCCGGGTTTCGGCCGTTTCTCAGATCCCGTCCGTGACTTCTTCTCAAGGGCATGTGATGGGCAAGGTGGACCAACACGATAGCGGGCGTGGCGTTCTCGACGCTGACAACCATGGTCCGCATATCTCTCCGGCCAAAACTCCGAAGTTCATGCGCCAGATCAGCCTCGGACACCGAGGGTTTGGAGTCGCAGCGCCAAAAGCCGCGTCGGCGGAACTGAGGACGGAGAATGTTGCTGCGTCGAAGTCGCCAGCTCCAAGTACCAGACCAGCGCCGCCTTCGAGAGCTACGCCAGCAAAGCCTCTTCCAACCAAAATTCCCACTACTTCCGTCTTCGGGGCCAGCGCTGCCACCATGGACCAACCGAGATATTACGATTCCGGTTCTGTGGCAGGCCCCGCACGAGAAGCGACGGTGAGACCGATCGTCATCCGGCCGGTCCAAGAGTCCCTGGACGTCACGACGACACCCCAGCTCTCTGGATCGGTCTTTGGCCCAACGACTCCTCGACCCGAGATGCCAATGTTTGATCGGGACCTGAGGTACTCCAACGCGCTCCGCGCAGAAGATGCCCAAAAACTGTACAACTCCAAACTTCTCGCCGAAGCAGTACCCGAGTTGCCAGCGACCCTATCACCCACGACGGCCCTGGCGCCGTGGCTCACGATCATCAATCCATCTAACCCGAACGCCAACAAGATTGATCATACGAGCCTGTACAGTCGGTGGCAGCACGTCTTCCCCCGGCCATCCGATATGCAGGTCATGAAGTGGA
>Ga0247777_1000171_pt1 | contig 16335 bp, 25 predicted proteins | sample UWRJL154409C5_FD_179937 | JGI IMG/M metagenome (GOLD analysis project Ga0247777, IMG submission 179937) | Plant litter microbial communities from Arlington Agricultural Research Station in Wisconsin, United States - UWRJ-L154-409C-5 | ecosystem: Environmental > Terrestrial > Plant litter >...
AGGACGACAGCGGGAAGCGTGTCGCCTTGCACCAGCTTCAGTTTGGAGGCCATGTCAGGCGAAGGGGCGCGGGCGCACCCGGAGGTCTGCTCTCGTCTGTCCCTTGTTGGCATCGACTTGAGCTTGGTTACGGAAGGCCGCGTATTCCTTCTCGCGGTACGAACCGAGTGGCGTGTTGCTCCACGTCTTCCCCGGTTGCAACATCATGCGTGCCATCGCGCCGTAGCCGATGGCGACTCGGTGGTGCTTGTACAGATCGTCCGGCAGGGAGGACGCATCCTGCTTCGGCTTGAGCGCCACGCGCAGCGTCAGCGTCGCCGGCTCTTCCGGCGTGCCGAGGATGCGGATCGACATCGGATCGTCCACCTCGCTGTCGCCCCACTCGTACGTCTGTGACGGCCAGATCGTGGTGTTGCGAAGGTCGAGCGCCACGGCAGGCAGGCGACGGCCGTCGATCTTCGCCTCCATGATCTGCGCGACGAGAAGCTGGTCGTCGTCCACCGCAATCTCGTACTCGGGCACGTTCGGTCGCAGCGAGATCGGATCGGCGTTGACTTGGAGGATGAGCGACGTCTCGCAGAAGTCGATGGCCGTCTGTAGCAGCGCGTAGTCCACCATGACTAGAGGCGCGCCCGGAAGCTGCGCCACCACGTCCTTGTAGAAGTCGGAGAACTCGGCCATCAGATTCCTCCCAGCGACTGCGCCAGCAGGTCGGGCTTGCCGCCGGCCTTGGTGACGTTCGGCTGCGACGACTTCTTCGCTTGGTACTCGCCCGCGAGTTGCTGGATGAACAGACCTTGGAACTCGCCGGCACGCGGGACGAACTCGCCGTCCTTCTGGTAGCACCGCATACAGACGTAGTAGACGATGGCGTCGGACCACCGCTCGTCCAGCGGCATCTCGTCGTCCTCTTCCGTGACGACCAGCGGCAACGTCGCACAGACGGCGCTCACCATGCCGCTCCCGTCGTTCGGCGGCGTGACGTAGAACGTGTCTTGGTCGTTCGCGTCGTGCATGAACTGCTTCACCGTCTTGGACGCACGCGCGTTGCGCCACGCAGGATCGAAGCGGTCCATCTCTTCGCGGTCTGTGATCGTGATCGCACGACCAGCGATGTGGTTCTCGCCGTCGATGGTGACGTTGTTGGTGACGTCCAGCAGGCGGGCGTTCAGCAACGCGACTCGCTGTCGCGCTCCGGGCACCAGCGTGAACTCGACGTTCTCCGTGTGCGCGTCGGGACGCACCACACAGATGGCCTTGATCCCGTCGTTGGCCCATCCCAGCCTCTCGGTGTTGGGCCATCGAACGGCGGCGACATCGTTCAGCAGGATGCCGCACCGAGAGAGGACTTCCGCGAACTTCATTGCGGCCACCCTTTCACCTTGTACCGCTTGGCGCGGTGGAGTTGGATTTCGATCTGGTCGCTCACACCGACCGCATCCTCACCCGGCGCGCTCTCGCGCGTCAGCGTTGGGTGCTGGTGGAACTCGGCAACCGGGTGGTCCTGAACGGCCACCGGATGGATCGGGGCGTCTGTGACCGGCTCCGGGTCCGTGACGATGTGATACCCCGTCGGCACGCCGACGTCGTCACGGTACGGGAAGCGACGAACGCGCCCCCTGTGATCCTTCGCTTCGATCCACTTGCCCACGTCGTCCTCCATGAAAAAGAGGCGGGGCGAAACACCCCGCCCCTCTGTGCTGACGACGCGTACTACTTGTTGACGTACCCGACGACCAGCGACTCCGGCGACGTGACCTCGTAGCCGAACACGTTCAGGCCACGGACGAGATTGCCGAACGTGGTCTGTGCGCGCAGCGTCTCGACCTTGGTGATCTGCGAGGCGAACGAGATGGCGTCGCGCGTGCCGGCGAGGCAGTAGTGCTTCGTGCCCGTGTCGGTCGCGGTCGGCAGGTTGTTCGACACGTAGACCGTGAAGCGGTCCACCATGCCGATCTTGCCGTTCCGCAGCGGCGACACGCTGTCGCCCGTGAGGTACGCGGCCTTCAGGTCGGACTGCTTGAGCATCATCCCCATCCACGCGGGGATGACGATCCAGCGGCCCGTCTCCGGCACGTTCTGCTCGTCCAGACACAGACCCATCGCAAGGATGAAGTCCACCGGGGTGGACTGGCCCGCCGTCGGCACCGTGTTCACGATCTTCACCGCCGCCCCGGTCTTGCCGAGGTTCAGGCTGTCGCTGATCTTGCCCGCCGTGTCGCCGAGATTCGCGGCGTCGGCGAGCGTGACCACGCCGGCGAGAACCATCTCGTCGATCTTGATCTTCATCTGCTCGGCGGCGTCCGACGTGAACATGTCCATCAGGTGCAGGTCCGACTGCACCTCGTTCACGTCATCGACGATGACGTTGAAATACTTGCCCTTGTCGATGACGAGGTCGATGGTCGTGTTGTTCGGGATTTCCGTCGCCAGCGTCATCCCGCGCTTGTAGTCGAGGACGGTGATGTCCGGCGTCTTGCGGATGATGACCTTGTCGCCGTGCCCCTTGATCTCGCCTTCCCAATCGTTGTTCGTGATCTCGGAAAGGACGGTCGTCTTGTAGAACTTGACTTGGAGCTTGCCGCTCCAGATTTCGGGGATGAAACCGGTCGTACCGTCGGACGAGTAGTCCTTGCCCGAATAGGGGGTGTCATTGGGGAAGATGGCCATGCGCTCTGCTCCCTCACTCCACCCCGGATGTCATCCGTTACCGGATGCGTCGCTCCGAGATGGCGAGATTGATTTCAGCTTCCTTGGCTACAGCATCCGCATCGCTGATCCGGCCCGATCTCCAATCCGCGTAGAACTTGGCGATCTCGTTGCGCGTGAAGATCACTTTCCCGCGCGGGAGGTTGCCTTGCGCTCGCGTATCAGGAACCACCTGACTGTTCATCTTTGCGTCTGCTGCAACCGCTCTCGTTTGCGAGGCACCCTTGAACGCATCGAAGAACCGGGCAGCGCGGGTGGCGTCGTGGGCACCTTGCGCCCGCGACAGACCGACTTGCCGCTCTTCACCGAACATCGGATCGACTTCCGCCAAGAACGCGTGGAACGCGGGATCGACGTTCACGTCCTGCCAGTCGGGAACGAGTTCCGTCAGGCGTTCGATGAATGTGTCGTGCGCGCTTCTCGCGGTCGAGGTGCGGATCGTTTCGACGTCGTCCTTGATCGACTTGATCTCGTCGGTGTTCACGGTCGGGAGCAGTCTTCCTGCTTCCTCGCGCGACACACGCCGCATCAGGTCCACCAGAGGCTCACCGAAACTCTCGATCTCTTCCGGCTTCACAAGCGGTGTTGCCGATCTTTCCTTTTCCAGCGCCGTGAGGCGAGCGGTGACGTCGCTGTGCTGCTGCGCGGCCTTGTCCAACTGCGCTTGCAGGGCGTCGTTCGCTTGCTTGAGACGCGGGACTTCCGCGTTGTACTTCCCCGCCAGAGTCTTGTAGCGCACTTCCCACGTTTCCTCCGTCTCCGGCTTGGCCGGGGCGGGGGTCGGTGCTGGTGTCGCTGCCGGTGTCGCGTTGGGCGTCGCGGCCGGCGTTTCAGTACCCTGTGGCGCTTCCGTGGTGTACGCCTTCGCGTGCAACTCGTTGGCGCGTCGTTCGGCTGCTTCGACTGCTCTTGGGATTGCCATCGTTTCTCCGTGAGTCGGAAGGTTCGATCAACGAGCGCGGGACGCGTCTTCGTCTACGACCTGCTCCGGTATTCAGGAACTACGTTTGCTTCTGCCGCAGCCGGTGAGCAATGTCACCGGATGTTTCGTTGAGGTCGAGGATGAACGTGAGGACTTGAGCGGCACCTTGCTGTTGACGCAGGATCGCGTTGTCCGGCGTCATGCACATGTCTCGCATCAGCGTCTTGGCGTTCTCCTGCAACCACTCCATCACAACCTGCCAGTCAGGGTCGCCGCGTAAGGATGCGAGGGCCGTGATCTGTCGTTCGTTCGGATTCGCCAGCACTACTTCTTCACCGGGCCAGCGACCTTGTGTCTGTAGGTTGATCCGATGCGCGTCGCGTTCTGCGCGTTGCTGATCGCCGCGTTCATGCGCTTGATGCGACGGTCGTTCTGGTCCTCGTTGCTCTCGGCTTCCTTGTCCTTCGCCTCGGCGCGCTTGAGCGCACGGCCGGCTTGGTCGTCGTACTTCGGGTCGGCCTTCGGCGCTGCACGGGCGGCGGCGACGGTCGCGGCCTTCGGAGGCGGCTCCGGCTTGTAGTCGAAGCCGGCGTTCTCGCGCGCGTCCTTCGCGTCCTTGTCCGCCTTCGCCTCACCCGCCCACGCGTCCTGCGCGCCCTTGGCCGAGTCCTCGTACGAGGACTGGCCGCTCTCCGTGGACTTGTTGATCTCGCGCGTGGCGTCGTCGTCGCGGCGCGCGGACAGGGCGCGCGATCCCATCTCGCCCCACGTCCCGCCGGAGTTGTCCGCGTACGACGAGGACGACAGATCGACGCGTTCGGCTTCGCCGCCGTCCGCGTACTTTTGGCGGTCCTTCTTCAGAAAACTGCGACCCGCCCACGAAGCCTTCGCCATGACGTCAGCCCTTCTTCATGTCGCGCTTGTTGGTGACGCATCCGCCATCCGCGAACGCGCGGATCACGTTGCCCTTCTCGGTCGGCTTCTCGAAACCCTTGGGCGTCGGTCCCGTGCCCTTGCTGGCCTTCGGCGCGCCCTTGGCGAACGGCACGAACTTGCCGCCCTTGCCGGTGTTCTGCTTCTTGACCTTGCCGCCGTCCGCGTAGCCCATCAGCGGCTTCATCTGTGCGCCGCCGCCGCGCTGCGCTTGATCGAAGCGGGCACCCGCGCCCATGCCGCCGCCCATGCCGCTGCCGCCGGGACGACGCATCGCACGGCCCCCGCCGCCCATGCCGCCGGAAGCGTCCTGCATCGCGCCGCGCAGTTGACCGTACGCGGGGGCGGCTTGCGCGATGTCGCGCTGCGCCGCTGCCTGACCGGCCGCGTTGGCGAGCGGCATCGCTTCGGGCATCGCGCCCGGCGCTGGCATCCCTGCGTTGCCGACACCCATGCCCGCCTGTCCCATCGGCGCGACCGGCGTGCCCTTGAAGCCGGTGATCTGCATGGGATTCATCGGGTCGTACCCGCCCATGCTCGCGCCCGTGGGCGGACCGGCGTTCTCCGTGGCCATGCCAGCCTGTCCCATCGGTGCGGCGGGCGTGCGACCGATGGGCGGGAGGCCACCATCGGCAAGACCACCATCAGCGAACGCCTTCTTGCCGCCTTTGGAGAAGGATCGGGGAGCGCATTTGGAACCGGACATGGTCATCTCCTTGGCGTCTGTGGCGCGAAGTATGGTCGTCTGTTGTACGAGGTGCAACTACCCCGGCGGTGGTAGCGCGGTGGCTTGCTGCCCGCCGGCAGGGTTGCCCGCCGGGTCGAGTTCGGTCGGCGCACCGGGCGGACCTTGCGGTTGCTGCGCCTGCTGTCCCATCTGTGCGAGCGAGAGGTTCGGGTTCCACTCCTTCGGCACGTTCGGGATGACGCGATCCGTGTCCATCTGCAAAGCCTTCGCCGTGTCCTTGAGAACGTAGGCCCGACCTTCCGGCCCCATGATCTGTGCGTCGATGGGGTTGGCGGTCGTTTGCAGGAACTCGCGGCGACGCACAGCGAGTTGTTCCCGCTGGATAAGAGCCGACGCGCCCTTCGCCTTCACGTTGAAGTCGCCCTTGGCGAAGAGGTCGCGGTCGTAGCACATGTTGTGAACGTACAGACGGGAGAGACACCCGCTCATCACGTAGTCGATGCCGACGATGGCCTGCTTGATGCCCTTCGCCGCGTTGTCCATCAGCATCGACAGACCGGACGCCGTGCGCCCTGCTCCACCTACTGCGGTGGAACCGTAGACGTAGTTCGGGATGCCGGTGACTTCGTCGGCTTGCTTGCTGAACGTCAGGTAGACGTTCATCAACTCGGCCGCGTTGGAGTTCGGTTGGAAGAAACGCAGCCCCGGTTGACCGCCACCGGTCTTATCCGAGGTGGCCTGCCACACCTTCCACGGATACAGAGAGGTCACATTCTCACCGACAGGGAGGCGATCCACGGTGACCTCGACCTGCGGGCCTGACGCGATCCCCATGTTGTTTGAGAGCGCGCGGGCAGCAGCGTTGCACAGACGCTGGATGTCGCTCATCTGTTCGGGAAGAGCAACACCCCAAAATGCGTTCGGGATCGGCTCCCACGATGCAATCTCGTAAGGGCGCTCGCCAAGCGGGTCCGGGTTCAGCACAGCGCGAATGACGTAGGGGCCGATCCACCACGCGTTGATCTCGTACGGGCGCTCCGGGTCGAGCTTGTCCTTGATGCCCCACTCCTTGAGCGTGCGGCCCAGCACCGGCCCCCAATACTCAAGGATGTCCAACTCTTCGCCGCGCCACGGGTTGTCCTTCCCGTGCATCATGTCGCGCTGCGAATCGTTGTTGAGCCAGTTGCGATAGCCCTGCGGGTAACGGATGATGACTTCGCGGATCGCCTCGTCGTCGTACCCCGGCGTGCCGATCATCGCGTACAGCGCGCCCATCTGTAGGCGGTGACGTTCGATGATGTAGCCGCTCTGCGTTCCCGAGCTACCGGGCGACGGGTAGATGTCGTACGGCGACACGCGCACGAACTTGTGGATGAGGTCGTTGAGCGCAATCGGCTCGTAGTTCGGCCCCCACGTCACGCGCTGGTGACGCCTGATCTGTGGACCCTTGAACACCGCCGTCGGGAACGTCACGAAGTCGTCCACGAACGACTTGATCTCTTGGCTCCAATCCGCGAGGTCAAGCTGGTCGCGCATCTTCGCCGCCATGCGTTCCGCCGCTTCCTCGGCCTCCTGCTTCGCTTCCTCGTTGACGCGCTCCTGAATCTCTTCCAGACGATCACGCACCATCTCCGGCGTGATGATCTGTCCTTCTTGGGCCGCTTGGTTCGCCTCCAAGCGAACCTGATCCACGATCATCTGCTTGATCTCGGGCGGCATGTCCGGGTCGCGCGAGACAACGAGATCGAACACGTCTGTACCGGAAGCGGACAGCACGTCGTTGATCCATGAAGATGCCGCACGGCACTTCACGTTCGTCAGCATCATAAAGATTTCGCTGCCGCCGGCCGACTTGATCTCCGCCAGAATCTCGGGATCGTAGTGTCCGCGTCGTTGCCGCTCGCAGCGCAACAGACGCTCGTTCATGCGCTGGTCCTTCTCGTTGCGCGCCCGATCCCAGCACAGGTTCAGGTGCGCGGCCAGCGAGTTGACGAGCGCCTGCGACACCTTCTCGGTGCCGTCCTTCTTGTCGATCTGGATGGACGTGTCGGGTCGCCGCGACTCCAGCATGACCACGTTGACGTTCTGCACGCCCTTGGAGGTAATCATGTCCAGCCGCTCGCTTTCTTCTGCACGACCGTGCGCGCCATGATCGGATTCATCTCGCTACGCACCCTCATGCACAGATACTGGAGCGCGTCATGCGGATGCGAGAACTTGTCCTTCACCGGGCGGTCCCGGTACATCTCGGCGTTCGTCTTCACCCGCTCGTATCTGTAGCCGCCGATGAAGCCCTTCCGCAGATACCTGCACGACGGGTCGAGCATGAAGCCCGCTTCGCCGGCCGACATGCGAGTCAGGAAGTAGGCGACCGCTTCCCTGCGCTGAATGAACTCGTTGCTGGCCGCGACCTCCGTGTAGATGCCGGCCTCCAGCAATTCTTGGATGCAGGTCTTCTCGTCGGCTTGGCTGCGCGTGTTACCAGCGGGGTCGCACGCGGAGATGAGCTTGTGTCGGGGGAAGTCGTTCACCAGACACGGCTTCACGACCTCGGCGGCGAACTGGCGCACGCCCATGTCCTCGGCCACCAACTCGCGCAGGATGTTGATCCGACCTTGCGGTGTGATCTGTGCGATCACGCACGCCGGGGTCAGGCCGAAGTCCCAGCCAAGGTAGATCGGCGCGCCGATCATCGTCTTGATCGGCTCCTTGGCGCAATGCACCGTGTCCTTGTATTCCCGGTACACGGGCTTGCCGGACATCGTGGTGCCGTACTGGCCCAACAGGAAGACGCTGATCCAGTCGTCCGACTTCCCGCCGATCTGCTGATAGTAGTAGCCGTACCCGCCGGAGAGGTTCTGTACGTTCTCGGCGTCAGGGTTCGGCTCGTACACGTCGTCCTTGATGACGAGCGCGCCGGGTTGCCTGAAGAACATCCAGCCCTCGGGCGTCTCTTCCTCTGCGAATCTGTAGTACCAAGAATCGTCGTCGGGCGGGTTGGTATCGAGTACGACGCATGGGTCCACCGGTCCGCCCATCATCTTCGGCGGGTATCTGTTGACCCGCTGGGTGAGCATGTCGAAGACTTCCTTCGGCACCTCGGACGCTTCGTTGATCCACCCGCCGGTCAACTCCAGCGACCGCAACTTCCCTGTGTCCTGCGGCGTATCGACCGCGAGGAACAGAACCTCAAGGTCGAGCTTCGTCCCATCGCCAATGTCGGGGACCACCATCCGTGAACTGATGGGCGAGTCCCACTTCATCGGGGCGATGTTGTCAGGGAACCATTGCTGCCACGTCTTGATCGTCGTGGACTTCAACTCGGGGAAGGTGTTGCGGATGACGGCCCACCGCGCGCGACGTACGCCGCGCCACGGCGTCTGTTTCAGCGAGTGGCGGACGATCTCCACGCAGCAACTTGAACTCTTGCCGGAACCCACCGGCCCCATCAACCCACGGACGAACGCGATGGCTTCGTGGAACTCGGCGGCTACTGGACCGGGCGGCGCGTAGTTGACGACGTTCCCGCCGGCCTCGGTAGCGTCGAGGGTGGGCACGTCATTCCTTCGGCGTCTGCGACTTCGGGATGTTGAAGTTGAAGACGATGGGCGTGCCGTCGCCTTCGTACTTGGCTAGAACTTGGTCGGGGAGAACCTTCTTCAGCAGCGTCTGTACGGCGGCGAGTTGCGTGGGCGTCATCTTGCCCTTGCCGAGCGCGTGCTGCTGGAGCTTGTCTACGAGGGCGTCGGTCTTGATGCGGAGGCGACTCGTCTCGGCCCGTCGCTCCTTCGCGGCGGGGGACGTGCGGGCTTCTCGGTCGGGGCGTACAGACATGGGCGCGAGCGTACAACGCTCTGATCTGTAACGCAACGCGCCGGCTTCCCCGGAGCGTTCGGCTCCGGGGTCCACGGCGGCGCGGGATGGCAGATTGATCGGCGTCCCCGCGACGACGCTTGAAAGGATGGGTGCCCGCTGACGTAACGGACAGTCCCCGTACCGGGATTAGATCGTGCCAGCCTACTCCGGTTCGTTTCACAGCCCGGTGTTTCACGTCGGGCACACGCGATGCGTTACGGGTTGTACCCGGACTTGTTCTTCCTCCAGCCCCGGTTCACGGACGGGGACTGGACGGTCAGATTCGATCTTGCGTTGGTGCCGCCGTTGTCGAGCGCGACCTTGTGCGCGACGTCCTTGCCGTCGCCCTTGTGGACCACGCCCTCCCGCTCAAGCTGCCGGCGGGCGGCGGTGTTCGCGGCCCGACGCTTCTTGATGTGCGGCAGGGCGTGGTACGCGTGGTCCTTCGCCTTGGCGGCAGGAGTTCTGTAGGCCATGACGGCTCCTTGCACGGAGGACCGAAGCGTACGACAGGCCGGTCAGCTTGTCACGCCACCGACGTCATCGCGTGAACTACGCCACGGAACAGATAGTCCTTCGCGCGCTGCTCGACCGGAAGCTGGTGGTAGGGCACGAAGCACGGATGCTCTTTCTTGTCCGCGTCCTTCACCGGCCCGTACTTCCAGCCGGTGCGGTTCTTCTCCACCAGCCACGCGTTGTGCGAATCGTCCGGGCCGGCGTCCGGGTTGTCGAGGTGGTACGTCACGCCCTTGATGGCGCTCTGCTTCTGCCACTCCGGTGCGTCCTCCCACGCCGGTTGCGAGTTGTCCCCGATGGCTTGGCAGTACGCGCGGTTGACCTCATGGCACACGCGAGCGACTTTCTCGACGGCGTTCATTTTTCCTCCGGGTGATTTGTGGCTTGAGGTCGATGATCTTGGGGGCCAGCTTTTCCAGCACTTCGGTCTTCAGCAGGCCGACTGCCACCGCGAAGCGCGCGGCGACCGGCAACCTCCCGTCCTTCCATCCCCACGCCAAGGCTCCCATGCACGCGGACGTCTCCTTGGCACCGCCGTGCGCCGTCTTGTGGCACAGGAAGATGTGCCGGTCGTTCTTGTAGAGGTCGGCACAGATGGATTCGATGCGACCCTTGTGGAGAGGGATAGCGCCAACCTTGAGGAACGGACAGTTGCCGCAGGGTTTCTTGAGCTTGAGATTCACCGCTTCGCTCCCGGCGTCTCTGCGGCAGAAGGAACGCTACCGGCGGGGATCGGCGGGAATGGCCCCACGGCGTTCGCGCGGCAGTAGGCGCACGGCACGTTGCAGTACGGGCACGGCCCAATGGGCGTCTTGCCTTCGCTCGTCATGGGATGGCCTTTCGGATGGCGGCGGCAAGCACGCGCGAGGCCCAATAGGTCCCGGCGTCGTTCTTCTCGCAAATCCCCGCCGCCCGCTCCATGCCGTGATTGACTAGCGCGCGGGCGACCGCCACGTCCTCGTTGCTGATCGGGCGAATGTCGCTGATCGCGTGGCCTGTCGGATCGTCCATCCACTTCGGCAGCAACGCACGGCGCGCGGCTTTGATCTGCTCGCGTACCTCTGCATCCGTTATCTCACTCATGTTCTCCCCTAGGAGCGAGAAGGCAGTCGATCTTCACGGCCGTTTGTTTCCAAAAGTCATCTGCCATAGCTTGTTGACCGACCAGCCCGTCGATTACATCGCGCGCTTCACGCAACGCTTCCCGGTACTGCGCTACCTGTTTCCGCAGAGCCTCGCACTCGGCGTTGTCCAGTTTCAGAGCGTGCGCGATGGCATCGGTCAGTTGCGAATCAAGCTGCGCTATACGTGCTTCTGCGGTAGCGAGTTTGGCGGCGTCACTTTGGGGGTTCTTGGGACAGTCGTAGCAGAACGTCCCCGCCGCAATCTTTCGTTCACACTCGGCACGGACGCCGGGGTAGTCGTCCATGTATCTGCGGCACTCCGGCAGGCTGTCATCGGTCGTCATGCGTACCTGCTCCCCACCTGTCCCGGCTCGTTGCTGTTCGTACAGGGGGCGAAGTGGCTGGTCGCGTGCGGGCAGCGTTTGTTGCCGCAGGACTTGCACAGGATCATGTACGAGGAACGCTGGTAGGGCGTCGCGCACTCGTAGCAGCAGGACGGGGGACGGCGGACGCGCGCCATCTTCTGGATAAACTCAGCATCGGACATCGGCACGGTGAATCCTCTCACTACAAAGTTGGAAAACGAAAGCGCAATGTACACGCTTTCGTGTACCGAGTATATGGTTTTATGGTGAGACTAGAACCCCGTCGGCTTGGCGATGCTGCGTACGAGTTGCATCATCCCCGTCTGTAGCGTGGTGATGCCGATGGCAAGCCAGCGTTGGTCGATCCCCGGTGCGCCACGCAGCGAATCGCACATGATGCCGATCTGGCTGCCGAGGGTCTTGATCTCGTTGATGAGCAGCGCCTCATGCTCCGAAAGCTGTCTGTAGCCTTCGATCCTCGGTTGCCAGAAGGCTCCCATCGTGTACGGCCCCTGCTTCTCGACGTCGGGCGGGGGCGTGTTCGGTTCGTTCGCTGCGGTGGTCATTCGTCAAGCCTCCGCGCCGCGTAGGCGCATCCGTACGCCACGGCGAAGATCAGGACGATGGCGATGTAGCTCAGGGAAGAGGAGTGCGGCGTGATCGCCGCCGAGAGAACCCCGCCGTAAGCGGCGAGGCCAAGCGAGAAGATGCTGAAGATGGACGGCGACACTTTTGTTCCTTTCGTTTTCTGCGTAGATGGTGCGGTGAGTAGTGCGGTCCTCGGCGGGAAGACTTCCCTCCCGTACGAGAGTATCTGGCCGGTATCGACCTGTACTGCCAAGGCGGCTTGCATGAAGTCGAGGTGGGGACCGATGCGATCCTTCATCCCCCACAGCTTGAAGCCCGTCGCCCCGCTGAACACGTCCCCGATGTTGTGACCATCGTCCGACGTGCGCCACGTTCCTGACGGCGCTGCGGAGTATATCTCGCATGGAATCTGCGTGGTCATCCACACTTTTGTGAACACGTTGTCGGGAACAATGTTGCCGGACGCGTCCATCCTGCGGAACGGAATCCCACAGATGCCGTAGTCGAGGACGACTTGTTCGTACGTCACCCCGGCGTTCTTCTGTACCGCCTCCCCGACGACGATACCGATGCCGAGACGTAGCGACGACGCGTCCTTCCCCACAGACATGACGTCGATCTCCGCGCCCCACAACGTTCCCTTGCCCGACCAGTCCGTGCCCTCGGCACAGAACGCCCACATCGACGCGGTCGCGCCGGGGTGTCTGTAGCCCTTGATGTAGCGACCGACGTGTTCGCCATGTACGGTGCCGGCCATGATGTCCAACCGGTCCAGCCCCGCCCAGCCGAACGCGTTGGAGTTCGCATCGACGTACCCGTGCGTGTAACGCGCACTTTGTATCTCCGTGTCGCCCGTGAGCGAGCGGAGATACAGAGGTCCGTCGATGCCGCCGTTCTGCGGATGGACCCACGCGATGGGCGGAATGTCTTCGTCAATTTCGGCGGTGGTCAGCATCAGTCGGGGACGTTCCCTCGCATCGCACAGTCGGGGACGGTGCAGTTGTTGGCACCGCTTTGATCGCGGTTGCGAATGTTGATCCAGTACGTCTGTCCGGGCGTGAGGCCCGTCGCGGTTCCACTTGGCGTGCCGATCCTGTAGATGAACGACGGCGCGACGTTGCCCTTCGTCGTCAGCTTGCCGCCGTACCCGTTCGCCAACGCGTCAGCAGGAGCGAAGCTGCACGCGACTTTGGAGAACGCCGCCTCGCGCTGGAACTTGCCGGTGGTGTACTCGACCCACGACGACGTTCGCAACGAGTTGCCCGTCGCGTTGGAGGGCACTTTGATTTGGAAAGCGATGGTCTGGTGAACGAACGGCGCAACGTCCCATGAGTAGACGGTGGGATTCCCCCACACGTTCGCCGACTTCGCGTCGCTACTCGTACAGACGTCGCCACCGGACGGAGGTGGCGTGCAGTCGGTCGTACATTCGGGTGGCGGATTGCAGTCGGTCGTACACTCCGGCGGCGGCGTGGTCGTCGTACCGGAACAGACGAGAGTGTTCGTCGCCGAAACCGTCCACTTCGCGGGTGCCGGACAGTCCACTACGGGTGCGGGCGCGGCGAGAGCGACCCCCACCAAGGTAAACATCGTCGCAAGCGTGAGCATGATGTAGCTCCTGTTGTTTACTGCGGTAAGCCCCCTCGCATGTTGCAAGAGTTGGTACACGACGACGATCCGTCGCCGTACGTGTTCTTGATGTTGATCCAGTACGTTTGTCCCGGCACCACCGTCACCGCCAAATTCTCCGACGCGGCGGTCGTGTACTTGAACGCGACGCTGATCGCGTCGGTCGAGTAGGCGTTGCCGCCGGTCCCGCCCTTCACCTTCATCGCGTAGCGCAGATCGTGCGTGCAGGGCTGCGTGGCGAACATGGCGGTACGCACCGCGCCGCCGTCTTGGTACTCGGCCCACGACGACGTCTTGATGCCGCCGTTGCCGGTCCAGCCGACAGGGGGCTTCACCTCGACGGCGAGCCATTGCTGGTTGAACGTGCCGTAGGTGGACGTCTGGATCGCGGTCTGTCCCCATTGGCCGGTGATGACCATCGACCCGGACGGACAGGTGATCGCCGGAAGACCTCCGCCGGGCGGGGGCGTACAACCGGGTGCGCTGGGATTGGCCGTGCAGTCCGTGGGCGTGGCTTCCGGCGTACAGACGTAGCTGTCCCCGCTCTTGGTCACCGTGATGCAGGGAATCGTTTTCGTCGTCGTGACCGATTCGGTCACGGTCGCGGTGAGCGTGCCTTGCGGCGTAGCGGTGAGTTGGGTTGGCTTGGGGTTGCAGCCCAGCATGACGAGCGGGACGACGGCAAGCACGGCGGCGAGGGCGAGACGAAGACGCGGCATGAATCCTCCGGGGGAATACAGAGGGCCGGTGTGACCCGGCCCCCTGCTCTACTTCACGAACGGGTTGGTGACGATGCCCATGATGCACCCGCCGAACAGCGCGAGCATGGCCCCCACCATCAGAAGACACCCCGCGAAGATCGGGTGGTGCTTCATGTTCTGGAAGAAACCCTTGTCGTCCTTGTCGTCCATCTGTGACCTCCGTTCAGACCCTCGCCTCTGCGCTGCGCTTGCGCGCCTTCGGTCCGGCCTTCGGATGCTCCGCACCGTTCATGCTCTTGTAATTGAGCGCGGCCGGCAGCTTCGGCAGCTTGAAGGCTTCCCCTTCGGCCCGTTGCAGCGTCTTGATGCTACGCCGTTCCTTGAAGGCACGAAGGGCGGCGGTCATCTTGAAGTATGCCTCGCTGCTCTGCGCTTTTCCAACCCGCCCGGTCAGCCACGCGTCACGAAGGACCACCGCCGCCATGTCCGCCTTGTTCTCGGCCTGACCGGTCTTGAGCGTGTTGATGAAGCGGTCGAGCAGCGGACGCTCCATGTCGTAGAAAGCACGGGCAAGCGCAGCCGTCATCACGCTGTTCATCTTCTGGCGCATGGGCTGGCAATTCGCGCGGTACTCGGCCGCTGCGTCGATCCCGGCCTTGTAGTGCTGATACCAGCCGTTGACGACCGGGAAGGGAACCTTCGGGCTTGCCAGCGTCACGCCACGGACGAGAATCTTGGCGACCGGCCAGACGATGGGATCGACCTCGACGCCGTCGTAGTGCGCGGCGTCCTTGGTGTCGCGCACCAGCCCGACGTCGAGGAAGGCCACGTCGTCTTCCGCGAGGCCACGGGTGACCATCGTGTTGATCTCGGTGCCCGACATGACGACGGCCCACATGCGGTGGTGCCCGTCCACAAGCTCGTTGCCGGCGTTGAACGCGATCCCTTGGTGGGTGGACTTCCACAGACCGGCCGACATCTGGCTGGCAAGGTAGTTGACGTGCGTTTGCCGGATGGCGCGGTTGCCCTTGAACGAGTCAAGGTACTTGGCCGCGACTTCCGGGTTGATCTTCTCCATCTTGACGGTGATAGTCACGAAATCCTCTCGCTTTCTTGGTTGGTGGCGTTGTTGGTGGTGCTGACTTCGTTGTTGGCCTCGGGGGTGACGAGGTTGGGCCAAAGGGCTTCCTCCAGCTTGCGTAGCGTGGCGATATGGCCCGCCGCCCAAGCGGGCGGATCGCCCTTCCAGCGGGACACGGTGGTCGGGTGTACGCCGAGACGACCGGCCAAAACCCGGTTCGGCATGGATCGGAGATACCTGCTCATCGCTGGTCCTTCCCCATCATGTACTTCGTCCACATGCCTGTGACCTCGTTGCCGAACGCCTTGGTCAAGGCTTCGACGCTCTCGTAGGTTCCGTGGAGGGGACCGATGTGAATCAGGCGCACCGTGCCGTCGGGCTGGATGCGGCCATCCTCGTCCACGTCCGGCTGCTCATAAACCGGCACGGCTTCCATCGACATTTCCTCCCACCCCCATCCCACGATGGGGAAGCGGTGGACGACCACGCCCTTGGGCTTCTCCAGCGGGCGCATGTCCATCCCGCCCCAGCGAGCCTCCCAATCCTCGTACTTCACCAACTCGCCCGTGTGCATGACGACGACGTAAAGCTCGACCGACTCCCACCCCGGCTGTGCCGGGAACGCCGTGTTGTAAGGCATGTGATTCCTCTCTGTGAACCCTGTGGATAACCGGGGGCGGATGCCCCCGGTGGCCTACTTGCCCTTGCCCTTGTGCTTCGGGAAGGTCCGGGGGATCGGCCCACGCTTCGGCCGGTCCTCGTCGCCCTCCCTGACAGCGGGGTCGCCGTCGATGTTGCTCCCGGCGTCGTCCCACGCTTTCTTGAGCGCCGCCATGTAGGTCGCCTTGACCTCGCCCTCGTCGCGCAGGTACTCGCCCCCGGCGGAGGGATCGCCCGGCGCGTGGTACAGGAACGCCGATCCGTTCGGACCGACGACCGCATCCGCCACCGCCGCGACGTTCACGAACACCGGCTTGGCGATGAGGGTCGTGTCATCGACCTCCCAGCCGAGGATGTGAACCCGCTCGCTCGACACCGCTTGCGGCTCGCCCTCGGCCACCGCCCAGTCACCGACCGGGATCGTCTTGGTCGTGGGTTCCCCCTCGACGGGCGGCTCCACCTTCACCGTGACGTACAGCTTGAGGCCCATCCATCCTTGCGCTTCCAGACTGCCCATGACGTTCTCCTTGTAGGTTCGGGGGTGGGACGGGCAACTCTGGCACG
>Ga0247777_1000172_pt1 | contig 16325 bp, 35 predicted proteins | sample UWRJL154409C5_FD_179937 | JGI IMG/M metagenome (GOLD analysis project Ga0247777, IMG submission 179937) | Plant litter microbial communities from Arlington Agricultural Research Station in Wisconsin, United States - UWRJ-L154-409C-5 | ecosystem: Environmental > Terrestrial > Plant litter >...
ATTGTTGACCACGAAACACTGAATAACCATTGTTATTTTCAATGTCAACTAATGCCTTATTTTGATCAACACAATGAGCGCAAAGGTTAGAATACATTTCTTCTGATAAAACAGTTTTCCAAATTGCAAGGTCATCCTTTTGAACAGCTATTCCGGCTGCAAGGTCAAAGGTTTGTTCAGTTGTTTTCATGGTTTTTGTTGTTTGTTTGATTCTCAAATATACCTATTAAACGGACACCACCAACAAAAGGTTATAAAAAAAGCCTTATTTCTAAGGCCAAAAACAGGTGTTTTTAGTATCATTTAAGGCACAATAGTCAACACACCCAAATTACTATAAACTGACCCACTTGAAAGACCCGCACTACTCGTAGGTATTCCAATGATTCTAATTACCGTTACTCCACTTGAAGTATTTGTGAACGTAACATTAGGTGCAGTTGTAGAGGTATTAACAGCGTTAAAAATCAACGTCGAATTAGTAGCACCCGAACTTTTAATTGTTACTGCATCTGCTGTTGTTACACCCATATCAGTATCTAAAGTAACTGCATTACCGGGGTGGGACATTGTAACTTTTGCAGCGGGTCTTAAATTTATATCTGTGCTTGATGTGATAGCAGCGAACGCTACGGACGGATTGAAATTAAGATTACCACCGTCGATTTCTACCGGGTTACTTCCCGATCCCGTTAACCGGAAAGTTCCATTGTATTCAACAGCACCCGGTTCAGGTGTTGCAAGAAACAAACCAGAATTTATTTTTATAGGTGCTTTACCTGCTGCTGAACTATTCAAACTTTCTATTTGAAGTTGTGCTGTTGGTACCGATGCCGTATTTCCTAAATATGTTTTTCCACCTACTAAAATGTTTGTTGGAAATGACCCACCCGGGGCACCACCAAAATTACCCATATAACGGTAACCATAAACACCGTTTACATAGTCATAAACACCGAAATTTTGGTTTGAAAATTGTAATTCCATTTTTGGGTTAGAACCACTTGAAGTATTAATACTAATTCTTGCTATCCCGGTTGCATCATCCATTGTAAAATTAATTTTTGGTGCTGTTGCTGTTGTAGTACCTAAAGTTATTGATGGTGCAGCACCCGTTATTGAATGAGTTAAATTAACACTTGTTGAAAGCGTTCCGGACGAATTAGTTAATGCAATTCTATTTGCGCTAAACGTTGGTAGGTCTGCACCATTAGCAAATTTTATCCAACTTGCACCACCCACTCCGGTAGTATCAACTTTATGCCAAAAGTTACCGGAAGTTCCAAGTAGAACCGTACCCACTGGTTGTGGTGTAAATGTTGCAGTATCATTTCCGACCTTGAACCTCACGGTGTTAAAGTTACCGTTCACTTGTCCAAATGTTAATGACGAAATGAACATTAAAAGACCCAATATTTTTTTCATTGTTGTTTTCGTTTAAAAATTCCTAAAAACTTTTTTGGTTTTTTTGGTTCATCAAAATCCTGGTGTTCTTGTGTCACAACAGTACCGGGTGAATCCTTAACCTTTTTGATATTTTGTTCAATCTCATTTTGAACTAATGAAGGCGGGAACAGTTTCAAAGCTAAAACCATTCCCACCAACACACCGAACAGAAATTGCATGGCTATTTGTGTGTAGTCCAGTCACCAGTGTCTTTATCTTTTTTGATGTTGGGGATAGTCTTATCAACCACCTGTTTCACAACATTAATTAAAGACAAATTTTTCTCACTTGGAAAAAGCCTAACAGCAATTTCATAAAGCAGTGGTGCCAACCATCCATAGTTTTCAACCACAAATTGTATTGCTTTATCCATTGCTTACACGTTAGCTTCTGCATCTGCCAAACCCTTTGCTTCTGCTGCACGTTTAGCCAAAATTTCAGCAGCAAGTTTTGCATCTTCTTTATCGCGTTCAGATTGCAGTACCCTTTGTACTTCAATTTGGTCAGCAAGTTCTTTTGCCTTTTGTGCTGCTTCTGCTTTTTCCAGTGCTTCAACAGCAGCTTTTTCTGCTGCTACGCGTTCGCGTTCTGCTTTTGCAATTTGATACTGTTCATCTGCTGCACTTTCAAAACCGTTTTCAATGCTCTTTTGGTCAAGCAGATAAACAGCCTTCTGTTCAAGCAGAAATTTATTTGCGTGTTTCTCCACCGTCGGTATAAGGAACAAATCCAAACCGGGTGCAAATTGTTTTTTCAGTGATTCAAAGTACTTAGAAATTAGTGCTTTGAGTTCACCCATTTCTTCATCTGAATAATTCAGAAATTTTTCATTTTTTTCCATTACTTTTTTTGTTTTGTGTTTTACCTAATTGTGTGTACTTCCGATAAATATATAAAAAAGTGATAACCCCTATTGAACTTTGAACTACAAATTTAGATATATCCGACATTAGAGGGATAAGTTCAACCAATTCAATGAGTAAAACACTTGCAAATGCTTTGCCTAAAAGCCAATCCATAAACAGTTCGCTCATATTTTTCATTTAAATGTCTGCTAACTGTTGTTCTAATAAACCTTGTGTGGAGTTGATTGCTGCTTGTGAATCAAAAAGAGTATCTTGGTTTGATACACCCGATTCACCCATTGCACCACCTTGTGACCTGTCAACATTTTCCAAGTCAATTTCCTGAAAGGATGGAGCGTTAACAATTACGCTCACAACTATTGCAGCAATTAATACCGGGACAGCTATGTTAATTATTGTCGCTGCTGCACTTGACCCGGCTGCAACAGCTTGTCCACCTGTTCCACCTGCTGCCAATGTTTCACTTGCTGCACTGGCTGCTGCTGCACCTGCTTGTGTTGACCCTGTTGCTGCTGTTATTGCACCACCTATTTCAGCAGGTGTAGCTATTGCACTTGCTGCACCAACTATTGATGCAGTTCCCGCACCACCACCAATACCCAAAGCTGCACCAACTAAAGGGACAGCTTTTGCAAGTGTGTTTGCTACGTTCAAACCTTGTGCAATATCTTGAATGGTACTTGTGCCGGGTTTGTCTGCAACTAATTTAGGCGCAGAAAATCCTGGTGTTTGCGCTTGTGAATTTGTGGTGTAGAATATTGCCACCAACACCACCACGAGTAAAACAATTCCAATGATAACTTTTTGATTCATTTGTAAACGGTTAAAAATGTTGCAATGACAATGACAATAATAAACAGACCTATTCCAAACGTTTGAACGGTCAAAGTAGGGAAGTGATTCAGACGGTTTAACCATCCTTTCAAAAATGCAGCGTTTGCACCTGTTGCTATTGAATAGTAAAAGGCTTCACGAGCAACTTTGATTGCGTTGTTAAGTTTTGCAGCATTCATTTTGTTGATTGCTTCAATGGTCATAGGGCCAAAGTTTCCATCCTGAGAAACACCAACAATTTTTTGAATTAGTTTAGTAGGTGTTCTTTCACCGCTGTTTACTATCCAATCAAAAATAATGTTTGCTACGTCTTGTGATTTGATTGCAGACAGCCCTAACGAATCCCACCAGTTTTTATAAAACTTTACAACAAGTGAATCTACTTGTGGAATACGGGTATTATTTTTTATGTTTTGAATACCACCCCTTGATGCAATAAAACTATTCACGGTAGGCCACCCTTCCCAACTAGGGTTAAAGTTATACGCTATTCCACCGTAAGTTAGTCCACCTTTATCACCAACAAGTTGACCAAGATAACCCTCATTAGGTTGAATGAATTTTGTATAGGTTGTGTTAAAGTCTGCCATTATTTAATATTTAAAGGAAATTTTCTTTTGTTCAAAATAGCTTGATTTATCTCACTAAATTTTTCAGCTATAAGCCTATTCAATTCCTTTTCTTTTTCAGTCATCGGACTTTCAATGTCAACGTTAGAATATAATTTTTTCTTTAATGCTCTTAATTCATCTAACGTTTTTACCTTCAAAATCTTTACTCATGAAACAGCTTTTTTAATCTCCACTAAAACAACAAAAATTACCACAATGACAGCAGCGTAAATAATCCACTTCAATCCACTAAAGATTGAACCGACTACTTTCACTTGTGCTTCACCCTGCACTGCCTGACCTGTCGTAACATTAGATGCAAGTAGCTGTTCTTTTTGTTCGGTAGTTAATGGTGGAACTGCACCACTATCTTCAACAGCTTTGAGTGCAATTTCTTGTGCATTTGCAGCAGCTACTAAAGCAGGGTTTCCTGTTATGTAACCGACTTGTTTTGTCAACCATGTTTTTGCATCAACAAAATCATAGTGATTATCGTGTTGTATTCCATCAAAGGTATGGAAGTCTTTATATTGATTTGTTCGTGTTAGTGACATAGTTATTTTATGTTTAAAGGAAAGGGTCTGTTTCTTGTACCATATTCAATATCGTCTTTTTCAAATATTGCTTCGGTGTAATATTCCAATAACTGTTTTGCCGTTTCTTTGCGTGTTGGAACATTGAAAGACATTTCACCCACTTCCTTTGAATATCTTTTTGCACCATCATCTGCTGCATACTGAAACGCTTTTACTGCAAGGTTTTCATCATAAGTTCCTTTGCTAACTTTACGCTTCATGTTTTCAACTATTGGCGTAATACGTTGGCGGTACAAATTACCATCATTGATAATGAACCAATACAATTCCCTTGCTGCATCTTCATCAATTTCTTTCATAATTATTTCGTTATTTGATTTGCCACAACACACGCAATAACAACAGCGACAAATACACCGAATAGTACATAATATTTGTTAGCATCAATCCAGTTAATTTTTTCATTTGTGCTGTCAATGTTTTGTTTCAGTTTCTCTATGGAAGCAAAAAGGTCGTTCATATAATTTCAATTTTAAATGAAGGGTAAATTTTAGCAAAATATTTTGCCCACTGTTCAACTTCACCTTTTTGACCTAAATCAACAGCAGCCGATTCATAACTAACTAATGCACCCCATTTATTTACGAATAATTTTGTACCTGATTGTGTAGTCATTTTTATTTTCATAAAATCCTGGTTTATAGGTAAGCATTATTTAAAAGTGTTTCCCCAATAAAATCTTTTCTGTAATTCTGTCTGCTGCTCAAAGTGTTTTCGGGTGCAGCCTTTATCTGACTAGGATTGAAACCCATTTCCAACATTTTATTTGAAGCATACAAATCACAATATTTTTCTGCATCTGCCATTGAATACTTTTTTTCATATCCATACCGTGAATGTCCTAACTCATGGAAGTAGATAAAATAAAGTTCAGGATATGGTGCTTCCAAAAAGCTGTTATCAAACACAATCATTTTTTCCTTCCAAAAGATTGTGCATTTGTTTGGGTTTTCCGCAAAGACAATTTCAAAGTCATAAGGAGCAATAGGTAACATCACTTCCGATGGTGGCAACTTTGCTAACTTAAAGTGAACAGGTGTTTGCATCGGTTTAAATGTTCCGGTGTCAACCATATATTTACCCGGTGGTAAGTTGAAATCATAGACGGGCAAAATAGGTTCAGTGGTATAGAACAAAATACCTCTATCGTCACGGATATTTACCGGAAGGTCAGGGTGAGTGATTGCAAAACCCGTCTTTCTTGTAACCGTTAATGTCCTTTGCATTTATGAACGTTTAAACACCATCAAAGCAACACCAACTAACACCACAACAATAACCCATGTTAGAGGTGATGAAAATATTGCAGATAATTTTTGCTGAAAAGATAGGCTACCAATAGTAGCCAAACCACCCGCACCAACTGCTGCATCAACTTTGTTTAAATTTTGACCATTTGCAAATGCAGTAATTTGTTTTGAAATATAATCCAAAACATTACCACCAACATTTGAGCCACCTAAAGTACCACTGACAGGTGCAACAATATTTTTGTTAAATGATTCAGTCAATGCAGACAGTTCGGAAGGTGGTGTAATTCCTGCTGCTCTTAAACCGTCTGACATAGTGGATGCAAGGGGCTGCAAATCCGAAAGACTTGAACCAATGGATGAAAGCAAATTTTCACCAAAATAATTGTGTAATTTTTTAGCGTTCGTTTTCATTATTTATTCAGTCTAAAATTTATATTGATTGATTCAGATTCATAGAGATAGTAAAAATATATCCCTATATATTGTGTCATTAAAAATTGAAGTCTTAATTCCACAAAATCACCGAGTTTGTAGAAGGGTGAACGCTCAACAGCAGCCGGGTTAAATGGGTGTTGATCGAAGTTACCGAAATTGTCGAACTTCATCACCTGCCAAATTTGATTGAGTTGATTATCGTTATCAACTTGCAGTGAAACATTTTTCACGGAAATGATACCGGATTTTCCGTCATCCTGAATGGTTTGCGTATTGGAGATAATGGAAGCTAATGCACCAGTATCAACAGTTTGCACGATATAAACAAATGCACTTGGTGCATCTAAATCGTCAGTGAAAACGGTGACTATATCACCCCTTCTTAATATTGCTTGAATTGTATTCAGTCCGGTGTTCCACAAAAAAGGCTGCTCATAACCATGAACATAAGTCATAAGGAATTTTGAACTAACAACAGGCTGAACGGTTTTCTGTCCAATGTTGAATGCTCCTACACGATCAAAATTACCTAACATATAGACAGGTAATTTTACTTGCAGTGCAGCGGGTGCAGATGCTTTAGCTATTAACGCTCCATCAACATCCGTGTAATATCTTTTTATATTCATGTTGATTGAACCCGTTTCATACAACGGTTTTACCAGTTCATCTAACAACCTGAATTTTTTACTTGCACTTGGTTGTGATACCAGTGCATTATTTTCTTTGACAAATGACATAGATTTTTTTGGTTAAAAATTTTTTTACAAAAAACCTGGTTTTTGGAAGCTGAAAAAAACCGGGGAGTATCTCACGCTCCCCGGTAAACCAAATCCCAAAACTAAATCCCTACTTCAATCTCACGGTTTTGTCAACAAAGAAAGACAGTGAATAGCTAACAGCGTCATAGTTGGTATAAATACCCCAACCGATTGCTTTATAAAAAGTCTGATTAATTCCAATATCAATAATGCCTGCCTGATATTGTTGTGGTTGCTTGTATGCAGTCGGGTCAACATTATCCGTTTTAGCAGCACCGAAAAGTGATTGATTAATCAATTGAATCGGGTTGTTAAATTGTGTGATAAGTGTAGGGTCTAATTGATACCTTACTTTGTTGATACTGAAAACATCACTACCCAAACTGTTAATCATATTGGAGTAGTAACCGTTACTCAATCTCATTACCACAAATGCAGCAGTATAAATTGGGGCTGTTGTTGTAGCGGTAAAAGGCTGCACAATGTCACCATATTGTAAGAAGGCGTTCACGGTTGCATCCGTAGCACCTAAAGAAGTGCGTGAATAACCGGGCCCATATACAAAGGGTGATTCGTATGCCCAAACGGTAACAGGCAACAAAGATTTTGCTTTAGCAAATCCTGCTGCAAAATCCGAATTGCCAAATATGAAAGCAGCCAACTTTGTTTTAAGTGATGCTGCAATGGCACTTGCTGCTACGTTGGTATATGTACCAGTAACAACGGTAAAATAATACGTCAAGACAGTGACAGTAAACTGGTCAACAAAAAAGTCACCGGATTGTGGTGAAATTGTTATTGCATTTGCTGAACGTCCGGAAGGGTCAGCAGTATTAAATTGACGTTCAAACGACTGCACCCTTCTTTGACCACCACTTCTTTGAAGTGCAGCCAAAATATTTGCTTGTGCGCGATTCATTTTTTTTCTCATTTTTTTGTGTGAAAATTATTAAGCTGCTTTCATCACAACTTCACCATCAACTGCATCATAGTTGGATGACTCGAAATTTCCGAACCATGAACTACCCGCAATAAACATGTTGTAAACAATCAATCCGACAATCACACCTACAACTACTGTGAGAACCGGGGCCAAATACTGTTTCATTTTTGTGTCATTTTTGTTTAGTAAATTTCGTTGGATTTTCCAACTACTTTTTGAATTAAAGTATCAAAGTAGCCAGTTTGGCAGACAGTGACAATAGGGTATGACAAAAAGTGTAAATAAAGGCTGAATTGCTTGTAACTGTCAGTGTGTCAGGAAACGTGCCATTTTGACAAATACATAAAAAAACCCACTGAATTAGTGGGTGAAAAAACGGGTGAACAATTCCCTATGATTGGACTTGTAAGAAAGCCACCGATTTTTTAATTACGTTTCAAAGGGTAAACAGTGATAAGGATTTGCATTTGAATTAACGAGTTTAAAAACGTTAGTAAATTCATCTGATTCAAAACGTTGTTGCACAAGGCTTTCAACGTCCTTTGTCTTATGCAAAAAAACTATGTCGGATAAATCCCAAACGTATCGGGGGATTGAACGCAATGAATGAAAGACAAATATTACAGTGTTTTTTCTTTCACGACTTGCAACCAGTAAATCAATAACATCCGTATTCTTTGAATGCGACAAAAATATTGTTGCTTCTTCAAACAGAAAAACAGATTCAAATTTTTCAGTACAGATTTTTGTGAACTGTTCCAACTTCAAAACAGGCTTTGAGTATATGTCATCATATTGACCCGCACGATAGCCATAAATCCATAGTCGTGAAGGGTGAACGGATTTTATTAGGGTTTTGGCTCGTGTTGTTTTGCCTGAACCACGTTGACCGATAATTAAAATTACTTTACCGTCCATTGTTGAATGTATGTTGAACGAAAACCACATTCACGATAAAGTGTTTCTGCTTCATTATTAACTGGACGTACTGAAACGTATTCAGTACCACTTACCATATCAACACGAAATAAAATTCTAAATCTTGGTTTCATTTTCCATTCAATTTTAAGTCCATAAATTTCAATCCATAAGCACTGAACAACCCAATGAACAAAAGTACCATAGGGTTACCCGTCAAAGTCATCTGCTTCATAACTGCATCACATACCGGGTCTAACTCTTTTATCTGTTCCTTACTCAATTGCATCTGTTCCGGTTTTATCTTGGTATCTGTAAGCCAATTATTTAGTACAGATACAAGCAAAGGAATAATCAAATTTATCAGTGTGAGAAACAGTCCACCAGTAATAAGTATTCCACCCTGAATTTTCGGGTCAATCTGCTGCACTGGCTGAACAGGTAAACCACGTTGATGCAAAGGGGTGTAAGGTGTGGGTCTTGGTTGACCTTTCTTTTTACCCTTCTGATAATAGCCATAAGGTGCAGCCGGGTCTGTCGTTGGTTGTTGTGCTACTGGTTGCTGAACATTTTGAACAGGTTCAATGACGGGTTGAACAACATCAACTTTTTCAGGTTCAGCCACAACGGTTTCGTATTGACTAAAGAGTGCATCAATTTTCTTTTGTGCATCATCAATAGTTTCTACGGGTTTTTCTGCTTCCAAAATTTCGTTATCCATTTGTAGCTAATTTTGCTTTTCTGTTTTTCATCCAAATGGCAACACCGATTGCAAGACCAATAATTAATACAACTACTATTGCAATAATTATTGTCGTGTTTGAGCCTGACTTAACAGGTGTTGGTGTTGATGGTGCTAGCGGTTCTGAATTTACTATCTGTTGCATAATGTTTTTATTTTCGGTTTACTTGCCACCCGTCTAAGGGTGGTAATCTTTAATAACAATTTTCTCTTTTTTATCATTGCGTGTTAGCAATACTTCCAAGTTCAAATTTCCGGTGGGTAACCTATGACATTTAACAGCGTCTAAACTTTCACCTTCTTTTAGTTTTGAACTTGAAAGGCTTTTCACCGCAAAAATTATCATTGATTTGTTTGACCCGGTGTAAGGTTGTTTTATGTTACCGTCCGGCTGCACAACGTCAAAGATTAATGATTCAGATTCAGCAATATAAATGATGGTAAATTCATCAACAGGTTTACCTATTGCTTTTTGAATACCCAATCTTAACATATCCAAACCCTTTGAAGGGCTTATCATATTTAGCAGTGATTCAAACATAAATTAGTTTTCAAAGTTTTGAAGGAAAGCTAACACCCTGTCCCAATCTTTAAAAATGTGAACGTTTGCAGCTACCGGAAATGATGGTGAAGCAACAGGTTCACCCCTGTTAGGTTTTAACATAGGGTCTTGACCTTGTAAATTTTCAAGCATATTTACAAACGGTTTTGCCATTGCGTCAAACTGGTTATTTTGTTGTGGTATTGTCACGATATAACCGTTAGATACTTTTTGGATTAAAATGCAGGGTAATTCGTTCATATAAAAACTTTTTCAATTTGGTACATATTATTTGCTTTGAACTCAAAGTCTTTTGCTAACAAAACTTTGATTGCATTTTCACAATCCGAATAAGTTTCAAATTGTGTTGCCTTTCTGACATAGTGAGTTACTCCGTACTTTGACCAGTAAGTAAAATTACTATCTGAATCAATGGTTGCAATGATAAAAAATTGTTTCATATAAAAATTGGTTTGGTTTCTCCATCTTTAAGTACAACCCTTTTGTCATACTTTCCGCTAATGATTTTTGACCGTTTGGCTTTCACTCCTATTTCCATGTTCCTTCTTAGCCCTTCTTTAGTGCCAATTAACGTTTCAAATTCATAGCGGTTTTTTGCTACCTGAATTGCCCTACTTGGTACTCCTTTAATTCTGTTCCGCTCAATTTTATTTTCGTCAATGTAACGGTAATTTTTCAATCCGTTTATTTGAGTGACAATTTTATTTTCAACTTTCCATTCACCCAATACATTAGAACTTTCAACACCATTGTCTATTTCAAAAAATATGGAATCCGTATCACAATAGACGGGTTTATTGGCTTTCATTTCAATCAACTTTTTTGCAAGTGTTACCCGTCCTGAACTGGTGATGTAACTTGCAAAGGATGGTATTGAATAACTGATTTCAATTTTCTTTGTTTCTTTCACTACTAAAAAAGCGTCCTGTCTTTCTGAATTAAATGCAAGTAGTTTTATGAACGTACCTAAATCCTGGTGTTCTCTAATCAATTTATATTGGTTAACAACGTCATCAATATATATTGTTTTTTCATCAATCCTTTGGCCAAATTTTCCATAGAGATTATTGAGTAGGTATTTGTATTTCCATTCATCTAATTTTCTCCCTTGTGAATTTGCTAAAAATTTTTCAAGATAAAGTTTATCAACAAACGTTTCAAACGGTGAAGGCATTTTTTCACCGAATACTGTTTCATAAACTTTTGTGACTTTTACCCCTTGTGAAATTGCAAAACGTAATTCATTGAAATTAAACCACCCTTCAAACGTACCGTTTGGAAAAATTAATTTACCGTCTTTACGATATGGCAACAGACCAATAAAAAATTCAGGGTGAAACACTTCACAAAATACACAACCTTCAAACCGTTTCATTACATGTTGAAAAGTTTTCAAGTCATTGTTGTAAGTATGTTGCAATGATTCAGGGTTTGGAAAAACAGTGACTTTCATTTCATGTGGATAAAGTGAATTTACGTCAATCACTTTTGCATGAGTATTACCTAACTTAAATGCTTCCGTACGTCCACCGTAATAAGAGTTAAAAAAATACTTGGTTAAAAATTCATCTGAATTAAGATGAAAAGGTTGTGCAAATCTACGGTAGTATGCCATAGCTAATGAACCAATAGTCAATTTAATGTCACTGCATTCATTGAAAATTTCGTGTAGTGAATCCCAAATTATTTGACAGTCACGGATGCATGCATTAATGTCTGCTGCTTTATCTTGTGGCCAAATGGATTGCTTGTATTCACCTTCATCCATGCCTAATTTTTTCAGTCCTAATTTTGCACCAATCTCTTTAACTGATGCTTTGTATATATTAAGACTGTCTGCAAAAGTGCAAATACCATTGGTGCAACTAATAAACCTTGAACCAATATAAATAGCTTCAGGGTCAACAGTAAAAACATTATCAAATAAAACGCTTCCATCATACCTTCCGAAATTGTGAGCATAAACTATTTTGTTTTTATATCGTGAATCCTGAAACTCTTTTACCATCTCTTTATGTGAGTGAATAACCTTTGTAAAGTTATACCCATATACAACACCGAAAATAAATTTTTCAGGACGGGCTTCCAATTGCCAATCAATCACAAGGTTTTTTCCTTGTTTTTTCTTTGCACCTGTTTCAGTGTCAAAAACATAAAAGTCATTTACTGACTTTATTCTTTCAGATAATTTGAATAAAGTTTTCATGCAAGGAAAACCTGGTTTTTGGTGTTCACTTTTTTCAACACACAACAAATTAAATATTCACAAAATGTTTTTGTCATCCGTGAACGTTCACGAGAATCTAAACGGGTTACGCTCGTGTAATTATATGAGGCAAATTGTGGTACATAATCAATAGGTTTGCAACCATGAAAATATAACCATGTTCTTTTTTTACTTCTGAATCCAAAATCAAATTGGTCAATTTCAATAGTCGGTTCAATGTTAGCAATCTTGAAAAAAGATGAATGTGCAGGATGCTCAAATATTCCACCGTTTTTTTGAACCTGTTCCAAACAGAAAAAAGCTAAACGTTTTTCATATTCATTTGGTGTTGCCTGAACTGATAAACGTGCAGACCATTGTGAACATGGTGCATGAGTGATAACCATATTGTTACCACTGTAATTATATGCATCACGGTCAATGTCCCACAAGTCTAAATCATAGTCACCCCGTAACCTCTTATATAAGGTGTTACGATTAACACATAATACACTTATCATTTTCCTTCTGATTTAAAGTAAACGAACTGCATTTGAATACCGATAATTTTTGACGGGTTAAATGTTGCACCCGAACCTTGCAAATATTCTCCATCTTCATCTTCACTTAATCTGTCAGTAAATTCATTGTTGTATTCAACCACCGTATCAATGATAAATTTTTTGATATATGGTGCATCAAATTCACCGGGTGGAAAACCGAAATAAAGTTTAGAATAATATAGCTGCTGTTTTACTTTGCGAACTATCTGAATAAAATAGTCTTTCATAACAGCGTAATTATCTGTACTGATTCGGTAAAATTTGTACTGGTCAATGAAAGACATATCTGCTGAACGCAAATAATTGATTTTGTTTTCAATGCCTGAAACGTGTGATAAGTCTATCGTGTAGGCTCTACGATATTGCCCGGTGTTTGTGTCCTTAACCCTTTTACCGAAATGTTTTACAAAACCAATTCGGGGTTTTATTTTGTGTGTGGTTGTAAGGTTTGATTTCGTGATTCTTTTGTTAATCTTTTCTGTTGCTGTTTTGCGTAACTTATTTTGAACGCTTCCAACTTTGCTTTTTCCTTTTTTGTTAACTCTAAAAGTCCTGCCTTTTTTAGTTCCAGTTTCAGGTCGTTTATTTGTTCGTGATGCAGATACTTTTCCCCTCTTAGATAAACCAGGATTTTCTGAAACCAATTTAGGTTTCTTTTTTGATGCACCTGTTGCTGCTCCAATTTCTTTAGCAGTTCTAACCCTTCCGGCTGACCTGTTTTTTTGTTCGGTTTTTTGAGCAGTCTTTTGCCCCTTCTTTGGTTGGATGACATTTTGTCTTGGTTTGGGTTTGCTATGACGTTTTGGCATGGCTCTATTATATGTAGGTCAAGATACGGAACTGCAAAAAAAGATGCAACTTTATTTTTTGGTGTGAGAATTTTGGTGTAAGTTCCCGGTATGAAAAAACAACAGCATATTCATGTAACAATTTCCATTGTCGGAAAATCAAAGTTTTCTGAATCGAAATGTTTTGACAATTTAAGGGATGCTAATAAATACTTGAATGATGGAAAAAAAGCACTGATTAAATTACCTGAAAAAAATAAGGAATTTTTAGTCGAATATTTGTAACCTTTTTTAAGGGTCAAACGTTTAATGAGTATAACCAAACAAAACCATTATGAAAAACGAGATAGCAGTTATTATCAACGGTTCAGCAAAAGACACTGAACAGTTTTTGAATGAACAAATTGAACGTGGCACAATCGCATCGTATCGTGTTGATGAAAAAGGGTGGATTGTAGTTGAATGTGCTTCACATTTATCTGCATACCATTTTGGTAAAAATGTAGCAGTGGTATTTGGATATTAAATATATGGCATACCATGAGGAATTTATGAAACACTTTTTAGTAGTTCATAACACGCTGAAATTTTTTGTCAATGAAGGTCACGGAAAATTGGTCATCATAACCAATGACAGAAAAACAGCTAAACGTTTCACGCTCGAAGATGCACAAAAATTGGTTGATGACATTGACCACGGTGACAGATACACCATAGAACATATTTGGAAAAACGTTAGGTAAATCACTACCAATTATGTTACTTCACACCATGTTAACAACAGCAGACAAAAAAGTAATAACGGACATTGTGTCCCATTACTTACCCGGTGACAGGTGCAAAGCACTACGGTCAATATTTAAGTCAGACCTTACCACTGAACACTATTACTTTATGGGTGAACAGGTTGGTGCTGCAATGGCAGCTTATCAAAATCGGATGCAGGAAAAAGGGATTAATAAATTACGTTTGCTTTCATTCAACTAATGGAACTGGAAAAATTATCCATAGAACAACTAAGGGCTTTTCAGATAAAAACTGAACGCCTAATGAATGAGAAAAAACTAGCTGCATTCAGACAAGATAAATTTTATAAGGAATACGAATCAGAAGTAAAGGAGAAAAACCTAAACGATATTACCCTAATAAAACATAGGGCAAACAGGTCAACGGAAACACCTGAAAAAGTTTCCACAAATCAAATTACAAAACAGTCAAAATTTATGAAAGTAAAAGCCACAATCGAAGTTGCACAACTCGAACGTCACATTGTCGCAGCAGGTTTCAGTGATGTTAAAATTGCTGACAAAGAAGCAGTAGGGCCAAAGAAGGTTGCACTCATCCTTTCCTTCGCAAAAGGAAACGATATTTTGGAAATGGGAAAACTGGTTGAATCCCTCACGGATGCTGACATTAAAGCAGAACTGGAAAGACGCAAAAAAGTTGCTGCTGAAAGTGCTGCTGAAAAAAAGAAGTAAAGAAATTAGGTTGAATCCTGCATGGACTTGATTCGTAAAAAGACTTGAAACCCCTTTCCCCAATCTTTTTTCAAATCAAAAATCAAAAATCAATTTCAAAACTAAAACCAAATTTTATGTCAAAGAAAAAATCAAAAGAAGTGTTTGATGAAGCACGTGCAAAAGAAGCTGAATTGTTAGCTTCATCCACCGACCCGTTTGGTGATAAAGGTGAAGCAGCAATGTTACCCGTTGCTCGTAAAGAAAGACCCAAAGGCATGAAGGTCGTTTCAAGTGGTGCTACATATCACAACTTTGAAAAGCAACCAGTGTTTGAAGGTCATTTCACTTCAAAATTTTTGGCCCCAAAAGACATACCTTCCAACAGGACAAAAAAGGGTGATGTTATCGGGTTCAATTTTGTCGAAGATGGAACCGGAAAAGAAGTCATAATTTCCAACAGCTATTCAATTCAGGATGCTTTGGAAAAAGATGGTTTCAATCCTGGAACGCTTTGGTGGATTGAATTTATTGAAAAGAAAATTGTGAAAGGAAAGCCTTTCAATTCTTTCTATATCGCAATCCAAAAATAGCAGGTATGGAAAAGATAGGTATTTTGCAAAATAAAGGTGTACTTGAAACGTTGTCTAGAACAACCACCGAAATATGCAAGGGGATTTATGTAAAAGTTTTCCCAATGGTTGCCTATCTTTTTTTAACGTCTTGTGTTACACCATATAGAACAACTGAAATTTCAACCCGTCCTTACTCTGTAATGGGTTACGCTATTCATGTAGTGGAAATTGAAAAGTGTGAATACATTATGGTGGGTGGTGTGGGTATTACTCATAAACAAAACTGTAAAAATCATAATGGAAAATCTAACTAAAAAGGAATACGATTTTGTGACCCGTAAAACATTCACCGGACGTTATGTGGAAACACTGGAACAGGGTCACGTCTTTGAGGACAAAAAAGGCATTCATCATTTTGTACCTTGTACACCTCATACGGATTTGGGAGTAAGCCAAATCATTAAAGGAACGGTGGTGCAGATTGATAAAACTAAACATGGTTATGATGTTTGGAAATTGGATGAAAATGAAATTATCCAATGGGAGAAACCAGAAGCACCTGCACAAATTGAAAATCCTAATCCATAAAATTATGCTGACATTTCTGCTTTATTTTATTGGTGTGTTGATGTTGTTTGTTTTTGTGCTTTGGTTAGCAATCGAATGGATAGACAAAAACGCTCACCATTAAACCAGGATTTTCCCCACCGAAAAAACCGGCATTTTCGCCCCTCAAAAAAGGGGCTTTTTTATGCCCAAAAATACCCTA